>Ga0247661_1000068_pt1 | contig 19515 bp, 38 predicted proteins | sample CNK02_metaG_FD_182799 | JGI IMG/M metagenome (GOLD analysis project Ga0247661, IMG submission 182799) | Soil microbial communities from Purdue University Martell Research Forest, Indiana, United States - CNK02 | ecosystem: Environmental > Terrestrial > Soil > Temperate forest > Bulk soil...
CACTCGCGCGCGCTCAGTTCGCGCTCAGTTTGTGGAAGAGACCGAGGTCGCTCGCGAGCGCTGCGCGCTAAGTACGCATGACCGCTCACTACGCGCCGAGGGACGCATGCTCGCCAAGCATGAGGTCGAGGCTGGTCGAGGCGCGGTCGAGGCTGGTCGAGGCTGGTCGAGGCTGGTCGAGGCTGGTCGAGGCTGGTCGAGGCTTGGTCGAGGCGCGGTCGAGGCGACGCTATAAGGACCGGACCGAGCAACACAGACACACGATGTAGCCAAAGGTGGCTATGACAAAAAGATCCGCCTCAAAAAAACAGGTGGCGGTGAGTCACCAATGCGCTAGAGTCTACTCATGCCGCTGACGGCGGCGGAAACGAGAGTGTGAGAGACTCTCGAGTACGTGACGGTCGCGCTCGTGTGAGAGACGAGCTGGTACGTGACTGTGTGACGTAACGCGAGCCTAGACGGCAAGCGCGCTCTCTGACAACTGAATAGCTCGCGCGAAACTGCTAGACAGTGCGCGGGTGATAAACGGTGAGCGGAGCGGGTTGGTAGAACTCGCTCCCACACTGTAAGCCTAACAGCGCGAGTTGTTAGTCTGACAGGGTGATAAAGATGTTTACACAAAGAATGATTGACGCGCTGCAAGCGCAGCATTCGGACCTAATCGGTTGCCTCAACACGTACGACGCGAGGCAACGCAACGGCGAGGCAGTCGACACGCTACTCGTCGAAGAAACGGTCACAGCGGTACGACGTATCAAGCGAGCGCTAAACACGCTCTATATACGAGCGGAGCGTGCGCAGTGATGACCGCGTTCACGGTGTTCTGGGTATTGTTCCTGATAGCGTGCGCGGTCGTAGCGGTCGCACTGTTTATGACTTTCCTAATCCCGATCATCATAATCGGACTGCTAGCACTAGCTCTAGTTTACTGCGGAGGCTCTGATGGTAGGCGCGTGGAACCGACAAAAGATACTAACAGTTCTCAGTCTGCGCATAGTTCAGGCGGCCATGTCCGGCAAATCTAGTCCGGTAGCAGTGCGAGTGTTGAGCAGAATCGAGGGAACATGAAAGTCGGCCAAGAAGTGTATTTGCGCTGGTCTCTACTCGGTACGCGTCTGTGCGCGGGTGATCGGGTACGCATAGTAGAACTGTTCAAAAGTCAACGGGGCGCACCAGCACGCGCACGCATCGAACACTGGCACAGTGGCGATTCAGGCTGGTGTGACCTGAGTTACCTGCAACGCGAAAACACGTTCTGATGCTCTGTAGTCTGACGCTAGCGACTAGGGTTTACTCTAGGCGCTAGAGTGACACTAACAGGGAGTGAGATATGGGAAGTATGTTCAAAACTAAGACTGTCGAAGAGGCACGCGCAATCGCTGCGCATAAAGAGCTGTTCTACGGCTGGAGTGTGTTTGCGTTCGGCTGGTTTGTCGGCACACGCGAACAACTCGAGAAATGCGGCGTGCATACGCCTCTATGTGGATACAAGCCAAAAGACGCTCTATAGTCTGACGCTAGCGACTAGGGCACGGCTCTAGGCGCTAGAGTGGGAACTGATAGGGAGTTAGAACGTGAACGTCAAAGTAATCTCAGTGAATGACACGCAACATTACAACATTCAGCCGAATGACCGCGCAGACGTGAAAGAAGTGCGCACGGTTTACGCGTACACACCAGAAACAGGCACGTATCTGTGCGAGCTGCGACCGTCCTACGAGCTGCACTACCTCTACACGTACCTTGTGACTGCAGACCACGTAGAGGCGGACCGCGCAGACGAGTTAGACACTCAATACTGTTACGAAGGTGGCGAAGATACGTACATGCTGTGTTGTTCGGCAGCGTTCAAGACGGCGAAAGAATGCGGAGAGTTTGACGATATGGAAGCTGCGCGAGAATACTTACAGGGTAACTGTCCGTTTTGATTCTCTATAGTTCGACGCTAGCGACTAAGAAGTCTTGGGCGCTAGAGTGGGAACTGATAGGGAGTGTGTGATGACGATGATTATCGCGAACGTATCCAAGATGTTTGAGACGCTTACACCTTGGGACTGCAGTAACAACGCCATGACCATGGGTCGGAACGTAGGCAAGATCACATGGCAGAACGCTATGACGATCGCAGAGTCCGCCGCTGATTGGCTTGTGAGTGACCGCGCAGAGGTGCTAGCTGGCATTGTTGAGTGGGCTCACGACACAGGAGCTTGGGAAGAGGAAGAAACGAGCAAGTGGTCGGACTTGGAGTGTCTCGCACTGTTCGTTCAGAACGTGGCGAGTGACCTCCGAGACCACTTAGATTCGGATAATCTGACATACGAAGAGTGCGCCGCTAAGTATGAGAGCACAGACTGGGAAAAGGAATCGTGTTATCCGACTGGCATGTATCACGACTCTGAGAACGGTGTGATGGTTGATTACTACACAGGCTGCTAACTGGTGCGAGCGTTACGCGAGTGCATGGATGTACTCGCGCATAGCTGACACGCTTTAGCAACGGAGCGAGACAATGCGAAACCCGCTAACAGTGCACGAGTTTCTCGAGTCAATAAAAACCAAGTACACAAGCTACGGCTGCTATCCGATCTTCTGGGTTACAGCGGACGGGAGCGTGCTCTCTTACGAAGCTTGCCGCGAGAACGTTTGGCAGATTGCGCGCGCGATTCGTGACAACGACAACGCGCAATGGCGAGTAACCGCGTACGACGCGAATTGGGAGAATCCTGAGCTGTACTGCGATCACACAAACGAACGCATCGAGTCTGCATACGCTGAACCTGAGGAGAGCTGAACCATGATCGCAATCCGTTTCACTTACGATGTAGTTACGCACGAGTCTGATGGTGAGGCCGATGAACGCGGCTGGCACATTCCCGGTATGGGTAACTTTGATGTGTCAGACGATACCGCGTCTGAGTACATGCATGTGCGAGCAAAGGAGGCCGTTTGGCAGATAAAGCAAACGGTCGGCTGCATCGATAGCGTAACCGCACGCTCAGATGGCGCAACGTTCTATCCCTCTGACTCAGAGGAGGATTACGAGACGGGCGCGCGCACTAGCTACCACGCACACATTCAAGGTCATCCGCGCTTAGTCGCGGCCATCATCAAGGCAGTGAGGGCGAAATGAACATGTATCACAAAGTACGATTTACTAGCAGCATCGGAAGTACAGCAGGCCTGATTCTGACTGACAAGCAAGTGAAGCTACATATCACTGAGATTTCGAGAATGTTTCCGTACTCGGAAGCGATGAAAATGGCAACGTTCCAAGTCTCGCCGGCTTACGAGACTTGGGAGCAAGCGTTCGCGCACGAGTTCGCGTGATTGACACACCTGCACTAGAGCTCGCGCTAGGACTGTGCGAGCTACTGTGTGGCTGAGTTAGTTAGAGAGATAGAACTATGACAAACGAAGGTCGGAAACGCGTAGCGGTGGGTGTTGCCTGGACTGCAATGAAGGTCGCCGCTGAGAACTATTGTGAGGCGTATGCAGCGCTCAGTGATGGCGAGTCACGTATCGGCGATGACGGTTACGCGGACGAATACATGGCCGATATATTGAACGCACTTATCAAACTGCTGAGCTGTGAGACCGGCAAGCTTGACGGTGGTACGGAAGATAGGGCCGTGCGTGCAATCGCTGAAAAAGCCGGACTTTTAAACGACCGCGGCGATATTACACCAGAGTGATAGGAGCGGACAAATGGAAAAAGAATACAACGGACACAAGAGCTGGGCGCACTGGAACGTTTCTCTCTGGCTGTTCAACGATGAGTGCATGTATCGACGCATCAAGACGCTTTTGTCATGTAACCGTACCAAGGACGAGGTCGCGCGCCAGCTCCTAACCGAGTTGCCGGCACAGACTCCCGATGGTGCACGATACACATTCACGACTGTTAGGGCCGCGCTTGTAGGTGAATGAACTTTCGTCCGACACTGTAACCCGATCTAGTCCACGTGCTAGTTCGGGTTCATGTGTGGCACGATAGTTTGGGAGTGAGATTATGACCGAGATACAGACACAAGTTGACACAAAGAATCAGGAAACGAGCGCGAACGAAGTTGCCGCGTTCCGTACACGAGAGGTGGGACCTTACCTTGGTTATGTGAGCGCCGACGGTAAGCGCATCACGACCTGGATGGGAGAGACACTCGCGATCATCACGAGTGTGGGCGTGCCGTTCAAGACAAGCGGATGGATGTCCACGACGCTGACACCGTTTCGCGCCAAGGGCATCGACGGTCGCTGGTACTTTGGGCGGTTCCACGGGCCTAACATCTACGTGAGAATGCGCCCCGCAAAGAATGCCTGATTGACACACCTGCACTAGTACCCGAGCTAGGATTGTTCGGGTGACTGTGTGGTTGTGTTAGGCCAAAGGAGTTAGTTGTGAGAGACAAGTTTTTGGACGAGTGCGAGTCCGAGGAACAGGCATTCGAGCTTGCCCCGTGGGCGAGCGCTGTTCGCAAAGTTGAGGGCGGTTATCACGCGTTCGAGCGCCTCGACGAGGCTTGCATGTGGGACAATGTATCATGACAATCGAACAAGCAATCGCACAAAGTATCAGACAGACCGAGACCGTCACGCTCGACTATGACAAGGCTACATACGACGACCTTGTCCTGGAGTGTGAGGATTGGGTTGAGGGTAATGAGGTCTACGAGTTTTGGGGCACAGACGAGGGCAGCGATTGGCGCGTGCACATGAGTAAGTCATGACCGCCGCCCAAGCTATCCGACAAAGTGTCAGTACCCGTGACGTTGTGTCCTTGTCCTTCGACGAGTCGACACTCGACGCGCTTCTGCACGAGACGCATGATTACGTCAGGGGCGTGAATAATTGGCAGTTTTGGGGCGAGCACGAGGGCCGGGAATGGCGCGTGCTCATGTTCTTTCCGGGGGCGATATGACATACAGCCTCACATTAGGCCGTGAAACCGTGATTGTCATACTTGGTAACTACATCGGCGATCCGATTTTAGTCAATGGGTCCGAGGTCGGGCGCAGGGGCGCAGACGACACTGACGACTGCATGCGCCTCGTTGCGCGTCATTGTTGGGGTACATCGGACGGTATCTCATACAAGGCGCAGGAGATTACGCCATACCTAATAATCGACACTGACAGAGGTTGCCCGCACGCATGTACGGAACTGACTGTCAGAGTCACGAGCCTCTACTTTGCGACGCAGGTGATCTGCCCGCGCACATGCATTGACCCCGTAGTCGACATTCACTGGAGACCGGCATGAGCTATGCAATGCCCTATCTGATACGTGACCCAAGCACGGGTTGTCCACATGCCTGTACGTTTCTGATAGTCAGACGTACAACTCGTTACATTGCCACTCAACTAGTCTGTCCGCGTAACTGTGTTTACCCTGTAACTCATATCGACTGGAGACCACAATGACCTCACTCTGTGAATCTCTCATCATCCACGGCGGCGTTCCCGGCGGCATTCTCGCGTCTCTTATCTGCATGGCGGTCGCGTCCGTACTCATGCACAGCGGCCAATGATGAACCACGGAACGATCGTGAAATCGACGCGTGACGGCACGACAGGAATCGTGCTGGGCACGCATCGAGACCTTCCCGAAGACCCGTTACAAATTTGTGTGCGCTGGCACGACGGGCAGGTTTCTTGGCAGACCGAGCCTACGCTCGAGGTCATTCAAGAGGCCCTCGTGCCCGAACGCACCGAGGAGGATGCAGTTTTGCTGACCGCGACCTTGACCACCGTTGCGCGTAACCTTGTGCGCATTCGTACCTCGATGGGCATGTCCCAGCGCGCGTTCGCGCCGCACATTGGCCTGACTCGTGCTCATCTCGCTGGGCTTGAAGTAGGTCGACGAGACATGTCGCTGTCTGTCTTTGTGAGCATCTGCCTACATCTGAACGTGAACCCGAACGACCTGCTTGAGCTCAAACTCCGCGCGGAGGCGGAGTGAGTGCACAGCGCAGAAGTTGTACACGGCTAATACTGGCTAGTTCGACCGACTCGGTACACAGCGCAAAACCCGCACATAGCTAGCGATAGCCATGCGCGGGTTTTGTGCGTTTTATAGTCTGGCTTGGCTACCTTGCCGCCTGGTTGACACAAAAATAGCCAATACTAGCTACGTTTGCGGTATGCGGTATTCGCCAGTTACGGCCAAAACCCCTGTTTCCTATTACCCATAACTGTACCCCACTCACTACTTCTCTCTATAATGTCTTAAATATCTTAAATAGTATGTATACACTGTATACCGTAGGGTCTAAGTATCGATAATCATGGAAGAAAAGGCGGTATTAGGTGACGGATGTTCAGGATGTAACCGGCCGTAACCCACGTATACCTAGCTATTCCGGGCTAGTTTCGGTCTTATCGTACCAGATTCGATACAGCACTCCTCCTGCTTTGACCGTTTTTGGTGCGCGTCCGAGCTTGTGCAGACAGTCAGCAAGCCTCCTCTCGCGCGGCTTATCCCCCAAGTCATACCCAAGCTTGAGCAGCAACTGTCCGAGACGAATCTTGGCCACGCGCCGACCGTCCAACTGCCAAGCCGCCATTGCGTATGTCGGGTCCTCGAATTTTGAGTCACCAGGCCACTCTGTGAGCAGATCCCGAACTTTTTCGGTCAACGCATCCTCCTCCTGGTGACTCTCTCGTACTTCGGTCGCAGAAGCCTCCTCAGCGCCCGTCAGATGCCACTGCTCGCCGCGCCGATATGCACCCACGGCCTCAGCCCACAATTGGCTCCTAAGGGCGCGCAGGGCGCTTAAATCGAGTTCGTGTGAAACCCGCACCGGCCAGAAGCGCCGGCTACCTGTCGGGTCCCTCAAAAACTCCTCCCGGTTCGTGGTCCCTCCGAACACGGCCCGTCGTGGGTACCTGAGCGCTAGCCGTGCGTAGGCGGCGCGCTCGTCTCCGATTCTTTGCGTGATAGCCATCTTCACAGCCTCCACGTCCGCCTTGCTCATGCCTACGAGCTCTGCGATTTCAGCGCAGGCGTACCTGCTCAATCTGATCACGTCGTCCTTGTTGAGCCTCTTCAACTCCATTGAGTCCGTGAACGCCTGTTCCTGAAACTCCTTTGGGAAAATCTCCTGGAAAAACATGGACTTAGCCGTTCCCTGTTTGCCCACGAGAACGAGCACGTTGTCTACCTTGCACCCCGGCAAGAACTGCCGAGCAACAAGCCCGATCAGCCACTTCTTCGTGACGGCTCGTACGTAGGGCGTGTCTTCCGCGCCCATGGTCCGAATGAGCACAGTCTCGAGCGTGTCTGTTGTCTCTGTGCTCGGTAGTGCCTTGAAGTACTCGAGCAACGCGTCGTGTTTCGAGGCGCTCGCGACATCGATGAGCGCGTCGAGTGCCGTGAGGGGTTTGACGTTTACGACACCCAGCTCGTCTCGGACCCACTGCGCGAGATTGTGCTTGTCCGAATCGGCGATGCGTCTCGGGTACGTCAGCTTTTGCTCACGCAACCAAGGTGGCTCGGTCAAGTACACGGGCGCCCCGTCTCGTATGTCGAACACGGCGCACCCGGTCACGTCCGGATGCTTCTTGAGCACGATATGTACGTTGTTCTCACCCGGGTGAAACCCAAGTCCATCCGGTGTTAGTTTCAGATCGCGCTGCCACTCTTCGTGCACACCGACTGGCGCGCGCTTCCCCGAGTCGAGTCCCGACACGATCTCGCGAACAGCGTCATCCAAGCTTCGCGTGTCGTGGTTCTTCGCCCGCTCCCACGCGTCCTTCAACTCGTCCAGTGCGCTCGCGTACTCCAAGACGTGTGGCACAAACTGCCCCACCTTAAAGCCCCAAGCGCTCAACGATTCGCCCTTGGCTATTCCCTTCGTCGCCTCTTTTAGCACACGTTTTCCAGTGCTTTTTGCTGCATCCGGGATGAACTTGGGGCGTGCTTCCTCCGCTTCCCGTTGCGCGTGCCCGTCTTGCCAGGCGCTTACAATTGTATTCTCAGCCGCTGTCCAATCTGATACAACCTCGCTCACTACGTTCGCTCGGAGCGCGTCGAGCAATCTCGTCTTCACGTCCTCGAGCTCGAGGCCGAGCAAGCCCAATATGTAACCGTTTCGGTTTACAGTTGTGTGCTTCTGAGAACACGTTTGTACTTCGTGCACGTATCGATCTACGCCAGTCAGATCCGGCTTGAACGGCCGGAAGCCAGACGCACCCAAGTACGGCGCATCAGTTACTGCGTCGAAGTAATACCCGCTCCGGTTCGCCTCGAAGATACGAGGCGCGAAGAACAGGCTCTCTGGCCCCCGCTTCGACATGTCGATCTCGATCCCATAGAACAGCGACCGGGCCTCGTCCCAGTACCGCAGATACGTCGGGCCATCGACTGGCCTGGCTAGGGGTATGAGAACGTGAACGCCCCGCCCGCTCGTTGTGCTATGAATTGCGTACGAGATGCCCCGTCTTCTGAGCCGCGCGCTTAGTTCGTGCGCATCCACGGCCTCGTCCAAGTCAAATGCCAGTACCTGTGCAAGTTCGATGTTTGCCTTTTTCCGCCGGTCTTCTTTGAAAACGGCGGGCGCGAAAGCAGGCGCGCTTAGTTTGAGCACACGCGCGTTCTCGGCCGATGGCTCGAGTTCGCTCGTCACAGGCTCACGGAAATCAGCGAGGAAGGCCTCAAAGGCAATCGTTTCTCTCGCTGCGATACTGGTGCGGGCATTGTCAAACAGACTTACGGTAACGTGCATATGGTCACAGAGCGTCGGGTTCTACGAACAACTTCCCTTGCGTATACGTTTCACCTCGCCGATGAACCTGCGCTCGACTACGAGACGCAGCGCACGTCGATCGAGCGCTGGGCGAGCATCTCCCGCACCCGGATTGAGCACTGGTACGAGGACAAGGACGAGCGGCGCGACCTACTTCGTGCACTACTCGGCGCAATCGATGAGATCGATTACGTACTTGTGCACTCAGTAGGTCAACTAGTAGACGCGCGCAAGTTTCAACAACAATGTGAGGCGCGAGGCGCAAGGGTCGTTTATACTAGCAGGTAGTAAGCCCCCGTCCCGGTACCCAGTACCGGCCCCAGTACAAGTAAATGAGCCAAGACCTCGATATTGACGAACCAGACGCAGTCGACCTAATAGGCGTCGTTCTCTCCAAAAACCCAGACGGCAAGTTCGACGCGTACCGTATCTCTGTAGTCGACGGGAACGTGACCCTCACGTCTATCCACGGCGGTCGGGATCGCCTTAAGAAGAGTGCGCTCCGTGTAATGGAACTCGATCTCGTTGCAATCAGCCAAGGGATCACGCGCGGGGAGATTGAGTTTGTTGATTGAAGTTCTAGGCGCGCTTGCGGTTCTAGCCCTTTGGGACTACGGCCGGCGCAGGCTTGCCTCACACGATATGCGCCAAGACAAGCTGCTCGCGATTACGCACTCGCTCAAGACGAGCGCAGACACGTACGCGAACAAGCTTGACGACACGAACGAATACATGCGGCTCGTGTTGTCAAACTTCATCAACAGCGCGACCGACATCATCACGATTAGCGAGGAAGAAAAGAAACACCTTCGCAATCGGCTAGCGGCGAGCAAGCTCAACAAGTGATCGCCCGTTTCCGTTTGTGGCTCGCGGGCCTGCTCGTTCCTCGTGTCTTCTATCTACCGGCTGGTTCCGAAGTCGACATGGACGCGCTCGCGAACGGTCAGCGGCTCATCTTCATCCCGAATGACTTCCCGCCGCCCGCGATTCATCAAGAAGTACTCGCCGCGCTCGTTGGCTCGTATCGATATCATTGCCTGTCGTGCGCACATCACTTCACGCACATCAACACGTACCAGACGCACGACTGCAAATTATACCAGCACGTGCCAGTGAAACTGACCATCGTATGAACGAATACGCCAGCAAACCCGTCACGATCCGAGCAGTACAGTTCCTCGGTGACGGCACCATCCACGAAGCAATCAAGTACGACGACATCGAGAACCAGTACTACGTGCAAACACTCGAGGGGCCTCTGACTATCAGATCGGGCGACTGGCTGATCGAAGGTACCGAGGGCGAGTTTTACCCGTGCAAGGATTCTGTGTTTCAACGCAAGTACGAGCTAACAACATGACCATCAACCAAACAGACCTCGACAACTGGTTCGTGTACCACTCGCCCAAGCCCGGCCAGAACGAGAAGTACATTGAGATTCGCGAATCCGCCAAGGTACTCGCGGAAGTGATCGTGCAGCTGACACCTCCGAGCGCGGACCAGACTGCCGCGATTCGAAAGATTCGCGAGGCTGTGTTCACTGCGAACGCGGCCATCGCGTGTTCTCAAACTGAGTAAGCCATACTCACTTTGAGAATGGACGAACCGCTTTAACTCCGACATATAAGCGGCATGTCCATTCTCGCCGCCCTGCTAGAACAAGCAGGTCACGATCCCAAGAACACGCCTCGGCACTCAACGCTGGGGCGTGTTTTTTTGTCTGATCCAGTCCGTGAGACTGCCGACTTCGCGCGCATAGCCTCTCTGCCAAGGCGCCGCTGGCAGGACTTAGATAGTCAGATCGACCGACTGACGGCAAGGTTCGCTCGCGTCCCGCACGTCCGCCTGCTCGAGATGCAAGCGGCAGCTCTAGCTGAGATCGAGCAGCTGAAAACGTGCAATGTCGTCGCGAGTCTCGGGGGCGGCAAGACACTTGTGACGGCTCTGGTGCCTGTCCTTCTTGCTAGCCAGCGCCCGCTATTCCTGAACTACGCGCGCCTTCTTGATAAAACTGTGCGCGAGTTTCGCGAGCTCGCCGCTGAGTGGAGAATTTGCCATGGGTACAAATTTCTCTCTGTGGAAAAACTGTCTACGGCTGCCTACGCTGACTATCTAGAACGGCTACGGCCCGACCTCATCGTCATAGACGAGGGTCACAGTCTGGCAAGCCCGACAGGCGCGCGTTTCCGTCGATTACGTCGCTACAAGGAAGCGCACCCAGAGGTCGTGATCGTCGTGCTCACTGCGACGCCAGGTGTCGATCTCGATCAGTACGCGCACGTCCAAGACCTTCTCCACGGCGAGAACTCGCCCTGTCCGCGCGAACCAGACGTGCTGCGCGAGTGGTGTGAGGCGCTTGATGTTCACGTGCGGGGACAACGACGACCACCAGGCGCGCTCACGCGATGGTCCGTTAAGGATGACCTCAACGCTGTGCGTGAAGGCGTCGGTCGCAGGATCGAAGAGAGCGCCGGCAACATCTACAGCCGTAGCGCTGAGTCGATCGACTGCTCGATCTATATAGCTGACGTAAGGGTCGAGCTCCCTGCATCAATGGACGAGTTGGTGAGTTCAGCTTGGAACGACCTAATTCTCCCAGACGGGAGGTGCTTCGAGGAGCTGTACAGCAAACCGCTTATTTTAAAGCAATTGGGCGCAGGCTACGCCAAGGTCCTCGACCCGATCCCGCCCATCGAATGGCGCGAAGCACGCTCGCTCTGGTCGTCGTTCGTGCGCGCGATCGTGAGCAACGAGCAAGTCTACGGGCTCGACACGCCAGCACAGGTAAAGGCTGCTGTCAGGCGGGGTGAGATCGACGACGGCGGATTGCTCGATCATTGGTGTGAGGTCGAGCCAACTTTCACGCCCTGTACGAAAACGGAGTGGTTTGACTTGTCTGTGGTGCAGTTTGGTGCATCATGGCTGGTTCAGGAGCGAGGCCTATGCTGGGTTTCGCAGCCAACCGTCGGGCGGAAGCTGGCAGAGCTCGCAGGCGTACCCTTCTTCCATGCGAACGGAGTGGACCCCACCCATGGCTCAATCGAAGCCTTCCACGGTCGTACCGGTGCAGTCGTTGCCATCAGGCCCAACATGCTCGGGCGCAATCTTCAGAATAGGTGGGCAAAGAACCTATACATCACACCCCCACCATCGCCCCTCGAGCTCGACCAGTCAATAGGCCGCACAGCTCGCCGGGGACAGCGAGCACCAACGGTCGAAGTAACCTTCGTTCTCACTGTTAGGGAGAACTGGGAAGCGGTCACGTCCGCACGCGTAGCAGCCCAAGCCGAACGCGCGCTGGGCAAGAACGAATCGTCGCGCCTGCTGCTCTGCGACTGGTGTGTAAGCGACCTTGCAACTGTTAACACGTGGAAAGGGCCGCGATGGAAGCGTTAGATCTCACGAAGCTGTTTGGCGTCGGCTTTTGGTTCTCGCGTTCGCGAGACATCGAACTGCAGTGGTTCCAGGCGCCCGACGTAGACGCGACACAGCTCGTGCTCAGCGAGCGCATTGGGCGCACCGTTCTCATCGAGACTCGATACATAAAGGGCTGGTTCCCTCGTCAGTTGCATCTGCGCGTGCTTCTCGAGGCCATACAAGACATGGAGCACGAGCTAACACTCCAGTACAAGGCACATAAGCGAAGGGCGACACCCCATGTTCGTTAGGATCGTTCTCATGCTCGGCGTGGGCGCTCATCGTGCTCACTGCGGCTGGCTCGCGACGAAACTATTCGACTGCGCTATTTGGATGCTTTTAATGACAAAAGGTGGAAAATCATGATAGTCCATGTCATAGACTCACATGGGCGTATTCGCAGCGCGCGACCTGAACAAAGCTAACGCCAGTTCAGGCGGCAATTATATCAATGAACCTGGTAATTATGAGTGTCTGATTGTTGGATGGAAAAGCATCAACACGAAGGCACGTACTCAAGCACTTGTAGTCGATCTCAAGATCCTCAGCGCTGACACTGACGCCTATCCGATCGGCAGTATCCGTAACCATTACCTCGGGGAAGACGATGTGATGTTTGACGGCAAGGTCAAGAACCTTCTCGTCGCAGCTTACGGCTACAGCGATGGTCTCGACGCTGAGAAGATCGAGGCCGAGGACTGGTACGCAATACTTGAAGCAAGCATCAAGCCCCCTTCTTTGTTCTTGAACAAGAAAATCAAGGTGGTTGCGACGCCCGACTTCAAGTCAGAGGGCAAGAAGAAGCTCAAGAAGAACGCCGCACTCGCGGACGACCCCGAGTTCATCAAGGAGTATCAGTTCCTCAAAAAAGAGTTCTTCGCCCACGATGATACGCGCGCGAACTCACTCGAGCTCGTGAAGAAAGCAGCGAAAAAGTGACCCCGGAAGTTCAACGACTTCTGAACTTGATCCGCCTCGCACTCGATCGCTTCGAAACGACCGAAGACATCAAAGCACTCGACGATGCCCACGCATCGATCAACGACATTTTCGAGCTAATTGCGCCCGACTGACGAGCTAGAGCACCAGCTCCTTTTCCGCTGTCTGAGTGAACACCGCTGGCGCAAGCTACGGTTAGACGATTTCTCTCGGCTGTACGTGGACGAGATCGGCGACCCCCTCGACCTCGTCATCTCGACCCACTCGTTCGACTCGTCCACGTACGGCACCTGTTGCATCTGGTTACTAGAGAACGGCCTAGCGGTACTCGAAGCCCCGCTAGGTCGCTTCTCGCTCTTTGAGACGAAAGCCCGTTGTGCCGCGCGTGATCATATCAACGCATGGGCGAGCTTCGCGCGCGGCTGTTGGACTCTGGACGTACCGCAAGAACCCGGACTGTACTTCGTCAAGCCCCTTGAAGGCCCGAAACAAACAGTAAGAGAACTGAAGCGTATCGATGGCCGACTGAAAGACGTGACGCGGGGCGAGCCGCTCCCACGAGTCGGACTTGTCTCTGAGTGGCGGGGCCATTGGTGGTTCCCGCAAATACCCAAGCTACCGTGAAGGAACTAGACATGATTCAAAGTCTCGAACGCCTCAACCGTGAAGCAACACTCTACGCAGACACGTTACTTGCGCGCATCCACGAAGCGAGCGAACTCGAGCAGCAATACGAGACTGAGCTAGCGGAAGCTGCTTTGTCATACAACAAGCTGCTCATCGAGAACGAACGGCTGATATCCGAGAACCAGATCCTCAAGACGTTGCTGCGGCCCGTAGTGACGATGCCTTACCCCGATGAGCTCTGATGCCCGTATACGCAGTTGACACTGAAACCGCTCTGATTGGTCGGGGCGAGGACATCGCCCCCCGCCTCGCTTGCGTCACGTACTGCGACGATACCTTTGAGCCTCAGATTCTGCATTGGTCTGAGGCTCTGAAGTTCCTCGTCTACGTCTACGACGAGTGCGAGTCCACGTGGGCAAACGGCACGTTCGACCAATGGGTCATATTGCGTGCGTATCCCGAGTTAAAGCCCAAGATATGGCGCGCTCACGAGCAGGGGCGCGTGCACGATGTACAGCTACGGCAACGGCTCATCGACCTTGGTACCGGCCAGCTCGAGGGCTTTAGAGCAGCTGAGGACGAAAAGATCAAGTTCAGCTACTCACTTGCTGCGCTTTACGAGCGTCACGGGTTTGGCACTATGGACAAGAGCGCTGATACGTACCGGCTACGGTATGGCGAACTGATCGACGTACCGCTCAAGGACTGGCCAGTCGAGGCCGTGTCCTATGCAGTGGGCGACGCGAAGGGCACACGCCAGGTGCACGCCGCTCAGGAGCACTGGCGCGACCTGCTCGACGACGGTCCAAGGCAAGCTCTCTACGCGTTCGCACGCAGGAAGATGGTCCATCGCGGGATCATCACGGACGGCGCCACCTGTGACTTGTACCTCGGCGAGGTCGAGCAGGAGATCGAGAAGGCACGACAGACGCTCGTCGCACACGGACTGATTCGCGGCGCGTACGACCTCTACGGCAAGCGCGTCCCGCCCAGCAAGGTAGGCAGCAAGGACATGAAGCTAGCCCGCGCGCGTATGGAGCGCGTGTGTCTTGAAGCTGGCATCGAGGTCAAGCGCACGCCCAAAGAGGGCATCTGCCTCAACGCAGAGGCGACGCGTGACAGCGGCGATCCTGTCCTCCGCGCGTACTCGCTCTACACGAGCGCAGCGGCGACGATCGGCAAGGTTACGATGCTCAAGGAAGGCAGCAAGGGCCTACCGTTGCAGACCGAGTTCGTGAACCTGCTCGAGAACGGCCGGTGCTCGACCCGCATACCCAAGCTTTACGTGGGCGTGCAGATGCAGAATTTGCCCAAGGTCGGGCGCATGCGTAACTGCTTCGTTGCCCGCCCTGGCTACGCGTTCGTCGACATCGACTACGCGATGCACGAGCTCGTTACGGTTGCACAAGCCCAGCTGTGGCTAGGGGCAAGTCGCAAGCTCGCGGACGCGCTCAACGACGAGCGCGACGTGCACTGCGACGTAGGCTGTGGACTGATGGGCGTCCCCTACGAGGAGATGCTCGCGAACAAGAAGCGCAAGCCTTACTCGCTGCATCGAGACCAGAGCAAGGAAGTCAACTTTGGCGGCTGGGGCGTGATGAGTTCGCAGCGCTTGCGGGCGCAGATGAACAAGAAACGGAACGAGGGCGACCCCCTCGTCGACGACTATCGCGCCGCAAGGATCATGCGCGCGTGGGAAACACGTTGGGACCCAGAGGAGTACTTCAGTGCAGTTGCTAGATTTTTTCCCGAGAACGACCGATGGGCGCTCGGCTCAATACGCCAGTTTATCAGCAACCGAGTACGCGCGTATATCTCGTTCCCTGATGCGTGCAACGGGCTCTTTAGTGGCCTTGCCGCTGACGCCGCGGGAATGGCTTACGCTACTGTCTGTCGCGCGTGTGAACTGGCGACCAAAGGCGAGCCGCTCTACGACTGTCACCCCGTCCTGACGGTACATGACTCGATCGTGCTCGAGGTTCCGCTGGCTACGCTTCACGTGAGCGCAACAGAAGCGACGCGTATCTACGTTGAAGTTGGCCAGAGCTACACGCCTGATGTGCAGTTGCGAGCCGAGCCCGCCGCGAGCTTGATGCTCGATAAGAACGCTGAACCCGTCTACGTGAACGGAGAGCTGAACCTATGGACAAAAGCCGCGTAACAGAAGCGATGACGAAGGCGCTGCGGTATTTCTGGCGGGTGCCCAGCGAACTGACAAGTACAGAACAGCTAGCCATGACACTCATGACTGAAATCTCGCGTCTCGAGGAAGGCATCGTCGATGTGCTCGAGGACAGTCCAATCGACCGCGAAAAGTTAGTCGCGCTGCTTTACAGGAACCGTTAGTGTTGCCGTTCGAGGACAGTTGGCGTATACGAAGACAGAGTATTTAGAACACATCGAGGTCGCTAGTTGGTTACGAGTTCGCGGCGTTCGGTTCCATCACTCACCTAACGAGACGTATACAACTAACATGGCCGCGCTTGCCAAGAACAAGCGTATGGGTGTTAGTCGCGGTTTCCCCGACCTGTTAGTTGTAACTCCGAAAGGGCTCGTCTTCATCGAGCTCAAGCGCACGAGGGGCGGCAAGCTCGCGCCCGAGCAGCAAGCATGGCTGGACGCGCTAGACGCCGCTGGTTGTCCGAGCGTGACGTGTTACGGCGCGAAGGAAGCGATAGAGTTTTTGGAAAGGTACATTGGTTCATGATGACCGAAGACGAACAGGACGAGTTGCTCGAGGCAGTAGAGGCTGTGATTGAGGCGTATTACGCGATCAAGAGTTCGCTGCCTCAAAGACTCGATGACGCAATCAACGAACTGATAATCTCGGTCGAGGCGCTCAACGAGGAAGAGGACGATGAGTAGGTACTATTGCGCGTGCGGCGAATGCGCAGGCACGCACGTCTATACTTACGACGATGCGATAGCTTGTCATCAGTCTACGCGAGCTGATTCGTCGTCGCGCTCATCGCTCGTCATGGCTATCGTTCCAAGCGCCAAGTCCTCGAACCCGAAAGACATCGCAGGTACAACCCGCGCGCCCATGCACTCGATACCAGTCGCAGCACTCGTCGAAGAGGCGCTCGCGATGCTCGAGGGCATTCTCAAATACGGCTCGAACAACTGGACGATCGAGGGCGTGCGCGCGTCCGTCTACGTCGCGGCTGCAGCGAGACACACGTTCAAATGGTTCTTCGGTCAGCAACGTGACTCGGTCACGCAAGTGCACCATCTCGCGTCCGCGCGCGCGTGTCTCGGTATTTTGCTCGACGCTGAGTTTCGCCAAGTACTCAGAGATGATCGGCCGCCTAGCCTGACCAAACTAGATGACCTGTTCACGAACGCCGAGAACGTCGCTAAGAACCTGTTCACGCTCTACGGAGACGTGAAGCCCAAACACTACACGATAGAGGATACAAAGTAATGCCGACAACACAATGGTTCAGGGATCGTATCGCAGCGCTCGAGGCGCAAGTCGTGACGCTGCAGGCACAGCTCGTTGAAGCACAAGCGGGCGTCGAGTCGGAGACTGAGAAGATCGCGGAGTTGCTCGCACAAGAACGTGTCGCCGCTGTGCTCGTGCAACTCGAGCAGGTTAGGCAAGAACTGCAGCAAGCGCGTGACGCGCTGGACGATGTAACATGAACAAGGCGCGGCTCGAGAAGTTGATAGTCGCGCTCGAGGGCGTGAAACCGAAACAGTTCGACATGACCGTGTACGCACACGCGTGTGGAACGCCCGCCTGCGTGCTTGGTCATTTCGCAGCGCGTAAGGACTTACAGTCGAAGTTCAAGTTCAACGATAAGTGTGATCGTTTCTCTGCTGCCATTCTTTCAAAGAAGACCGGGCAAGCCGTTTATCACGAAGATGACGAGGTGCTTGAGTACTTCGGCATTAACGATGCGCAGTCCGAGTACTTGTTCGGTTGCGAGGGCAAGAACGAGCACGCGACGCCTGCACAGATGCGTCAACGTATCCGCAAGTTTATCGACAAGAACGGGGACGTGTGACTCTGAACGCACTTGACGGCTTCTCGTCTGGTAAGCGTCAGGATCGCCAGCAAGAGATACTAACACCTGAGCCGATCGCCGACTTCGCACGTGCGGTGTTCGGTGGCCAGATCAGTTTCGATCCTTGTCCCGCGGGTGACCTGTCCGGGTTCGTGAGACCGCAAGGCTGGTCACACGGGAACGGGCTGGTCGACCCATGGCCTAACGGTACGTTCTGCAATCCACCGTATAAGTACCTCAAGAAGTGGCTCATCAAAGCAATGGAAGAGGCGGGCACTGGCAGGTCGAACATTGTGCTCTGTCCCGCTCGGTCACATCGAACGTGGTGGCGAGTGGCTCGAAACATGGCGAGCTTTGTACTCGAGCTGAATCCCGTGACGTTCGTGGGGTACACGGCTGTGTTCCCCGTACCGATGGTTGTATTTGGTTATAACTGTGAGGGTATCGAAACAAAGTTAGGAGAGTACGTTGGCAACGTTCATCTACAGCAACCATGACTGGCACGTCGACGAAGACGGCTTCATACGTCTGCGCCCCCGTCTAGTTAAACGCGATGACTCCGGCATTCCAGACTGGCTACGACAAGATGCTACGACCTATTTCCGCGAGCTCCATCGAACTGTGGACGATGTGCCGACGTCGCTGGGCGTTCGCGTATCTCGCCGATCAACGTGACCCTGGCGGCTTCGCAACCGAGGCCGGCAAGCGCGTGCATGCACTGCTCGAGGAAGCAGGGGACAACGAACCAGCACTAGTCGAGCAGTGGGTCACAACACAGCTCGACAACGAGGGCGAGGAGCGCATCGTTGTCTACGATCTAAGTCGCATGGCTCGCGCGCTCTGGGCGAAGAACCCGGGTGACAAGGCGATCGGGTTCGAAGTCGAGTTCGAGCGCGTCCTGTACGGGCTACCGTTCAAGGGCATTATCGACCGGTTGTCAGCGAAGTTCATCCTCGACTACAAGACGACGGGCGGACTGCTCAAATACGCGAAGACACCGTTCAAGCTCAAGACAGACGTACAGCGGCTCATCTACTGGGCCGCGTACCCGGACGTTGAGAACGCGCTCTGGCTCACTGGCACGTTTGCCAACAGCGAGGGCGCGCGTAAGGACCCAGATGCAGTTCCATACGAAGTACGTGCATCGTTGTTGCGTAACGAGTTGGTGCGGGATACGGAGGCGTTCAAGCTGCACGTGCTCACGCCTGCGGAGGAGATCGCAGCGGTCAAGCCGGGCACGGACCCGATGTCGTTCCCTCTGCCAGACAACGCGCTCGCGTTCTACGACAGCCCCTGTAAGAAGTTCCCGCCTGACGGGTGCCCTCACTATAAAACTTGTTACAAGTCCAAGTTCTCACTGAAAGTAAAAGCCGTGCCAGAGCCAGAGCCAGTTGTTCCAGTCCCTCCCGAGTTCCTGATCGAGAACCTCTACATAGACTGCTTCCCGCTGTTCAAGACAGACGAACCAATCGTGTTCGGGCACCAGTACGTGCACAAGGCAGAGCGGGAAGTCGCGACCGACCGCGGACTCGACCATGCATTGCTCGCCGATTTCGCGAAGGGGCCGCCGATGGTTGCAATGGAGCTTGTCGCGCAGCTCGAACTGATCGCGCCTATCAAACACTTTTATCTCGAGACCAAGACGAACGAAGGTCGCGGAGTACTCAACCAACTGATGGGCCGGTCACGGCAAGTGTACAAGGGGATGTTCTAGTGCCGACACTCGGTTTCTACGCCATATGCGCGGGGCTCGTTGGTATCATCATCTGGGCGTTAGGAGTG
>Ga0247661_1000069_pt1 | contig 19488 bp, 34 predicted proteins | sample CNK02_metaG_FD_182799 | JGI IMG/M metagenome (GOLD analysis project Ga0247661, IMG submission 182799) | Soil microbial communities from Purdue University Martell Research Forest, Indiana, United States - CNK02 | ecosystem: Environmental > Terrestrial > Soil > Temperate forest > Bulk soil...
GATGCAGCCGTGGAAACCGGTCCAGATCTGTAGTATCGGTACGCTCATCCGCAGAGTTGATCAACTAACGAAACCGGATTTCGCGATTTTCGATGAGTGCCATCATCTCCGCGCCAATACATGGACGGAAGTGTTCAACAAAATACAGGGCGCCTTTATCGTGGGTCTCAGCGCCAGTCCCTGCAGAAATGATGGGGGCGGACTCGCCCAGTACTTCGGCGCTCTGGTGGCGACTACACAGATCAAATCCCTCATTGCTGAAGGGTACCTATCGCCCTTCCGCACCTTCGCACCGCCGACCGTGGATACGTCAGGCCTTCACATTCGGCATGGCGACTATATCATCGGCGAATCAGTCCAGCTAATGGACAAACCCTCCATCACAGGATCGGCGGTGGAGGAATATACACGGCTATGCAACGGTAAGCGCGCGATCGTATTCTGTTGCTCAATCGAGCATTCGAAGCATGTGGCGGAGCAATTCCGATCTGCAGGTCATGCGGCTCTCCACATCGACGGAAAAACGGATGACTCAATACGCGACATGGCGATTGACGATTTCGAGGCAGGAAAGATCAAAGTGTTGTGCAACGTTGATCTGTGCGGGGAAGGGCTCAGTATCAACGCGATTGAGTGCGTGATACTGTTGAGGCCAACGCAATCGCTCGCTTTATACATTCAACAGGTCGGCCGCGGTCTAAGGACGTTTCCAGGAAAGAAAGAGCTAATCATTCTCGACCACGTTGGGAGCACGATCAAGTTTGGTTTGATCGACGAGCCTCGTGAGTGGACTCTGCAGGGAGATGTCGAGAAGCGGAAAAAGAAGGCTGCACCGAGTGTGCGGGTGTGTTCAAAGTGTTTCAGTGCCTCCAATTCCCGAGCGACTGTATGTTCGAATTGCGGGGAACCGTTTGAGGTCAAGTCTCGTGAGGTCGCGGAGAAAGCTGGTGAACTCAAAGAGGTAACACCCGAGGAGATCGCCAGGCGTCGGGAACGACAGAATCAAGGGCGTGCACAGTCGCTGGAGGCATTATTGGAGATTGAGAAACGGAAAGGTTATAAGTCTGGTTGGGCCGCACATGTTTATGGCGCCCGAATGGCTAAAAAAGAAGAGAAATCAGTAGTGAGTGACCTAGCGAATGACTGAATTCGACCTCTACCCCGCCATCATGGCCGAGCTTTCACACGGCAGCACGCGTCTGTTTAGACAGAATGCCGGGTTTGCCTGGCAAGGCCAGGTCATCGAGCACAATGCGCACCGCTTAATACTCGCCCACCCCCGAGCTATCAAACTCGGTGCGCCAGGCATGTCTGACTTAGGTGGCGTAACCTCCGTCATCATCACCCCCGACATGGTCGGCCAGCGTGTCGGAATCGACCTGCAGTTAGAGATCAAATCCGCGCGCGGTCGCCCCACTGCGGAACAGATGAACTACATCTCAACGATGCTGTCACTGGGCGCTCGAGCCGGCATTGCGCGCTCAGTCGAGGACGCGAGGCGGATCGTCGCCGGCCTGCCCCTATAGGGCTCCATCGCCCGTTTAACTGTGGTTTTTCCTATCTGCAGGTGTTCGGCCAGCCGATCAATCATTGATTCGCGCTCACCCTTCGGGCGGCTCATGACGATCGTTGTAATCGCGCGCGCCTCACCGTCGGTCAGTTTTCGTTTCGGACCGGGACGCGTGTCGAACTGAATCCCGAGCTCTCTTCCCAATTCGCGCATCAGCCAGAAGTAGCACTGGCGCTCATAGTTGGTCACTCCTGGTTCCATCCGCGGCAGGGAATGCCGTGTAGATTGATCGCCGTAGGGCCGAATTGCGCAATGTCCTGCGCGAGAAGCATTAACACTGCCCCTTGTCTATCCGACTGGTACCCCATCAATGCGCGGATCTTACGCTCCATGCCGAGTTCAGGATGGCGCGTGCCGCGCTTGAGGATGGCGCGGTCTTCGGGGGTGAGGTCGCCGGATTGGAGTTGTTTCATGGTTTCTCCGGCGTCACGCACGTCTGAGCCAAGCTGGCCTCCAGATCCTTAATCTTGCGTCGCTCAGCCAAAATCAGGGTTGTCATGCGCGCAATCGCGCCCGCAAACAGCCCGATTCCCAACATCAGCACTGGCGTCATTTCCAGAGCTCCATCGCTGAACTCACCACGTCAACGGGCGCGGGTTGCACCGTCGGCACTTCGACCAATCTCAAACCGCGTGCCTGACCCGGCAGCTTCTTCAGCACTCCATGGGCAATCAACGCATTCACATGCGTCAATGCCGCATTCTGCGAGGCCCAGTTGAAGTACTGCGCGATTTCCCACAACGTGGGTGGGCAGCCTTCGGCGATCTTTGCCGCGATGAATTCGTAGACGCGGGATTGGGTGGTGGTCACGTGAGCGAGTACCTGTTTCCGATCTTATTCAAACCGTATCACCGCGTTACACTAGTGTCAACACTCATTTCGTGACTTGATTCTGAATCACTGTATGAACGTCGCGCCATTCGAATTCCATGAAAACCTGCTGCGGTGCTGTTTCTGGCGCGGTAGGATGGTCTTTGTATGTTTTGATGCACCAGCGCTGTTGCAATCGAATCTGACCCGGAAATTGCATGCCGTTGGTTTCATAATTTTGTGCGAACCATCTCAATTCGCAGGTTGCGCTCTCGATGCGCCTACTGTTTTCTGTCATCGTCGCGCCCCTGCTCTTGTATTATGCCAAGCCTAGCCTTACGATCGGCGCCTGTCCAGCACGCACGTCCGCACGCTCACATAATAATGGGGTCTTCTATGGCACAACCGAATCGTCGCGAGACCCTGAAGGAGGGCCGGCGCGTCCCGATGACGATCACACTAGATCTCGAGACTCACGCGCTACTGGTTCTTCTCGCCGAAGACACCGGGCTGAATCGGTCGGCGGTCATCGAGCAGCTCATTCGCAAGCGGGCGCGACGCCTGCGGCCTTCGACGCCTTCGGACATCGCGACCCCGGCCTAGCGCCCGTGTCGATCGACTTCGACGGTCTCGCCAGGCAGGCCCTGGCGGCGCACGCCATCCTGCTCCCCCACTGGATCGGCGGCAAGCGCTCGGGCGGCGAATGGGTCGGTGAGCGCCGCGCCAAGGGCGGCATCGGCGATTCCTGGTCCATCAACGTCACCTCGGGCAAGTGGCGTCATTTCGCGGGCGCCGAGACCGGCAGCGACATCATCAGTTTCTACGCCGAGATCTTCCACGTCACGATGGGCGCCGCAGCGCGAGAGATCGCGCGCCAGCTCGGCACGGACCTCAACGGCTCGCCCCCGGCCGGCATGCGCGCGCTGCCTTACCAGCCCGACGAAGAGCCCGAACCTGAGTGCGAGCTCATCCCGCCGGATGCCGGCCCCATCAAGACCCATCCGCGCAACGGCGAGCCCACCTATACCCACCGCTACAGCGATTTCATGGTCGTGCAGCGCTGGGATCTGCCTTCAGGCAAGCAGTTCAGCCCCTGGACGTGGCGCGAGGGCGCGTGGGTCAATAAGGCGTGGCCCAGTCCCCGGCCGCTCTATCACCTCGAGTACCTCGCGAAGTATCCCGATGCCACCGTCATGGTCGTCGAGGGCGAGAAGTGCGCCGATCAGGCGTCTCCGCTGCTCGAGGATTACGTTGTCGTCTCCTGGTACGGTGGCGCGCAGGCCTGGCGCCACACTGACTGGGAACCACTCCGCGGCCGCTCGGTGCTGCTGTGGCCCGACGCGGACGATGCTGGCCGACGGGCTACCGCCCAGATCGCCGCCCACCTCCATAGTATCGCCAGCACCGTCCAGGTGGTAAACCCCAACGGCGCTGCCGACGGCTGGGATATCGGGGACGCGATCGGGGAGGGGTGGAAGGAGCCGGAGATCCGGGCGTTTGTGGAGGGGCATACCGCCGATCCGGTCAAAGCGCCCGTACCTGAAACGCGCATCGTCTCGGATGAGCCGAAACCCTTTGCTCCTCTCGCTAGCGCTCCCGTGAGTTGGGCAGCCATGGGATTGGACTGCGATGGCAACAGCAAACCCTACGTGACGTTGTCAAATGCCAGTAAAGCACTCCAGACGTGCGATGACTTCAAGGGCCGGATTTTTTTCGATGAGTTCCGCGGTCAGGTCTATCACACTTTGCGCGGTCCACCCGCTCAACCCTGGACGGACCGGGACACCCGCGGAATGACGGTTGCCGTACAGCAGCAGCTGAAGCTCCATAAATTCAGCATGGAACTCATCCGTCACGCAATTACCCACGCAGCGGAGTGCAATTCCCGCAACTCACTCCTTGAACACCTCAATTCGCTGGTGTGGGATGGAAAAGAGCGCCTCAACACCTGGCTTTTCGACTGCGCCGGCGTCGAAGTCACCGATTACACCACTGCGATTGCACGCAACTGGCCTATCGCCATGGTGGCGCGCGGCTACCGGCCCGGCTGCAAGATGGACAATATCCCCGTGCTGGAGGGGTTGTCCGGGCTCAATAAGACAAGGTTCCTGGAAACGCTCGGCGGTGAATGGTACGAGGCGCTGCCGATGGAGTTCGGTACCAAGGACTTCCTGCATGCTTTGCAGGGTGTTTGGCTTGCCGAAATCCCTGACATGACCGGCTTCGATAAGGCCGATCACGCGCGCGTTATTGCTCTCCTGAGCACGCCCCGTGACAAATTCCGCAAGAGCTATGGCCATGAACCGGAGCGGTTCAAGCGAACCACGGTGTTCGCGGCTACCAGCGAGACCGATGATTATCTGCAGGAGCGCCGCGGCAAACGCCGGTTCTGGCCATTACGCTGCAAAAGCATCGATATCGACCTCTTGGCACACCAACGTGATCAGATTTTCGCCGAAGCCATCCAATGCTATCGAGAAGGAGAGCATTGGTATGACGTTCCTGCAAGTGCGAGAGCCGAGCAGGACGCACGCGTGTTTTCAGATGCTTGGACGCCCAAGATATTGGAGCGCGCCGAGTGGCTCTGGTCCCGACAACTAAAAGGACTTGAGGACTGCACGACAAGCCGCATCATGGAGGCGCTCGACCTGCCGCCTCATCAGCAGACCCGGCGAGAAGTCATCCGCGTCAACGACATCCTCAAGGCGCACGACTGGATACCCAAGCGCGACGGCTATCACTGGTTCTGGAAGAAGATCGAGCGCTAACGCCGCCTATCTCACTTCTAGTGCCCTGGTTCACTTCCCGGCGGCAGCTTCAACTGTCGCCACTGACGATCCCAGCCTTTCTCGGTGCGCATCGGAAACGATTCCCATAGCGTGCCGTCATCGCAGAGCGCAACAACCGTTGTGCCGTATTCCCCGCCATCGGTGGCTATCTGAATAATCTTCCTGGGCTTTAGCTCGGCCATATGCTTTCTCAGTGACGTAACTTTTTTGATGTCAGTGACGTAACTTTTCAATAAGCCATTGAATTGAAATGCTTATTGATGAATGACGTTCAGTGACGTGTGTTTTCTACGGTGCGGCCAACGTAGCAGAGATCCTTTGTGGCCGTCGCTAGCTCAATCCTTCTCCAGACATTCTATTTATATACATCATCTTACATCATGTATCAAAAGAATATAATAATCATATACTTAGTAGTGACGTAAGTCAGTGACGTATGATGTATCTATTGATACGCATTGCGTACTACTCCAACTGTCTCACCGGCGAGTCAATGTGGATCACGGGTGAAACAATCGGGTTGATATGAGGGGGATATAAGTGGTGGCGCCGCGCTCTCACCGCCGCGAAATCCAAACCTCGCAAGTTGGTCCTTGCATAGGCAGCATTCTCCAGTCACGAAATACGCATAATGTATATTATGGTAAAACTAGCACCATTGATTTCATTGAAGAAGTACACTAGTACTCATTAACTGGACGTGTAAGTGATTGAAAAATGCCCCGATATAAAGTCGTACCGAATTTCACCTCCGAACATCCGATCGGCTCGAAAGAATGGAGTCGTGAATATCAACGAGCGCGGCGCAAAACCGTGACAGGAAGAATGGAGACCGCTCGATCAAACCTGCAGAGAATGCATGGCCTAACATTCCAACAGTACGAGGAGTTATACGAAAAGCAGAGAGGTTGTTGTGCTGTCTGCAAGAAAGGCATCACTCGAGCTTATACGGCCGAATCCACAGGGAAACGCGGCCCAAGGAAGGGATGCGCATGCATTGACCATGATCATGGCTGCTGCGCGGGCAAGCGCTCTTGTGGGCGTTGTGTGCGAGGGCTGTTATGTCACACATGCAACATCGGTGTGGCTGCATTCCGTGATAAGCCAGACCTCATGCGAGCGGCGATTGAGTACATCACCAGGTGGCGTTGGGCATGACCCAGCACTGAAGGCACTCCGAGGCTGCGCCTGGTGCTCCAGGAGCTGCCCAAAGGTGCGCTCGCTGGGGTAGTAAGGTTCCGCCGGCCGTGGCAGGCATGTCGACCCCCGGGGAGCCCCCTTATGTCAAAAAGAGGACCCGGTTGTACCGGTGCTGTGCCCCAAATCAGTATATAGCCGACAGAGAAATCGAGGATAGAGATACCCCAATGTTGCCCCATTAATGCCCTAAAGATGTCCTATTGAATGCACCATGGTGAGGGGTTAAACGCCCCATATAGTGGTGAAACATTGGGACCATTATGGGGAAACATTAGTCCCTCTGCCGCTTGACAACGCCCCACAACGTGGTCCATTGTTACCCCACTTCATGAAATAACGGATCGAAGATGGGGCAAAGGCAACGAAGACCGGTGGACCGCAAGACCTTAAAGGTGTGGTTGCCGTGGCAGCTGCACGCTGAGTTCGACAAATGGTGCGTGCGCGCGGGTAGTTCGATGCAGTACGCGGTGCGCGCGGCGGTCGAGAAGCTGGTTGGGTACAAGGCGCCGCCCGAGGAGTCGATGCCGTCGTTCGCGGTGGCGACGCAGGCGCCTGTGACGCCAGTGACGAAGCCGGCTCCGATTGAAGAACCGGAATGGGAGGAGCCATTCGATCCTGATAATGAGATGGATTGCCTGGTACGCGATGGCGGATGGTTCCCAGAATCAGCGGCTGCAGTGCGGCTGATGTGCTTGCGTCATGGCCGGTTGGGCTGGAAGCCGATGAAATATCCGGAGAAATTCCTGTCTGAATACCGGGAGCGTGCCTTGTCGGCCGGCCGGGACTTTGACAAAGATCTTGAGGTGTTCAAATGACCGAGCCAGTCGAGATGGGATTGCCCACGAGCGCGGACGCCTGGCGCTGCGTGCTGTGTCACGCGGTGGTGGTGACAGGTGAGGCGCACGGCTGCCCGGTAGAACTGCGGATCCGGGAGATCGTGCGGGAGGAGATGGATAAGCGGACGCCGTGGAGCGAGGGATAAAAAGATGGCGATCGTGATCATCGATGAGCCGGATATCCGACTGACCGCTGGCGAGCATGGCAGACTCCAGCGCGAATGGCAGAAGGCGTGCGCCTACACAGTCAACCCGCCGACGTTTGAGGACTTCGTGCGCCGGCGGAAATCTCCTCAGGAGTTGGACAAGGCGTGGAACGACGCCATCGAGCGCAGCGATGCTGACCGCAAGGCGCGCGTGAGCAATCCGGATGGGAGGGCGCGGGCCGGGGAGCTGGAGCAATGAGTACCCCAGTCACCGAATCCCTCGAAGCCGACCTCGCGGAACTACCGCCCGAGTCCCAACTGCGTGTCAACACGATCGCCGACATGCTGCGCGACATGATCGGACGCGACAGTGAGAGTGATGAGACGTGTCTGGCGATGCTGCTCGTCCTGGAGGAGATCGACGAGGAGGACCTGGCGGTGGAGATGGATCTGGCGCAGGGGGAGACGCGGCAGTGAAAGAAGTGACCGCACGGGATCCGGCGTACATGGCGTTCCGCCGACAGTTGGAGTCCGACACGCGCCTGGATGCGGTGGCGTATGTGGAGTGGATTCACCGGAACGTGCGGGCGCTGAGAGCGGGGTTTGAGCGCTCGGGTGAGTTGGATTCCACGGTGTATTGCCGGATGCGGTATGTTGCGGGTAAACGGTGGGGGTTGACGTGAGTGTAGGAATGAACCGGATCACGACGTGGATTTGCTTCACTGTAGGCGTGTTGCTCGGGCGTTTGGTTCCGTGGCCCTGGCCGATATCGGTGGCGACGGCGTGGAATGCAGTGCTCGGCGCGGGAATGGGGCTTGGGTTGCACTGGGCGGCAAACCGGCGCTGGCGGCGTGCGTGGCCGATGTACCGAGGAACACGATAATGCTGTCCCTACTCTGGATCATCCCCGTAAGCCTAGGTATTACGTGGTTGTGTTGGAAACTGCTCTGGATCTCGGGGTTGTTCATACGCGGCGTGTTCGAATGGTTCTGGAGTCCGGTCGGTCAGCGTGCGCTGGATCGCGGTATCACGGGCGCCGTGTTCGGGCTCATGGTCGTGATGGTGCTGGTGATCGTGCTGCGGGTGGCGACGGTATGAATGTCGATCCGGAGTCATTGCGGGTGGTTCAAAGTGAGCGCGGTGCGCGCGTCGAAGGCGCCGGCGCCTGGGTGGCGACATTCGCGGACGCGACCGAGGCGGCACGATACGTGACGCGGTGCCTGACGTTGGGGAACTGGCCGGTGGGGCGGAAAGTGAAGAGTGAGGAAGGGGTCGAAATATGAGAACCGCCCGCATGGCCCTAGAGGAACTCGTCGGCCTGACTATCGAAGGCGTCCACGAGGTCGCCGAGCGCCTGGTGCTGACGTTCACGGACGGAACCTATGCCGCACTGGGCGCGAGCGGGGACTACACATGCCCGGCAGAATGTTGGGAGCTGGATGAAGATCCGAGGCAAGAGGAAGCAGAACAGTACGTCGCTGCCGGGATCTGGACATCGCAGGAATATGCTGATTGGCAGGCGACGCGACGGGAGTGTGAGCAGAAACGTGAGCAGGAGCGCGAAGCGAGGGATCGGCTGGAATACCGGCGCCTGAGGCAGAAATATGGCGACGCGCCGTAGCCCCGCCCATCCCGCGACGCTGCACATCCCCATGACGACCGCGCTGAAAACCGCGCTGGAGCTCGAAGCCTGGGAATGCCAGCAGACGACGAACGAATACGTACGCGGCCTCCTGGAGCGCCGCGGGCGCTGGATGCGCACGGTGGGCGCGGGGCGGGCGAAGTATGACATTCAGGCGGTGATACCGAAGGTGGGTGGACGTGAGTGAAAAAATGAGCCGCGCGCCATGGAATACCGCCCGCATCCCTGAAAAGGTCGCGAAACGTATCCGCTTCACGCCCGAATTGTGGGATAAATGGTTCGCCGCCCGGCGACCCGATGCCCATACGGCGGTTTTGCGCGAAGGCATCCGCCAGACGCGCGCCCGGATCGACATGATGGAATCGATGTTGACACTCCGCCCGGACCCCGATCGGTTGATTAACTTACCCGAGGACATTCCATGATTATTCAGTTCGATACTCCGCTCGTTGGCACCGATCCAGGTGGCAATACCGTTCAGCTGACTCCCGCGCAGGTATCCGCCCTGACATTCAACATCCTGTTGGACACGCAGAATCCGCCGGTGAAGAGTTACCCGGTGCCGGCGGCGAATCTGGCGGCAGCGACGACCAACGCAAACGGTTCGAAGCACATCAAGGTCGATGCGGTGAATGACCTGAAAGTGACGCTCACCGGCGGCGCCACGTACTACGTGGATATCACGGACGCACTCGGGAATGCGGTTTCGAAAGCGACTGCCGTGATCACATATGTGGACACAATCACACCCGGGGAAGTGGCAAATTTCTCCGTGAGTTGAGTGCCTGGGCCAACTACGCGAGTTTGAATGGACCCAAGCCGACAGCCTCGATGGTGTCGATCGGACCGGATGCGATGATTCTGACTGTCTTTGGAGTAACGAACACATGAGCTGGATTCTGTTGTCGATCGTGATTTTTATGGGCACCCTGTTCCTTGTAGGCTACATCGCAGCCCTGATGGATCTGGACGATCTGCGCCCCCGCAGGCCGGTGGTGGACTATCGTGTGCTGATACTGGGGTATCACCCGAAGCTCACTGGCGGTGTGACGTCGGTCACCCGAACGCTGCTCGAGCGCATGCCGGAGTCGCGACTGCTGCCGATCAAGCACTGCTATGGCGCGTGGGATTGGGTACTGTACGCGCGGAGTCTGGCGAGACTGACCGCGGCACTGGTGATAGCCCGCCGGCCGCTCGTGACACATCTGATCGTGGCCTCGCGCGGCGATCGGGTGCGCGGCGTGTTGCCGATCCTGCTCTGCAGGCTGTTCCGTGTGCCGATCTGCGCGCACTATCATACGAATCGGGCGAATATGAGTCTGGGTAGATTGGAATATGAGGTAATGGCGTGAGACGTCGTCGACTTCGTGATGATCCTGATAAGAATCTGACACGTCGAGCAAAACCTCATCTAGTCAAGTATGGACACCTGTGGAAGTGTGCATGTAACCACTGTATGCGTCTGGGCTTTGGTTTGACACCAAACAGGGCATATCGCGATATGATCCTGATGCATATGCTGCCGGATACCCGCGCAGAACAATTGCGTGCCTAAATGGCCCGTCCCCGCAAACCCAAGCCTCCCAGGGACGACGACGCCCCGCCACCCGCCGTCGTCACCCCCGAATCCGAACGCGAGACGATCACCGCCTGGTTCCGTCAGCGTCTGGAACAGTCCGAGCGGGAGCATAACGACCGGATCGAATTGCTCCGCACTGTAGGCGAGCACCCCTCCCCCGTCTTCGCCACTCAGGCGCGTATGTTCGGTATGCTCGGCCTCCCGCGCGACCTCGCCGCGAAGATGCTGCAGCTCACTGCGCACATGTTCGAGGTGCATTACGGCGACCAGTACGAACTCGGTCAGGCCGATGTGATCGCCAGTGTGGCGGCGAACGCGATCCGGATCGGGACCTCCACAACCGATCCGGCGGCGGCGAAAACGGCCATGGACATCCTGGCGAGGCGCGGGGGCGTGGAATGGAAACCGCCGGCCCAGCAAGTGAAGATGGAAGACCTGCGCGATCCACCGGCGAAGAACGTGATCGACACCTCCAGTTGGCCGGTGGAAAAGCGGATGCAGCTCGAGGCGATGCTGCGGGAAGAAATGAACGGCGGCGTGGCTGGGAATGGCGGCGTAGCTCAGGGTATGCTGTCGGCTGACGGGGAGGATGCCGAGATCGCTGAATGACGTTTGATTTATCGAAGATCGACCGCGAGGCCCAGCTTCTCGACATTGATCGGATCAATTGCGAGGAATCGCTTCATGCTTTTCTGAGATCCGCATGGCGCTACATGGATCCCGCGCCGTTCACCGACGGGTGGCACCTTCATGCGATTTGCGAGCACCTGCAGGCTATTGCCGATGGCGATATCCGTCGGTTGATTATCAATCTGCCTCCACGGCATTGCAAAAGTTTGCTCCTGTCTGTTGCGTTTCCGGCGTGGGTGTGGGCTCAGCCAACGGCGGCCCCGGTGTCGGGTCCGAGTGTTCCATTTCTGTACGCATCATATGCCGACAAGTTGAGTTTGCGTGATTCGGTGAAGTGTCGTCGACTCATCGAGTCTGTCTGGTATAAAAAAAGATGGGGCAGTCGTTTCGATTTAACGTCCGATCAGAATACTAAGAGCCGTTTTGCCAATAGCAAAGGAGGCGAACGGCTGATTACATCCATCTCTGCAGGCGTCACCGGAGAAGGCGGAAATTGTTTCGTAGCCGGAACTCTCGTATCTACGCCAACCGGAGAAGTGCCGATAGAATTTCTCTGCCCTGGTGATCCGGTTCTGTCATTCGACCTACAACGGGGGAAGGTGATAATATCTCGCATAAAAGCAACTGCGAGAAGAAAAAGCAATGACCTCTGCACGGTACGTGAAATTTCGGGACATTCCTTCCAATGTACTCCAGACCATAGAATCTACTCGCCGGGACAAGGGTTTGTCCGAGCTGATCAAATGGGGCCGGGAGACGGGTTACTTGTCAGTGACGAAACTGTCGAATGGCCAGATGATAAAAACTGTTCATCTGATCTGCGACAACTGCGATGGGAAGTCGGATCGACATCTATACTGGGTACGAAAAGCGCTGAAACAGGGGAGCCGCGACGCCTATTGTTCGAAAAAATGCTGCGGAGAGCATCATTCCTTCAAAAATTCACATCGGGTTTGCAAGGGCTGTGGCAAAGGACCTTTGCACAGGCATCAGCGCTATTGTTCGAACGAGTGCAAACCAGAGATAGGGAGTTGGGCGAGAAAAGGCCCGAAGGTTTGCAAGTTTTGTGGCGCCGAATTTCCAAGATCTGGGACAAGCCGGCAGTACTGCTCGCGGAAGTGTGCCGACGATGCACATTCGAAACGGATGCGGGGATCGGGAAATTCGAAATTTCGATCGGAGCGCGGGCCCGCGGCGTACTCAAATCTATTCCGCGCGATGCGCATGATAATCCGTCAACGGGACGATCACTGTTGCGCGGACTGCGGGAATCTGGCCAAGAAAGTCAGGCTGAATTATCGCCCACGCACCTCTTTGCAAGTGCACCATATCGACGAGAATCCTCTCAACAACAAACCGGAGAATCTGATAACGCTCTGCGAGAGGTGTCATCATATGCACCACCTTGGCATGCTTCGCAAATCGCCCAAGTTTCCAGGCATAGCGGCGGAACGCACGAGGTCTATGACATCGAGGTTGAAAAAACGAGTAACTTCTTTGCTGAAGGAATACTCGTTCACAACTGCATAATCATCGATGATCCAAACGCCGCGAACGATGTCGCTAGTGAGGCAACAATGGAATCCACCATCGAATGGTGGACTACAGCCATGCCCACCAGGGCCAATGACCCGGAAACCTGCGCCTGGATCATCATCCAACAGCGCTTGGCCGAAGACGACCTCACCGGCCACATCCTGGAGCACGAGGCCGACGGCTGGACCCACCTCTGCCTTCCAGGACGCTACGAGCCAGAACGCTCATTCCATACGTCGATAGGTTGGAAAGATCCGCGCACAGAGCCGGGCGAACTGCTATGGCCCGAACGTTTCAGCGATCAATCATTGAAGCGGTTAGAAGTTACAATGGGTCCGTATGTTTTCGCGGGCCAGATCCAACAGCGCCCGGAACCCAAGGGTGGCGGAATCATCAAGTCCGCATGGTGGATCAAATGGGATCGTGATGAGTATCCAAAGCATATTGATTTTGTGTTGGGTGTTGTTGACACAGCCTACACGATTAAGGAGATCAATGATCCGTCAGGCATGATGGTCTGGATGATCTATTCCGAAGATAGACCATACGGTGCTACACGAATCTTGGATTCCAACGGGAATTCCCTGATGATGGATAACACGTACTCCGAGTACGCTCCAAAAGTGTTGCTAGGCTATGCGTGGGATCAGCGTCTCGAACTGCATGATCTCGTGACCAAAGTAGCAGACACGTGCATCCGTTATAAAGTTGACTTGCTGGTCATCGAGAACAAGGCTTCGGGCATCAGCGTAGCCCAGGAAATACGCAGGCTCTATACCCGTGAGAGATTCGGCGTGGAGTTGTTTGATCCTAAGAGTCAGGACAAAGCAGCGCGCCTGTACTCCGTGCAGCACCTGTTCGCTGAAGGCATCGTGTATGCGCCTGATAGGCCATGGGCTGACAAAGTCATCAAGCAGGTGGGCCAGTTCCCTGCTGGCGCCCACGACGAGTACGTCGATCTCACCTCCATGGGCCTGCGAAAACTCCGCGACATGGGCCTTCTGGTCCGGCAGCCTGAGCGCGAGGCCGAGAATGAAGAGCGGAAAGTCTACCCCGGACGCCAGAACGAGCCCCTGTACCCTGCTTGAGCCACCATGGGGTAAGCTAAGCCGATGATCGAGACCCTCCCGAACCTGACGCCGCGCTGCAAAGCCTCTGTGGAGCTGGCCTCGCTGGCGGAGCGGCCGTACCGGTTCAAAGTGACCGTGATGGGGGAATATCCGCATGCGTACCGTCGCGTGTACAACGTGGTTGGGCCCAGGGGGGCGGATGTGGAGTCGGCGGCGGACAGTTGTGCTATGAAAGGAATGGAGCTGTTCTGCCAGGAGGCCCAGCGGCTGCCGGGCGTGGTCTCGTCGGTGCCTCGAGCGAGGTTGGCGTGACTGAATATCCGACTGCCGAGGAACAGGAAGCCAGCCGAAAACGGCTTGGACAGTGGCTGACCGACTTCATGGACGGCAAGATTCAGATGCCGGTCGACGATGAGCCGGTGGATTCGGCTGATTTGAACCCGTTCAAATGACCGTCATGACCGCCCCCAATTTCACCAGCGACCCGAATTCGGACCTGATCCGACGCATCATCGAAGCGCGTCAGGGGTACGAAAAGCTGTGCGGATTCCCGCCGACCGTGCTTCATGTAAATGGCTCACTTCGGCTTGCTCTCCAGAAGAAAGGGTTTCACGAAGGGGGCGAAGTTGCTGGCATGCGGATTTTTCACAGCCCTGAATCGATTGCTGACATGGCAATCTGCTCGCGGGATCCAGATTTGTTCATGTTCGACAAGCCGGCGCGTAGGAAGGCGAAGAAGTGAGCGGCCACGCCATCATGGAACTGCCAACCGGCCGCGTCGAAGTCTGGAATATCGGTACCGACGTTTTCGCAACAGACCGGAAAATCACGCAGGCGGAGTACGATCAGATTCAGGACTTTCTCTTAAGGCAGCGGGATGAGCTGAGCCGCAGTTTCGAGGCGTCGCGGTGACCGGCCTAGCCGGCCTCTCCAACGCCAACCTGCGCCTCGTCGGCGCCCCGGACCCGACCGCGCCCGAGCCGGTTCAAGTCATTGTCGAAACCGAGGGCGACGACCTCCCGATCACCGACGACAAAGGCGCAATCGTCAAAATCGAGCACGCCGACGGCACGGTGACGGTATCGCTGGATGGTCGCCCGCTGGGTGAGCCCGCAAATCAGGAACCGCTCGAGTGGTTCGGCAACCTGGCCGAGCGCATTTCGCACGACGAACTCTCCCGCATCTGCGAAGAATTGCTCCAGGGCGTGGCCGATGACCTCCAGTCCCGGCAGGAATGGATCGAGGACCGCGCTCTGGGTGTGAAGCTCCTCGGTCTCAAGATCGAACTACCGAATGTCCAGGGCGCCAGCGATGGCGCACCCGTCGAGGGCATGTCAAAAGTCCGGCATCCTCTGTTACTGGAGGCTGTTCTACGGTTTCAAGCGAACGCCCGCAGTGAACTGCTTCCGACCGACGGCCCCGTCAAGATCCGCAACGACGACACGACTCCATCGGTGGTCGAGGATCAGATTGCCACCGCGCTCGAGCAGGACTTGAATCACTACCTGACCGCGGTCGCGACCGAGTACTACCCCGACACCGACCGCATGCTGCTGATGACGGGCTTCGGGGGCACCGGCTTCAAGAAGGTCTACACCTGCCCGCTGCGCGGCCGCCCCGTATCCGAATCGGTCGACGCCGACGACCTGATCGTGAATCAGTCGGCAACCGATCTCGCCAATGCACAGCGCGTGACGCACCGCTCCATGATGCGGCCGAGCGTGGTCAAGCGGATGCAGATCCTCGGGGTATACCGCGACATCTCATTGGGCGATGCGAAGCTACCGCAGTCGGATGCGCTCCAGCAGGAAGAGAAGTCCCAGCAGGGCATCAGCGAGAGTCAGAGCCTGCGTCCGGGCGATCGCGAACGCGAGATCTACGAGGTGTACTGCGAGCTCGACATCGCCGGTTTCGAGCACAAGCACAAGGGCAAAATCACCGGCCTTGAGATTCCGTACGTCGTTACGCTCGATACGTCCTCGCGCGAGGTGCTGCGGATCCAGCGCAATTACGATGAGTCGGACGATCCGTTGCCGACCGCGCGCAAGCGCTTCGTGAAGTTCCCGTTCGTGCCCGGCATCGGGTTCTACGACATCGGGTTGCTGCATATCTTGGGCAATACCACGAACGCGATCACCGCGGCGTGGCGCGAGATGCTCGATTGCGGCATGTATGCGAATTTCCCCGGCTTCCTCATGCAGGACATCGGTGGGCGGCAGAACACGAACATTTTCCGCGTGCCCCCGGGTGGTGGCGCGCCGATCAAGACCAATGGTGTGCCGATCAAGGAAGCGGTCATGCCGCTGCCCTACAGCACGCAGCAGATGCCGGCGACCATGCAACTCGTGCAGGACATGGCCGAAACAGGCCGACGCATTGGGGGTACGGCCGAAGTCCAGGTGGGTGAGGGCCGCGCGGATGTGCCAGTCGGAACCGTGATGGCCATGATCGATCAGGCGATCAAGGTCATGAACGCGGTACACAAGCGCATGCACGCCGCTCAGGCCGAAGAGTTCCAGCTCCTGAAGCGCGAGTTCAAGGAGCACCCCGAAACGTTGTACGGACGCGGGTGCAAGTCGAAGACCCCGTGGGACAAGACGAAGTTCCTCGCCGCGCTGAATAACTGCGATCTTGTGCCCCAGGCGGACCCGAACACGAGCTCCACCGGCCAGCGGCTCATGAAGGTGATGGCGCTCAAGCAGTTGCAGGGTGCGAACCAAACCGGTCTGTACGATCCGATCAAGGTCGATACCGCGGTATTGGCGGCAATCGGCTGGCCGAATCCGGAAGAGTTCTTCGTGCCGCCAGCCGCGCGCCAGAATCCACCGCCGCAGCTGATCCAGATGCAGGCGCAGATGGCGAACGAAAAGACCGAGGCCGGCGCGAAAGCCACCGAGGCCCAGGCGCGCATGGTCGAGGCGCAGGCGCGCGATAAGGATGTAACGGCAAAGGTAGATACAGGCCACTACGTACCCAAGCACGAAAAACCCACCGGCGTCGCCGGTCCGGAGCCGATCTCGCATGTGGATATGATCGACGCGCAGACCAAATTCATGGATGCCCAGACCCGCGCGCGCGAGGTCGCGGTGCGCGAGAAGGAAGCCGCCACCGAAGACCATAATCGCGATCTGGACCGCCAAGCGAAGGAGCGCGAAACCGCGATCGGACTCGCCGCCGATGTAATCCGTGCGCCAACGCAGGGCGAGTCGGGCAAGCAGGTGAGCGTTGAGAAAGTGGGCGAGAAGACGAATCGGATCATCCAGTCAGTAGATAAAGGGTTGGGGCCGGAGTAGGCTCCGGCGATACACTGTGAGGCACTCATGAGCACCATGTCCGAATCCGCCCGCTCGGCGGCCAAATCCAAGGCCGAGCGCCTCGTGCGCGCTGATCCAAGTACACGGGTCGACGCATCCGGTTATAAACCCGAGGGCGCGATGGATGGTGATGTTCAAACCGGCCCGCGGCCCATTTCTCGCAGACAATTTCGGCGCGGAGGAAAGGTTGCGGGAGAAGCCGCACCAGCACGCGCCGACCGCAAGCCCCGCGCGGCCGGCGGGGCTCTCTCTGCAAATTCCCTCATCAACCGTGACGTGAAGGCAGCCAACCAGGAACGCGCGGGAATCAAACATGTCGGGGGCATGAAGCGCGGCGGCGAAGTGCACAAGGACGCCGCGCAAGATCGCCAACTCATGAAGGAGGTGATCCACAAGAGCGGATGCGGCTGCTCCAAGTGCTCGGGTGGCCGCGTGGGACGCGCGAAGGGTGGGCCAGCAGTCAATGATGGGACGCGACCGGTTTCGGGACGGCTCGCGCGTAAGGGCGGTGGTCGCACGAAGGGCAAGACGAACATCAATATCATCGTGGCACCGCAGGGTGGCGCACAGCCGCGTCCGGCCATGCCGCCGATGGCTGCCGGTGCGCCGCCTCCGGGTGGGCCGGTCGGGCTGCACCAGGGGGCCCCGCCGCCACCGCCGGTAGGCGTGATGCCGGCCGGCGCACCGCCGCCGATGCGCAAGGCGGGTGGACGGATTTTGGAGAAGGACGGCGGGAAGCCGCTGAATCCGAAGGGGTACCCGATTGAGACGGGGGCTGGCGGAGGATTGGGGCGGCTGGAGAAGGCGGCGAGGGCGCGGCCGTGAGCATGGAAGAACGCCCACATCTGGGCCAACTGAATTTGGCGGCCCAGGGAAATTTCAAACGCGCACTATTTGTTTGCAGTGGAGGCATGCTCCGGAGTGCTACGGCAGCTCAATGGGCAGTGACTGCACTCGGTTGGAACACGAGAAATTGCGGAACGATGGAGGCTGCATTGCCGCCCGCGCATGCAAATTTAATCGAATGGGCGGATTCTATCTACTGCATGGAGGATCATCATAAGGACGCCATCGTCAATCGCTTTCCGTGGGCTGTTGATAAAATCACTGTGTTGAATATTCCCGATATCTTCAATTACAGAGCGCCGAATCTCATCCGCATGTTAGAGAATGCTTTCGCAGAGGAATCCTCGGTCGCAGCTTGATGCCCACCCTCAACACCCAATTCGAACACGAACTCAAAGAGCGCATTGGCGAACGCATGAGGGATATCACCGCCATTCTATGCGCCGGCCAAGCCGTGAAGGACTATTCCGCCTACATGAGACTGGTCGGCGAATTCCAGGCACTGAAGCTCGTCGGCGACACTTACTGTGACGAAGTCAACACAACAATCAACACCCGGTAACCTATGCCACAAGCTTTGAAGAAACCAGACCTACCGCCCGATCCGAAGCAGGAAATTCTTGATAAATTGGGCGAACTGGAAAGTGTCGAAATCGCACGAAATGAAGTATTGATCGCGATTTATCGCCGCCCCAATACGAGCCCAGGTGGCATTGCCTTCACAGACAATACTCTGAAGGAAGACATCTATCAGGGCAAGGTTGGTCTCGTCGTGAAAATCGGTCCAGGATGTCAGTTTCAGGCGCTTGATATCAAACTTCATGACTGGGTCGTATTCCGCCCGTCTGATACATGGGCATTTGATTTGAGTACTCACGCCAACGCACTCACGCGAACTGATTTCGTTACCTGCAGGCTCGTGTTTGATGATCAGATCCGTCTCCGCATCGCCAATCCACAAATGGCGTGGTAAACATGTCAACCCCAACCGACGAAATCACGTTAGACATCGACGCACTCGACGCGGCAGCGGGCCAAACGACGTCACCCGCGGACAAACAACCCGAAATCAAGGTCGAAACGGGCGCCGAAGCTGCGCCCGAGACAAAAAGGACCGAGATTCCGACTGAAGAGGGCGTCGAAAAGCTCCGCCAGCAGCTCGCGGAGGAAAAAGCCGCCCGTCTGGCAGCCGAAAGTCACGCCCGCGAGGCCGCGCAGGGCGAGGCTGACGCCCGGCAGACTGCGCAAACATCTCAACTCGACCTCGTCAAGTCCGCAATAGACCGTGTGACGCAGGCAAACGACGTGTTGGAAGCCCAATACGCCGATGCCATGACCGCACAGGACTTCAAAGCGGCCGCGAAGGCGCAGCGGCAGATGGCGGATAACTCCGCGAAGCTGGCGCAGCTCGAGGCGGGCAAAAACGCACTCGAAAAGGCGCCGAAACCCACGCCGCGCGCTCCGGTCGATCCCGTCGAGAAGTTCGCATCCGAATTATCGCCCGCATCCGGTGCGTGGGT
>Ga0247661_1000070_pt1 | contig 19448 bp, 40 predicted proteins | sample CNK02_metaG_FD_182799 | JGI IMG/M metagenome (GOLD analysis project Ga0247661, IMG submission 182799) | Soil microbial communities from Purdue University Martell Research Forest, Indiana, United States - CNK02 | ecosystem: Environmental > Terrestrial > Soil > Temperate forest > Bulk soil...
TGAAAGGGCATCATTCCTATTCAATGGCATTTCCATTTCCATTTCCATTCTTTATTCGCAAATAGAAATGGCCGCGGCAATTGCCACGGCCATTCCATTTACTAACCTATTTCCTTTTTATATTGCCAGAATGAACATCCAGTGCAATATTCTTTTTCCGGATGATTAGGCCATTCTTTCAATGTATGTTCGTGTTCACTTGAGCGGACAATCCGTGACAGTAGTTTCGCCACAAAAGCATTTATAGAAGTATGTGACTTTGCCATCTTTATCCGTCGCCGTCCTTTGCAGAATCCATTTGTGATTGTGGGGAACTGGCATTTAATTACCCTTTCATTGAGCCAGGACGAATATAATGAAAGCCATTTTCATCTCGCGGCTGATTAACACGCCGCAATTCCAATCGCGCAATTCGCCCGCGCAATTTGGATTTACGCGGAAGGTTATTTCTGCGTATCCTTTGCCTTTTCACCACGCCTCTCTTCCGCTTTCGCAATTACTTCTTCCGCGATTTTTTGTGCTGCCGCGATCTTTTCTTTCGCCTTTTGTTCAGCAACCTTTTTCCCTTTTGCCATCCATTCAGGATCTTTATTCTTAGCCATTATTCCCTTCCCTCCATTTTCTTTCCAGTAAGTTCTTCGATATAATCCATTGTCTTATCCTTTCCCCAAATGCTCAAAAGGACCGTAAGCGAATCCCTTTCCGCACGCAATCCAACCGCAATAATTTCTCGCAAGTCATTCTGCATTTCCTCTCGATCTTTTTCTGGCAAGCTAAATTCATCTGCAAATGCCTTGAAGTTCTTATCTGCGTAGATAAGTGACATTACCATAGTAATGCCAATTGCGTTAATTTCTTCCTTGTCATTTTCGTCTACAATGTGAACGTGGAGTGTAGTCATTGTAATCCCTTTCCTAAAGTTTTTCTACGGCTTCTTTAAGCGCTAGAATTGTATCTTCATATGCAGATTTTGATGGCGCGCCATAATAAGTCTTAAATGAACATGTAGCACCATTTATAGTGATAGTCATTGTTTCGTCAGTCTTAAATGCATTAACTTCTACAAATGCATCATTGACATGAGCTGATACCCTTTGACTTGATATCATCAGAATTTCCCTCTAATAATTAGTCCGATTAGAAGGCCGATGACAAACCAAATCCATGTGCCATTACTTTGCGGCTGCGGGATTGGCACATTTGAAGCTAGGATTATACTATTTAGCATTGTCCATGCTCTTTTCGTCCGTATTGATGATCGCCTTTCTTGTATTCTTACTGTGAATCAATGCGCCAATTGCAGTAGCCAATCCACTAACGGCTACAATAATGCCAGTGATATTTTCTGGCGTCCACGTATTGTTATTCATTTCATCACTCTTATCTTTTTAGCGCCATCGCAAAGGGTACACGTTCTATTTCCGCGTTTACCACTCCCTTTACAAAGAATGCACGTAATCACTTGCATTTGTTCTTGGATATGCTTAATGGGCCTGTGTGTTTCTATATCCGATTTAGGTTCCGGTATTTGTCCGCCCGTTGGATTCTTCTTTTTCTTAGTCATAACCGCTTCTTCTTTGGCGGATTAGGTTCTTCGGCCATTTGTTTAGTTAGTTTACGTTCCTTTCTGGTAAGCCTAGGTGGATTATTTACATTCTGTTTATCGCGCAATTCTTCTTGCGCCTTACGATGCGCTTCGGCCGCTTTTTCACTCGCGGCTTTGGCTTTTTCATAAGCTTCTTGCTCTTTATCTCTACTCATTACAGAATCTTTCCGCAGTAGTAACAACACACGACTAGTTTAGCTACCTTTCTACCTTTAATAATCACCTCCACTACATCGGTTATCGGATAGTGTTTACCAGTTGGCGAATGTTCGCATTCGACTGCCATTATGGCATGAAAGTTGGACGCGGTAGAAATTCCAATGGAGTTTCCGGTTGCCATGGAAGCCTAATGAAAAAGGCTTGAATCTGGCCGATTTCTGGCAAATCATCGCCAAACATTGCCTTCGCGTCAACAGTCCTGACTACCTGCCGAACGCCAATGATATCGCCTTGCTTGGCATTCACTAGATACATTACCTGAATTTCCATGGCCTCATTACCTCCACTATTAGACCTACCATGATTGCCATAGTGATTATTTTGTATCCTGTTTCCATCCTCCCGCCTTTAGCCATTGGCGTTTCTTCCACCATTCTGATGGTGATTGTGTAACCCATTCTTCTCTCCATCCTTCGGCAGTGACGAAATGGTATTGGCCGATATCGACTGCAATCTTACATGGTCGTTTATTCCGTATTGGCACGGGCAATACTTGCATTTACATCCATTCGGTCCGTGACAGCATAGATCAAGACACATACACAATCCGGTACGCGATGAATAATGCGGATAACCATTTGGAACGTGCCTACCTTGATTTTGCGCAGTGCGTACCTTATCGAATCTTTTACCGCCCATTTGTATTTGTAGTCGTCTATTCATACAATGCCTCTTGTATTAGGTCGGGAATAGTTCCGTCAGGAGTGATTCCGTAGAATTCGAGCCTTTCAAGTGACCATGGATCTGCCATACCGAATCGTTTTTGATAAGGCTTAGACTCACAATCATTCGACGGCAAAGTCCAAGGTTCTGAGCGCCAAATTGTACGCCCATCTTCCAATATATTAGGCCAGGCTCCGATTCGCTTGTCATAAGGATTTGCATTTTGAACCATTTCTCCTGATTGCTCAACATGCCCTGCTAGATGCCATTTATGTCTTCTAATTGCTTGAAGACATGACGTCATTGCAAACCCGGTAGTGAATTTGACATGCGGCCATCCGGCCACCATTCCAGGTACATTTGATATATCAGGAGGATTGGAATTCCATTCTCGGAATTGCCTATCAACTGACTCAATACTATCTGCGAAGTCGGCACTGGCAATTCCGCGTGCTTTGAATGAAGGACTCCTACCCTCGCTGATATCCTTTCTTGTTTTGTCATCCCAGTAGACACCGGGTTTGAACAGAGTGAGATTATATCTCTTTGTATAGTCCCATTCACCCAAACGCTTTGATATGGCCAACTTTGGATGGGGAGTGACAAAGAAAACGGCATCCGTAGCGACCATCGACACATGCCATTTACCTTTCGGATGTGTTGCTATTGCATCTAGAATCATTGTGCGACAACCGCTAGTAATAAGCGATGCCCATATGGCATTAGCGAAAACTGGATTACCAATCGACTGAGCGAACTTTCCGTACATTGAATTGTATGCCAGCTTGCAGCCTTTACCCAAAGGTGTATCTTTTCCGATTTTATTGCGAAGATCATAAAGATCAGACACTTCCCGCATTGGCGGCAAACAATCACACGGATCATAGCTCATCCATTCATAAACATGGCATTTGCTAATTAGTTTGGCTCTTTTGGCCGCCTGAATTTCGTGCCACCAAAACCATCCTTTTGTTCGCGTCGGGCGGAGAATACGGTCCGATCTATCCCTATGTAGCATTGTGCCAATGCCACTCGCATAGCCTTTTCTATAGTTGGATAGAGATGCTCGCACCAAAACATATCTTGCATTCGCCGGAGCTTTACCGCTGCCCCTTTTGTATTCTCCATGTAGCAAGCATGGCAAAGATGAAATGATGTACGGATAGGCTGAATTGATGTCATATTCATGGCTTTCCCCTGGCACAATTCCGTGCATCATGATTTCAAACCATCCGCCAAAATATGACTTTCTGGCAGCATCTAGAAACCAATATGGAACTGTTTTCTGGACTTCTTCGGCAGTTGTTACATTTTGCTTTTTAAGCCATTTTTGTGCGGCTTGTCCAGGCCCAAACCATTGTCCGGGCGCAAGAACAATTCCCATTTCTAGGAATCCTGCATTTAGTACGTTCATCAAACGCGCTAGAACTTCATTTTCTAGTCTATTATAAAACCTCATCTCCTCATCTATATGGTCAGCATCCGCTCTATTACCTTTGCCTTTCTGAATTAGTTCATATTCGTCAGCAGATACAATTGGTATTTGCCACGTTGACGGGTCAATTGCCTTGAGAAAACTGCACTGGAAGAATGGCCCTGCATCACATATACGCATCCAGGGACCTTTTCCAGGGCATTTACAGTAGAAAATATCGCAATGACAGGAACGCTTGCGAAATTCAAACATTTTCTTTCCGAGCATATTGATCTGCCAGCCATCTGGAAAATCAACCGGCAATACTCGGGAGTGTAGTTTAGGCGATTTACTTTTACGTGATTCTCTGCCTTCGGATGTGAGTAGCCTTTCAACTTTAGCCATTGGCATTGTGCGTAGCCAACGATCAAAGTCATAACCCAAATAAAAGCCGACGAAAGCATAGCCAGGCCGGTAATGGCTATAGAGAAAATCGAGTATATCAAGCCAGTCAAGTCCATTTTCATTTTCTATCTGGTCATTTCCTACCCCAAAAAGGACATAACGATGTTCGCCGCTTGGCAAATTAATACCTTCACCATCGACGCCGATAAAGCCTTTTGTACCTACCGAATGGTGCGATTTTCCACGGTCAGTGATACCATAGGAATGCCCAACGGTCTTCACGAATTGCGCCGCTTTCGTAAATTTCTCGCAAATGCGTTTTAGCATATTGCAAGTCAGCCATTGGCACGTCCCGCCCGGTCACGGGATTAGTCATTACATATTGATCGGAACGGATTGCATCCATTCCAGACATGCCAATTTCTTCGCGTTTAGCCTGTTGTACCTCTTGGATCAATTGCCATTGTTGTGGCGATCCTTCCCAATATGGAATACGTGCCATTGTGCCGCCCTATTTTAAAAAGGCGGAATCAATCCAGGTGGGTCTGGAAAAGAAAATCCCCGACTCTCTAGGACATCCCGGAATTTCAATGTCTTTTTAATACGCTGGAAACCATGCTCCAAATCAAAGGGGCATTCAATATATATTTGCTTTCCAGTAAGCAATTCAACGCACGTAGGCAAGTGAACATCTTCAATGCATCCACATTCCAGAAGAACCCACTTACCTTTTTCAGAAAGCCATTTGACAAACCAATCTGGCCGGGCCGGGGGTTTCATTCCCTTTGGCCCGGCCAGATCATTTGGTCGGATAATTCGCACCGTATTAAATGCGAATTGTTACTTCCACTGGACAGAGAAAATGCGCATTGGCGTAGCCTGCCCGGTATCCATGGACTTAATCCACTGCGCCCTTACCATGCGGCGGAATGGAACGGTGCGGAGCTTTCCCACGAGATCGCGGGTACCATTCACGAATGCCCTATCGGCAACGAAATTGCCGTCAAGGTCGGTGACATTCTCGAAATGGAACTGAACCATTCCATTCTGCCCTACGGCATCGCGGCTAACGTAAACCCCGATAAAACCGTCGCTCTCATTCTCGAAAGCGATCTGCACTTCTTCCGAAACGGTATTCCAGCCTTCGGCATTGGCTTCCGCGCCATTCGTGGCTTCGGTCCAACCGGTTTCGGTGGTTTCCTTGGTGGCCATTTCTTTGGTCCTTTCCCGGTCCCACTCTGGGACCTTCACCCTAAGTATACGCCCTATTCATTTGAAAGTCCAATTCAGTCATTCATTTAAATGACCAATTAAATGCCACAATTGGACATAGAATTGAATCCCTGGTAAAATGTAATTGTGGGAACTGGACTACCCGCCACCGGGGCGGCAATGCCAAGGCTTTCCGCGAGAATGGCCGGTCATCCATTCCGCGCCCTTTCACTTGGCATTGCTGCCCCCTCCCATTTTGAAAGGGAATGACCATTGAAATGGTATAAGCCGCGTGAAGCAATAAGAGAAGCCCAAGACAAATCACAGACGTTGGCGATGATTGCAATCCTTGCACTAGGATTGTCAATTGTCGCCATTTTTATTGCCATTGGACGTGATGTAAATGCCGCGTAATTCTAGTACAGTAAAAGAATCTCCAGTAATTGATAATCCCCGCGAAAATATGACAAAAGCGGAGCTGCGCCAGGAAGCTTTGAATGGCGTCCTGCAAGTAGGACAATTGGCTGCAATTACCTTTGGCCAGTTTTCCGATGCCGGAGCTATTGGAATGCATGGCCCGAAATTGGTAAGTGAAGTCGTTTCACTTGCGGAAAGCAATTCCAAAGTCGCATCTAAGGTTGATCTTCTCATTGAGATTGGTCCCTATGCGGGAATTGTAGCGGCTGCAATTCCTTTCCTGGCGCAGCTCTTTGTCAATCATGGAGTTGTCAAGGCTGAATTGTTTGCGAATGCTGGAGTTGTTCCGCCAGATCAGTTGGAACAGCGAATGAAGCTTACCCTAATGCAACAGGCAATGGAAGCACAAAGGCAGCAAATGGATATCGAACGCGAAATGCAAGAAGCGCGGGCTGAATTTGATGCTGCAATGAATGGACACGCTTCTAATAATGACATCTAATATTCTTGGCGAACGTACTTACGTTTCGGATGAATTGGCCGGATTGACGGTCTATCCGCGTAAGACGTTTACCCATGAAATATTTGGTCCGGTTTATAAAGGCGGACAGCATGTCGTTTTTGGTGGCCCATCTAAATATGGTAAAACGGAATTGGCGTTTGATTTGCTTTCCGTTGTGGCCACGCCAGAATTGCCTGCCTACGTTGCAGTTTCAAAGCCAACCGATCCGGTAACGGCAAAGCGCGGTAAAGAGCTAGGATTCCGTTTTGTAAAGGATTGGCCTGTATCTAGAAGGGTACAGGAATTGTGGGAAGGCCGCCCACCTGGATATGTTATCTGGCCATCATTTGGAGATATCAATAGCGATTTCTCAAATGCAGCGGCAGTTACAGCGCGGCTAATGGCGGATAGGTATACGGCTAGCGCTAGACGCAAAAAGAATAGCGCTGGAATCCTGGTAATGGATGACACAATGGTCAAGGCAAAGGTTATGGGCTTGGATAGTCAAATGGTGACTATTCTGGCAATGGCCGGCGCAATGAAGATTGGCCTTTGGGTTTTCGTGCAACGTCCATCAGATAGCGGAAGAACGCCATTGTGGGCATACGAAAATGGTGATCATTTCCTATTTGGTAAGGGCGGCGATCATCGTATGTTGCAGCGTTATATGCAAGTCGGTGCCGCTGGAGAGAATTCTCTTATTGTAATGGAAGTTGCACCCAAATTGCAGCCTTATCAGTTTATCTATCTTCACCAGGAAACAATCTGTATTGTCGATAAAAAGCCATGAAAGGAGGGCAAAATGGCCATCAATCCTAATGCCAAGATTGGATTCTGGACTGGAATTGGCGTTCTTAGTGCGCTTCTAGTTTGGAATTTTCTCAGCGCAAAGATCCCGCAGGTCCAGCAGTTCGGATGACGTTTGGAGTATAGCTACTAATGAATCGGACAATGCACCAGCCTAGATGCCCAATTGAAAATTGGACAGCGCTTGGCGATCATTCCGATGCTGCTAAGCGCATTGCGGATATTTATTCTCTGCATAGGCTTGCAGACCCATATGGTAATATCGGATTCTGGATTGCATGCGCATTGGCTGATGGACAATCCGATATGGTGCTATATGAAACAAAGAGTGATGCAATTCGACATCAGCATCACAATGAAAACTGGTATACGTTTATCCAAATCGTTCCGAGTACAATGACGCCATGTGAAGCGGAAGTTATGCTAAAGGTGGCAAGAATGGCTTACGATAGGGGTTGGCGTATTACCGATGGGTTGAGTCGGCGCGATTTGATCAAAAGGTTGGGTTGGGAAGACCAAATAGCACTGTCTAAAGGAACAGTGCAAAATGTTGAGTTTGGAAGGGATTGATAATGCCCCCTAAGGGTCCGACACAGAATAAGGGAAATGCGCCTCAGGTGCGCCCCTATCCATTTCCTGTTGGCGTTTACGAAAGCGGTACACAGGATTATGACAATACCGTTACGCTTGCAGCTACGCCTGTTCTTGCGCCACTTTGGAATGTGTCGCCAACGGGTTGGGCGCGCGGTTTCTGGCTTGATTTTCTTTTCACTAGCACTACCGGAACGGTTACCGCTGCAACTGCCGATGGTCCTTTTAATGGTGTCCAGAAGATTACCATTTATGACCTTGGCGGTGAAGTTGTTTTGCAGCTTCTTGGCTATGAATGGATGATCACCAATAAGTTCGGTGGCTATTTTGAAGTTGGCGATCCTCGCGCTGACATTACATTTAGCTTTGTAACGGGCGCGGGTGGCACTGCCCACTTTATTGAGTATCTGCCATTTGAAGTTGTCGCCAGGGATGCGCTTGGAACTGTCCAGAATGAATCTAAGCCAGGATGGAAGGTTGAAATCTTTCTAGATGCCGCTGGAGTTGCGCAGCCTGCTTCTACGGCAGGCAATTGCCGTATTAGGGGATTTGTCGATTCTTATACGGAACCCGCTGCAAGTGCGCCAAATGGCCGCCCATTTAGTCCTACTCCGCCCCTTCCCGGTAGTCTCCAGTATTGGAAGTCTGAGAATGTCAGTCTTCCCGCCGGAACGGTTAAGTATGACCTTACGAATGGTGTTGGATTCCCTATTAGGAATCTCATCTATTACGTTAGGGATGCGGGTAACTCTACCCGTGCAAGTGCGGATGCAAACTGGATGGACCCGGCAACGCTTCTAGTCGGCAATATCAATTACTTTACCCGTTCAAAGAACCTTTGGATTAGCAAGATGTCCAAGGACTTTGGATTCAATGCAGTTGGCGCGACTGTTCCGGCCGCCGATTCTGCAATGGGCCGGGAAAATGGCGTGTTCCCTGTTTGGTTTACTAAGGATATGCACCTTATTCCGGGCGCTGAATTGCGCTTTAAGTACCTGGATACTCAGGTTAACTCGCTTGTAAGGCTTACCGGATCAATGGGTGGCACGACTACGTTCTTTGTTCTTGCTAATTGGCTTGCCACTCCTAGCAAGAACCGTTATGCGCTTATCTCCGGAGGTGGAATGTAATGTCTTACGTGCATCTTGCTAATGGCGATGTTCGTAAGCTGAATGCCGAAGAATTTGCTAAGGCATTTGGTGATGAACCGCCCCGTGTTTTGCGTGACAATGGCACGGAACATCATGTTATTGGCGTTTATCCCGATGAAGTTGAATATGATACTTCGGTGGATGAGGCTACTCAGAGGGAAAATGACGACCGCGCAGAATTTGAAGCGTGGAAGGCAGAAAAGAATAAGGAGAATGCCGAATGAAGACTTGGCAGATTGTTCTTATTACGGCAATTGCTGTTTATATCCTTAGGGATAAGATTAGCACTCTGCCGGGTGTTTCATCGCTTCCTAGTATCTAATTGAAATGGCTAGCGCAGCGGGTTTGGTGCTAGCGGCGGGCGGAATTGCGGCCGCTAATGAGGCAATCTTTGTGCCAATTTCTAATCACAAAGATTTTGCTACGTCAATCAAAACGGATAGTAATCTATGGCGATTGATTCCGGCGACCGCAATTCTCGCCCTCACTCTAACGGGATTGGAAAAGGTAAGCGAACCATTGGGGAAAGGATTGGCTGGATTGGTACTATTGGCCGTGCTTATCCTCCCCGTTGGAAATGCCCCTACTCCACTAGAAAATGCTGCGAAAATGGTAGGTGTTAAGTGAATACAACTCTCCAGAAGTGGCTAATGGGTCTACTTGGATTGGGCGCACTTTATCTAGTGGTGACCAATCCTAATGGATTCTTTAAAGCCGCTCAGGGTGTTCAAAAGGTAGTTGGCGGAACGGAAACTCAGATTATTACTGGCGGTAGAAGGGGTTAGAAATGGCAGATGCAATTTCCGGCCTTACACCATTGGCCGGTATTAATATCATCAAAGATGATGCTGCATTTGCCACGCCAGAAGAAAGGTCTGGCGGTACCGCACACCCTTATCATGGCCATGTAGGTGAACAGGCAAAGCCTTATTCATGGGAATCACAAGCGACTCCAGGTGGCTCTCATGGTCCATATGGGCCTGAAAATCAATTGCTGGATGATGAATTTTGGTTTATGGAACCTGCTGGAATGCCAGCGGATGATCCGGCATTTGATAGGAATACGCCTAACCTTACACGTTCACATGGTTCGGTAAGAAATGTAACTATTAGCGGTCCGCTTCCAAGTCAGTATGACGCCATTAATAAGCAGATTTCCCAGATGGGTAATCATGCCAGTAATCTTGGCACATCCAGGCAAATGCAATATGATCAGCAAGGATATGCGCAGCAAGATGATTGGCGTGAAATCTGGGATGTTGATACTGGCCATTCAGATTTGCCAGAAGTTGGAAAGCCTTTCTCTCACCAAGCAAATGGTTTTGGCGTTAATGATGCGGCATCTAATGCATCACGTAAGGTAAACCTATTTGGTTTTGGTTCATGGCATAAGCATCGTCGATATGCTCAGGGCCATATTCCTGGTAATTATATGTGGTTGCAGCCACGCGGACGGCCATTGTTTAAGACAATGGCAGGACCGGCTAGGCCGCCAATTGGCGGTAATTCGCCATTTGCAGGCGATGATATTGGCGCTGCATTTAGTTATGACAATGGCGCGATTTTGCAGAATACTCCTACAGAATATATTCCGCCTCCATCGCCTAATATCGAACCTGTTACGCCCGCCTATACTAATGATATGGGCACCGATGGATTCGAGATTTACTAATGGCAGATACGATAAAGGTATTTGGGAATAATATTCCTAAGCCAGTTGCCATTGGCGGTGGCATTATCGTATTGGCTGGCGGAGTTTATTTCTATAGGACTAAGAAACAAAAGTCGGATGCAGCGGCATCTGTTGCAGCGGCGGGATCAAGTGAAATTGATCCCGCTACTGGATATCCATTCGGATCGCCAGAAGATGCCGCTGCAATGTCAACTCAGGACAATTATCAATTGCCTACCGCTGGCGGAGGATATGGCTTTCAAGGCTATGCGGGCGGAAGTGGCGGTGTATTCGGAACGGGTACGCCAGGATCATTTACCAGTAATGCAGAATGGGCGCAGTATGTAGAAGCCTATGAAGAAAACAATCTAGGTGCGGATGCGCCTACGGTTGGGAATGCAATTGGTAAATATCTTACTGGTCAAGCTTTGACAACTGATCAGGTTGGACTAGTGCAATCCGCTATTGCCATTGCTGGATATCCTCCGGTTAGCGGCCCGAATGGTAATCCGCCGAATTATGTTACGGCAAATACTGGCACTACTAATCCGCCTCCGCCCGGTAATGGCAATCCTCCGCCTACGCCTACGCCAAAGGATAAGACGTTTAGGACTACTGGCGGAAAAACGCTTAATCAGATTGCAAAGCAATTGGGCGTACAGGCTGCGACTATTGCAAGTTTGACGGCTGCAAGAGATTACAATAAGGGTAAAGCGTGGCCGTATATTAGCAATTGGAATAAGCCAATACCGGCTGGAATCATTCTCGTATATGGAGTGCAATAAATGGCATTCAAAAGTTATCTAAAGCCGGAAGGCAGTATTGTTGCCGGCGTTGCCGTAATGGGTACAGTTTTCGCTATTTACCAATTGGACCTTGGCACTACTGCACAGGTTGCAATGACGGATGCCAATCATCCATTGGTTGAAACTGCACATAAGAAGGCTGGCTATAAGGCGGCAATTGTAGTTGCCGGTATTGGTCTAATTGCTAAGGATGCTAATATTATCATCCTTGGGTCGGCAACTATTATTGCAATGGAATTGTCTTATCGTACTGCAATTATGGCGCATCCCGAAACTGGTGCAATGGTCGCACCTGGTGAAATGGCATATGCCCCTGCTGGCGGTGTTACATCCGACGCATATGAGCAGACCACTTACTAATGTCAATTAATGGTGTTGCACTTTCATCCGTTTCTATCGGATCAATATTGGTATGGTCCGGTATTAAAGGCTGGAATGTAACACGAACAGTTGGCGAATTGCTTACTGGAAATGCACCTAAAGGTACAGATGAAAATGTGCTTACCGCTCCGGGTGGTCAAGGTGCCGCATCCGTTGGCTTTACTTCTAGTAATACAGCTAATGATGCATTGCAATATAATGGTCATGCATATTCATATGGCGGTGCGCCGGGTACAAATGGACAAAGTCCATGGGATTGCAGTTCATTTGTTAACTGGGTAATTGGCCATGATATGCATAGAGCAATTCCCGGATATGGTCCCGGCCAATATGACGGAAGTGTTCACGGTCCGCCAACGGGATCATGGATTGCATGGATGACGCACATCAATCAGAATGAAGCGCAAGCGGGCGATTTGGTTGTAAGCGCCACTCATATGGGAATAGTAATCGGGCCTAATCAGATGATCTCAGCATTGAATTCTAGATTGGGTACTAAGATTACTCCCATTAATGGATACTTTTCCGGGCCGGTATTTTATGGCAGGCCACGATGAGTAAAGTAGATGGACCTGGCATTGCAGCAATTGGCGTTGGAATTGTATTTGTTTATGGCGGGGTTAAGGGATATTCCCCTGTTACCGCGTTTTCTAATTTGGTACAGGGGAAAAATCCCAACGAAGGGCAGAATACAACATCACTTGTCTCTAGTGATCCCAATACGCCTAATTCTGGCATTGGCTTTAGCGGTAGTGTTACTGCAAGTGGCGCACAAGGAATTGCACAAAAACTAGCTATTCAAATGGGCCATGGCGATTGGACTACTGGTAAACAATGGTCCGATTGGAAAACGTTGTGGAATGGTGAAAGTGGCTGGCGATGGAATGCAACTAATCCATCGTCCGGTGCATATGGAATTCCGCAAGCATTGCCCGCTGATAAAATGGCTAGTGCTGGTGCGGATTGGCGAACTAATCCCGCTACTCAGATTAAATGGGGAATTGATTATATAGCAGGTTCATATGGTAGTCCTAGCGCTGCATTGGCAGCATGGGAATCCCGATCACCACATTGGTATTAAATATGCCTATTCCAGTTGGCGCAAGTCAGAACTTTCAAGGCGAATTGCAAGCGGCAATTGCGGACTTGAATAAGAAAGGCCATCACGAGCTAGCGGTACAATTGCGTGCATATGCTTTGCAAATGCATGCGCAGCATCCCGAATTGACATTCCAGCAAATTGTTCAAGCATTTCTTGCGACTGATCTTGCAGGTGCGCTTGGCACTACAATTGGACAAACGGGAACTATTCTAGGACAAACTCCAGTTGCAGCGGCAAAAGGTGCTGAGAATGTATTTCATGGCCTTAACCTAAGTAGTTGGTTTCTCCGTATAGGCGAAATACTATTGGGTATTGTATTGGTTGGCGTTGGCGTTGCCAGGATAACAGGGGCGCAAAATGCAGTATCTAAAATTGTCAAGACTAAGTTGCCGCTATGACATGGGGTAGATATTACTGGCCATTCTATTTGGTACTTGCGTCATTGCTGTTTCTAGTGCCAGAATTGATCGCGCTATTTACGAATTACAGAAATACACTTTCTCAGTATTCGTGGATGGAATTGCATATTAATCCTCATGTGTCAATGCACGTACTAGCATGGTATTTGTCATTGGCTGGATGGATTATATTTGTATTCGTGATTACCGCTCATATTTGGTGGAGAGTGGATGTAAAACTATGACAACTCAGATTGAACCGCTTGACGTACGAATTGTCGCAAGTACCGTAACCGAAGGTACTAAAAGGCCAAAAGAAAATCGCGCATCACATAGGACAGCAGTGCTTACGGCTGCTAATCCCACATTTAATATCGCTGGCTATGATCCGGCCCGTAAATGCGTTTCACTTAATGTCCTTGACAATCCCGTTGTATTGACGGAAAGTACCGGGCAGGCAAGTGATCAGGCTAATACGGCAGTTGCTAATGCATTTGGCAATCCTAATGGACGTTTGCTGCCAGTATCTAATGGCTCGGAATATTATCTCGAAACGCAAGATGAATTGTGGCTGTCAGCAAATACTTATCCGACCCGAGTAGGAATTACGATCATCAGGGAAATCTAAATGGATATCAAATGGGTTTATGCCGCCATTGTACTCGTTTGTCTATCCCTAGCTGCATTCCTTTGCATGCTTACTGCACAAAGGGCGGGCGCTGGAATTGGCCCTTCTGGCTTCGCTTATTATGCAAAGCAAGGGATATTGCATGGCGAAGATTTGGCATATGGTAAAGGCAATCATCCATGGAATGTTAATTGCTTCGATCATGTCAATTGGTCAAAGATTAGCAATCACGTTCTATGTGATATTACGATAAGGCCGTAAATGCCTGGCACTCTTCAGCTAATCGTAGTTGAAAAGACGCCGAAACGTATTCAGACGTTTATGGTGTCCAATGAATCATTCATGCTTGTTAATCCCGATATTACTAATAATATCTTTATCGGTAATGATCCGGGTAGTCAGATTATCCCTATTCCACCATTGGGATCAATTACACTTGACGCTAGCAAGCATGACGTTTGGGTTAGTACAAATGGCGGTTCATTTACCGTCCAAGCATTTCTAATGCCAAATGGTTCTAATTGGGTGCCATCGCCAGCACAAGTAGCCGCGCAAATAAATGCACTAGGCTTGGCTAAAGATACCACTGTCGCAACTGGTAATACTCTTACCAACAATACCAATACCATTCTTGGAACGCCTTCACAAGATTCAACTACAGCGTCAATTAATACCTCACTTGCTTTTGGCACTAATCCACAACTAAATGCAATGAGTGGCGGTGCTGGCCGTGCTATTGCTACGGATATGCTTTTTGCTAATAAGGGTGTTACTACTGAAATTGCTGCATTGGTTGCAAGTGGTAATGCTGCTGGCACGCCTGGCGGTGTTCCGCTATTGCGTAATACAAAGCAATTGGCCGCGCAAGGTCCAACGGAAGCAACAATTCTTGGCGGACATGTAACGACGGTTGTTAATAGTGTCCCCACAAATCAGCCATCATATGAAATGGCTTTCACTTTTAGATTCCCTACGAATGCCGGTACAGTTCCATTCGGTGAAGTTCTTATTGAATGGTTTGATGCCGCTACCGGAACGGCAATGGATATTGCTAATTTCGTAGTTGCGGGTGGAAATAATCAGCAGATTTTCTTTAACATTTATGGCCCTAATCGTGGCGATGAAATATTCGTACAGATAACTAATTTGGACCCGGCACAGAGTCTATTTGCCACATGGGTTGTAAATGCAACGTCGCATATTTATGAACGCGATAGATTGATTCAGCCGTCTTATCAATCTAGTGCGCCGAATGGTTTTCAAAATCCATCGGGTGACCCAACAGCGGGCATTATTGCGACTTCTAATCCTACGCTTGGACCCAATGCGAGTACATCACGTTTGATTGCTGCATACAATGGCATTGCAAGTATGCTAATTGATGATGGTGGCGCAGCTAATGACGTGGTTGTCGCATTGCAAGATCCCGGAACGCTTTACAGCACTAATGCTAACGCACCTATCTTTAAGAATAGGATTACCGCTGGACAGCGTTCTTTTCAGGAATTGGCATTGCCGCATGGTAATATTCTTCTGGTTATTACAAATGGAGCTGGAACAAATACTATTACTCCCACCGTTACAATAGTTAGAAAAGACTTTTAAATGAGCGGCGATCAAAGATTCCAGATTATGCTCACAGTAATCGGAGTATTCTTTATTCCCATTATTGTCATGCTTTATCGTGGCATTGTAAAATGGACTAGAACAGAGGATAAGCTGGATGAATTGGTCAGGGATGTACAGCAATTGGTAAAAGATAAAGATTCCACACATGCCGCAATGATACAAACTATGTCCGATGATAGACGTGCAACAGATAGACGTTTGCGTTGGCTTGAAGAACATCTATGGAAAGGATAGCCGCAATGCCATATGAGATTCGCAAAGTCGATGGCGATGGTTATGAAGTAATCAATAAGGATACGGGCGCTGTAAAAGCTAAGCATGCGTCAAAAGAGGATGCAGAAAGGCAAGTACGCCTTTTGCACGCTGTAGAGAATGATCCTAATTGGGAGCCGCAAAATGCCTAAAGAATGGACAGATGAAGACGTACAGGCCGAAATTGCCGAAGCCGTTAGAATTGTAAGGGAGGATAAATTTGAAGCGTTCGTACGTACTAAACTCCCCGCGCCACCCGCTGATCAGAATGGCGGAAATGATAAGTCCGGAAATGGCGCAAATAGCGACGGAGGTAATCCTATTGCGCCAAAGGGAAAGAAAAGTCTATTTTGGGGGATTGAATCCGAATGAGTATCACATTTGTTCGGGACGCGACGCATCGCAATGTGAATTCAATTCCGACCGGAATTCTGGCAGCGCTCTATACAACGGGATCATCGGACATAAAGGCTACGCCAGATGATTTTGCAAAGCATCCGAATGCAGTTCGTATTTGCCAGGATCATGGTAGCGATGATACAGCGGACATTCTTGACGTAGAAGATTTTGCCGCTACTCCGAATGATGCTGCTAATTGGGTGCCACGGGCGCGCCATTCTTTTAATACGAGTAAGCGACCCGGCCAGCGATGGCCAGCAATTTACATGAATAGGTCTACGCTTACGCCAGTAGCGAATGCGCTTACAAATGCCGGATTGACCAATGTCCCTTTGTGGATTGCACATCCGGGAATGCCGCAAGCGGATGCTATTGCAGATATCGCTTCGGCATCCGGACCTTTCCCTGTTGTCGCGTTTCAAATTCGTTTTGAGACGACAACTGATTTCAGTGTGTTCTCAACAGAATGGCTAAATAGAAGGAGTGGATTTATGGCTAATAAGCCGCAAATGCCGCCGGGCCCATGGAATGATGCGCATGCCTGGGATTGGGATGAAGTGGTTACGGCCGGGATTGGCCTTGACGGAAAGCTTCACATGTTCATCTTTGACCGTCCGACGGGAACGTGGAAGAAAATCGTCTAGAACATGCTTTTGAAAATGGCAGTCTAGAACAGATGCTCGAAAATTGGCTTTGACCTCCTGAAATCCCTAACGTAATTGGGGTAGGGTGATGACACCTAACAGGGGGTCAAAGCCTTCTACGGCCATCTGAGAGCCATACAGAGCTATTCGACAATGCGTTAGCAGATGACTACGCGCAGTGTATCAATCGAACAAAAATGGGAATGATAACAACTTGGTAACAGAGGACGAATGGCCCTTGACATGAGTTGGCGTATAAGGCATAGTTAGTTATGTAAGGCAGTACGGAACGGGCCGGGCAGGACAGCCGGAGCTAGAACCGAAAGGCCAGAAATGGCGCGTCGGATGCTCCCAGACTTCCCCCTTAGATGGTTCCTAGAATGGCCGCCTTATACGTCAAAGCGAAAGGGTAGTCCAATGCTCGCACTCATGATCACAATCGCGCTTCTTATCATCACCGGAACGCTTACCGTCACCTACCGTGTTAGCCGCGACAACAGCATCGTAGAAAGGTAAGTCCAATGGCCATAGAGCGCGTTACCGCAAACGGCAAATTCACCTACAGGTTCGTGACTCACATCTTCCACACAATGATCTATCGGAATGGCGAACTGATCGCCATTCTTCCGAAGGATTACACAGAGGGATGGGGTCGCATCATGGCGGAAGTCGTTTTCGATGTGATCGAAGATGACATGTTCGATGAGGCACCATTCTAATGGTGCTCGACCTTATCCCGGCCGAACAGGCGCGGGAAATACGAGCGGAACATGCGGCAATTACCATGGTAATTGCGCGGGACGATAGTCCTACCGAATGGGCGGCAATGCTTTGGGCATTGGCTAGCCTTTAGAAAAGAATTGGGTGGCCGGGAATATCCCGGCCACCCGATACGTTACACCTTTAGGTGTTCCGCCAACGGGGCGGGATACCGGAACCGAAAGGAATGAGCACAATGCCTCGCCAGACTCTTACCGTTATCGACACGACCGGCCCGCAGCGTACGCCGCTGGATGAGATCCCGAAGGATGTCAAGGACTTTGTGGAAGCCACCTACGCAAAGCAGCGCAAGACTCCCAGCCGTGAGCGTGTCACCTATGACACCGTGGATGAGCTTAGGGCCGACTTCAAGCTCATCGCGGATTACGTGGCGCAGCGTCCGCAGGGTGTTCTCAAGGTCCGTAAGAGTCCGACTAAGGGACTCAAGGACAATCAGATGGACATCCGCTTTACTGCCGATCTTGAGGCAAACGGGGCGCGCAATGAGGGCAATGACCGCAGGCAGCCCGTGGGACAGACCAAGTAATTCAGCCGCTATGAATGGCCCGGATCAATGATCCGGGCCATTCGGCACGAAAGGGAATCAAAATGATCGGTCAAGGCTCGGACGTTACGCGGAACATATTCGTTACGCTTATCGTCATGCTTCTCATCTTCATCGCCGTGGTAATCGCGGTAAGTTAGAAAGGGAAAAGAAAATGGCCAATCAATACGCAACAGCAAAGACAGTTACGGATACTCACATCGGCACGGTACGCGGTAGGTCCGTTACTCAGTATTCATTCGACGTATCCATTGATCCATTGGACTCATACGATGACGTAGCGAATGAATATCTTATCACGGTAAATGGGCGCGTAGTTAAGCGCATGAATGAATATCAAGCCAAGCGAATGGGGTTGATTCGCTTATGTGGATTCTCACAACGCATCTAAATGATGCGCACAGTGTCACGAAATGGCTTAGCTATGAGGGCGCACTAGCGGACCGTGAAAGGCAGCTAAAGCCACGTCGCATAAAGCATCCGGAATCCCCTACGGGATACCGGACAGTATGGCCGCTCGGATGGACGGCCATAACCCAAGAAAGGGGTAGTTAAATGGCAGATCCGGTTATCCGCGCCCATTGCGGGGATCGCCAAAAGCACGCACCGCACAAATGGTCTGGCCCGAATCCGGACCCGAATAAGACCACCCAAGTCATCTACCAATGTCCCGGAAGTAAATGAGAAAGGGAAAAGAAAATGGCCGAAACGTCTCGACTTAACACGGTGTATAAGTTCTTCGGAAAGGCACCGGCGAATGACTTCCGTGCCACTCCCGGAACGCTTACTACATTCCGCGAAGAATGGAAGGCCCTTACCGATCAGGATAAGGATCAACTCCAAGAGGGAATCGACAACGGTTCTCTAACCTATTAGAAAGGCGAATGGCCCGGCCAGAAATGGCCGGGCCATTGTCATGTCAATTAAAGCCATTAGACGAGAACCGCGCTATTTGCCATGGTATCCGGAATGGACCAAATTTGCGGCATGCGCTAAATACTCATTGGAATTCATAGATGAGATATTCTTTGATCATGGTAATGATGGCAGAAAGATTAAAATGGCGAAAGGTATTTGCGCAAGATGCCCCGTCATTCACAAATGCAGAGAGCAAAATAGATATGTGCCAATGGGCATTTTCTTCGGAATGACCGCCATTGAAAGATGGCGATGGAATGGCTTTAAAGGATATCCTCATTCAAATAAGGTGGGATGGTCATTTACGG
>Ga0247661_1000071_pt1 | contig 19265 bp, 15 predicted proteins | sample CNK02_metaG_FD_182799 | JGI IMG/M metagenome (GOLD analysis project Ga0247661, IMG submission 182799) | Soil microbial communities from Purdue University Martell Research Forest, Indiana, United States - CNK02 | ecosystem: Environmental > Terrestrial > Soil > Temperate forest > Bulk soil...
CGGCTGGACCGTCGGCGCGCAGCGGGACATGCCGCTCGACGAGCTGCTGTACGACTATTTACATGTAAAGGGCGGGAACACCACGGCAGCGGCGGAGCCGGGCGCACCCAGCGGGGCTGTGCCGCAGGCGCTGCCCGCCGAGACGGCGCCGCCGGCGCCGGTCGGGACCCCAGGCGGGTTCGTGCAGGCGCCGACCGGGCCGCTGGGGGGCGCGCACGGGCCGACGGTGACCAGCCCGACCGGGGTGGACGTGCCGCTCCGGTTCCAGACGGCGGCGACGCTCGCCGGCCTGCTGGCGCAGTATCAATCGATTCCGGGTCCGGAGGCGGCGGCGCAGGCGGGCCGGATCGGGCCGTTCCTGAACCGGGCGGAACAGTATCGCCGGCAGCAGCAGCCGCCGCTCGCGCTCCTTCCCGAGATCGAGCGGCAGTACCAAGGGAGCGACGCGCAGGCGCTGATCGCGGCGCTGCAGCGGCAAGCGAACGACGTCGGCGGCGACTTCCCGAACCTGGCGGACACCCTGCACCGGGCCGGGACCGAATTGCGACAGAGCTTCGGGGAAGCGGTGGCGATCGCGCAGCCGAACGCCCAGGAGTACGATCTCGGCTACCCGCTGGCCCCGGTGTTCGCCTCGCCCTACCGGTCGCTCTCGGGCGCCGAACGGGCGCAGCTGACCCCCGAGGCGCGCCGGGCGCTGTTGATCCAGGACATCGTCAACTCCACCCAGGTGCTGCATCCGGGCGCGCCGCCGTTCTTCACCGTGCCGAACAGCCAGAACCTCGGGCAGCTCGGCCGCACCGCCGATAACCTGTTCCAGCAGGCGCAGGTGCGGGCCGAGCTTTCAGAGATCGGGACCGCCCCAGCGGCACCCCAGAGCCCGGTGGCCGGGCGGGTGATCGGCGGCCTGCTGGACCGGGTGGGGCAGCCGGGCACGGTGGTGCCGGCGGACGCCGCGAGTCTCGCGAGCCCGGCGGGGGTGACGGCAGGCGCGGCCAGCGTGCCGGTGATCGGCCGGGCGCCGGCCGCCCTGGGGAACCTCTCCCCGCGCCTGCGGCGGGTGCTGAAGGCGGTGGCGGTGGCGGGACAGGCGACGCCCGAGAGCCTGCGCGCCCTGGGCCTCTCTCCGGAGGCGGCCCGGAGTGTGCTGCAGGAGCTGACGGAGCGCGGCTGGCTGCGCCCCAATGGACAGGTGACCCTGACCCCGGCGGAGGCGGACCGCCTGCTCGCCGCCGACCGGCAAGGCGCGATCCCGCCCTACGTGGCCGGCCCGCTCACCGGGGCCAATGTGAAGCCGGCGGCCACCGTCAAGCCGAAGCCCTCGGAGCCCACGCCCGCGCCGCCCGAGCGCGAGGCCGCGCCGAAAGAGCCGGGCGCGCCGGCGGGAGCACCAGCGCGGCCGTACGACGGCCGCGCTATCCGGAGCAACAGCGGGACGGTCCTGCGGCTGAAGCAGCACGCCGGCGGCCGGGTGGACGGCACGGTCGAGGTGGAGAGCCCCGGCAGTCCGCTCAAAGGAACAGTCCGCAAAGATCTGGACATCGACAAGTACCTGGCCGGGCCGTGGACCCTGGTCGACGAGGAGAAGCCGGAAGGGCGGGCGGCGGGCGGCGAGAAAGCGGCCGGTGAGAAGCGGGAGCCGGGTCCGAAGCCCGCGGCGACGGCCGCCGAGCCGTCCGCTTCGGAACCAATCCAAAATCCAAAATCCAAAATCCAAAATGAAGAGCGAGAGCGACAGGCCCCGCGTGCCGAGCCGCCGGAAACGGAGGCGGAAGCCCCGGCCGAGAGCCCGGCCGCGCGGGCGGAGGCCACCCAAAAGGCGATCGAGGCGCTGCCGCCCGGCGCCTCGATGGAAGATTTCTTGAACGCGATCCCGGAGGAAGCGAAGGGACCACAGGCCGAGGCGGCGGCCGAGCCGGAACCGCAGCCGGTGTCAGCGCCCAGCACGCCCCTCCCGCCCGACTACGAGCCGACCGGGGCGACGGCGGCGGAGCAGGAAGCGGTGGACCGCGCGGCGGCGAAAGGGATCACCCTGCCGACCCGGAAGCAGGAGCAGGCGGAAGGAAACGTCCTGCCCTCGCCGGCGACCGGCAAGCGGGTCACGGCGGTCAAGGAGAAGGCGGCCGAGGCGAAGCGGCAGGCGATCGCCGCGGCGAAGGGGTTCGACAGCGTCGCGGCGGGCACGTTCGTCAAGTATCTGCCGACGCAGATGGTGGTGGAATTGACGGCGCCGCGTCCGGCCGCCGGCCCGTTTGCCTGGGACAGCGTGGTGCGCCGGCGCGGCCTGGGGCTCCTGGCCGAAGGCGCGCCGGTCCCGGTGGACTTCAGCGGCTCGCCGACGGACTGGGAGCTGAACCCGGCCGAGACGGAGCCGAAGGTCGCCAAGCCGAAGACGGCGAAGCCGGCGGGCGCCCCGGAGTGGGCGCAGCCGGGGGTGGTGTTCGACGGGGAGCCGCTCGGGAACCGCTGGCGGCTGGAGACCTTAGACGAGAACGGCAGCTGGACGGTGACGCAGGTGCGCGTGAGCCCGGAGTCGGCCCGGATGGGGTTCAAGCCCGGCCGGACGATGACGGTGCCGGAGGCGGACCTGTGGAAGCGGCAGCCGGTCGTCGACCGGGTGCGGCCTCCGAAAGAGGCGGCCCGCCTGAAGGCGATCGACGCGGATCTGGCCGAGCTGACGCGGCTGCTGGACGAAGGGCTGATCTCCCGCGACGCCCACGACACCCGCCGTCGGGCACTCCTCGCCGAGCGCGAGGCCCCGGCAGCGGCGCCCGCCGTCGAAGCGCCGGCGGTGCCGACGCCGGAAGAGACCGCGCAGATCGCGGCGACCCAGGCGGAAGCGCCCCAGCCCCAGCCGAAGCGCGCTCCGAAAGCAAAGCCCGCGCCGGCTGCCGCGTCGGAACCAATCCAAAATCCAAAATCCAAAATCCAAAATACCGCCCGCGAGCCCGCCCCCCTCGACCTGACCGGGCGGCTGGGAAACGAAGTGACCGTGAAGGCCGGCGACGCGACGGTCGCGGTGCAGTACGCGCTGATCTCGGCGACCGGGGAAGCCATCACCTCACACACCGACACGCTGCACGTCGATCCGGGCTTCCCGACCCAGTATCAGCCGCGCGACCGGACCGACATCGGCAGTCAGACGCAGGTCTCGACCATCGAGCGGAAGCTGGACCCCCGGCAGCTCGGCGAGAACTATGTCGCCCAGCACGGGGCGCCGATCATCGCGCCCTCCGGCGTGGTGGAAGGCGGCAACGGCCGCATGATCGCGCTGCGGCGGGTCTACCGGGCCAAGGATCAGGTCCGGCGCCAGAGCCGGGAGCGGTACCAGGCATGGCTGAAGGCGAACCTGCCGGGCTTCGGGATCGACCCCGCGCTCCTGGACACCGTGAAGGACCCGGTGCTGGTGCGGGTGCGGACGCAGGCGATGACCGAGCGCGAGCGCATCCAGTTCGTGAACGCGATCAACGCCCGCGAGACGCTCGCGATGGGCGCGGTGATGACGGCGAAGGCGCTCGCCGGGCAGTTCACGCCGCCGTTGATGCGGGCCTTCAACCCCGGCGCCGAGGGCGAACTGACCGTCCAGAAGAACCAGGAGTGGGTGAAGGCGGTGCTCTCGCTCGTGCCGCCGAACGAGCAGAAGGAGCTGTACACCGAGCAGGTCGGCAAGAACGCCCAGCGCTCCGTCAACCTGTCCCGGAACGGCATCCTGCTCTTGCAGGACGCGGTGTTCTACTACGCCTACCAGGACGACCAGCTGCTCGCGCAGATGGCGGAAGCGCCGGCGGAGAGCCCGGCGAAGAACATCAGCAACGCGCTGGTCCGGGTGGCGGGCCACTGGGCAGGCTTTAAGGCCGGGATCGCCGAGGAGACGATCTACCCCCTCGACATCACCGGCCCGCTGATGGCGGCGGTGAACCAGTATATGGCGCTGAAGCGGCGCGACCAGAGCGTCGCCGACTACCTGGACCCGGAGAACACGAGCGCCGAAGAGGAGAAGCTGACCCCGTTCGATAAAGAGATCCTGGTCGAGCTGGACCGGCGCAAGTCGAGCAGCCTCTCGATCCGGACCCTCTTGGCCGACTATGTCGACCTGGCGCGGGCCGCCGGCAACCCGGTCGAGGACCGCGCTCCCGCGCTGATTGAAGGCTATGAAAAACCTGAACCGACCATCCGGCAAGTCTGGGAAGCCGCGAAGCTCCGCTCCCCGCCCCCCGGCAAAGACCCGACCGTTCTCTTCGCCGAGCATCGTGCCGCCGGCAACGCTGGAGGACCGCATCCGGGCGGCAGAGCTGGCGCTCCTGCCCCGCAGCCCGGATACGCTGGCGGTAATCGGACGCAGCGACGAATCAACGAGCGCGCCCTCCGCGCCTACACCCGCGGCGGGTTCGCCGCCCACGAATTTACCTTCAAGGAAGGACGAGTCCTCACCGTCCCGCTGAAGGGGACGCACGTCCACCTCATGCTCGACCCCGAGGAGCCATTCCCCCAGGCCTCCGCTCGGTTCCTGAAGCGCACCGCGCCGGCGTTTGGCCGCGCCCTGAACCGCATCGCTCGCGGTCTCTCACCGGCCGAACAGCGGCATGTGTGGCGGTTCGGCCTCCTGCTCCTGCCGAAGCACCCGGCCCTCTGGGGCTTCAATGCCCGCTTCGAGCTGGGCGGACCCGGACAGCTCGCCGATCATGTCTACGTCAACCCGTTTCGGGGCACCGAGCTGGCCGGCTCGAATGTCTACCGGCTGGAGATCGCCCGCGGCGAGGAAGTGCGCGCCGTCGCCCGGCACATCGCGCTCACCATGCTGCACGAGCTGGCGCACGTGCGGGTGCGGGACAGCGAGACCGACAAACTGTGGGAGGAGATGGACCGGCTCCGGAACGCCATGGGGGATGCGGCCTGGAACGGGGCGGTCAGCGACATTACCAACGCCCTGACGGGCGGGAGGGGAGCAGATGCCGGTTTCTCTGAAGCATATCGAGCGGGACGCCGAGAATATTTCGCAGCAGCACGGCCCTTCGGAGGCGGATACCTACATCGCGAGCGCGCTGGCTCTGCTGGAGCAGGACCGGCGGGAGGGAACGCTGTCGAAGGAGGCGTACGAGAGCGTGAAAGCGGAGCTGGAGGGCATCCGGTCCCGCGTGGGGGCGAAGCCCGGATAAGCTTCGCCGAGGACCAGCGGGCGCTGCAGCGGGAGCAGTACGAGCAGGCGTACCACCCGGAGACGGCGCTGAAGGCGGAGAAGCAGCTGCTGCCGGACGCGCGCTCGGCCATCAACGCCCTGCACCGGCAGTACAAGGATCTGCCCGCCGGCGGGACGTACTCCCAGCAGGCGCAGCTGTTGACCTACCTGACCCGCGCGACGGGCGTGGCCCGCCAGCAGGCGGAGATCCGCCTGGCGCAGATCCTCGGGGCGCTGACGCCGGCGGAGCGGCGGGACTTCAACTGGGCGCTGTACGTCCGGGACCTGGCCGAAGACTTCCAGATCCTGAAACGGATCATCGCCGAGGAGCGGCGCGCCCAACCGCTCACCGAAGAAGCCCTGCAGGCGGAGGCGACCCGGCGCTGGACGCCGCCGGAGCTCGTGAAGGACGGCGAGCGGATCGCCGTCTGGACCCCGGAAGGGGTGGCCGCGCGGCTGGCGGAGCTGGACGAGCTCTCCCCGAAGGTGCAGGCAGCGGTCAACGAGCGGCGCCGGGTGGTCCGGCACGTGGCGGACCAGCTGACCCACTGGATGGAGCGGGCCACCGGCCGGAAGCGCGAGCTGCCCCGCGAAGAGTATTTCCACCACCAGGTGCTCGCCTACGTGCTGGAGGCGGACTCCCCCGAATACCGGCGGGCCGTGGCCGGCAGCGCCCGCGAGGTGAAGGTCCTGGCGCGCGGCTTCATGCGCGCCCGCCAGGGCACCCCCTTGGCCCACAATACCAGCTACATCGCGAGCGAGCTGGCCTGGATGGTCCCGGCGCTCCGCGATATCCAGATGTACCAGGCGATCGCCTACGCCCGCGAGCGGTTCGACGTGATGGCCGAGCTGAAGCGGATCGCGAACGCCGACAACCTGGAGCGGCTGCTGACGGCGTTCGAGAAGCGGGCCGTCGAGTACAACGACGCGGAGGCCGTAAACGCCGCCGAGAACAAGCGCCCGCCCCGGTTCAAGACCCCCGAGGAGCTGATGCGCTCGGAGCTGAACACCGGGCTCGCGCAGGCGTTCGAGTATTTCGGGTGGCTGGCCGAGGAGGGCCGTTTGCCGCTGCCGCCGGACGGGCGGTTCGACGGGCTGATCGAAGAGCTGAAGGACCTGCACGTCGCGAACCGGCTGGCGGTGGCCGAGGCGCTGGAGAACGACCAGCCGATCTCCAACGAGCGCCTCGACAAGGAGTACGGCGGCCTGCTGTTCCAGTACGCCCAGTGGCTGCTGGCGGAGAGCCAGCGGGCCGGGGAGCCGCTGCCCGGCAGCGGTGCGGCGGGGCAGCTGTTCAAGGCGGCCACGGCGCGCCAGCAGCGCATCCGGGAGATCCTGGGCCGGGAGCACGTCACGCCCGAGGATGTGCTGGCGACCGACCCGCGCTACCAAGGCAAATACGGCTGGTGGCAGCCGGACCAGGGCCGGCATGTCTTCAAGGCGGCCACCCTGCCGGAGCGGCTCGCCGACCAGCTGTTCGAGGGCCTCGCTCAAGCCGTGAACGTCACCGTCGCCGATCTCGGGATGATCCAGGCCTTGGGCGGCGCGAAGCTGAAGCTCGCGCTGCCGCTCCCGCTGATCGAGACCCTGAAGAACCTGGACGAATACGGGCCGAAGACGGACATCGCCCGGCTCGGCGCGCAAGGCACCCGCCTGACCAAGCTGCTCCAGGTGTTCCACCCGCTCCACTCGATCGAGTTCGCGATCCGCAAGACCCTGACCGATGCGACCGCGATGGCGCTCGGCGACGTGCACACCCTGCGCGAATGGCCGGGCGCCCTGGTCGAGGTGGCGGCGGTGATGCTCGGGCAGCGGCCCGGCAAGCACCAGGAGATCGTGCCCTGGATGCTGCGGGGCGGCCTGCAGCTGAACATCATGCTCGGGGAAGAGGTACCGACCGAGAAGGCGGTGAACTTCCTCCAGTCGCTCGGCACGGGTGAGCGGCTCGTGCAGTCCTTGAAGAAGCTAACCACCTACCGGAAGCTGTGGACCCTGTTCGGCCCGGAGGCGGTCCAGCTGATCGACGCCTCGGCCCGCTACGCGACCTATCTCGCGTACCTGAAGATCCTGAAAAAGAACGCTGGCGCGCCCCGGAACTATGCCTACTCGCTGCAGGAAGAGGTGCTCTCACTGTGGGGGACCGGCCGGACCCTGGAGGAGCAGGTCGCCAGCATGTACCGGGACCGGGCCTGGAAGCTCTCGAACGACCTGATGGTCGCCTACGACGAGGTGCCGCCGGCGCTCAAGCTGCTCGCCGACCAGAGTCTGGGGGTCCTGAACGCCTACTTCCGCTGGGAGCAGGGGAACGGCCGGCGCTGGGCGCGGCGGCTGACCGAGCCGATCTGGCGGGAGCACGGCGGGATGCAATTGTTCGAGGCGCTCGCGAAAGAAGCGGTGCGGGAGCGGGAGGCGATGATCGCCGCCGGGGGCGGGTCCGGCCCGCCGATCCCGCCCAAGCGGGAGGGCGGGGGGCCGGGCGAGCCGCCCGAGCCGCCGGAGCGCCCCCTGCGGCCGAAGGTGCCGCTCTCGAAGAGCCCGCGCGTGCTGCGGAACGTCGCGATCGTCGGCGCCCTGGCGTACGGGTCGGTGGCGATCCAGCGGGCGCTCGGCGAGCTGCAGCAGCACGGCGAGCTGTGGCGGGACCTGCCGCCCGAAGAGCGGGGCAAGGCGCCCTGGCTCCTGGGTGTCGACCCCCTGACCGGGAAGACGATGGTCTACCCGCGCCTGAACAGCTTCCAGGAGAGCCTGAAGCCGTTGGGCCTCGACGACATCTGGGACTGGCGCACCCACCTGACCCCGCTGCAGCAGCTGGAGCTGCACGGCCGGGACCTGGTGCAGTATCTCTGGAACCTGCACGGCCCGACGGTCAACCTGGTGGAGGCGGTGCTGGGGAAGAGCGGCTATCCGAGCGTCTTCAACCCGCGCGATATCAAGGACCGGCGCCGGTACATCATGGCGACGATCGGGCTGACGAATACCTGGAAGTACTTCGAGGACCTGGCGACCCGGAGCCCCCACCGGGAGCGGTTCCGCATCCTCGGGGTCCGGGAGTATGACCGGCTGGAGAGCAACTACTACGAGATCCGGGACAAGGTGCGGCAGAGCAGCTGGCTGGGCGGCGGGCAGAGCCGGAAGAGCGCCGCCCTGTATCAGGCGCACCAGGCGGCCCGCGAGGGCGATCTGGACGGCGCGGCGCAGTTTTTGATCCGGTACCACCAGCTGGGCGGCGACGAGCGCGGTCAGCGGGAAAGTTTGCGGAACCTGGACCCGCTCTCCGGGCTGAACGATGCCCAGGCGGCGGCGTTTGCGAAGGGGCTGGACAAGGACGACCAGGCCCGCCTGAAAGGCGCGTTCCTGTACTGGAAGAGCTTTGTGGACCCGCTGGTCCACCACCCGCGCCCCGTGGGCCAGGCCGTGCTGGATCTCTCTATCGAGCGGTTCGTGAGCCGGGTCCGCCACGACACGATCAGCCGGATCAAGAGCATGACCCCGCTCGGCGATGCCGCCAGGCGCAGCCCGGAGAACCGGGCGGCCATGCAGAAAGCGGACCGGGACCGGGCGGCCGAGAAGCGCGGCAAAACGCCGGTGGCAGCGGAGTAAGGAGAGGACGATGGCGAAACGGCCGGTGACGATTCTGCGGGAGGCGCGGCGGCTGCTGGCGGGGGGCTGGTGCCGGCTCCATCTGCGCCGGCGGGTGAAAGGGCAGACGCAGTACTGTGCGCAGGCGGCGATCTCGATGGCGGCCACCGGCCGGCTGTGGGAGTTCGAGCCGTTCATGGAGCCGGTCTACGCGATCCTGGAGCCGCTGGCGCTCCAGGCCGATCCGGAGATTGGCCCGGACGTGGCGTGCCCGCTCTCGCTCTTTAACGACAAGCACACCCAGGCGGAAGTGCTGGCGCTGTTCGATCAGGCAATCCAGAAGGCAGGAGACCGAAGAGAGGGCCATAGCGAGCCGGGGACTACTGGACTATCAGATTAGCGTTGCTGACGCGCAGGGCATCCATCAGGAGCAGCGGCAGCGGACCTACTTTGGAATCGGGAGCACCCCGAACGGGAAGCGCGAGCCGAAGACGCTGACGGCGAGCGTGTTCACGGCGCTCTCGCCGCCGACCGGGGCGGTGGGGCTGGTGATCATTCTGAACGGCGCGACGTCGATCACGTTGAAGTCGATCACCGGCGACAACGGAATCCTCCTGACGCCGTCGACCAGCCCGATCACGGGTTTTGACCTGATCATGCCAATCTCGGGGACGGTGTCTATCGGCCTGCTGAACGGGACGGCGAGCGATCAGGTCGTAGAACTTTTGTGGCTGTGACTTTTCCAGGCAGGAGAAGGCAGACAATGGTTGTTTACCGAGGACCAGCTTGAATACCTGAGCCGCCTCCCGGAGCCGGACCCATCATGGGGCGGCCTGGGTGGTGGCCCGCTCCCGTTTGACCCGCGCGACTACTCGATCTTGAGCGACCCCGCGGTGGCGCGGATCATGCAGATCGGTCCGCCGCGGGCGGTCGATCTCTCGAACTTCGCGGGCGGGGTGTATGACCAGGGCGCGGAAGGCGCCTGCGTGGCGTTCTCCGAGGCCGGCGCCGTGTCGCTGGAGCAGGCGATCGCGAACCGGCCCTGGCCGTGGCTGGATGCCGAAAACCTGTACCGCCGGAATGGTGGGCATGGCGATAATGGCATTGACACAAGAACCAGCCTGGAAGACATCCTGCAGCACGGCATCAACCGGCAGGACGGGACCGGCGCGATCAAGATCGCGAGCTACTCGTTCGTGCCGAAGACGCCGGGCGTGTTCCAGCAGACGATCATGGCGGCGCTCGGCGCCAACCGGGTCTGCGTGCTGGCGACTCTCTTGCCTACCAGCTTCGGCTGGGACTCCGCCGGCACGCCGACCTCCGGGTACCATCAGCTGCTCGTTTGCGGGGGCGATGAGACCTGGTGCGAGGTGCTGAATTCCTGGGGACCCTCCTGGGGCAACCGGGGCCGGGGCCGCCTGCCCTGGAGCTACCTGGACCCGACCCGCTGGGACATTTATGCGTATGCCCTGACGGCCGCGGATGGCACGCCGCCGCCGCCCCCGCCTCCACCGCCGCCCCCACCTCCGCCCCCGCCGCCGCCTCCCCCACCGGGGAAGGTGACGCTCTCTGGCGTCGTGACCGCCTCGAACGCGCAGGTGCTGGCGGTGGGTGACAATCTAGAGGTACGGCTCTACAATCCCGACCAGACCGGCCTCGTGCTGACCGGCGACATGCGGATCACGCAGATCAACGGTGGCCCTCCCCCGCCACCCCCGCCGCCACCGCCGCCGCCGCCACCCCCACCGCCGCCGCCCAGCGAGCTCGTGGTGAGCGGGGAGATCATCCGGGGCGTGTATCTGTCCGGGCGGGCGTTTGGGAGCAGCGGGCAGTCGGCCGCGGCGACGCTGACGGCGACCGTCAACGGCGTCGATCTGGGCGTGCGGCAGACCGAGCCGATCGGCAACGGCGCGCGGCCGGCGATCTGGGCGCTGGGCCACCAGCCCAAGGGGAGCCCGCTCGTGATCCAGGGCGTGGGCGCGGACGGCACGACCGGAGAGTGGCGCGGGACGACGTAAAGGAAGCGGCCGCCGGAGGGCAATCCGGCGGCCTTGACGCGTTCTGGATCAGAACACGCTGCCGATCAGGTCTACCCTTCTTTCTTCCTCGCTAAACTACCCCAACCTAGAGATCCGCGGGCGCCTCACCGGCCATCAGGCGGCGGACAACCGCCTGGTGGCCGGCCTCGGCCGCTTCCCAGGTGCTGTAGCGGGCCGCGTACAGGTCGTTACGGTCGTCGCCCTTGAAGACCATCGTCTCGAACAGCATGGGCGGCCCCGCGCCGAACTGGTGGTCAAGCGCGAGGAAGACGGTCGAGACCTCCCAGGGACCGACCCGATCGAAGCCGACGCGGCGCCGGTCGGTGTCCCGCAGGGTCTGCTTCGCCTCCTCCATGCTGCAAGGGCGCGGGGTGTGCCCGTCGAGCGTGTAGTAAAGCTCCATTCCAGCCTCTCCTTTTCGTTCTGCCACGCGTTTCGGTTTCAGTTCCGATAGGTTCAAGGAAATAACGACATTTCCTGCTTCAGGCAGGGCCGAAGGAGACGCTGATGGCTGAAACACCCACCAACGAGGAACTGGGTCTGGGCGACCTGTACAAGCTGCTGAACGTGATCGCCGAGGCGGTGACGACCGGGCAGACCGAGGTGCCGCTGATCAAGATGCGCGTGGCCGGCAAGACGGTCGAATTGGGTCCGTCCCCGTTGAAGGTTCGCTAGGTGGACCTGACGCCGTACCTGAGCGCGAGCGGCGTGCGGGAGCTGGCCGGGAAGGCCGGTGAGGTGCATCACGGGGCCGGAAGGATCTTTTTCGCGAACGCGCCCCTGAAGGGGATCGACGCGAACCTCTTCCGGCTCCTGGTCACCGTGGTCGATGAGCTGAAGCTCGCGATCCACGTCAGCTCGGTCGACACCGGCGCCCACGTCGTGAACAGCCGGCACTACCAGGGCCGCGCCGTCGACATCAGTCGAGTCGGCGACGCCGGAGGGATGGTGATGATCGCCACTCTCACCAATAAGGGCGCGCTGCGCCTGGTGACAACCCTGCTCGTCGAGGGGTTCAACGTGGGCGAAGGCCGACCGCAAGCCGCCGTCCTCTTCGGCCCGATCCGGTCGACCTTTAACAACTCGGCGATCAACCACGCCGACCATATCCACGTTTCGCTGCCGAAGAAGAAAGGGTAATATGCCACATGCACCCCCGCCCCGGCTGCCGCCGGCGCACGTGCAGAAAGCCGTCAAGCCGAGCCTGGGCGCGTTCAGCGCGCCCGTCGATCTACAGGTAACCGTTAGTGGACAGCTCTACCGGTTCAAGAGCCCGAGCATCACCTTCACGCCGTTCGGCTCGGAGGCGGTGCGATCCGTCACTGGGATCGGCACCTTCACGCTCGTGGTGCCTCCGCCGCCGCCTCCGCCACCCCCGCCGCCGCCTCCGCCACCACCTCCCCCGCCTCCCCCTCCTCCCCCGCCGCCACCTCCGCCTCCACCACCGCCTCCACCGCCGCCTCCGGGACCGGGGATTGATGTGCACACCCTCGGAGTGAAGGGCGACGGGGTGACGAACGACCTGACCGCGATCAACGCGGCGGTGCGGACGGTGCCGGACGGCACGGTCTTGTACTTCCCGGCCGGGACGTACGTCATCAACGACGCGATCAAGATCTTCCGCTCGAACGTGACGTTCCTGGGCGACGGGGATACCACGATCCTGAAGAGCATCGCCGGCAGCTACCACGTGCAGATCGGCAGCGGCCAGCCGTGGAGCGGGATCAGCTTCCAGTCGCTGCAGTTCCTGGGCACGCCGGGGCAGTATATGGCCGACGGCACGGCGCGGGGCGGGATCCTCGTGTTCGGTGCGAAGGGGACGCGGTTCGACCACTGTCTCTTCCGCGGCTGCGCGGAACCGGTGTTGAATGCCGGCGCGGCCGGGACCACCTACGGGACCCAGCTCACCAACAGCCGGATCTTCGGCTGGGGACGGATGGCGTACTTCGCGAATGGCGGGGACCGGGTGGAGGGGTGCCAGTTCATCCAGGACGACCCGAACCTGCTGGGCGAGCGGAGCAGCCACGCGTTCTACATCCACTCGGGGTCGAGCGACGTCGAGGTGGCGGACACACTGATCCAGAACGTCCGCAAGTACGCGGCGCAGCTGTACGGCGAGAACGACGTCAACCCGATCTCGAACGTGCGCCTGCTGCGGCTGACGATCAAGGACTGCGCCAACGGCCTGATCACCGCCCACGGGGCGGCCGGGGCCGGCGTGGTGAAGAACTGCCTGATCGACGGCTGCACGATCACCGGGACGTATGCGGGCAGCTCGATCGCCCTGAAGAACGGCGACGGGGTGACGGTGCGAAACTGCACGATCGCCGGCAACACCGGGGCCGCCAACGGGCACTCGGGCGCCGGGATCTACTGCGGCGTGTGGGCGCCGTATGAGCCCGGCTTCAGTCTGGTGAACGTTCAGCTCACCGGGAACCAGGTCACCGGCTGCGATCGCGGGATCTGGACGCTGCCCTCAAACGGCGGCACGTTCACCAATATCATGATCACCGGGAACCGGGTCAGCGGGAACCGGATGGACTACGACATCACCGGGCCGGGCGTCACCGTGATCCCCGGCGCTACAGCGACCCCGCTGAACATCGGTGACCTCGTGACGATCGGCGGCGTGCCGTACCGGGTGACCTACGGGCTGACACCCGAGACCGGAACGCCACCACCGCCACCACCGCCGCCACCACCGCCGCCGCCACCACCGCCGCCGCCACCACCGCCTCCGCCTCCCCCGCCTCCGCCGCCCCCGCCGCCGCCGGGCAACCTGGTGGTGTGGGGGTTTAGAGACGGGGCGCGGGACTGGGTGACCCGGTTCAGTCCGGGCGATACCGTGCTGATCGAAGGGAGCGGGTTCGGCGGGCTGCCGGGGACCGTGCGGGTGAACAACACGATCGTGCCGGTGATCCGCTGGAGCGGGAGTGAGATCCAGATCACCTGTCCGGGAGTGGCGACCGCGGCCGGCGCGGCCCCCTGCGTCCTCGACATCCGGGACAGCAGCGGCGGGTCATGGTATACGACGCTGGGCTTCGTGATTGGGAACGGGGGATGAGGGCGATTTTGGATTTTGGATTTTGGATTTTGGATTACCCGGCCAAGTCAAAGGCCCGAAAGGTCGGAGGTCCTTGACCTTGTCGACAATCCAAAATCCAAAATCCAAAATCCAAAATCCCGTGGACCTGGTCGCCCTGGAGCGCCTGGTAAAGATCCGCCTCCGGCCGTGGGCGACCTCGATCGACTACGACGACCTGGCGCAGGAGTGCCGGATCGCCGGCTGGCGGGCGGCCGCGCGCTACGAGGGGCCGGCCCGCCCGTCGACGATCATGATCAAAGCGATCGACTGGGAGCGGTCGAACTTCTTCCGCAGCGCGATGGCCCGCCACGGGCGGATCAACAAGCGAGGTGTCCAGGACCCGGTGCCGGTGCCGTTCCACGAGCTCGACATGGAGGAGGACGGCAAGCGGGCGCCGACGGCGGCTGATTTCGCGCCGGCGCTGATCGAGCAGCTGTATGGGGCGTGGCTCTGGGCGCGGCGGGCCGACTGGCTCACCGCGGCGGAGGCCGCCGTGATCGCCGCCGTGGTGCTGAATGAGGAGCCGAGCACCGGCTACGCGGCCCGGTCGCGGACGGCGCCGTCGACGGTGTTCTACCTGCGAAAGCGGGCGCTGAACCGGTACCGGACCCGGCTGGGGCTGCCGGCGAAGTAGGCCGGCCTACTTCGCCGGCAGCGGCTTCATTTGATCAGCGATTGGGCCGCTTCCTGCACCAGCGCCCGCACGCGGACGCTAGACCAAGAGCGGTCGTTGTAGTACATGAGGCACTCGGCTGCCCAGGTGGGGCTGGGAAGAGTCCCCAGCGGGTCCGGCAGCCCGGCCGCGATCAGCCGGTGGGCGGCCTTGGCGTACCCCACCGGCTCCTCCAGATCCAGTTCCCCGATCGCCGCCCGGATCGCGCCGAGCAGGCAGTATTCGCCCCGCGACGAGACCATCTGGCCGCGGGTCCAGCCGGCCTCCAGGAGGGCGTCGGTGAGGGCGAGGATGTCGGTCATCGTGGCGTTGTTCATTTGCTCAGCTCCTGAGCCGCTCGCTGCACCAGCGCCCGCACGCGGGTCCGGGAGCGAGATCGGTCGTTGAAGTAGATGAGATGGGCCTCCGCCTGCCCGCTTGCCAGTAGGATGACAGCCGCCTGCTCTCTTGCCATCAAGCGAGCCGCCAGCAGCCGGAGGACGGCGCACTCGGTCTCCCCGTACCGCTCCCGGTCCAGCTCCTGCACCGCTGCCCGGATCGCGCCGATCAGGCAGTATTCGCCCCGCGACGAGACCATCCGCCCCTGGGTCCAGCCGGCCTCCAGGAGCGCGTCGGTGAGGGCGAGGACGTCGGTCATCGTGGCGTTGTTCATGGGTTCCTCCTTACTTGGTGATCGCCGTCAGCGCCCGGTCGTACAGGGCGACGACCTCGGCCTGGGTGCGGCCGTTTCGTTCGTTCCAGGGGCTGACCTGGTCATGGCCGGGTGGGAGGGCGTCCTTAAGCGCCTGATGCGCCGCCCTGGCCGGACTGCGGGCCGGCCACTGGACGTAGAAGAGAAGCTCGTCTCCCTCGCTGACCGCCGCCATCAGCGCGCCCATGGCGCAGTAGGCGAACTGGCCTGTCGCGGGGTCCTGACGCCGGTAGACCCGCTGGGTCCAGCCGCCGGGGGCGGCGACCAGGGCGCGGGCTTCCTGCAGGATCTGGCTCGGTGATTTTTCCATGGGTTCTCCTTTCATGGGGGCCGTGCTCGTAGAGTGAGCACGGCCCGTGAATTGACTTTGCGACACGGGGGGAGTAGAGTCCTCCTGCGTTCGTAGTACGAACAGAGTTTTTTTGCGACAGGGTGGGGAGGAGGGGGACCATGGGGAAGCGAACTGACATGCGGCAGGAGCAGCGGCGGGAGATCGTCCTGATCCGGGAGTTCGTCAACGATCAGGCGGCGGTGCGCCGCTTCTATCAGATACTGCTCTCCATAGGGGCTGAAGATGAAAGAGGCGACAGCGAAGCGGGTGGCGTTGTACGTGCGGGTGTCGGGGACGGAGCAGGCGGAGCGGGGGACGGTGGAGACACAGCTGGAGTTCTTGAAGAACTACGCCCGGCTGCATAGCTGGGAGATCATCGAGACCTACCGCGACGAACCGGTGAGCGGCTCCTCCGTTGTGGCGGACCGGCCCGATGGCGGCCGGCTTCTCCGTGATGCCCAGCGCGGCCGTTTCGAGGCCGTGCTGGTCTATAAGCTGGATCGCCTGGCCCGCAGCGTCTACCAGCTGCACGAGGCGCTCCAGGTTCTGGACGCGGCCGGAGTCGCCTTTCTCTCCGCCACCGAGTCGTTCGACACCGCGACCCCGTACGGCCGGGTGATCCTGAACTTGATGGCCGCGTTTGCGGAATGGGAGCGGGATCTGATCAGCGAACGCTCTCACGAGGGGCGAAAGCGCAACGCCCGCGAGGGTCGCTGGCCCGGAGGGCCGCCGCCGCTCGGCTACCGCGTCGAGGCGGGCGTGCTGGTGGTTGACCAGGAGCCGATCGCCGGACAGGCCTACTCTGAAGCGGCCTTGATCGAGCGGATCTTTACCGATGTGGCCGCGGGCACCTTGAGCGTCCGTAAGCTCGCGGTCCAGCTCAATACCGAGCGCGTGCCCACCGGGCAGGCCTGTAACTACCCGCGGCACAAGACGGGGAAGCACCTGCCGGCCGGATGGCTGGACACCTCGCTCCGGCGCATTCTCCGCAACCCCGTCTATCGCGGCGAGATGGTGTATGGGAAGGGGAAGTCGGGCGCGATTGCCGCGGCGGCGCCAGCGATCGTTACGCCTTCGTTATGGTATGCGGCCCAGGCGCAGCTGGCGAACAACGCCAAGTTTTCGGCCCGCAACTCCAAGCGGGTCTACCTGCTGCGCGGTCTCATTCATTGCGAGGAGTGCGGACGGGTGATGTCGGGGTTCACGCCCAGCCGGGACGCGGAGCAGCGTCGCTACTACGCGTGCCGAGGCCGCTACGACCCCTTGGCCCGTGCGGCCCATGGGCAGCCCTGTCGAACGCCCTATCTGGCCGCTGAAGCGCTGGAGGAGCAGATCTGGGCCGACATCGTTTGCTACGCTGAGAACCCCCAGAAAGCCCTGGCGGAGCTCGCTCGCGACCTGGAGGCCCGGCGCGGGCAGCAGGAGACCCTGCAGGCAGAGGTGGATCACCTGACTTCGCTCCTGAAGGCCGTCGACGACCACCGCCGCCGTGCCCTCTCCCTCTTCATCCGCGGCCAGGTGGATGAGCGGGAGAAGGATCTCCTGTTGGCCGAGATCGAGGCCGAGGCAACGGCGCTGGAGGAGCGAGCCACTGTTAAGCGGGCGCTGCTTTCGGCGTGCGGTGAGCAGGCGGCCCAGTTCACCATGGCGGAGCAGCTCCTCGCCCGGTTCAAGGCGATCGTACACCGCCCTGGGCTAACCCCGACGGAGCGGCAGCAGATCGTGCGGGGCGCGGTACTCTCGATCGAGGCCCGCACGAATGGCGACGCGGCGGTGCGCTACGTCTTTGACCGAATTGAGCACACGGCGTGCAGTAACCGCGTTTCCAATTGGGCGGGCTTTGAGGTAATCTACCAGAGGAAATAACGACACTGACGCAGAACAGGTAGGCGGGAGGATGAGCAATGGAGGAGCGGCATCAGGCAGCGCTGGACATGCTGGTCAGTGCTCTGTCAGAAGGAGTAAACCCCGAAGAACTCCGTGCGGCCGTGGAACAGCTGATCGCGGCCCGGCAACCGAAGGTCAAGCCAAAAGCAGAGCCCATACGCGCGTGGGCTCACGGGTCGAAGCAAGTAGTGATTGACATCACGAACGGCGGGTACATTCCCATTCCTGCTGACTGCCGGAAGAGTGCGGCCTGGATGCGCCTCTGGGCCTGGCTGCTGTCCGAGGACGAGGACGAGCGCCCCGAAGAAGGAGACTCGCCGTCGCCGGCGAAGTAACCCCTGCGTATCGTGCCTCCTCTCCGACTGGAGGGGAGCCGCCCTCCGGGCTTCCCCCCGGAGGGCTTTTTTGTGACAGGAGGAGGAAGCGCACCCGACGGCGAACAGGGGGGTGCGATTTTGCTGTAAGCCCCGCTCGTCAAACGAGCGGGGCTCTTTTTTTCGGCACCAGGAGGAAACCGGGCCGGGGGCGGTGAAGGGATCGGTGCGTTTTTCACCGTATCTCTCTCACGAGATACGCCTTGCCCCGCGAGCTTCCACTCGCGGGGCTTTTTTTTGGGAGAGGACGATTGACAGCCGTCGCTCGTGTCGCTATCATCAGAGGCCTGATGGCGTTCGCCTGACGAACGCGGAAAGGCAGGATCAAATGCGTTTGAATCAACTTTTGGCGATCGAGAAGGGCTTGAAGGGGACGGCGGAGACGGTGCTGACGCAGGTGTACCACAAGCTGCAGAAGCCGACCTTGCTCGCGGGGCTCGCGAAGCAGTATGAGGCCCGGAACGAGGAGGAGATGGAGCTGCCGCCCCCGGACGAGGAGCAGGCGGTGCAGCTGCGCGTGCGAGAGACGTTCGCGGAGGTGACGGCCGCGCTCGGTCCTCTGTGGAACGCGACCCTGGCGAAGGAGTTGGCGAACACGCTGGCGGCGGCGGACATCGTGGTCGACGGCAAGGTGCTGCTCTCGGGCGCGCCGGTGACGTTTTTGTTGTTCGTGGAGAAGCAGCTGGTGAATCTGGCGACCTTCCTGGAGAAGCTGCCGACCCTCGACCCGGCGCAGACCTGGGAGTGGGACCCGGCCACCGCCTGCTACCGCACGCCGGCGAAGACGACGCTGCGGACCAAGAAGATCCTGCGCGTGCTGGTCAAGTTCGAGCCCACGGACCGGCAGCCCGGCCAGGCGGACAGCTACGCCGAGGACGTGCCGGTCGGCACCTGGCAGACGACCCAGTTCTCGGGCGCGATCCCGGAGAGCGAGCGGCGCGCCCTGGTCGCCCGCTGCGCCGCCCTGACCCGCGCCGTGAAGACGGCGCGCGAGCAGGCCAACATGAGCGAGGTGAAGGAGTCGGACGCGGCGAAGGCCGTGTTTGACTACCTCTTCGCCGCGTGATAGAATAGACGTGGTGAAGTTGCGGCCCAACCGGTCGTGATTTCAAAACAGGCCTCGTTCCCGCGAGGCCTGTTTTTCATGCTTGACGAGTTCGGCCGCGTTGTCTACAATAGCGGCGACGGAACAGCCTCACTGAATCAGTGTCAGAACTGACGCTCACGGCGTGAGATCATTCCAGATCTTTGCAGGTTCAAATCCTGCCCTCGCCCTTGCGCGGCGAGGTGGCGCAACGGTAGACGCAGCGCCGAAGAGCAGCCCAGACTGAAGCTCTTTCCGGAGACTGAACCCCCACCGCTGGCGCGTGATCATCGAGCCGGCCGGATCCGTCGCGTGACCCAGGTTCAAATCCTGGTCCCTGCTTGGGGAG
>Ga0247661_1000072_pt1 | contig 18941 bp, 31 predicted proteins | sample CNK02_metaG_FD_182799 | JGI IMG/M metagenome (GOLD analysis project Ga0247661, IMG submission 182799) | Soil microbial communities from Purdue University Martell Research Forest, Indiana, United States - CNK02 | ecosystem: Environmental > Terrestrial > Soil > Temperate forest > Bulk soil...
TGGAGAACTGTGATTACTTTGTCGTTGTCCCAACGCTCTAGAACTTCCAGCGGTTCATCGAGAGGATCCGCAGTAGAGGCTTCAAACGGCGGTTTCGCGTGGTGGACTTGGGTGGTTCCCTGAGTCCCCATCATTTCAGTATTTCCGCCGACCGTCGCAGCTTCCTTGGGTTTCTCAAACCAAGACTTAATCTCCGACTCGCTCGGAAGGTTGTACCGTTTTTTCAGTACCTGCTTACCGTTCTCGGTGGTGACGTATTCTTCGTCCTTCAATTTAATGAGGTCTTTGTACGTCAAGTACATCTTGTCGATGGCGAACTTCGCTTTGCGAATATCGGGAACTTTTAGTCCTGGATCGACTAATACAAATCGAATATCTTTTGCTTCAAAAGTCGTGCGATGAACCTGTTTGTCTTTTTCTACTTTTTTGTAGGTTTGGGAGTTTTCGGTTTCGATAACCGTGGGTTGGGCTCCGGGGACTGGGAGGGCGGCAATCTTAACCCCCTTCTCCAACGGTTCATATTTCGTTTCTTTTTTGACAAAGCTTTCAAAGCCCCATTTCCAAATACCAGTGCCAAAGTTTAGGGCCGAAAAGAGACCCCAATCGGTTTCTTGGCGGAAGCCCATTTCATCTTGCTCGATTGAAATCAGCGACCGGATCGCTCGGGTTATGTTTTCAGTTCTGGATGGACGTGGCCGCAGAATGAAGGCTGGTGTTTCGTAAAACAGACCGTTCATCACCTGGGGGTGAATCGAGTTGACGGTTTCCGCGACTACGAACCGGTTCACGTTGGAACGAGGAACCGTAGTTTGTTCCCACATCCGAACAGACGGCGGGGATTGATACAACCCATCGGCTTCGCGCCACCGCAGCGTCCAATAATTCGTCTGCAGCCAAGCCTCTGTGTTAATCGTATCGGTTACGCAGAGTTGAAGTGCGCCGTCCTTAGTTACTTCACTAGGACTTTTAAACTGGCTTACTTCCGGTTGCTGATTAGGATTTGCCGGATCGGGCGTGACGTGGGCCATTATCGAGTGATCTTTATTCCTGAGAAATCCGCTTTATTTGTACACTTTGTACATGGTGCGAATTTTTCTTTCAATTCGTAGAAGACGCTGCCTAGAAAACCTACGGCCAACGTTTGGTAGATGTCGCCCTTACAGAGAATGAGCGAAATCCAGAATCCCGTACACACGGGGCAATCCCACAATTCTTTAAGCAGGCTGGGTAGCTTGGGGAGCCGGGACTTGAGCTTCTGCGCTAGGCTGCTGGACACCACTAAATAAACCGCTTGTGCTTGCACTAGCCCCGTCAAAATAAGTTTTAGCAAGTCGTTCATACACTTCCTGATTGAATCCGATTACTATCTCATTGGTGGGTCGATGCCAGAGTACGGGATAGTTTTCTTGACCGGTTACCTCTTTAACTCCTTTGATGATAATCGGGTCGTTGTTTGAAACGATCAAGAAAGCGGGAATATTCCGGACGCGCAAAAACGTCTCTGCCTGATAGCAGTGCGGACATCCGACTAGTCCATAGAGCGTGAAGTGCGGAAGTGTAATTTGCTGGGTTTGTTCCATGTTTATTTATTTCCTCTTGGAGCGTGTAATCACGATCCTAGTAATTGTTCGTCGTAATTTTTTATAATCGGCATCCCCTCCCAGTGAGTGGGCGGGGGAACTACAACTTCTTTCGGAAGGTCGTAGCCGTCTGTTTTCCAGTGCTGGCCTGTCTCGGTTAGCGGGTTCTCGCGATGCCCGAATTGGCGCTCGCTTCTTTGCTTCTGTGCCAACACGTCCCAAGCTGCCGTGATTTTTTCTTGTTCCGTTTGTGGAATGGCGATATCTTTTGGTAGAAATCGGCTGAGATGGCCGACCATATCCACGGAATCGTCCTTACGGTTTGTCCCGGCTTTGAATTGAACGAACTCTCGAATAACGTCGTTCATTACATCTTTCGGGATCTGATCCGAAAAGAAGATTTGCTGGTTCAGAAAGAGGTTTTCAGTTCCCTCGGCACGGGCATTCTTGGCCCCGCGCTGGTTGTCTACCGGAAACCACTCAATAGGTGGACAGTCGTGATAACCGACCTTAGCCAGTGCCCGGAGAATATCGTTCTCCAGAAAATCAGCTCCTGGCGACTTCTCGACTCCGATTTTTTCGAGCGGACGCCATGTGACGCCCAGACCTGCAAATTGATGGGGTAGATCGGACTTACTATACCGACCTCGGCGAATGTCCGCGATGTACATACGGCCCGCCATAGGACCTTTCGTGGTGAACAACGCTACTCCACCAACGGAACGGTCACTGTCTGGGTTGTCAGTCTTCGCAAAGTCCCACGCCATGCCGACAAAGTAAGTTCCGGGTTGCGGAAACTGTTCGTGCGGAATGATTGCCGCGCGAATCATCTGTTCCGTAAACTTCACAACCTTTGTGAGAGTCGGATTGATGAGGTACTGACACGAGAAGATGTATGCGTCTACGTTGAGTTCGGTTTTTAGAGCTTTGAATGACAGACGCTCGACGCCGTGGCCGTCTTTTTCAAACAGTAGACTCTCGATGTCGTCTTCGGTGATCTGATCTAAAGTCTTTTTACGGGATCCCGGTTTCAGAACCCAGGCAGGTTCTTTTAGAACCTTCAAATCTACGATTGTTTCTTCCAGTGACGAGTACGCATCCGAAATATCATACGGAGTGCCCACATAATCACGGTAGCCATAAAGATCGACAATAGGCCGAGCCAGCTTAATTTCCGCCGTAACCTTCTTACGTGACTCTTCGTTGGCTTTAGGACCGGAGTTCGTGTTACTGACGCAATCATCGAACTTACCTACGTCTGCGTGTTTACCTGCGGTGCTCATTCCCAATGACAGGGCCAGCAGAGTAGGTTGGGCTTGCTGTTCTTTGCGAGACCGAGACATGAACTCAAACTCGGACTCTTTTTTCTTCGCCGATACACAATGGGCGAAGTACAACATTTGAAACCGACTGAGTTGCTTGTCTTCTTCGACCTGGAAGTGGGACTTGGTTTGCCGAACGAAGTCAGCAGCCAATCCTTCTTCAGCGGTCATGTAGAAGACGCGGATGTTCGGAAAGCAGATGATCCACTGAATCGCATCCGCCATGTCGATGGAAGATTTGAATGTGCCGCGCGGATAAAGAAGCAAGCGGTTCTTGAACGTGCTCTGCTTCGCTACCGCGTCTTTCCAGTTTCTCGCTTCGATGTACGGATTCTTTTTTACAAAGAAATCGTCCGTGATTGGCCGGTGAGTTTCATCAACCAGAGCCAACTCAAGAAGGTCCGTACACAGCCAGTAAAGGTCTTGCTGGCCTCTGCGGAAATCTTCTTCCCAAACCTTCGGATCGTTATAACCGTACTTGAGCCAGTCCGTAGAACCCGTTTTTTCGGCAGCTCCTTTTGCTTCCTGGTAGAGCTTGTCGAAATCAAACGGGTTATACGCCATGTCTCCTCTTAGGGCATTGAAGGTGCGGCGGCTGCGGGAGCCGGTGCTGCGCTGGATGGGGCTGCTTGCGCGGGGGCGGGAGCAGGTTCTGCCGATCCACCCAACTTCTCTTTCAAACGAGCAACCAGTTCTTCCACATTCTTGACCGCGTAGCTGTCATCATCGTTGTCGCCCATACCAACTTTGTCAGACCGCATCGCCATCTGGTGTTTCACCGTGGCGCTGCCATCGTTGTGATGGTCAATATGAGTCGAGCGGATACCGCTCTTTTTCTTAGCCCCGCCCAAACCAGCGGTCGCTTTATCCATCACAGCTTTCTTCATTTCCGGCTTGGCTTCCGACTTAGCGGGAGCCGGTGCGCTCTTAGCTGCACCCATTGCTTTGCTTGCGAAACTCTTGTTTTTGTCTTCCATTTTAAGCTTTCTTTGATTTGGCTCGAAAATCCGCTTCACGGAGGATGTGGCCGGGTGTTGCTTTCTCAGGCAAGGCTCTACCCTTGGCTTCTTGATCCCATTCTTTTACTTTTTCTTTTCCGAGTTCTTTAGTTCCGGAGGCTGTATGTGCCCACCGAAGTTGCTTTTTACTTAGTGGCACGGTTCCTCCTATCACGGCCATGTTAATTATCACGGCCATGTGAAACCGAAATGGGGCGGTGTTTAGCCGCCCCTTCGGAGTACGCTACCGGGATTCCACCGGTACTCTTTTAATTGGTTGATTACGCTTCCAGGACAAAACTTGTGAGGTTAGCTACCGGCGAGTTCAGCAAGTTAGTAGCCGCTGTGCGGATGCTGACTGCGAACTGAAGCGGGGGCTCCGCTGCGAAGTTGACGCTGGAAGGACTGGTGACGCTGGCGACGTTCGACGTAACGGTTGCAACGCCGTTAGGATCGTTGACGGAACCAACCACCAAACCACCAACCTTACCTGCCGAAGTATCTCCGACAAGCAAACCTTCAACCTGCCAGTCAATTCCACCGGCCACTGCCGAAGTCCAAGTGAACGCGGCAAGAGACGTGGAGCTGAACAACTGGTTTCCGGAAGCCGCTGCGAAAGACGCGGTGTTGGAAGCGTTGATGAAAATCTGGATAGGAGTCGCGGCTGCCGTATAAGTTCCTGCGGCAAGAGCGATTGTACCGGCTGCGCGAACACGGAAAGGCTGTCCGTTCAGACGATTGGAACCAGGAGCGTTCAGGTTGTCCTGCGTACCTGCACCGGGTTCTCCCGCGATAATGTTAAATGTGGCTGTCGCAGCACCTGTGGACAAAGTAATAGGAGCAGCGGCTGGCGCTTGAGCAATAATGTACATTTGTTACCTTCTTTGTTGAATTGTGTTACTACACGGCTACGATATGTAGGCGGGTACTACCAAGCGGTTCCATTACGAATCGCAAAAACTAGTTCGGTGATCGCTTCTTCAAATCCCCGAGAAGGGTTTCTATAAAAAGTTGCGGACGGATACAAGCGAAGTTTTTTCCCGGTTCTCAAGAACTTCCAACAAGAGTTTGCCGGGAGCAGAACTGCCATCGGTTTATTCATCGCGCCTGTGAGGTGCATTGTTCCGGTGTCTACCGTTACAACTGCGTCCAGGTTGGCAATTAAACCTGCGGTGTCATCCCAGGTTTCAAAAGGAACATTGCTCACCGGTTCGGGCATCTTTTTGCCGTGCTGCAGGTTCACCCAATGAACTTTGTCTCCGGTCATGCAAACCAATCGCATGGCCTGCCCTTCCGATAAGGAACGGAATCTCCGTCCCCCTTGGAACATCTCTGCCGCTTCATAGCAGATACCGACAATCGGGAGATTATCGGGTCGGTCCATTTTGTATTTTGCAATGGACTCAGGAGTTGCCGTAAGCGGAAGAGGTTTAGGAATCTCGGTTGGACCTACATTCAGTTTTGTGGGGAGCGCGAACGTGGTGGTCCAGTGCGTCGGATCGGGAATGTCTTCCCCATCCGCTACTAATTGCTCTCTAGAAAAAATTCTCTCGAAGAACGGAAACATGATTCCGTAGGGATAGAACTTCCACGGAATTCCCCGCTTCGTTAGTTCAGGTAACCATCGGGCATAAGATATTCGATCACCTACCCCGCCCTCGTTGATAACGAGAAGTAATTCTTCGGGCTTTAGGGTTTCCCCTTGCCACTCTTTAACGGTGTTCGGTATTCGTAATTCACATGCGGCCCCTTGCTGAGTAGGGCGCGAGTTATCGTAGATCGGCCATGCTTGTTTCCAGAGACCGGCTTTCAGTAAGCCTTCTCCGTACCCCATCCGAATGTAAAAATCGTCCGAGTTGAGTTGATAGGCTTCTTCAATAACCGCCACTGATTCACTGTGACGGCCAAGGTCTTTCAGGATCAAGGCCAGGGTGCCTGCGATGCCTGGGTGTTTGTTTTTTTCCCAGGCTTTTTGAGCGTAAGGAAGGGCTTTTTCAGTTTCTCCGAGCGTGAAATAACAGGATGCTAGATCGGCACAAATCAGAGAGTTAGGGCGGGTTTGGAAAATACTTTCAAGTTCGCTTACCCGCTGCGCGGCGTTTTCAGTTGTCCACATTTCTTCGGTGTACTGTAGGTTTTCCTTCGTTGTCTGAAACTAGATAAAATTTCTCGTTAGGAAAGGCCAGCATGTTGTCGTTATTTTTTACACAGGTGTAGTTCAACGGTGAAAAGAAATCCAAGAAATCTTTCTCTTCAAGATACAGTGTTTCAAAATATACGGCGGGACGATGCTCTTTAATTGTGTTTTCTGATCCGTAGATTACGTCCAGGTCCAGTCCTTCAGCATCAACTTTGATAAGACTGAGATTGGAAAATTTTAGGCTATCCAGAGTAGTTACATGAACAGATTCATATTCAACTTCCCCAAAATCAAATTTTGCGGGACTGTTGGTAAGAGGGATCCCGCCGAACTGAAACCGTTTGTGATAATCAGGTTTTGGGATTTCGGAAACACCTTTGCTGTTTCCAACCGCCCAATTGAAAGTGAACACGTTCTCGATAGAGTTCAGAGCCAGCGTACCGCAAATGCTGTTGTATAGTGCCCGTTGCGGTTCAAACGTATATACCGCTTTCGCTCGCTGGGCGAACGCAAGGCTCCATATTCCGAAACAAGCTCCGACATCCACTGCGGTTGATTCGGGCTCTATGAATTGCATCACCGCCACAATTTCGTTGTGGTCTACTGCTCGGCCATGCTTCAGAAGATGTTCTGTCTGATTAATGTCGTTTCGATTTACGAGAACTTGGCCATAAATCGTGGGCAAGATGATAGTGTAGGGAATCAAGGTTTTACGATATACTCCAAATTAGGGGAGAAATGAAACCGTCCGCGTTTTTGTCTTTCGGACTGCGGGATCACTTCTTCGATGGCTTGCTGAACTCCTGGAAGGTCTGCGTCATGGAACACCGCGTAACCCCCGCTTACCAGCATAGGCCAGAATTTTGTCAAACAAACAACGTGGGAGTTGTAGTGGTCGGAATCCATAAATAACAAAGAAATCGGGAACGTGGAGAAATGTGGAACAGTATCCTCATGCTTCCCTTGTACCAGTCGAAGTTGTTTGTACGGAGCAGTAGCCGCTTTAATTTCAACAAAGTCTGTCTGCGCGAAGTTCTCGAATCCAACTCCTTCGCCATAAGGCAGACCGCCGAAGGTATCGAAAGCGTACACGGTTTTGTTCAGGTTGTAATATTCCGAAGCAGCGGCCATCGCGATAGATACGCCACATCGGTAAGACCCGCATTCGATGATTTCGCCTTGCGGAGTCTCCCAAACCAAACGAATCAGGGTATCAATATTATCCGAGGCGCAATCCGACCGGAACTTCCCGAGTGCCACGGCCCGTTTATAATCAAACAGATTCAATCTGGTCTCCGAAGAATGTTGAAGTCTGAACGAAATCCGACATATCTCCATCCGAGGTCTTTCGCTCGGCGGATCGCTTGTGCGGATTTGGTTTGGTAATCTGACATCGCTATTGCTTTCGCGCCTGTGGAACTAGCGATTAAAAATTCCGTGACGCCACTTTGTAGATCAGGTGGATCCAAGAAAATGGCGTCCACCCACGTCCTGGTGCTGAGATACCTGATATGGTCCTGGGTCAGAAAACGGCAGTACCTCGCCACGCCTTCTTTTTCCAGTTCGCGGTGGGTAGCAAGCTGATTTTGGAAATCCAGGTCCACCGAAATAAATTCACTTATATACTGCTGCTTGGCAACCCATTCTGCGATTGCCTGGGTAAACGCACTACCGGTTTCTACGATCTGTAAAATTTTCTTCTCGAACCCATTTAAGAGTTCAGAGACTTCTGTTTGCAAGGGGTGCATTCGATTGGCCCCGATTCCGCGATACGAGTAACATCCGATTCTCGATGCTGTGTTGAAATTTCGAGAATCACTGCGTCTTCCTGGCTGGAAAATCTGTGCGGGGTCTTTGGTTCGATGGTGCGCTTGTCGCCAATCATCAAAAAATCGTTAAACGGGATTCCACGAACGTCGCGTTGCTCTAGGGTCAGTGCGCCGCTTATAACCAAAAAATCTTCTTTCTTCTGATCGTGATAATGCAGGGAGCACCGGAACCCGGCTTTCAGAAACAAAAGCTTTGCACAATACGAATCCGTATTGGTCAACCACCACTCTTCGCCCCAGACTTTCTGGACGCGGTTAATTGGCCGAAGATGATCTAGTTCGATCTTCACAGAGTTACGCCGGAAATCGCGCTTACTTCGACTTCTAGGTGATGAATAGTCGTGAGCGGGTAGATATGAACCTTGCCGCTTGAATCGCGGAACGTCATTCCGCCATTGTTAGCGATTAAACTCCACGCTTGAGCAACACTCATTCTGTCGGCTTCAAGAGTAGGCAAACCTTTTGGCCGGTCAAATGGAACCGTCTGTGGATCAAGCGCGTAATAGCTGCCATCAGATGCTTTTTCGTTTAGAATCGCCGTGATGATGACGTTGACAGTTTCTTTGGGGGTTGCCAGTCCGCTGGACCCCTGCGCTACTTTAGCAGCACTCGCTTCAGCCACTACCTGTGCCGCGATTTGTTCTTCCTGGGTTTTTGCTTTGCTCATGTTTTCCTTGACGCGGTGTATGCCGGGTCGAAATTAAAGGCGGGCTTAATCGGGACCCGCCGTGAACATCTCCGTGTACCCGCACAGAGGGCCGTAACCCGCTGCGACTCTCTTTTATGTTTTAAGAATACCTAAAATCTACTGGCCTTTCGTTCACCAACTGATCTACTCGGGACTTCATCGTTTCCGCCCACAATTGTTCATTTGAAGAGAAGGCGTGACCGGATAGAAGCCCTTGGCCGCGACGATCATAAACGTCGAAGAGTATCTGCCCGTTCGGTTGGGCGTTCACTTCTATTTTATGCGACTTGTAAAAAGTGACCATCGGGACTCCTTAAAGAATTCATCGGAGAAAACGTTCGCGACCGGATGCCTTCTCTCCAACGGGTGGCCAACCTTAAGCCGGATGGGGTTCCCGAAGGCTTTACCCATCCTAACTAGCCCGAGTTACCACACCGACTTGGATTCCGGAACCCTTGGCACCTTGTCGGCATGGAACAGTAAGACCGTGATTCTCGCTTTTAAAAGGCCGCTCCGGTTAAGAAGCGGCCCCAAGGAGGTGACTGCAATGACTGACTGACCAAGACAGAATATCACTACTCCATCTTATTGTCAATCAATTTCTTTACGTTATTACTTCTTCTTGAAAAGACCGATGATTGTGTCGTACAAACTGTACTGGAATTTCTTCTCGGCAAACGAGGCTAGAAACCCGCCGACGAAAAGAATCGGGATGTACTTCAGTAAAAATAAAATCATGGTTCTCCTATGCTGGGTTGTTAACGATAACGGACGTGCCCGCAACTTGACCGAGCACTGAACCGTTGGGCTGGCCGACCATTTTAACAGCGGCTACGACGGGTTGGCCTGCGCCTTTGGGAAGGGGGTGGACACCGGGACTAGAGAATACAACCTGACTTCCTGATTTATCGGTGATTACGTTGGACATTGTGGATGGCCCTTGTGCCATAACTACACCTCTTAGGCTGGGTTTACGATCCTCTGGGAGACGTTAGGAGCCGAGAATACAATTCGGCTATTAAATGGGGTAAGCGGGATTCCGCGCACATCAGTTCCTGCTTGGGTTGGGTCAATGAACGGAGCGTCAACTGGGGCCAACGGATTAACGCCTGTGGCAAAATCTCCCAATAGCGCACTTGGGGGATTGCCTACGTGAATTTCGATCCCGGTGACAACTGGGCCTCCGGGTAAACCAAAAGTTTGAACACCACTTCCTGTGGCTGGTCCGGCATCTATGGCCATGATTATTCTCCTGCTTTCGCAATGCCGCCATCAAGTGGCCGCACATCACCGCCCCTGCGGGCTTTAGTCGTTGCTTTTTCCCGAGTGGCATCCAATCCGGCTTCTTTGGCACTCAACATCTGTTTCTTTTTCGTCTGCATCGGAGTCGCGGTGGTAATGTAATCCGCGTCGTCCCGACTGGTGCCGAGAACTCGGCAATTCGTTGGTTTGAGTTTCATATTTTTCTTTTTTTTCCTTACGCGGGGTTCTTAAAAAACACACGACCGGATAAAGGGGAGTTCACTACCGCTATTCCGTTTCTGAGAGTTGAAGGAACGGCGGCTTTGAAAGTAGCGACCGCAACAGCCCAAGGTTCTGCAACACCCACCGAAGCGGACGGAGAGGTTACACTGACGGTTGCGATATTCACCGACGCGCTAACAAAAGAAAACAATCCTGCGGGGGTGGTTGGGTTTAGTTGGCCGCTATCGTTGTTGTAAGCACCGCCAACCGTAATAGTCTGGGCGGCTGTACCGAGTCCGAAAGCTGCGAAAGCGTAATCGTTGACCTGCGAAACGTTGGCAGCAACAGCAGGCGAAGTTGTGGTGGCGGTCCCTTGTGCGGATCCGTTACCATCCTGTACGTTGGTATTAGATGTCGTCACAAGTCCGGGCACTTCATAAATTTCCGCCGCGATGGATGCCGCTGCACCACCATTATTGATGGTGACGGTGTTAGCCCCGGCTTTTGTACCGGCGATCACAAAAATAGCGACGTTGAACGCGGTGCCGTTCGCAATCTGAACATCCGATGCGTATGAGTGCAGCAGAGTGTCTGAAATCGTTGGGGCGGTTCCGTTTCCGACTCCGCAAACCACAACAATGCTGTTCCCTGCCAAAACGTTGGACGAAAAAGGTACAGCGAGACTGGCTACCGAACCGGTGCTGGCTCCGCTGGCTTTCTGTCGTATGCTGGCTGGAACCGGAAGCGAGATAGTCTGAGTTGCGCCGTCCGGAACCGTACCGTTCCCGAAAACGTTTGTATCCTGGGAAGATTGACCCGGAGGTGCGATGGTATCAAAACCTAGAGTTGCTTTATCCCAATTTAAACCTGTTTGGCCGTTGGTAATTTGAGGAGACCCGTTCACGGTGATCGTCACGGGGGCTGCGCCGTTATCAATAACGCTGTACTCTCCGCTCGGAAGGCCCACGGCTTTTACTTGTGTTGCCATAATTTTTTCCTTACGCCGGATTCTTGTATCGAATGGTGGCTGACAAAGGGTTAGTCAAAACTTTTGTAACCGTTGCATACGTTGGCTGGACCCCCGAAACAGGGTTTCCTTTGACTGTACCAACTTGCGGATCCGGATAAACCGTATCGTTTCCGGAGTCATCAATTAGCACTGTACCGGTATCTCCGAAAGGGTTTGTACTTTGGGCAACCGCTCCGTTCGCGGTCAAATCAAATCCTCCGGAAGTCGCACCGTTCCCTGTCCAGTTACCGCTGCCGCCATTTGCTCCTACCACGTTGTTGGTGGACACAACTCCTGCGGCACCGTTGTCAATCGCGACCCATTCTCCGCTAGGGAGAGTAAACTTTACTTGAGCTGGCTGCGCCATTGTTGCGTTTCCTTTGTTACTGAGTGAGTTACAAAGGGCAGGCAACGCTGGCCTTGATGTTTTTAATTTTTATGCTGTTGCTTTGTACTCTTGCCGGATTGCGGCACATGCGAAATAGAATCGGTACGAAACCCAACCGCCGATGTAGTTTCCAGGGTCTGCAACACCCGGAGCATTTCTAACAGCATTGATGGTTACGTTCCTGCGGCCATCTTCATGGTTAAAAATATCTGTCACGACGAGATTACTCGAATTACGTGGATCGCGACCGTCGCGGTTCCGGGCGTTTTCAATTCGGATAAGCCCGTCTACTAAAACCCCGGCTTCGAGTCCTAAGTCCGCTACGGTTTCGAGAGCCCAGTCTTCGGAAAAATCTTTCTCAGCAGACTTGTAGTCCGCGATCAATTCAACTCGGCGAGCTTCTTCGTGAAGACTCCCACGATATAGAGTAACTTCCCTTTTGATATCTTCAATAGGAAGTTTGAACTTCTTCGCGGCCTTATAGAGCGGAGCGGCATGTAGAAAGCTCTCTTTGAAAGCCAGCTCTAAGTTTTCCGTAACATCCATTGGGGTGCCTCCGCACGCCTTACAGTTCTCTTAGTTTGTGGAGCCTCCCATCACTGTCCATTTTGTAAATGGGTTTCGATGGGTCGGCTGATTTGTTTATTGCTTTAACCGCTTCGGACATTGCTGGCTCCGGGGTTTTGATTCCCGTCTTGCGGGCGGCGTCGTTTAGAAACTTAACAGGGTCATGCACGGGTTTCTGCATGTCTGAAATCTTTTTCCAGCCATCGCGATCCGGGATATGCTCCACCCCGTCGTCATCTACAAAAACGGTGTGGGTACAAAGCCCGTTGCTTCCTTCGGAGAATGTTATGGTTCTGTCTGTTGGTGTCATAAGTAAATGCTCAGGAGCCACCGACTAAGGGTCCATCCCGCCTTTCGGCTGTCGGCTCCGATCTCCAGTCGTCTACCCCATTATGGGTAGCGGTTCCGGCGTCTAACTGTTTAAGGCTCCCTATGCCCTTTCGGACAAGTTCTCGTTTAAATTTTTGATGGGAAGGAATCGAACCTTCTTTCCTTAAAAGGAATCCGAATCGCGTGAGCTACGGTGTATGGCACCAGCCACAGCCATCAAAACTCTTAAAATTCTTCGTAAGTCAGTTTCAATTCCAGGGGGTAATGCCTGCGGTGCTCACGGACCATCGCTAGTCCGGGGTATTCCCAAACCGCGATCTCGGAACCGGTGCGGTCTTTCTTCCGTTGCGTGAATCTCAAATCGTTGTGCGGCTGGATCCCGCTCTTTTGCAGAACCTCGGCCACCCACCGGTCTTCTTGCCACAGGGCTCCGGACACCAGATTCAAATGTCGTGGTTTGTAAATAGATTCAGGCCGGGATGTGACCAGGGCCATCAAAGCTTTCCGGGACAGACCGTAACAGCCGCCCGAGCAGATACCGCGACCCAGGCCATCCAATACTCGGGACTGCCCGAGGTAATCCCATTTCTGGAATCCGGACTTCATCAACCGGTCGGGAAACAGGTAGGTGTCATCATCACATTTGAACACGTAGTCGAACCCTTGCTCGTAAGCCCACTTCAGCATCGCCCGAACCTTCAAAGTCAGGTGGTCATAATCATCCGGAACGTTCAGGTCTACTTCGTCCGCGTAGCGAAACGCTCGGGGGCTCAATCGGCCCCGTCCATAAAAGAACCTGTAAGAGACTCCTTTAGGCAAACGGGAAACCCAGGCTCCGCGCTGGTAGTTGCAATAGTCGGCCCGCTTATGGCAGGCGGTGATGGCGATTAGAATTTTCAAGGTTTAGGATAGCGGCTTTATAATGTCGTAGGTTTTAGCGCCCTTGAAGTGAACACCCTCGAAGCGAGCGAGGAACCGGTCTGGCTCGGTGTCAGCACCTACTTGAAACACTTCACCTATGTCTAGCTTGAGGTCTTCTATTAATGTCGTCCCAGTCTGCTTCTTGAGAGGCAGCAGTTGGCCGGAATCCAAGGAGATCGGTTTCCCTAACAACGCCCCGGTTTCTTTCCGTTTCAGATACAGTTCGGCACGGCCATCGGAATACATATACAACGCCCACGATGGTTTGAACTTCCTTGAGTTCGGGAACACATAGGTCCCGCCCTCTTGTTCTTGAACTTCCAAGGTTCCGTTACTAGTAATCATCTGTTCTTCCTTTGCTCAACGAGCATGATACTCTAAGGTTGTTTAATACTTTTAGTTGTTCACTCAGCGGAGTGGTTCACTTCACTGTGCGAAGTGCCTGCCAACGCCCGTTCTCTGGCTACCACTTCCTTCACGGTGTCGTTGTACTCGAACCACTCGTTGTGCGCTCGCTCGTCGGCCAGTTCCCTGTGCAAGTCGTGCTCGTGTTCAAAATCCCCAGGTATGTATGCCAGCAATTCCAGATCGTCTGCGTTCTCGTTCAGGAGGAACATAAAGCGCCGGTCTACTTCGCTCGCGGACTTGGAGTAGCCGATTTTCAGGCGATTCGTTTTTTTGGCTAGGATAAAATAAATCACTGTTCACTCAGCGGAGTACGGAGAGGGGTCAATAAGTAGAATTTTTCCTTAAAGGTACTTGGGGGGCTCCACCCGGCTAGGCGTACTGGTACGAATAGGGTCCCCTATCTAGCACTACTAGTATTCTCAGTAGATATAGAACTGTCTCTAACTTATTGATTTAATTGAGCATACCTCACCAGACGCGCGGAGAGTACGCTTGGGGTTTTGGATCTATGCGGGGTTTGCAAACCTTGCCGGTATCCCTGGAGAATGCGAAGAAATACTCATTAGTTCGCATTGCGGTCTGGTAGTGCTCTGTTCTCAATAGGTTGCGGGCACTGTTCGAGAATGCGAAATAACGCGCCAGCCTGGATAGTGGTTACTTTTAGTAACTAGGTTACGCTCGGCCACGATACAAAGGCATTCGCCGTCAGGTCTCTCTGCCCGCTGTTCTGTTCTCAATAACTTACAGGTCCTATTCGGCCATGCTATAAGTCTACGCCTGACTACCGAATAATCCCTGTTTCTTACTCTTTGGTGGCATTCTCAGTTTCTTACCACTCGTAAGCTTTTCGATGCTGTTTGCTATCTTCAGTATCTCATCTAAACTTAGGGTTTCGTCCGTGTCGAGTTTTCTTTTCAGTGTGCGGGCAACGTCTAGTCTTAGGTCTCTATGCCTTTGTTCCCTTCCGGGTTTCAATTCTTCCGCGTCTGTCCCCTGCTCTAATCCCCTATCCTGCCCGGATCCGTTTATTACAGGGGTTATCTCATCCTGGACGGTTTCGTTCACTATATTCGATTCTGGCGCGATTGTGGGCACGTCTGGTGCGGTCTCTATCCTGCCAGTTAATCCCGCATTGTATTGTTGCGCGGTTTCGGGTTTGTTTAGTTCACTTAGCGGAGTGGTTTCGAGCATGTATTTATTACCTCTTATTGTGTGCTAGAATTATTTCTAGTACTACTGCATTTTGGTACTTGACATTATTTCTCTATGCCTTATAGTTATCCACTGTAGGGCAGTTCACTTAGTGAACAGGAGAATAGATAATATGACTACGATTCTAAAGACTGTTTATCTCGTTAGGATGTTTCCGGGCTTGCCGGGTTTCGAGCGACGTTTTTTGATCTATGCCAATACCGGCAATTTCGCCATTGCTCGAATTAAAGAGTTGCACGGCAAGAAAAATACGCGCCGCGCGGACTATACCGCCGAACCGCTTGGCGTTGCCGTCGAAATGGGCACGTTTCCCGCGATTTTCGAGGTGACGAAAGGAAACTAACATGCCTACTATGCAACTCTCATTCTGGCAGTGGTATCACGTTTTACGGGCACACGGTAATTGGACGGTGCTCGAATCTGTTTGGTACGCTTTGTACCTGAAAGGGTTAGTCCGATGAATCGCTCTTGCTGCATTCGCGACTATTGCGGTAAACCGTTTGATCCGACAATCCCCGAAACACGCGACACCAGTACGCTTCGCGCTTTTTGGCGTAGGTACTGCCCGGAGCATAGGCTTGCCCCTGAAGGGCAGACCATTATTACGGAAGTACGCGCACCTTGGTTCGCCAAGGGCAAGCATGTACGGTATCGTTTGCCCGGTTTCACCACATCTGAATTAGTGGCGACGTGTGACACGGCAGAGACCGCGCTTGTTATGTCTGCCGCGCCTGACTTGCTCGAATCGGCTAAAGATGCGCTCGAATCCCTCAAACGTTTGCCCAATGTAGACGGCGCGTATCGGGTTACCGTTATGCAAGAATTACAAAAAGCAATCGCCAAAGCGGAAGGGAAAGACTAATGACACCCGAATACATACTTCGCAAGTCTTTGAACCTGAAACCCCATTGCTCCGAGTTACCGGCAGAACAGCGGGCGCACTATATCGAAAATACCGGGTATTCCGCCGAATATGCGGAACCGGGTTACGACACGCCAAAACGCGGTATTCTGTTCAATAACTGGAATTTCTTTCCCTCGCGCGTTACGGATCTATTGGAAAAATACGGGTTTGCAATCGAATGGGAAGACGAGTGGAGCACCTGTCAGGATTGCGGCAAGGCAGTTCGTACTTCGCCTGATTCGTATGGCTGGCAACCGTCCTACTTCATTCTCAACGAATGTGAACTGTTTTGCCGCGATTGTGCTCCGATGGATGAGTATCTAGAATCCTTAGAAGACAATCCCCGCCGTGCGTTAAATGACCACATTAACCCGGCAAACTACGGTTACATCAAACTAGAGGGAGAGTTTGAGAACGGGTTTCATCCTGGACAAAACGACAATCCCAAAGACATATACGCGCGATTGCACGCGCAAGGTCACAAGCGCCTACTGTTCAATATTGACAGTGTAGGCCAGTTCGATATGCAATTCTCGATATGGAAAAAAGACGAGGAAACAGATGTCTAACCCCTATACCGTTGAATCCTTGCGCCAGTATGTAGGGTTAACTGGTTTGCTTTCATCCGATAAACTGCAGTTTAGTGTTTTGATCTTGGACGCAAAAGTTTGCTACGGACGCCCGCGTTTTTTCATAACCCCTGTAGCGGGCTCCGGCGAAGTTTGGGTTGATTCTAGCAGGGTTTCGGTTTCGAGTACTTCACTTAGTGAACAGGAGAGTAGATAACATGGCCACACGCGAAGTTTTGACCGCAATTGATAACAAACTCGAATCAGTAGCTGATGCGTTGGCGTTAGTTTCTGATTCGGATTGGAACGATTTTGTCGAAATTATGGGTTGGATAAACGAATCCCGCGAACGTGTCGGAAACATGCTTGATACCTTGAACAAACAGGTGAAAGCATGAGAATCCGTCTATATCAAACTCTCGAAAAGCTTTTCTCTATTCTCGCGGAAACGTTTGAAAACTTACGTCAAAAATTCGCGGTTTGCCCGGATTGCGGCGAAAATATGTATACCGGCAAACCGTGTGTAAAGTTTTAGTTTTAAAATTCGTGCGGACTAGCACGTAAAACACAGGAGAATGTTATGACAGAGCAAGCAAATCTAGTGTTCGAGGCTTTGCGGAAGTTTATCAATGAAAAACCAGAGTTAGAAAAGGCAAACTATGGATGTGATCCGGGACAGTTTGCCTATACCTCTAGAAAACAGTGGGCAGAGGCTTGCCAATCGTACCGCGCGGAGTTGCGGTCTATCCAAAAAGACGGGACACGCGCGAGAAAAGCTTTGCGCGAGGCTATGCAATACCCGTTTAATGCTGCGATAATGGCAGAGTCTTTTGGACGTGCGTTCTCTGGCCGATTGTCTTGGAATGGGCACGAATTAGAATACACTACCGGGCAATACTACCCTACCGAATACCGCAAAGCAGCGGCAAGCGTTCTAGAACTGTATGTTAGCGAAGTGAAACCGAAATTTCTACCGGAGAACGGACCGATATTCTATTCCGCTGCAGATATTGAACGTGCGGCAGACCGCGCGGGCTCACACTTTTTTGACAAGTCTGCAAAGCGTTTTTTCCGTTCGCGGATCCTGCCCGATGCTTGGCACGGTAGCGGGGGAGTCTATTTCGTAACGTCTGAACAGTTCGAGGGATCAAACGGTTACCGCAAACCACGATACTACACTGTTCGCAAGTTTGATCCGAAAGACGGAGACATTAACACGTTTGGTCCGTTTAACGAATTGTCGCGCGAACGTGCCCGGAGAATGGCCAAAATTGCGAGTGAATATCCCTTAGCAGCATTAGAGGCTATGGGATACAAACTAGATGAGCATGGCTATCAGGTCAAAATCACGTCCTAAGTATTCCACACACTTACTCTATAGTGACAGTAGGGTAAGGACGGGGGGTATTTGGTTTGTCCCTAAAATCTAAAGAAAAGAGTAAAGACGATGAGCAAAAACTCAAAACGCATACTATCAGTCACAGTTAAACGCATGATAGACACGGATCCTGATACTTCGTGGCTAGGCGAATACTCAGACCGTCAGAAAAGTGAATTCGCTATTGACCGGGCACACTCGGAAGACTGCATTCTCCAGGATCATATACAATGCGAGAAACTAACTCACATTGCGGATGCAATTGAGAGTGACCGTCCAATATGTGAGGATCATCCTCAGTTTGTAGACAATACCTGCCCGATTTGCCTTGAAGAGTCTGCCTATACTGCCGCACTAGAACAGGTGCGAGAACTGGCCGAGTGTGACTGCTCGCGCGGTGGCCATTGGAACAGACGAGAGTACCGCTATTTTAACTCTTCCTTTAACTACGTCACGAAAGACGGTAAGCCCGCTGACGGGTTAACACCTGAAGACGTGCGAAAATACGTGCGGCAAGACTACGAACGCATGGAAAGCTTAAACGCAGGGTACTGGGGTTTTATCGGCATTCGCGCGGATGCTAAAGTACAGTTAACCGGCGATTTGACACAAAAAATTACCTCTGGCGGTCTCTGGGGTATTGAGTCTGACTCGGACGATGGGCACCTAGAAGAGACCGAAAAGGAAGAGTTATCGGATCTAAAAACTCAATTGCTTGCACTAGGTTTTTCCAAACGTGCTATCAGTACCGCGTTTAAGAATGTAGAGCACGAGGAAGAGTAAGGTATTCACTCGGACAGATTCGCTAGTGAGTCTGTCCTATGGGAATACTTTTCCCAAAATTGAAAAGAGGATAACGCTAATGACACTCCGAAAGTACGTGCCCAATATCGGGCAAACTGTAAAAATGAAAGAGTTTAACGACTACACTTCGCGCGGTATTCACGTTTGGGCACACTTAAAAATTATTGCGATTGTAGACGAAATCGTTAGTTTCCAGGTATTGAACGGACAAACAGAAACTAACCATTTTTCCTCGTGCCCACTGTCCGCGATAGATCCACCGATAGGATGGGAAGAACGGTATACGATTTATTGCAAAGACTTGGAACAGGCGAATAAAATTGTGTCCGACTGGTTCACGCGCGGAATAGTCGTAAGGCAATCCCACAATCTAAACCCGAGTTACATGCCTAAAGCTTTTCAGCCAATGGACAATTCCAATAGTCCACAC
>Ga0247661_1000073_pt1 | contig 18460 bp, 18 predicted proteins | sample CNK02_metaG_FD_182799 | JGI IMG/M metagenome (GOLD analysis project Ga0247661, IMG submission 182799) | Soil microbial communities from Purdue University Martell Research Forest, Indiana, United States - CNK02 | ecosystem: Environmental > Terrestrial > Soil > Temperate forest > Bulk soil...
CGCGGATTTTCGCCGGCGCTGGGGTATTCGGCTCTTAGATCCTGCCAGGCTTGGCGCGCGGCTTGGGTGCTGGCGGTGCGAGTGGCGAACTGGACGTCGCGGTTGATTTTGGGGAGTTCGGAGGCGACCTTCTGGCCGAGCGGCGAACCATAAAATTCGAGCAGGCCCTTGATTTCTTCATCGGAGAAGTGCTTGTCGTAGATTCCGACGAGCTCCTCGTTCACGGCATTGGCGTCAAACTTTTTCTGAAAATTAGCGAGATAGTTGTTGCTGAACGCCTGCGCGCGATCGCTGTTGGCGGACGTTTCCATCACCTTCTGGCGGTATTGTTCGGTGGCGTTACCGGCTGCGTCCTGAATGGCATCTTTTGCCCCTACCAGTTCGAGCAGTGAGCGGATGTCGGCTTCCTTGGCGGGATCAATGGATTTCGTGAGAGCGGTTTTCGCGCTCGATTGTTCGGAAGCTTCGACAGGGGAATTGGACGCGCCCTGGATGGCTACCAGGAAGGTTCCGACATAAATTACGATCAACGCGAGAACGGCTTTCATGACTGCTCCTCTAACTGGCGGCCCGCAAGTGGAACCCGGACCCGTAAAGCGCGGCGAGGTGTAGGGTCGCCGTGACGTTGGTATTGTCGGAGATTGATTCGCGGTTGGGAATTTGGGCGAAGGTACAGTTTTGCGGAGACGGTGACTGTACGGCAGGACAGTGCAGAAATTAGAGGTTTCAGAAGGCGCAGAGAAACGGAGAACCAGAGAAAGAGAACGGAACTAACGACCCGCCAATACGGATTGCGAGTGGTTAGGTTTTGCAGCGGGCGTTTGCTACGATGCAGCGCCATGAAAGATGAGCACGCAGCGGCCGCGGAAACGCAACATCTGGAAAAGCGGGAAAGCGGCTTGAAGAGCAAGCTGTCGCCGCGACAGGTTGCGATGATCGGGCTGGGCTCCACGATCGGAACGGGATTGTTTTTGGGCAGTGCGATCAGCGTGAAGCAGGCCGGGCCAGCAGTAATCCTGAGCTTCGCGGGAGGCGCGCTGATTGCGCTGACGGTGATGTGGGCACTGGCGGAAATGGCGGTGGAGCACCCGGCGCCGGGTTCGTTCGGGTTGTACGCGGAGATGTATTTGCACGCGTGGGCAGGCTTTGCGGTGCGCTACACGTATTGGCTGTGCCTGGTGATGGTGGTGGGCAGCGAAGTTGTGGCGGCGGCGATTTATTGCGAATTCTGGCTGCCGCACACGCCAGCCTGGCTGTGGATCGCGGGTTTTTCAATTGCGCTGGTGCTGATCAACACACTGAGCGTCGAGGATTTCGGAACGATCGAATACTGGTTGGCGATGATCAAGGTGGTGACGATTCTGGCATTTCTGGTGCTGGGAGCGATGCTGCTTTGGGGAATTGGATTTGCGCGGATCGGAGTAGCCAACTTTACGGCGCACGGCGGATTTTCTCCGAACGGATGGCGCGGAGTGGGCTTGGGCTTGGTAATGGCGATTTTCAGCTACCTCGGACTGGAAATTGTGGGCACGACTGCAGGCGAAGCGGCCGATCCAAAAACGGCGGTGCCGCGGGCGCTGCGACGCACGCTCGGTTGGCTGGCGGTGTTTTATTTGGGCGGGCTGGCGGTCGTGGTGGGCATTGTGCCGTGGACGGAGATTGGGCTGGGGCAGAGCCCGTTTGTGCGGGTATTCGAGCGAGTAGGGATTCCAGCGGCGAGCCACATCATGAATTTCGTGGTGCTGACGGCGGCCCTCTCGAGCGCCTTGTGCAATTTGTATTTTACAGCGCGGTTGTTGTTTTCGCTGGCGCGAGGCGGGTTTGCCCCCCCGGGACTGGGAAGACTGAGCCGGCGCGGAATGCCGGTGGCCGCGGTGCTAGCCTCCAGCGTCGGGCTGGTGGTGGCGCTGGTGCTTTCCGAAATATTTCAGCGGACCGCTTTCATATTCTTGATTGGTGTGGCATTTTTTGGCGGACCATTTATCTGGCTGATGACGCTGGCGACACACATCGCATTCCGTCTAAAAGTAGCAAAAGAAAATCGCGCGATTGTGAAGATCGCGCCTCTGGGATTGTGGAGCAGCGTTTTGGGAATTCTCGCGCTCCTGGCGGTGCTGGCTTCGACTTGGTGGATTCCCGATTTTCACGTGGCGCTGCTGGCGGGCCCGCCTTGGCTGGGGTTCCTGACGGTATGCTACTTTATCTGGAGAAAATTTCACTCCAGCAAAATCGCTACCGGAGCGGGCCCCGTTGGATAAGAGCATGGATAAACCGATGGATAAATTGCTCAAGTGGCGCCAGGAATTCCCCATCCTGGAGCGAACTACGTATCTGATCAGCAACTCGCTCGGCGCGATGCCGCGCGGCGTTCGTGACAGCGTGAGTGAATATGCGAAGGCCTGGGGCGAACGGGGTGTGCGCGCCTGGGAAGAGGGCTGGTGGGACCTGGCCGGTAACGTAGCGGATCAGATTGCGCCACTGATCGGCGCGGAAGCGGGCGAAGTTTCGCTGCACCAGAATGTGACGACGACGCAGGCGGTGATAGCGTCGTGCTTTGATTGGCGCGGGCCACGCAACAAGGTGGTTATGACCGACCTGGAATTTCCGTCGGTGCAATATTTTTATCACGAGCAGCGGCGGCACGGCGGGCGGGTGGAGCTGGTGCCGAGCAGGAATACGGTGCGATTCGATCTGGACGCGTTTCTGGCGGCGATTGATGAGAATACGCTGCTGGTGCCGATTTCGCTGGTGCTGTTTCGCAGTTCGTTCATCGTAAACGCGCAGGCCATCATTGAAAAAGCGCACCGCGTGGGCGCACACGTGGTACTGGACGCGTTTCAGGCGACGGGCACGATTCCAGTGGATGTGCGCGGGCTGGGCGCGGATTTTGCAGTGGGCGGAGTGCTGAAATGGCTTTGCGGCGGGCCGGGCGTCGCATATTTATATGTGCGCGAGGATTTGCGGCAGAAATTGCGGCCGGGGCTCACGGGATGGCTGGCGCACCGGCGGCCGTTTGCCTTTGAAGCAGGCGCGATCGATCTGCGCGACGACGCGTATCGATTTTTGAACGGGACGCCGCACATTCCGGCGCTGTACGCCTGCCGCCCGGGGCTGGCGATTTTGAACGAAATTGGCGCGAGGGCGATTCGGGAAGAATCGGTGTACCTGACCACGCGGCTGCTAGAAGGCGCGCGGGCGCGCGGCTGGCGCGTGAATACCGCGGAAAATCCGGCGGAACGCGCGGGAACCGTTTCCTTGGAGTGCCCGCACGCGCTGGAAGTGAGCCGGGAATTGCTGGCGCGCGATATTTTGATCGATTACCGTCCAGGCGCCGGCATCCGGATTTCGCCGCATTTTTACAATCGCGAGGAAGAATGCGACTTTGCCCTTTCGCAGATCGAAGAAATTCTAAAGACGCGCGCGTGGGAAAAGCACGCGCTTGCCGCCGCGGCGGAGCGGGCGTGAACCGATGACCACGCCAGCTGGCGGTTCGAATCCAACGTCCATCGAGCTTTCCATCATCGTTCCGTCCTACAACGAGGAGTTGCGGCTGCCGACTTCTCTGGACCGTATCGCGGCGTATGTGGCGGGTTCGCAGCGTAGTACGGAAGTGCTGGTGGTGGACGACGGATCGAAGGACAAAACCGCGGACGTGGCGGCTTCGTATGCGGATCGCATTCCGAATTTGCGAGTACTGAAGAATGGCGAAAATCGCGGCAAGGGTTATAGCGTGCGGCACGGCATGCGGGAAGCGAAGGGGGAGGTCGTGCTGTTCACGGATGCGGACCTTTCCGCGCCGATTGAAGAAGCCGACAAGTTGCTGGCGGCGATGGACCGGTACGACGTGGCTATCGGGTCGCGCGCGATGGATCGGAGCTTGATCAAGGTGCACGAATCTGCGTTCCGCGAGTTTGCGGGAATCATTTTCAACAAAATCGTGCGCATCGTGTTGCGGCTGCCGTTTGTAGACACGCAATGCGGGTTCAAAGCGTTCCGGCGCGAACGCTGCCGGATCATTTTCGAGCAGCAGCGCATCGAGCGATTCGGATTCGACCCGGAGCTGCTGTATCTGGCGCGGCACCACGGGTTGAAGTCGCTGGAAATGCCGGTGCGCTGGTCGCATTCGCCGGCGACCAAGATCAACATGATGCGAGACAGCATCCAGATGTTTTTGGATGTGTTCACAATCCGGTGGAATGCGCTGCGGGGCTGCTATCCGAGGCTGCGGTAAGAGCGGACCGCGGCTTACTTTACCTTACAAAGTACTTGACAGACGTACTTCGACCGGCGTATAGTTTGGTTGTGCCGATTCCTGAGCCAATTCATCCGCCTTCTCGCGCTCCCATCCCGATTGACGCGCGCGCTGCCGATCATCTGCGCTATATCCGCGAAACCATGGCAAGCGCGGGCGAATTTACAGCGGTACCAGGCTGGGGCGGGATTGCCATGGGAGTTACCGCACTGGCAGCGGCGGTTTTTGCTTCGCGGCAGCATACGCCGGAGCGCTGGCTTTCGATTTGGCTGATTGAGGCGTTTGTGGCGGTGGCGATTGCCGCGCCTGCGGCGGCTACCAAGGCGCACCGAGCGAATGCGAAATTGCTATCCGGGCCGGGGCGGAAATTTCTGTTGAGCTTTGCTCCGCCGATCGTGGTTGGCGGCTTGTTGACGTTTGCGTTGTCGCGCGCCGGACTGCATGCGCTGTTGCCGGGAGTCTGGTTGTTGCTGTATGGAACGGCCATTGTGACAGGCGGAGCGTTTTCCGTGCGTGCTGTGCCGATCATGGGGCTTTGCCTGATCCTGCTGGGCTCGGCTGCGCTTTTTGTACCATTGGCGATGGGCGATCTTTTTATGGCATTTGGTTTTGGATTCGTCCAGATTGGGTTTGGGATTTGGATTGTGCAACGGCACGGAGGCTGAACGGAGTTTGCATGGCTAAGTCATCGACAATTCGAAATGAGCAGTCCGCGCGGGAGCGGTCGGCGTCAGTCGGCCCGGTTAAAGATCACAAGCGCGAAGCAGTTTCCGCCGACTTGGATCGGCTTATTCACGAGCGAATACGCTTGGGGATCGTCAGTGCGCTGGCTGTGAACCGGTCTCTTACGTTCAACGAGCTGAAGGCGCTGCTAAAAACCACCGACGGCAATTTGAGCGTCCACGCGCGCAAACTAGAAGAAGCGGACTACATTCTCTGCGAAAAGTCCTTCGACGGGCGGTTGCCGAAGACGGAATACCGGTTGACCGCGGCGGGCCGAAAAGCGCTGGAACGCTACCTGAATCACATGGAGGCGCTAATTCGCGCAACGCGCGAAGGGTAAATTTTTTTGCCTGGTCACTTTGCTGTACAAAGTTATTTGCACTGCTTCCCCCGCGGCGGAGAAGGAACGTTTCTCATGACGGTTCAACAGGTCATCTTGCAGCACATTCTCAGCGCACCACCGGTCACGCCGGCGCCTTCGCTCCACGTGGCCATCATCACCGACGGAAACGGGCGGTGGGCGACTTCGCGCGGGTTGCCGCGTTCGGCCGGGCATCGCGCGGGCGCCGAAGCCAGCCGCGCGATTATTGAAGCTGCGCCGAAACTGGGTATCCACACGCTCACCCTGTTTGCGCTTTCGTCGGCCAACTGGACGCGGCCCGCCTCAGAGGTCCATGCGATTCTGCGGCTGCTGCACGAATACCTGATGGCGGAAACCACGCCTTGCATGGAAAACGGCGTGCGCATCAGTGTTCTGGGCAGGCGCGATCGAATTCCCATGACGTTGCGTCAAGCCATTATTGATGCAGAAGCGGCAACGGCGGGCGGCAAGCGCCTGCACCTGCGGTTGGCGATTGATTATTCGGCGCGCGAGGCAATCTACCTGGCGGCCTGCCGATACTACAAGGCCACCGAATTGTCGCCGGAGTCGTTTGGCGAAGTGCTCTCGGAAATCATGCGGGGAGGCACGACCGATGTCGATTTGCTGATCCGCACAGGTGGCGAACAACGGCTCTCTGATTTTCTCTTGTGGGAGTGCGCTTTCGCTGAGTTTGTGTTCCTGGAAAAGCGTTGGCCGGATTTTACCGTGGCCGATTTGCGTGCCGCGCTCGAGGAATTCTCCCGCCGCGATCGCACCAGGGGTTCGCTGCCGCAGGACGTCGCAACGCAGGCTTTCTGATGCGCTGGGTACTTTTCTGCGCTGATGAAAAACAGCCTGTTGCGCGGCAGCGACGAGGCGCAAAGAAGGCGCCCCAGACAGATGTGCCAGCATTGCTCACTAAAACCTTCTTTTGCAGTTACTTGCGAGCACAACACGCACTGCCTGCCTTCCTCTGACACTTGCGCCCTTCGCGTCGTCTATACCCTAGGAGCCGCGAATGGGAACGATAGGACTTGCGCTGCCCTGGGCTAGAATCTCCCAGGGTTCTCGGGGGTTGCACAGGCCTCTGAGTGAAAATGAGCAGCGCCAAAGGGGGCGGGTGGAGCCAACGGAAACCACGCCAGGAGCTTCCTCAACCGCAGCACACGCGCCTTCGGAGGATTCCGCCTTAGCCGCAGCCTGCCAGGCGGGCGATCTCCGTGCGTTCGAACGCCTCTACCAGCTGTACAGTTCGCGCATGAAATCCATGGCGCGCAACCTGCTGGGCACGACGAGCGACGCCGAAGACGCCGTACAAGAGACCTTCCTCAAGATTCAGCGCAGCATCGGCAGCTTCCGAAGCCAATCCAGTTTTGCGACTTGGTCGTTCCGTATCCTGATCAACACCTGTTACGACGCCAGGCGCAGCCGCATGCGCAAAAAGGAAATCTCGCAAGATGATCCCGAAAACGCAGAGGCTGCGCCACGGCCCGAGCCGCGCGCGCCGAGTGCGCATCCTTCCTTGCGGCTTGCTCTTGAGCGCGCCCTCGCGCAATTGACCCGCCAGCAGCGTGACGTTTTTTTGCTGTATGAAGTCGAAGGGATGCGCCATTCCGAAATCGCGGCAGTGCTGGAAATCAGCGAGAGCACATCGAAGAACACGCTGTTTCAGGCCAAGAAGAATTTGCGCCAGAGGCTGGAAGCTCCTCGCAGCAGTGCGGCGGAAGCCAGGTAATCCCCATGAACATTGCCTGCAAGGATCGCGAACGAATTTTTCTGGATGGCACGGCGGAAGAGTGGAGCGCGCTGAAAACACACGCCGCCAGCTGTACCGCATGCGAGAAGGAACTGAACGCCTGGAAAGACCTTTCTGTAGCGGCCAGCGAGCTCCATCAGGAATGGGACTCGGCTACGCTGTGGGCACGGATTGAGCGCGAGCTTGCAAGACAATTGGTCCCCTCGCAGCCGTCCTGGTGGAGGCACTTTTTTGGCAGCTGGAATCCGATTTCGCTGCAATGGCAAACCGCAACCGCGGCGATCCTGCTTTTCCTGTTATCCGCTTCTGCAATCTGGTTTATCCGCACGCCGGATCGTCGTCGCATCCCCGCTGACCAGGTATTTTTCGACAACCGTATGGTGCGTGAAGTGGAAAAAGCGGAGTTGGCTTACGAGCAGGCCATCGACAATCTCGATGCGCAGGCCCGTCCGCAACTCGAAAATGCATCCACACCGCTACTGGCCAGCTATCGCGAAAAGCTGCAAGTGCTGGACAGCGCGATCGCTGATCTGCAAGCCCAAGCGGGCATCAATCCCGCTAATGGCCACCTGCGCCGCCAGCTGCTTGCCATGTATCAGGAAAAGCAGGACACGCTTGAACAGGTTTTGGAGGCAAAACAACAGTGAGTCACCCGGTCCACTATCCCTCGCACTTGGCCGCTTTCCGGCGAGCCGCGGCGGTTCTCGGAATAATTGCAACGCTGCTCGCTGCTTCCGCGTTTGGCCGCGGCGCCGCGCAAAATGAAGTTACGCGCGACTTCCAGAAGACGGTCACGCTCAGTGGCAATCAGGGCGTCAGCATTGATCATCGATTCGGAAAAGTGATTGTGCGCGGTGACGGCGGCCACGAAGTGAAAATATCCGCCACCATCCGCGTGCAGGATTCGAATGCCAATGACGCCCAGGATTTTCTGCAAAAGATTCAGATCGAAGTCCGCGAAGAGGGCGACGGCGTGCATGTCCGGACCATTTATCCGGAGAGCAAGTTGCCGCATATCCGCATCGGCGGCCACTCTTCGTTTTCCGTGGACTACGATATCGCCATGCCGGCGGAAGCTCCGCTGTGGCTGCGCAACGCCTTTGGTAATGCGGAAATCACCGCCGTGCGCGGCTGGGCGCAGCTGGAAAATTCCAACGGGGCGCTTCTGGTGCGCGATGCTGGCGCGGCGAAACTGGTGAATGCCTTCGGCAAAATCGAACTCACCAACGCAGCCGGCAACTGCAGTATCACCAACAACAACGGGGCGGTGAACGTAAGCAACGTAAAAGGCACGCTCGAGCTGCGCAACCGCTTCGGCGAAATCGTGGCCTCACAAATCAGCGGTGCGGCGACGATTTCCGGAGGAAATGGCCGCGTTTCGCTGACGCAGGCGGGCGGAAACTCTTCGGTGAGCAATTCGTTCGGCGAAGTGGCGGTCCGCAACATCACCGGCAACCTCAGCGTGACCAACAACAATGGCCGCATTGATGTTGCCGAGGTGTCGGGCAACGCGGAGCTGATCACCAGTTTCGGCGCGGTGGAGGCGACGCGCATCGGCGGGAGTGCGACGATCAAGGACAGCAACGGCGCGGTGCACGTGACCGAAGCACAGGGCTTCGTCTCGGCGAACTCCAGCTTCGGCGCCGTAAAGGTCAACCAGCTTTCCAAAGGCGCCAACATCGTTACCGGCAACGGCTCGATCGAACTGAGCAACGTCCAAGGCGAGGTTTATGCGAAGACGTCGTTCGGCTCAATTTACGCTGAGAACGTCAAGGGCAAGTTCACCGCGCAGGATTCGAACGGTTCGGTTACCGCGAAAAGCGTCGAGGGGGACGCCAGCGTCTCTACTTCCTTCTCGGGCGTTTCGCTCGAAGGGATCGGCGGAAAAATTATGGTGGAGAACCAGAACGGCGCCGTTGACGTAACCGCATCGGGCGCCAGCTGCAAGGACGTCAGCATCCGGACATCGTTTTCGCACATCGGCGTTCGACTCCCCGCCAATGCTGGCTATCGCATCAAGGCCAGAACCTCTTTCGGCCGCATTAACTCGCAACTCCCGATAACGGCTACTGGCGCGATGGGCGGCGATTCGCTGGAAGGCACAATCGGCAATGGCGGATGCGCGCTCGACCTGACCAATTCCAACGGCAATATAGACATTTCGAGAGCGCCATAGCAGCGTGGACGTTGCGTTTTTACTTTCTGGCTCTGGCGAGTGGAAATGCCTTGCGAATCACGCGTGTCGCGGTCGGTGTCAGACCAAACTTCTCCAACTCCGTTTCGCTGGCCCAGGCAACATCGGTCACGTCGCCGCCAGCCACTGCTTCGCCGGAAATCCGTTCGCACAGATAATCGGCGATCACAAAATGAAAGCGCGGACGCCGCTTTTCTTCCAGCGTCGTCCAGGTTTCATCGGCACCCCGTCCAAAATTGATACGTTCGAACACTTCGATCAAATCCAGTACCCGCACCACCAGGCCGGTTTCTTCTTTCAGCTCGCGTTCCGTGCCTTCCACCAGGGTCTCACCAAGTTCTAGCGTGCCACCTGGAATGGACCACTGGCCCAGCAACGGCTCGCTGCCACGGCGGATGAGCAGCGCTCGCCCATCTTCAATCACCACACCGCCTACCCCCACAATCGGTTTTTCGGGATACTCGCGCCAGGAACCCATCCAACCCCGCTCTCTACATGTTTCTCCCCGGTAATATTTGGGGCGGCCATCCGTACGAACCAGTTGATTTCTCGGGCCGCGGTATATAATACGACGGTCGGTGGCGGTCTCGATCTTCCTGGCTCCGCCCCGCGAATTTTTTCGGAGGATCGTGCCGTGATTCGCTGCCCCGATTGTGGCGCCGAAATTGATGTGGATGAGGACGAAGTAGAGGAGGGCGAAATCTTGAGCTGCCCAGAGTGTGAATCCGAATTGGAAGTCACCCAGACGCATCCCGTCCATTTGAATCCCATTTCCGACGACCTCGACGATGAGGAAGATGAAGAGGAAGAAGACGACGAAGTCGAGGAAGAGGAAGAAGACGACGAAGAGGAAGAAGTCGAAGAGGAAGAAGAAGAGGAAGAAGAATAGGCGCAAGCCAGGCAAAGAACGGCGCTTGGCCCTTGGCATCTGCCGGGGTTTGCCCTGCATCTTATTCAGGTATCGCGTGCACATTCTCGTTACTCGACACCACCTCAGGAGGCTACCGATTCTCTATTGCGCGGTTTTTGCCGGCGCCTTGATTTGGTGCGCGACCATGCTGGGCGCGCAAGCACCCGCGGCTCAGCAAGCCCCCGCGGCGGAATCCTCCTCCAAGCAGGCGCAAAACAAGAGTAGCCATGCCAACGATTTTCTGGTGCGCGGCACGGTGTTCACCCCGGAAGGTCTTGCGCTGCCCGGCGTTGAGCTCCGCATCCGCCGCGCTTCCGAAAAAAAGTTTCGCTGGGACACCGCCTCCAATTCGCGCGGCGAGTTTGCCGTTCGCGTGAAAATGGGTGCAGATTATGAAGTGGTGGCGCGCGCTAAGGGCTATCAGGAGCAATCTCTTGCGGTGAACGCATCGACCGGTGAGCGCTTCAAGGATCTTGTCTTCCATATGCAGCGCCAAACAGGAAAGAAGTCATGACCACGCGTCGCGTTTTTCAGCTTCTGGCATTTTTGCTGGTTTTTCCGCTGTTGACCGCATCAGCCGCACACGCGCAAGGCACGAAGCATGAAGCGCAACTCAAAACCGTTCGTGGCGCGGTCCTGGACAAATCCGACAACCCTGTCCCGACGGGCGTGGTGTTCCTCAAAAATCTTCGCACCAGCCAGGTTCGCAGTTACATTGCCGACAGTCAGGGCAACTACCGCTTCAGCGGTCTCGATCCCAACTCCGATTACGAACTGCACGCCGAAAAAGACGGCGCGAAATCGCAGACGCGCAGCGTTTCCAGTTTTGATGCGCGGATGGACATCGTTTTGAACCTGAAACTTTCGCCCAAAAAGGGTTGAGCACAAGCAGCCTTTCCGGAATTTATTTCACACAAGCGAACCACCCCCAACGACCGAAGCATTGCCCCTGCTCCCTGCAAGTGCCTCCTCGCTGTTGCGGGAGGTACTTGCGTCCAGCCGTTGGCATGCCGCACCATATCTTCTTCGTCCAGGGCCACGGCGCTACTGCTTCATCGTCCTTTCACTGGATTTCCATCGGAGTGATTCGGCAGAATGTCGACAAATCCGGACGTGTTGATTATCGGCGCGGGGCTGGCCGGCCTTTCCTGCGCCCGACACCTAGCAGACTCCGGAGTTTCTTTCCAGATCGTCGAAGCATCCAACGACATCGGTGGCCGCGTTCGCACCGATGAACACGAAGGCTTTCTGCTGGATCGCGGTTTTCAAGTGTTGCTCACGGCTTATCCCGAAGCGCAGCGCACGCTCGACTACCACGCTCTGGACCTAAAAAAGTTCACGCCAGGTGCGCTCTCCTGGTTTGCCGGCAGGATGAATCAGCTCGTTGATCCCTGGCGTACGCCGGGTGGCTGGGGCGCCGCTTTCAAGTCAGACTTCGGCGCCTTTTGGGATAAGTTCCGCGTGGGGCGTCTTCGCTCCCGCCTTCGCAGCTCTTCTATCGAGCAACTCTTTCAAGATCCTGAATCGTCCGCCAGCGACGCCCTCATATCCGCTGGCTTTTCCGACGAATTCATCCACCACTTCTTCCGACCGTTTTTTGGCGGCATCCTGCTCGACAGCGAACTGAAATCCTCCAGTCGCATGTTTGAATTTATTTTCAAGATGCTCTCCGAGGGTGATATCGCCGTCCCTGCGCGGGGCATGGGTGCCATTCCCGCACAAATCGCCTCGCACCTTCCGGGCAATTCGATTCGCCTGAACGCCCACGCGGATTCGTTGCACGAGAACGAACTCTCTCTCGCGGGCGGCGAGGTTGTTACGGCGCGCGCCATCGTCGTCGCCGCCGATGGGCCGTCTGCAGCGCACCTGGTCGGCGAAGCCGAGCCCGCTTCACGCAGCGTGACTTGTTTTTACTATTCCGCCGATGAGCCTCCGGTACCTAATCCCACCATCGTTCTCAACGGCGACGGCGCGGGTCCCGTCAACAATTTTGCCGTTATGAGTCAAGTCGCGCCTTCCTATGCCCCTTCGGGCAAGTCGCTGGTCGCGGTCAGCGTCCTCGGTACCCAGCAACTCACCGAACAGCAGCTTGGCGGCTTCATCATCGCGCAAATGAAAAACTGGTTTGGCCCGGTAGCGCGTTCCTGGCGATATTTGAAGAGCTATCGCATCCCGCATGCGCAGCCGCAGCAATTTCCCGGCGCTCTTGAACCGCCGCAGCGCCCGGTGCGTATTCGTCCCGGCATCTACCTTTGCGGCGATCATCGGGACAACGCTTCCATCCAGGGAGCCATGGTCAGCGGCCGCCGCGCCGCCGAAGCTGTTCTTGCGGACCTGTCACGCTGACAAATTTGGCGATTTCGGATGAGTTAGGCGTCAAAAGACCTGGCCCGGGACCGAAAAACGAGAAAATGCCGAACCCAAGTTCTCCGGTCGAGTGTGGCTCCGAGCGCCACGTGGCCGACGTGAGCTGACCAGATTCGCGCAGCAATGCATGGGAGAGCAGCGTTCCATTGCCAGCCGTTGTGCTCCCGGAACCACGGCTACGCTGCTTTCGTTTCGTTCGCTCCAACGGACGATTTGCTTTTCAGATTCCAGGGCGGCTCCCGTCACCGGGCGCCGAATAGGCCAGCAAAGTGCCCATGGCGGCCCACCGATAAGTCACCGGCCAACGGTCTATTCGATTGATTTTAGGTAACTTATTACGGTCCTTGCGATGCCCAGCCCACCCTGCGTGCTCCCCGATTGGCAAGATTCAGTTGCGAATGAGTTGCAACAATATTCGCCATGCTTGCGTTATTGTCAACTGGGAACGCTCGAAAGAGCACTTCCCAATAGGCATCGACCCGCCAACTCATCCAAAGCACTGTTCGCTTTGCCATGCCACGTCATTCGATTGCGCCGAATGCAAATACACGCGAGACAATCCCTTCTTAAGCTGCGCTCACCTAAAAATGTTTCAACTTGAAACGATTTTCCACAAAATTTTTCTCATAAAATCGTTGGTACTATTGACCAGCGAGCTGTCCATTTGGACACTGGCTGCATGGCCCGTTATTCGGCCTTTCTAGGCCGTGCAGTAGAAGTTCAATACCGCGCCGGAGACATTTGCCTTCCCGCCTCCGGCACTTTCGTTGCCGATTCCGGTCGCTCCATCTTCCTCGAACAGCACTACGAGCAGTGCGGCCAGCAGAAAAATTTCCGCTGGGAAATTCCCTACCAGTGCATCGTCCGCCTGGAAGAGACGGAACTTCCTTTAACTACCACGCCAACGTCTTCTGCCGCGGAAATCCTTGGTATGTCGGCTCCGGCTGCCGAACCTCTCCAAGCCACCGCCGCTCATGCCTCTGCAGGATCTCCACTTGTTCCCCTCACTCGGCGTCCGGAAACCGCCTGACCTCGGCTGTCCATTTCCCTCCCATCATAGTTTCCCGCCGCTGGCCGCGAACTGTTCTGCTCGCTCCTCAAGCGTTACAATCGCCTTGAGCAATTCATCAAAATAGCTGCATCTTCGGAGGCGCTCTTGCCGCAACCCACCGTCAGCCTCATTGGCCTCGGCCTCATGGGCCGCCCCATGGGACATAATCTTCTCAAGGCCGGTTTCCCGCTCGTTGTTTGGAACCGCACTGCCTCCCGCGCCGATTCTCTGGTCGCCGCCGGTGCTCGTCTGGCCGCTTCTCCCAAAGAGGCTGCTTCGGCGGCCGACGTTCTCATTACCATCGTCAGCGATCCGCCCGCGCTCGAATCCATTCTCTGGGCCGGCGATTCGAGGACCGGCGGCGCATTCGCCGCGATAAAAAAAGGCGCCATCTACCTCGACTCCAGCACCGTCTCGCCGGCGCTCGCCCGCAAGATTGCCGAAGCTTCGACCGCTGCAGGCGTTCAATTTCTCGATGCGCCCGTCACTGGCGGCACCTGGGGCGCCGAAAAGGGCGAACTTCTCTTCATGATCGGTGGCGATGCCCAGACTCTTGAGGCCGCCCACCCTGTCCTCTCCGCCATGGGCAAAAAAATCTTCCACCTCGGCCCCAACGGAGCCGGCCAAACCATCAAACTCGCCATGAACCTTTTGTTGGCCCTTCAGGTGGACGCGTTCGCCGAAGCTCTTGCGCTCGTCACCGGCGCCGGCTTGCAGGGACAAAAACTCGTCGAAGTCATGCAGTCCAGCATGGCTCGCTCCGGCGTCCTCGACGTCAAAGCTCCCGTCATGCTCAAAGCAGATTACACGCCCAGCTTCCCTCTGCGTCTCATGCACAAAGACCTGAGCCTCGCGCTCGATCTAGGCAACCAACTGGGCGTGCCGCTTCCCGCCGCGGCCGCCGCCCGCGAAATCTACAACTCGGTCAAAGGCCAGTCCAAAGACGACCTTGACTACGCCGCTGTCTACAAATTTTGGCCGCGCTGATTTATTTTTTTGCGCTTGCGTACATTTCGGCGCCCAGGAAATGCAGCGACACGTAAGGCTCATCGCCCACCACCCAGCTGTCGTGCCCCGGCGCAATGTAAAAAACATCTCCGGCCTTCATCTCAATAACGCGCCCGTCATCCATCGCCGCCGTGGCTTTGCCGGAAATCACCATTCCCACGTGCTCCACCTGGCAACTCCGGGCGCCGGTCGCGGCGCCAACGTGCACCGACCATTTCCAACCCGGCTCGTAGGAAGCGCGGCCAATCGTCATTCCGCCGACATGCACAATTTCGAAGCGTCCTTTCTCGAAAACCCGCGCTTCGTCCGGCTCTTCGAATCTTTTTAGAATCACGTCCATCATCAGCTTGTCTCTCCTTCGACTACGGCAGGCTCAAGGTTTGTGGGCCCGCGTGCAGCGCTGTGGCGTGACCCCTCCACAAGAACTCGCCGTTCAGTCCAGACGGCAAGCTCACTTGCGCTTCTAAGCCGTTCGCCGCACGCCGGTACTCCACCTCCACCATACCCTGCGGAATCGGCATCGCCGCCTTCAGCTCTCGCAACGCGCCCAGATGCGGCTCGATTACCACTTTCTCAAAGCCTGCACTCCCCGGCCGTATACCCGCCACAATCCGCAGCAAATCAAAATTCGGATGCGCGCTCCACGCATGTGAATCCGATCGCGTAGGCTCGGGCGATTCCGCCCAAGTGGTCAATCCCAGCGAAACCATCTCCCGCCACGGCCCCATCAATTTCAAATATTCGTCGCCCAACCCGGCGCGTTCCACTGCGCGAGCCAAATAGAACCGGAAATAATAAGTGGCCTCCGTCATCGCCGGAACTTCATTGCCCGCTGAAAACCCCGAGTCACTTTTTGACAAAATATTCCACAGCACGTCCTTTTGTCGTTCGGGCGGAATCACATCCAGCCAAACACCCAAGATATTTGCGTGCTGGCTGAAATGCTTCTGCGCCGGGGTGTCTGCCAGCAATTCATATTTCTCATTCCAGCAAAGCTTCCGCACCGCATCCGTTGCACGCGCCGCGGCTTTCTCATACTTCTCGGCTACGCTCACTGCGCCAAGCGTCCGCTCCAACTCCGCTCCGTACCGCAGCGCTTCCACAAACTGCAGCGTCATCACCGCCGACCCGCCATCCTCATCCTGAGGCGGCACGCCATCGTTGAAATCCGCGCCCCAATCCACAAAAGGCCACCACGAAATCTTTCGCAGCAATCCGTCCGTGCGCTGCCGCTGCAAAAACCAGTCCAGAACCGTCCGCGTACCAGGAAGCTGGCCCCGCACAAACTCCGCACCTCCGCGGTACATCCAGAAGTCGTGCGCCATTCCGACCCACATTAGCGAAAACGTCGGAATCATCTGTACCAGCGACGAGGGATAGCGGCTTTGCGTCAGCCCATCCGGCACCCGCGAATCGTTGAACGCCTCAATCGCCTGCCGTGCCAGTCGGTCATCGCCCGCCACCGTGTAGGAAATCAGCGCCTGAATGCGGGTATCCCCGACGTACTGCAGCCGTTCCCAGTACGGCGTATCCATATAAGTGTCGTGCGCGTCCAGCCGCGCCGTACGCCAGCCGATTTTCCAGATCGGCTCCAGCGTTGAATCGTCTGCATGAAAATGCGCCTTCTCCCCAAACGGATACGCGCTGAACCAAGTCCGCATCCGCTCAATCCGCAGCGGCTCGTCATACGTCTCTAGGTCCATTTGTAGATACCGCCAGGTCCTCCAGCTCAGCGGCGAAAACTCCCGCTTGCTTTCTCCCCCCGCCGGCAGAAATTCGTCCACCACGCCTTCGATGTGCTTCCCCGCAATGTCATTCCGATTGCCCTTCTGGCCCTTGTCGTCCACCAATGCTTCCGCATATGTCAGCCGAATCGTTGCCCCATGTCCTTTGCTCACCATCAGCGCCGGATACCCCGTCGTCAGCTCGCCCTGGTCCAGCAGCACGCTGCATTTGCTGCGCGCCGGAAGCGCCATCCCCTCGTGCGGAAATTTTCGCGAAAACGCCGCGCATTCCGTACGCGCGGCTTTGCCCGCCGCAACTTCCCGCATTTCCATCGCAGGCAACCCATCCGCCACCAGTTGCCAGTTGTTCGGCGAATCCTGCTCCTCGCGCAGCGCCCCCCGCCCAAGGGTTATCGCTTTCGCCCAAGCTCCGTTGTCACCATTCCGATTCGCGCTAGTCGCCTGCCAATCAAACCGGCCGCCATCGACTCTTTCCCCAGGCTCCGCCGCGAAATATCCATTCACCTTCGCTTTCAACAACGAAATACCCATCTCCTGTTCCACGTCCCAGGTCGCATCCGTATCTGCCGCGCTTTCCACGGCCCCCTCGCCATGCAGCAAGAATCCCACCCGTTCGCTCATCTGCGCAATCGCGGCTCGTGTCCCAAAGTGCCACACCATCGCTGCCAACACATTCTGCCCTGCATGCAGCTTGGGCCCAATGTCCAACGTCTTGTACCTCCAGTGCCCCAAATCGCCGCGGCTCGGCCCTCTCCCTGCTTCCGCACCATTCACATACAAAATAAATTGGTTGTCCGCGCTCACATCCACCACGAACCGGGTTGGCGCTTCTTTCACCTCAATCGTCTTCCGAAAATGCAGCACCACCTCATCCTTCTCCGCCACCCCCGCCGCAGTAATCCACTGCGCCTTCCAATGCCTGCCAGATTCTTGGCTTGCGGCGTTGCTGGCCAGCCCCGCCGCAATTCCCGTCAGCGCCGCGAGGATCGCGCTTCTTACCGCTCGAAATTTCATTGATTGCTCCATGGCGCTACATCTTATAGGACCATCCGCTTTGCTGGCACCGACTTCAGTCCGTGCAGGGTGTAAACCCTGCCGAATCAACTCGCCTTGCCGCTGAATTGAATGCCGAGCACAAACTTCCCTACGCCGATTGCTTCGCCGCTCCTCTTGCGCTGGCGCGTAACGCCACTCTTGTGACTGCTGACTCGGAACTCTCCCGTCTCAAAAAAAAGCTCTCTCTTCTCCTGCTTTAGACACTACCCGGCCCCGCCTTGTTGTTTGCACCAACGAGGCGTTTCGCGCGGCCGGCGATGCTACAATCCGCCCACGGTTTCGGAGGCCTTTTTATGAACTACAGGATCTGCAGAATGCTTGCGTTGGCGATTGTGTCCGCGGCCCTTCTTTGCGCTCGTTCCGCTGGCCAGGAAAAAACTCCCGACTGGTCCACCGTCCAGATCAAAGTGACCAAAATTTCCGGCAACATCTACATGCTCGAAGGCCAGGGCGGCAACATCGCTGCCTCCGTCGGAGAAGACGGCATCGTCATCGTGGACGACGAATTCGCTCCCCTTGCCGAAAAAATCCAGGCCGCCCTCAAGAATCTTGGCGTCACCGACAAACCCGTGCGCTTCGTCATCAATACCCATTACCACGGTGATCACACTGGTGGAAATCCGCCTTTCGCCACCTCCGGTTCCACCATCATCGCGCAGGACAACGTCCGCAAGCGTCTGGTCTCCGGTGGCACCGCAGGAAATGGCGGCTCCATGAAAATGGAAATGAAGCCCGCCGAAAAGGCTGCCCTACCCATCATCACCTTCGAACACGACGTCACCGTCCACCTCAACGGCGAAGATATTCGCGCACTCCACTTTCCCTCCGGCCACACCGACGGCGACGCCATCATCTTTTTCCCTAAAAACAATGTCGTCCACATGGGCGACGATTTTGTCCGTTATGGCTTCCCCTTCATCGATGTAGCAAGCGGCGGCAGTGTCCAGGGCATGATTGACGGCGTCGAAAAAGCCGCGGCCCAGCTCCCTGCAGACGTCAGAGTCATCCCTGGCCACGGCGTACTCTCCAATCTCGAT
>Ga0247661_1000074_pt1 | contig 18238 bp, 12 predicted proteins | sample CNK02_metaG_FD_182799 | JGI IMG/M metagenome (GOLD analysis project Ga0247661, IMG submission 182799) | Soil microbial communities from Purdue University Martell Research Forest, Indiana, United States - CNK02 | ecosystem: Environmental > Terrestrial > Soil > Temperate forest > Bulk soil...
CGTCTGTCTACACCCCGATCTGGGAGCCGTTTGAGGGTCCTCAGTCGATCGCCTTGGACTGTATGGCTGACGAGCTCTTCTACGGAGGAGCAGCTGGAGGCGGTAAGACAGACCTCTTACTGGGGTGTGCGCTGACTCGGCATTGGAGATCAGTCATCTTCCGCAGAGAGTACGCGGAACTTAAGGGTATCAGAGAGCGAGCTCAAGAGCTGTACGAGGATATCGGGAGGTTCAACGGACAGCTAGAGTTGTGGCGCATTACTGATGGCGAACACAAAGGTGTTCGGATCGAATTTGGAGCCTGCCAGAACCTTGGCGATGAGCGCAAGTTCCAAGGACGTCCTCACGACCTGAAAGCATTCGACGAGATTACGCAGTTCACGGAAGAGCAGTTCAGGTTCCTAATCACCTGGAACCGTACTTCACGTATAGGACAGCGTAGTCGCGTGATTGCTACAGGCAACCCTCCCGTTAACTCCGAAGGGAGGTGGGTCGTTGACTATTGGGCTCCATGGCTTGATCCTCGTCACCCGAATCCTGCTAAAGAGGGTGAGCTCCGCTACTTTATTACCGTTCCGTTGGGCACGATCTCGTTCGTTTACGCCGACAGTGGAGAACCAGTCGAAGGATTCTCCAGAGAAGTCTTGGGTCACGACATTGAAGTTCCCGACTCGCGACCAATTCGTATTGTCGAAGACGGTGAGGAACCTGATGTTGCCGAACCTAAGTCGCGCACCTTCATCCGAGCCAGAGTCGAAGACAACCCAAGACTCATGGAGACTGGGTACAGACGGACTCTACAGGGCCTACCTGAGCCACTCCGTTCGAGAATGCTCCGTGGAGACTTCGGAGTCGGAGAAGAAGATAACGTCTGGCAAGTAATTCCTACCGATTGGGTTCTACAAGCCCAAGCGAGGTGGGCACCTACGTTCGAGCTGTACTTGGGTAAGGCTATCAGACTCAGACGAGAACGTCAGCAAGAGTGGGCAAAGAAGAAGGCAGAACTGGATGCACAGCTGTTGGTCCAGGCTAAGGACCAGGTTCAGAAGGACCAAGAGGGAATTAAAACTGGCGGAAACCCTGAGTCCGGTGCAGATGTTGTTACCCCGTCCGCCCCCACCCCCGTTCATCCAGGAGCCCGCTCCCCGCAAATCGACCCACCCTTTCCGCCAACGCGTTTGAAGTCCAAACCCTTGCCAGAATCTCTGTTAAAGCTGTCCGGAGTAAGTGTTCGGGAGTGGACTCGCGATAAGGTCGACAAGAAACAGCCCCTTGAGGAGGATCTGCCTGAGAACACCGAAATGTTCTCCCGTAGATTAGAGAGGGCGCAGCGGGAAGGAGCAATTGGAGTCGACATCTCTCGAGGCGGACGAGACTATACCATTATCGCCGAAAGGCTCGAGAATTGGTTTGCGTCTCTTACGGCCATTCCAGGATCTCAGACACCGGATGGTGCAGCTGTTATCCAAGCTCTAGTCAATGCAGGATTCTCAGGGAGGCGTATACAAGTTGACGTTACTGGTGTAGGTACGGGTCCTGTTGATATAGGACTCATGCACAACATGAACGTAATACCTATGGTCTTTGCAGGAAAGAGCGAGGCAACTGACAAATCAGGGAAATTGCGCTTTGCAAACCTCAGAGCTGAATGGTTTTGGAAGTTCCGTGAAGCTCTCGATCCTGTCACTGGTACCGATATTGCTCTACCTCCCGATCCTCAGCTCCTTGCTGACCTGTGTGCTCCTCTTTGGTCTCTGACTGCACGTGGAATCCTGGTAGAGGCTAAGGAGCACATCAAAGACCGTCTGAAACGTTCGCCCGATCGTGGTGAAGCTGTCGTCCTGGCGCATGCACGCCCGTATACAGCGGGGCTAGGCTTCCTACACCACGTCAGAGACGAGGTCGAAACAGCAAAAGCCCAACTAGAACGCCCCCGGAGAAGCCCCAATGAGAATTAGGATCATATGCGATTCGAACTGTGAAGGGGATAGGATACCTCCACAGATACTAGGTTCAATAGAGAATCAGGATTTCTGCGGTACTGCAGATGCCTACCATACTATCGACAAGGATGGTAGGAATCATGTCTTCATGTATCTAGACTACTGGGTTGATGACGATGGGGCTCCTACAGCCCGGGCCAAAGATCTCACACACGGACACCGTTTGCCCTTTATAGGGCCAGGTACCTGTGCTCGGAAGGAGGTTTTCCTGCATGCTGTGGCTAACATAGCAGATACTCCTCCAGATCTTAGCGGCATTCAGAGTTTTGAGCCATGCAAATCCGCTCTGAAGTCCTGACAGAGTGCTTCGATCTCATCATTAAGGGATCGGGGTACGCGGAATCTGCCTGGAATATCCTCAACCAATGCGCCATTGAAGGGCGAGACCTGACAGACGAGGAGGTTGAAGAGTTCGACGACCTGATGGACTCTGCCCGTGACGACCTAGAGGGTCCTAGATTGGCTGTGGACCTCGGAAAGGATAAGATTTATGCCTGAATTCGCTTTCGCCCCCAGCGAAAACTACGAAGACGAGGATGACCATATCAAGCTTGGCGAGGGAATGGTCCTGGATTTGGGCAGTGCCGTCGTCAATGCTAACAAGGCTGCAGCAAAATTCGTCAAAAATCGCAACTTTCAAGCAGCGAAAATCGCGCTTTGCAGAGCTTTGACGGTAGATCAGGAGAATTCTGAGCTCTGGACGAACCTATCCTCGGTCTTATGGGGTCTCAGAGCATACGAAGACGCTTTTACTGCAGCTACGACTGCTTGTCAGCTATCTGGCGCCCGAATCATGGGACCCGTCCGCTTAAGAGCCTTTCTAGCGCTCGCAAACTCGCTGGTTTCGCTCGGAAAACGCGAAGATGCTCTCCAAGCTTTCGGATATATCATCCGGAGTGCAGAAGAATTGGGAGAAGATTCCGAAGGTATGGCCTCGATCCTCCGAGATGCCTACTGGAATCGGACCTTATTGCTGCTTAGTCTAGGCAGATACGACGAGGGTTGGGAAAAGTATCACCTCCGTATCGACAAGGACAAAGTCGATGAGGAACTGGATCTCAAGCGCTACGGGGATTATGCACCTTTATGGAACGGAGAACCTCTTCGTGACCAGACTATTCTCGTACATCATGACCAGGGTTATGGTGACACTATCCTGCATTCGCGCTTCCTACATAATCTGGTTGGCGAGGCGAAACAGGTATATTTTGCCACCGCTCCTGATCTTGTCCCACTTTTTTGGGATTTTACAGAAGAGGGGCCGGGTGTACAATTTGTCCACCAGAGAGTCCCCCTTCCTCGAGTTGATAAGCGTGTGTATCTGGGTTCTATTCCCAGTATCCTTTATCGTGACCGTACTTGGGTTACTCCTCCTAAGCCATCTCCTTTGATCCTTAGTCGCGCAACCAAGGATTTAGGTACGCCAAGGGCCATAGAACTCAGCGAACCCGGCGTGCATCCGCATCTAAAAGTAGGTGTAGTGTGGTCCGGAAGGCCCGATTTCGTGCGAAACGACGAGCGTCAGGTGCCCCTCAAGATGCTCGCAAGCCTGACTGAGAACCCTCATATCTGGCTGTACTCACTACAAGCCGGACCGAAGGCTAAGGAGCTGTACGACCTCGGAATCGAGTCGTTTGTCCGGGATCACTCAGACGAAATCGACCAAAAAGGCTGGGTAGGTACTGCTACTGCAATGTTACAGTGCGATTTGGTGCTGACTTGCTGCACATCCACTGCGCATTTGGCGGGCAGCCTCTTCGTACCTACCTGGGTTATGCTCGGTACCGACCCCTATTGGCCTTGGGGTGTACTGGGTGAGACCACTCCTTGGTACCCCACAGTACGCCTGTTTAGACAAAGCCCCGACCGCCGCGGAGACTGGTCTCACGTTATCGAGACAGTCCGAGCAGAGCTGAATAAGTTTCTTAGCGAGAAGGCTTCCAGAAATGCCTGAACACATCCTTATGGAGGCGATGCAGCCTCTGGATACTGGCAAAGTCGTTCCTCCCAGCATGGTGCCTTCCGGCCATCAATATACCCTAGATTCCCAGAACCGTATTCGAGCTCGGTCAGAAGACACTCCAGCTCTGTCGGGACTGGGCTTCGCTGTCGTCGGTACAGCAGGTTTGGGGTCTGTCCATGAAGGGATCAGGGGGCCGAAAGGAGACAAAGGCGATAAGGGGGATCAGGGCCCGATCGGCCCTCCGGGCCGTGGCGATCCTGGACCCAAGGGAGATCCTGGACCCAAAGGAGATCGTGGGGAAAAGGGCGATCCCGGAGACCGAGGAGTCCAAGGACTCCGAGGCCTGAAGGGCGAGAAGGGTGATCTAGGCCCCCAAGGAGATCAAGGCCCTCACGGAGACAAAGGTGATCGGGGTGATAAGGGCGATCCTGGCGAGCGAGGCTTCCCGGGAGTTCCTGGAGCTCAAGCAAATCTTCTGATCAACCCACACTTCCTGTATTGCCAAGAGCAGGAATCGAAGGAGGTTCGTCTCTGGGCAGGCCGTCCTCAGTACGTTTGCGATGGCTGGGCGGTCTCCTACAAAGGAGGAGCGACGGTTGATGCCCAAAAGGGTGACGATGCTCTATCTGTTACCGTCCGCCAGGGAGCTGCCGTAGGTGCTGAAGACTATCTTATCATCTCTCAGCCGATCGAGGCAGACACCTACGTAGACGCCAATATGGCCTCCCCTCAGCCGGCGTGGTTCTCTCTGAGGCTCAAGGCCTGGTGTACTCTGCCCAAATACGTCTTTTCCTGCGCTCTTGTGAACGCGGACCATTCCAGGTCGTTCCCTTTCAATATGGCATTCGAATCAGGAGGAGAGTGGCAAGAGTGCCTAGCTACCTTCCAAGGCGATAATGAGGGTGACTGGGCCGAAGGTATGGAGCTGGTCATCTGCATCGCAGCAGGTCAGTCTCTGCAAGGGCCAGGAGCTACGTGGCAGGAAGGTCCCCATATTGGGACGAACCTGAACAACAACGTCCTGCTCACGAACGGGGGCCGTTTCGCGATCAAGGACGTCAAGCTAGAGATCTCTCCGCAACCGACTCCTTTCGTGCGCGATCCTCTGGACTTCAAGCGCTGTCAACGCTATTACGAGAAGTCCTATGAATTCGGAATCCCTCCCGGAACCGTGACGACTGCGGGGTCGGAGATCGTTATCCCGACTAGCAATGTTGGGATGCACTCTATCAGATTCAAAGAAGAGTCTCCCCAGACTCCCCAGGTGTGGCTGCGTAGTCCAAGCTCAGGCGAGCGAAGCCTGGTATTCGACTCTACAGACCATACGGATGAGAAAGGAGCTGCTGCCAACGTCTCCAAAGTCGGGTTCCACATCCAGTTCGACGGAGTATCCGGACACATATACTTCGTACACTGGGTTAAGGATGCTCGTCCCTTCCTGACGACTTTCTAACAACACCCGCCCCCCGGGTTCGCACATGCCTTCAACTATGATCTTGATGGAGGCCCTCCGGGAGCCCAGCTTCGGGAGGGTAGTTCCCAAGGCTCTCATGCCTTCTGGGAACCAGTACACCCTTGACTCTCAAGGGCGTATCCTTGTCGAGTTCCAAGATATAGAGACTCTGGGTGAATTAGGCTTTCAGGTTGTAGGCTACTCGGGTGTCGGATCGACTCCCGGCGCTCGAGGCATGGAAGGGTTGGTAGACGTCGAAGTCACCAATATCCAGAGCGGCGACGTCCTGGTATTCGACGCTACTGACGGACATTGGAAAAATTCCCCCATAACTCCGTCTTCGTTCCAGGTCGGCCCGGGGCTACACATCGACACGGGAACGAACCCGGCGACACTAGATGTCGCAATGCCTCTTCCTGGCACCTACCTACCCCAGCCCCAGCTAGCAATCCTGGGAGGCGTTCTAGCTGCGACTGCTCCTGCAGACCAGTTTATGATCGGCATCAATCTTACTGGTGCCCCTCAGTTTGCTCAGCCCTCATTCAGCAACCTCTCGGGCGTAATCTCTCCTCTCCAGATTTCTCTTACTGACGGGCATATCTTCGTAGGTAATTCGAGCAACAACCCTGCAGATGTTGCACTCTCTGGCGACGTTACGATTACTGACACAGGTGCTGCGACTGTCATCACGGCCACCAACGCCGTCTTGGGCAAGTCTCGTCCCGATAATTCAACGATCACGATCACAGGAGGTGTCCTCTCTGCAGTCTCAGGTACTGCGGGCATCAACCAACTAACCGGCGATGTGACAGCCGGCCCTGGTGTAGGTTCTCAAGTAGCTACCCTAGCGACCGTCAACAGTAACGTAGGCACATTCCAAGGTATTACTGTCAACGCGAAGGGTCTAGTAACTGCTGCGGTCGATCAGCACTACCCGACGGGGCCGGCGACGTGGGCTGTGGGTTCGGTTGCGTTCGCAACTTCGACGACTGGGCTTGGCCAAGACAACGCCAACCTATTCTTCGATGACTCCAACAACTTCTTGGGTATCGGAACTGGTTCGCCGAGTCAGAGATTGCACGTTGCCGGCAACATCTACCTACAAGCTGGCGACATCCATCTCGACAACACTCGGATCATCTACGCCAAGAACACGTCGGGAGTCCTGAAGCAGGTCCTGTTTGGTCGTTGGAGCGATAACGCGACCTATTTGGATGGTGGTACTGGCGGAACTTTTCTACGAACTAACGATGGTGTAGTCAATAATATCTACCTAGCTACCACTGGCAAAGTTGGTATTAGTGGTACAAACACTGACTCCAACCTTCACGTAACCAGTGCGGACGCCTCATCGACCGGATATGCTCGGTTCACAACCTCTGACTATGTAAGTGGGTCGGTTGGGTCGGGCCTGTTCTTTCATTCCGGGGCGAACAGCGGCAACACCTACTCAGGTATCGGCGCACTTAGTGCGGGCTTCTCAGCGTGGAACAACCTGATCCTGCAATACGGAGGTGGTCGGGTCGGGATCGGCACAACTAGTCCCCAGACCGGGCTTGACGTAGCTGGCAACCACATCTCCGGCGTCGGTAACATCTCCGGCAGCGCCAACAACTCAGCCTATACTATTTGGGGCGGCGGACCTTCTGGTACGGACGGCGGCTACATCCAACTTTGGGGCAGCACTTCTGCCGGAGCAGGCCAGAACATACTTGGCGGCACCACGATCTTCTTTTCGATCAATGGCATTGGTGATCGGGGTCGGGTCAATTCGACCTACATGATTGCTGGAGTGCCTGGCAGCGGCAGTGAAATCTCGTTCAGCAACTCGACTGATCCTTCGACTGGCGCGTGGATACGTAGCGACGGCTCGAACACGGTCATCAGCACCAACGTTGGCGATATATACCTCGGCTATGGGGGCAGCGCAAAGAATATTAGGTTCCACAGCCAGACCAATCAGCTTGGTATTTGGGATAGCAACGGCTACCTGACAGTCGGCTCGCTGGGCCTCATATCGCGGATCTTGGCGACCGGCGCAGGTGGTCAGACAAGCCTTTCGTTCAGCACTGCCGGCTCACTCACTGACGTTATTGAGCTTGACTCACAGGGTATCTCGTCGGGCAACGGTGGGGCAATCTTATTCAGTGCCGCGAGCACAGGTTGGAAGTTCGCTGCAATTAAGGGCTACGTCCGTGACGGTGGTGGCAACAGTCGGGGCGACATCTCGTTTTTAGTTAGACCAGTTAATACCGACTCGACTTTGACCGAGGTCATGCGTGTTGACATGATCGGCCAGATTTGGGGGTTCAATAGCTACATTGCGGTCGCCAACGGCCCAGGCGGCAACCATGGCATGTACAGGATGGTTCCGAACGGTTCGGGGACCCTGTATGGATCGTTCTGGTACAATGACGGCAGCACTACGTACTTGCTACTGACTGCCAACAACGACGCATTCGGTGTCTACAATAGTCTGCGACCGTTTGCTGTGAATGATGCTACCGGCTACGTCACGATGGGCCACGGTCTTCAGGTCAACAGTGGTATCGACACCTATTACTCCACAACCAATGTTGGACTAAACGTCTTTAACGGCGCGGGCGGTGGCTCTGTCCTTCGTATCTACGACGATGGCAATTCCCACATTGAGTCCACTACTGGTCTACACATTAGCTATGCAACGGGCGTGCCAGTCAGTATTTATGGTCATACGAATATCTACAAGGCTGGTGCGAACGACCCACTTCAAGTTGAAGTTGACAATGGTCATTATGCTCGTTGTTTGTTCTTGGTCGATAGCACTCGGCAGTGGAGCGCGGGCGTCAATCCGTCAGGCGAGTATGTTGTTGCTGACGAAACCGGAGGTCAATTCTACCTAAAAGTTGACACTAGCGGTATCGTTCACGCAGTTAATGGCTCATTTGACACTCACGGCGCCAACGCAGGCTACTTCCTAGATGACCGTACAGGTACTTCGCCGACCACTTGGGCCTGGTATGCAACCAGCGGTCTTGTTCGTTTGTGGAACAACGTTAATAACGACCGCATCACCGTTGATACTAGTGGGATTGTTACCTTCACTAACTATCTTGCTGTACCGAACTTGGTCAGCTACACGTGCAAAGACACCGGAGGAACTGCGCGTGGTGCGGTCACAATGGCCGCCAGCAACGAACTCTTGATTAGCGACAACCTGCGCAACATCAAGATGCAGGGTCCAATTATGCCGATCACGGACAACACTTGGTTCTGCGGCACAGCCGGCCTAGCTTGGAGCAATGTTAATTCATATGGTTACACCACTTCGTCGGACCGAAAGTACAAGAAAGAAATCGGGAATTTGCCAAACTGTCTTGACCTGGTGAACAAACTTCGACCACAGAAGTACAAGCTCAACGACGAGACCGACGAGGTCGCGGAGCATTATGGCTTTGTTGCGCAAGACCTCGAAGCGGCGATGGGTGAGTCAGGACACAAGTTCGGCGCGTTCGTGCCTAACGAAGACGGTCACGGCATCGCGTACAACGAGTTGGTGGCGGTGTTGTGGAAGGCGTGCCAAGAGATGTCGAGTCGCATCGAAACCTTAGAAGCAAAGGTCCATTAGCATGGCGGCAAGTGAAGCAGACTGCGTTGCGCAGTTTCCAAGACAACAGAATTGTATTGATCGACTGTACTCACGACTCCTTAATTGGGCGTCGTTTGTATCAGCGGCTACGCCTCCAGCGGATCACACGGTTGCACCGGACAAGGCTTGGGTCCAGCAGCGGGTGTTGGCGGAGCGGACGCCGATCACAGCGGACCAAATCTCACGCCAGCTTGGGCCGTGGTTCGTTGAGGATCCAAATATACGCACCAAAGTACGGTCCCACTTGAATGCGTGGAACGATGCGGCTACAGAGACGACATTGGAGGGCGACATCGACACAGTGGTCCCGTATGTTATGCCGAAGTTTGCCGCCACTGTCGTTAGTGACCAAGAGGTCGCGACGTGGTGCGACAAGAACGGCTATCCACGCCCAAGCGGTCTCGTAGGCGTATTTAGCAACTCGCCCCTCTAACAGGAGAAACAAATGCCCAACGACACGCCCCCACAGGTCGTTCAACAAGCACCTCAGCAGGTCCAGATCTCAGGAGATACTGACGTACCTATCGTCTTCCAGGCTCAAATGTGGCAACAGATTGTGCAAGTACTGGCCAAGGGGCCCTACGAAGTTGTAGCTGGACCGATCCAGAGCATCAATTCTCAGATAATAGAGTTCGCGCAGAGACAACAGCAACAGCAACAGCAACAACAGTCTCCTCCCCTGCCCCAGAAGCCTCTTGCCAACGGACACGATCCTGATGGCGTACAACAGTGACATCTTCGATGTTCGATCGCCTTCAGAGGCGAAGAACATCATCCTGACTCCTCAGGACGGTCTTACTCCTGAACAGCGTTGGAGGACTGAGACTCCCTACCTTGTAGAACTGATCCACAACCACACCAACAAGGGGTCGTTCGTGCTCGACTACGGGTGTGGGATTGGCCGTCTCTCTAAAGAGATGGTCAACGTAGGCAGGTATGTTACCGGGGTCGACATTTCCTGGTCCATGCGGGCCCTCGCGAACGACAATGTCAGGTCAGAGAGGTTCATGGACTGCTCTCCGGAGTGGTTCTACCAGCTGATGCTCGTCGGCAAAATGGGGTACGATCTTGGTCTAGCCGTGTGGACTTTGCAACACTGTGAAAACCCGGAAAAAGACATCTACCTTATCCAGCAAGCCCTCACGCCCCGAGCAGGGCAACTGTTCGTCGTTAACAATAGGCGGCGTGTCGTTCCAACCGATAAAGGTTGGGTCGACGACGGTCTAGACATTGATAGCATGTTACGTGAGGCCTGTAAAGAATGCCTTTTCAAAGATGTACTAGACCCGAATATTGTAGGACCAGTAGTATCGGGCAATACGTTCTGGGCCGTATACCAATTTTAGGGCCAAAAAGAATCTTATGGGCGACCTAAAGATTTCTCTTGACCCCCTATAGGCGACTGTTTAATTATCATATATTAAGGTGGGTAGTTAGGAAGGGCCATAAGTAACTAATGCCACCGGCACCAGCAGGAGCTAGGATGACGTCAGTCGTTGGGTTCGCCCAACGGATGACTCAGGCTGCTCGCTACGTTATATCGGGAGTAAGGCCGGACACCTGGTTCGGCCCGATGCAACCGCTAGCCCCGATGGCTCCTCAGCAGGATGGCGTGAAAGGCCGTCGCTGGGACTACCCAACCGGTATCAACCTAAACTACGTTCCCAGGTCAGATGCTGCGATAGGGTTCGGAACTCTCCGAGCTCTGGCTGACTCGTGCGACCTCCTCCGGATTGCTATCGAGTCCCGCAAAGACCAGATGGCATCCCTGGAGTGGATTATCAGGCCTAAGAAGCCTGGGAAGGGTATGAACTCCGATGTCTGGTACAAAGCCGGAGCAGATGCCCATCCCCAGATCCCTGCTGAGCAGCAAGGGCGTATCGATAAGATCACCAAGTTCTTCCAGTATCCGGACCGAGAGAATCCCTGGGATCAGTGGCTCAGGGAATGGATGGAAGACGTCTTCGTCATCGACGCTCCTGCGATGCAAAGAGTCCGCACCCGAGGTGGTGAACTATACGGACTGGAGCTTATCGACGGAGCAACAATTAAGCCCCTCCTCGCAGCTGACGGACGCCGACCGAAACCGCCTGATCCGGCTTATCAACAAATTCTCCACGGAATCCCTGCTGCAGATTACACTACAGAAGAGCTCATCTACTGTCCTTGGAATACAAGAACTAATCGACTGTATGGGTACTCGAAGGTCGAGCAGATCCTCATTACGGTTAACACATCTATCCGTCGATCACTCTTCCAGCTGAACTATTACACCGAGGGTACTCAGCCTGATGCTTTCATGGGTCTGCCCAAAGAGTGGACCATGGAGCAGATCAAGGACTTCCAGGACTATATGGACTCTCTGTTGCAGGGTAACCTCGCAACGCGCCGGCACCTCAGATTCGTTCCCTCCCCGTTTGACTACCAAGAAACCAAGACTGCTCCCCTGAAGGATACTTTCGACGAGTACCTTGCCAGGATCATTTGTTTTACCTTCGCGATCGCAGCGGACCCGTTCATCGAACACGTCTCTCGCGGAGCTGTTGAGAAGTCGCATACCAGGGCCCTCGAGGAGGGCCTCGAGCCGAACCAGTCCTACGTCAAGACGATCATGGACAGGTTCATCGAAGACGACTTCAAGAGTCCGGACTTAGAGTTCAAGTTCGTCGAGAACCGAGAGCAAGATCCTAAAGCTCAGATGGAGATCGACGTCGGGTATGCGAAAGCCGGTCTCTATGCGATTGACGAGATACGCATCGCCAGAGGTAAGGTACCGCTTGGGGGTCCTGCCTCAATACCAATGCTTGCAACCGCTACGGGGTACGTCCCCCTCTCGGCTCTTACGATGCCTGGAGCGGCTGAGAATCTTGCAGCAGCAGGAGGACCTGCAGCGCAAATCGTTACCGGCAGTACGGGAGGTAGACCAGCCCCCAAGCCCTCACCCACAGCAAAAGTCAAGGAGCACGACCATTCGCCTTCGAAGCCTGGACGTAACGAGGGTGAGGATGATGAAGAAGAGGATAGCTCCTCGGGTAATTCTTCCTCTTCAGTTGCGAAGGCTGCGTCAGCTCCAGCGGTTAACGAGCAGGCGTCCGCTGGCGGTGAGGGTACATGGTGGCCTGTTGCCGCTGAAGACCTAAATGAACAAACTACTGATATGAAAGCGCGCCCCCGCAAACCTACAGAAACAGAATCTGAGAACTCGGACAGTCCTCCGCCAAATGCAGATGTAGGAGTAGGACTACATCCGGCACCTCAGACACAGCCTGCTCTTGACTACTACCCAATTGGTAGCCTAGAGCGGGTTCTCGCGCAACTCTAACCAAGCAACCAAGCCGACTGCATTTGGTTTAAGCGGAGGTAAACTCTCATGACTACGCAGAAGATGGTTTCGGTCTCTGGAGTAGTAGCTGGCTATGACGGCCCGTTCACAGGTTCAGTCGACCCAAACAGCGATGGCAGTGTCACGATCGACATCCGGGATGTTCCGGCCGCTATCGGCGGCGGTCTCATGCCGGCGTTCGATCGCCTCTTCCACTACGGCAATGCCATCCCGGCAGCAGCTTCGACCTCGTTGGTCGTCCACAGCTCGACACTTGCCAACGGCTCACTCACGATCTCGGCACAGCCGGATGTTGCCCGACAGCTGCAGGCAGTCGTTACGCCAGGCACGACAGGGATCACTGCAGGTGAGTTGATCCTCGAATACGTCGCGAATGACGGTACGACCACGACGGACTCGCTTGACCTTAGCGAGGTTGGTACGACCACAACGACTCTGAGATCGACCAAGGGGGCGTTGCACGTCAACTCGGCAAGCGTCGCCGATCTGGCAGGCGGAGCATCTCCGACGGTCATCGTCGGGACGAATGCGACACTCGGCGTCCCGATGAACCCGTTCGCCGTCGCCGGTACGATCTTCAAGGAGAACCTTGACGGGTCAGACGTTGCAGTCGGTTCCCGCGGCACGCTCACAGGGACCGGTCTCTATACCCCGGCAACCGCTCCGAACGGTACGCACACCTTCGCAATGGACTATGGGTGCTTGTCGCCGTAAGTCACTAGTGAGGATCGACCCGTAGGACACTAGTGACTATGACGGTTGATGAGGTGCTTACCCTGGCTGAGTCGCTCCTGACCTCAGGAGATGCGGTTACCTCGGCATCGTTGTATCGTAAGATCATCGACGCTCCGCATCTCTTCGGAGTCCCGGCTAGTGCGACCAGCCAGGGGACAGCATGGCGGGCATTAGGAGTTATAGCAGGTGAGGCCGGTAACTTGGCAGCAGCAGTCGCTATGACAGAAAGGTCTATCCAGACCGATCGGTCTGCTGCTTCTGCTGTTGGCTGGTGTAACCTGGGTAACCTCCTATGCCGTCAGGGTAACTTTGACGGGGCGCTGGAGGCATTCCAGAAGGCCTCTGACTTAGGGCTGACGGACTGGCATGTCCAGCTCAACTACGGGATCCTGAACCTTTGCCTTTCCAACCCCGAAGAAGCTATTAAGTGGTTGGAAAAGGCATTCACTACTGTTCCGGATGATGACCTGAAGATCAAGAACCTCACGATGGATCTGGGCTATGCTCGGGTCATGAATGGGGACTTCAAGGTCGGCTTCCAGCTCCTCAATTTCTTCTGGTCCAGTCCGTTCTCCTTCCCCGCTGGACTCTTTGCAGATCCCGAAGCTGCGGTCCAGCAGAAGAACAAGAAGATCAAAGACACTCTGCCTCTGCGACTCCCTGTATGGGACTTCCGCAGAGACCCCCAAGGTCTAGAGATCCGAGGAAAGACTCTCTTGATCTGCTCCAACCAGGGAGCGGGTGATGCAATCCAGTTCTACAGGTTCCTGCCTATACTGGCGTACAACTACCAGTGCAACATATGCCTGTCAGTTCCTGAACAGCTCGTCAGGCTGTTCAAGGAAACTATCACAGCAGACAGCATACACGCCTTCGACGAGCGCGAGCTGATCCTGACAAACCCCATACAACAATCCCAAGAACCTTACGACACGTTCCTGCCGATTTCTCTTGTGCCTGAAGCCATCGGACTCGAGCTCGAACACTTAGCAGGATTCTACTACGGGATCCCAGGCAAGCCTGACTACCCGTGGCTGATCTTCCCGGAACAGCAAGAACGCGCTACCAATCCAGACCCGAACCGTTCTTCGGATTTCAAGGTAGGTCTAGTCTGGGCAGCAAGACAGGATCAAGATACAGGACCTAAGAGGTCCATACCGCTAGAAGATCTGCTACCTCTGACTGCTATCCCTGGAACGAAGTTCTATGGTCTGCAAGTTGGAGAGAAGGCCAAGGACATCCAGAGTTTGGGAGCGCAGCACCTTATCGAGGATCTGTCTCCACAGATAGCGGACTTCCGTGACTTGGCAAATGCAATTGGACAGATGGACCTCACCATCTCCTGCGACACGGGGCCGTTACATCTCGCCGGGGCTATGGGATGCCCTGTGTTGGGTCTTCTCAGCCGTACCGCCTCCGACTGGCGTTGGCTCGATGCCTTCAAATACTCCTTCCGCAGTCCTTGGTACCCCGGAATGCAGCTCTTCAGACAGCGCAAGCACGGGGACTGGAGTGACTGCATCAACTACGCTAAAGCTTTCATCATCGACCACCTTACACCCAACGGCCACGTGGTCCTATCACCTGACAGAGACAGCGGCGGTCAGTGAGCGGTGAGCGGTGAGGTGGCAAAAGGTAAGGTTACAAAGGCCGAAGCGGAGTACGTTAGGCAGTCGCCTGACTATCAAGAGCGACGTTGTTACATATGTACGATGTTCCGTCCCCCTCGTGCATGTACGCTGGTTACAGGCAGGATCCTAGCCGGCGGCGTTTGCAAATGGTTTGAGCTTGACGAACGGTTCTCAGTAGAAGAGGCTTCCAAGCCTGTTGACGTTAACAAAGACAGCAATAGCGACAGCGAAGACACGCCAGCAACGACAGCGACAGTTGCCAAGAGGGACATTGCGATGACCGACAATCTGCGTATGTATCTGCCACTCACCAAGATCGATGCGGTCAATCGCTTGGTCTATGGCATTGCGACCGAAGAGAAGCCGGACCGCTCGAATGAGATCTTCGACTACTTCAAGTCGAAGCCTCACTACGAGTCTTGGTCCCAGGAGATCTCCAAGGCTACCGACGGCAAGTCCCTCGGCAACCTCCGCGCGATGCACTCCAAGATCGCAGCTGGCAAGCTCACCGAGCTGACCTTCAATGATGCCCAGAAGCGCATCGAGATCTGCGCCAAGGTCGTTGATGACAACGAGTGGGAGAAGGTCGTCTCCGGTGTCTACACCGGCTTCTCGCAAGGTGGCAGCTACATCGAACGCTTCCAGGACCCAGAACGTCCGAACCTGAAGCGCTATGTTGCAGCGCCGACAGAGATCTCGCTGGTCGATCTGCCCTGCCTCCCGACGGCAACGTTCCAGATGATCAAGAGTGCAGGGCCTGTCCCGCTGGTCGAGATCCGTCCCTTCTCCACTGTCGGGTCGGAAGAAGAAGTCGGCAAGGCCATGGAGAAGTTCTACTCTGGCGAGCTGACCTTCCAGAAGGTCATCCACAACCTCGACCCCGATGACACTCCAGCCTCCGCAAATACAGAGCTGTCCAAGGACACATCCTCAGAGGGCGGCGAAGGCGGAGACACAGGCCTCGAGAAGCACAATCCGGGGAACGCGATGTTTCGTCCGTCGCTGGACACGACGGGCACTGGAAACGTCAATCTCAGCGCGGGCTTTACCGAAGCTGGTGAGAACACTGCGGCCACGACGCAGAGGATGAAGACCGGCGCCGAGATGGTCGACGGGATGGCATCCAATACTGAGATGGAGTCAGGAGCTCACGAGCAAGAGCCCAAGACCCGTCAGGGCAACCCAGACAACTCGCCGGGCGGCGTCAACTCGACAGCAGGCTCAGGAGGCATGACGGGTATCAAGCAAGAGACGTCGATGTCCGGTTCAGGTACTCCCCCAGGTATGGGTAAGGAGTCCGACGGCGACATGGACGACGAGAAAATGAAGAACATGTCGGAAGAAGACAAGAAGAAAATGATGTCCGACAAGGACGAAGACGACAAGCCCAAGAACATGGGCAAAGGCGACCAGCACACCGACGATACCCCCGCAGGGCTCAGCGGCGTCACCCAAATGTGGCTTGCCAAGGACGGTAAGCCCTTCCAGAAGAAGGCCGACGCTGTCGCGTACAACGAGAAGCTGGAGCAGGATGAGCTGGTCAAGAATCTGACCGGCGGAGTCTCTTCGGTTCTCAGTGAGCTCGCTTCTGCGTTGGATCGCATCGACGGAGGTTCTCTGAACATCCTCGACGCGAATGCCATGGACGCAGTTTGGCAGGAAGCCCAGAAGGGCACGCAGACTCGTGCCGGAGCACAGCCGCTCGGCAAAGTCTACGCCTCGGTTGAAGACATCCCGCCGGCAGTCAAGGAGCACTTCAAAGACGCGAAGAAGCAGCGTCAGTGGATGCATGTTTGGAACAACGTCTACAAGCAGTCCGGAGACGAGCAGAAGGCGTTCGCACAAGCCTGGGCAGCTGCCGAGAAGGAGCTCTCAGTCAACGAGCTCGAGAAGGCAAAGAAGCCCTACGGCGATGTCGAATACGCCGACACCGGATTCCTCCCGGATGGTATCCACAGGCTCCCGCTCGACAACCCGAAACACATCGGCAAGTCGTGGGCGTTCCTCCACATGCCCCGGTACGCCGGCAAGTATTCGGCAGCCAATCTCAACACTGCCAAAGCACGCACGACGGAAGCTTGGAAGGCCCATATCAACCCAGAAGGTCCTCCGAACGCTGCGAAGCTCAACGGAGCAGACCTGATCAAAGCCGTTGCTGAGGGATACTCCAAGCACCTCTACGACGTCGGCGAGATCGCCTGCACCATCCTTCGCCTGTACGACCTCAAGCAGTGCCTCGAGATGGAAGCCATCCGTGAGGGTGACTCCAATGCGATGGCAACGAAGCTCGGCGCCAACATCTCGTCCCTGTGCGACTTCCTCCGGGCCCTCGTTGTTGAGGAGACCGAAGAGCTCGTCATGGGTACCGAAGACATGATGGGTCATACGGACGAAGACGAAGGAGACGTCCTCGTCATCGCGATGCGGGCAGCTGTCGGGCCCAACGCTACCTACCTCGGCAAGACCCTTCACCAGGTCATCACCAAGCACGAGGAAGCGAAGGCAGCTGCAGTCAAGGAAGCCAATCCGAAGGCGACCTATAAGATGTCGCCAGCGACTCGGCTCGTCGAGGCCCTCCAGAAGGTCGGCCGCAAGATGGGTCAGGTCAACCGGATGCATCTGCAGGCAGCTCACGATCACGTCTCCTCGATCTGCGACGGCGAAGTCTGCGAGATGAGCGACACCGAGAAGTGGCAGAAAGCAGGTGCGAAGCTCTCGAAGGAGACTCGCGACCATCTCAAGAACATCCACGACAAGATGTCCGACCTCGGCGCCGACTGCTCGATGTCGAAGGGGACTCTCCTGCGTCATACGACAGGCGAGATTGCGACCTTCGAGAAGTCGCTCGGTATCGGGTCAGGCAACCTGGCGAAGGTTCTGATCGAGAACGAAGCCCTCAAGAAGGCTCTCGACGATACGAGGAGCCAGGTGAGTGTCGTGCTCGACCGAGTCAAGAAGCTCGAAGAGACTCCACTTCCTGCGAAGGGCGTCAAGAGGCTCCCCGACAACGTTCGGGTCCTCGAGAAGGACGGATCTTTCACATTCGCGAATGGCGGCGCAAACAGCCAGATGGATGTGCAGGACAAGCTCGCCGAGGTCTTCAGGGGGATGACTTCCGAACAGATTTCCCTCGAGCTGATCAAGATCGCCCAACGCAACCCCGTGATCCGCACAGTCGGGTAACCTGGTAACCGGGTAACCCATACCACAACAAGGGTCAAGCCCCATGACCTCTTTCATGCAGTGGTTTGAGAATGCCCTCAAGCGCAAGCTGCCAGTCATCAGGAGAATCAGCATGAGCCCCATACCGCAGCCGACGAACGTAGTCCTGTATTGTCTCACCCAAGACGACGCTGACAAGATCAACAAGCGCCGCAATGACTCGATGGAGAGCCTGGACAAGCATAAGGCCAACTCCGACGGGACAGTGCTCCACTTCGGCGGTGAGGTGTACTCGGGTGAGCGGTACCCAATGCTGATCC
>Ga0247661_1000076_pt1 | contig 17582 bp, 16 predicted proteins | sample CNK02_metaG_FD_182799 | JGI IMG/M metagenome (GOLD analysis project Ga0247661, IMG submission 182799) | Soil microbial communities from Purdue University Martell Research Forest, Indiana, United States - CNK02 | ecosystem: Environmental > Terrestrial > Soil > Temperate forest > Bulk soil...
CTCACCACCCCCGCGTAAAACGTGCCAATCTTGTGCTCCATATCGCGCTTGAAGTACATCGCGCCGATCTCACGGACCGCGACGTACACCAGACCAGTTTGAGGGCTGTAGGATGGACTGAACCAAACCGTAGCGCCGTTCGAGTTCGGGTAAAGGAGGGTGCCCTTTTCTGTGGGTTCGGCACCCTGTAATCGGATAGGCCGACCGTTAGAATCGAGACCCGTTGCCCAAGTCTGTCTTGCATTCGAGGGACTTTATAACTCTGGCCTTCGTGTCTCCCGCCTTCGGACTCCCGGACATCGAAGGCTGCGCGGGCCGAGACGGTCAAAGCCATTGTCGCTGTAGGTGCCAGGGGCTTTAAACGCGTGGTCGATTTAGCGCCAAACCCCAGGCCGCCGCGGCCATCGCCGCGATCATAAGCCCGGAGCTCGTAACACTCAGCGCGCGGGGAAGCGGGCCATGATCCAGGGTCTGGATCAATACACCGAAGGGAAACAGCGCCGCTCCGGCGAGCAAGGCGATCGCGAGGACTAGTTTCCATTTTTCTGAGAATCCAATGCGGTCGAAAGCAATGCCCAGAACAATGAGCACCATCGCCAGACCGATCCAATGTCCATGGGCGTCTACCTGGCGTTCATACACATATTTGGCTTCGCGATAGTTCGAGAGGGAGGCCTTCAGTTGTGCAGGGTTTTGTTCCGCTGCCCGCGTGAAGGCCGATGCGAGAGAGGCGCCGATCCGATCGAGCGCCTGGTGCTCGGCGAACGCCGCGTACCATGTGCCGTGGCACATTCCGACAACGGCGAGTGCAATACCACCGATTAGCAGAACCCGCCGCGCCGCAGTCAAGAGGTCATCTCCGCGTCGGCATCCAAGCTACGGGCGTGGCGCACGATACCGATCCACATCGCCAAAAGTGCGACAACGACCAGCAGCCCGCCGAAATCGGCCAACGCGCCAGCAAGCAGGCCGAATCGAAGCTCGAACAACACACACACAGGAAGGATCACCGATCCGGCCAATAGCGTGGACGCCCAGCGGCGTCTCCAGCGTTCGCTTAGATTCACGTACGGTTGGAAGAAAGCCATAATCATGGCGAGCAGTCCAAACTCGATAATGTGCGCGTGAGCCGCGATCTTGACGGCACGATCACCTTGGAGCTGGGCGTACTCCGTGAGCGCATTATTGATTTGAACCCCGTCTCGCGACGCAGCGCCGAGCGCCATTTCGGAAAGAATCGCGTAGTCCTGTGCTTCGTGGTGATACAGATCGGAGGCCGCATAGTACGCACCATGCGCAAACCCAACAAGAATAAGGATCAGTCCTCCGGCGAGCAGGCGGGTTGCGGAAGTTGCACGTGAATCGAGCAGAGAATCTGAAGACAAACCTGGCCCGGCTCCACGGAAATGATGGTACACGCCGGTCAAATACACAGCGGTCACGAGCAACACGCACAGGCCGCCCGCGTCGGCGATTATGCTGGCCCAACCGATTGCCTGCAAAGGACTATACGCGAGGCCCACATAGTGGATCAGGAACACGCCGAGCGGTAGGAGGGCAGCTCCGACGAGAAATAACCAAGCGAGGTTGCGTTTCGTAATCTCGGAGAATGCTATCCAAGGTTGCAGCACCGCGAGCAACAAAGCAAGATAACCAAAACCGATCATGTGGACGTGCGTATCTACCTTGGTACCGCGATTTTCAAGAAAGGATCCAACGTCCTGAAAGTGCGCTGCCACTGAGGCACCGTCGCCAGCAAGTGCGGCGCCGGCCCCAGCCTCGAGTGCCGCTCCCACGCGGGCAGCGTTCTGATGCAGCACGAATACGGCAAAAATATCGCCAAAGATCATGCCGACGACAATCAGGCCGATCCCGCCAAGGACCAGCAAACGGCGGGCACCCAAGCGCGAAAAATGCGCACCGCTGCCGGCCGGCATTGAATCGATCGTGGAATGCATGGTCCCGTATGTTACCGGATTTTGGCGATGGCCCGAGACTTGCCGTAAAGAGTGGGGCGGGCCTCAGGTCACACCACTTAGAAACGCCAGCTGAATCTGCCGCGGGTTGAACAACGCGCGCGGCGTTCCATAAAGGGGGTTCGGTGAGCCTTCCTGGAAGAACTGCGTCCCTGCAGATTCATCAGGTTGTCCACGGCGGCGTGGGACTTTGTGCTTGGCACCATCGTCACGATTCAGTCGCCACAGCGATTCACCAAATTTGCCGGTTCGGACGTGAACGGCGACGTTTTTGGCAACAGCGACCGTGTGGGCATCGAGCCGAGGAATACTTTCGCTGGCGACAATTTCCGTTCGGTAGACTTGAGCTTTTCGCGAGCCTTCCCGGTTCGCGAAACGAAGAAGCTGGAGGTCATCGCCGAGGCATTTAACCTCTTCAATACCACAAACATTCGGTTTTTCAACGCTGCCTACGGTGCCGCTGATTTCTGGCCGCATTTTCGTGGAATAGTATTGGTAATAGGCCTTTGCTTCCTTCCGCGAGGGACGGCAAACGACGTGGCACAGCGTGAAAACGCCCGTAGTGCGGTCCATAGCGCGGGCTCTCTGCTTAATTTCATCAACTTCGGTTTTCGATTTATCGAGATCAACGGAAATAGCGAACAGGAAGTCGGCGTTGCGAACGGCAAAGTTGCGTCCTTCCCCTGATCCAGCCGCATTCATGACCGGCGGCCGGCCATCGAAAGGCCGCGGATAGCCGTAGACGTTCTTGAGATCAAAAACCTGACCGTCCCAATCAAAAACGGTCCCTGGTGATTCCAGATGCGCGTCACGACGTCAAACCATTCCTGCGCCAGAGCGTAGCGGTCCGCATGTTTCTCCGGGAGGTTGATTCCGAAAGCATCGTACTCCGGCTTGTTCCAGCCGGCGACGACATTCAGACCGAGCCGGCCTTCACCCAACTGATCGGCATTTGCCAGTTGCTTGGCGGCAACCACGGGATGAATCGGCGAGCTTGGCAAGACGAATGTTGTTCTCCCGGGAATTGACCCAGCGCTCTGGAACTTTGGTCACAGCCATGCCGCCGGAACAATTAGCAGAGAAAATGCCCAGCTTCAGTGTGTTTTGGTTCAGGATTGGAGCCTGCTTCCGGCCCATGGGTACCTCGCGCAGTGGAATCTATTCGTGGAGAACCGCCAATCGTGCTGATCAGGGGAACGAGTTGGTTAGTCCGGAATAACGGCAGTGACTTCGATCTCGACGCGCGCAGCATCCTCGATCAGGCTGCTGACTTCTACCGCGGTCATGGCCGGATAGTGACCTCCGAAGATCTCACGGTAGACTATGCCAAGCTGCCGGTACGAGTCGACATACTCTTTTTTGTCGAGCACGTACCAATTCATTCGCACGACATTTTCAGGTTTCGCGTTTGCTTCCGACAGCACCTCGACGATATTCCGTAAGATCTGCCGGACTTGTCCCACGAAATCCCGAGAAACCATTTTTCCTTGTGCGTCACAACCGATCATTCCGCTGACAAAAATAGTGCGTCCGTTAGCGACCACTCCGTTCGAATAGCCCTTCGGCCGTGGCCAATGCGCCGGATGCAGACATTTCATGTTTTGTTCTTCCCCTGCGTAGCTGTCGCGGTTGCTGAATTATCCGAAACTCGAAATGCCAGCAGTCGTGCGCGTACTTCGTCAGGAATCGGGATACTGCGGGTCACACGCCGGTCGATCCAGACCAGGACCACCTTGCCGCGCACGCGGTCGGCGCCATCCGGCGCCTGTAGCAGGATGTCCAGACTCACCGACGTGGCGCCGATCTCCCGCACCGAAAGACTTGCCGACAATACTTCGCCGAAGCGGGTGGGAGCCACGAAATCAGCCTCCAGATGGACGGTGGGAAGTCCCCAGCTCCGGGTGGTGACAATCTCCGTGAAAGAAAACTGCAACGCCTCGCGATGCCAGTCTTCCACCAGATTGTTGAACATTTCAAAGTATCGGGGATAGAAAACGATGCCCGCTGGATCGCAATCTCCAAAACGGACCAGCACCTGCTTGCGAAATGGTCCGGTCTGCGGACGGGCTAGTTCATCCACGGATCTGCTCGCTTTCCTGAAAAGCTTTGATAACGCCGCGCGCGATGATCAGTTGCTGAACCTCAGTCGCGCCTTCGTAGATACGAAGGGGGCGGATTTCGCGATAAAGGCGCTCGACGACCGACCCGCTCACGACACCCAGCGCTCCAAAGATCTGGACGGAGGCGTCAATGATGCGCTGCGCGCTCTCCGTGGCGCTCATCTTGGCCATGGCGGCCTCGATTGTAACCGTGTGCCCCTGGTCGCGGAGCCAGGCGGCACGATAGGTCAGCAGTGCCGCGGCATCGATGTCGGTGGCCATGGAGGCCAGCTTGGCTTGAGTCAATTGAAAGTCAGCGAGAGCCTGGCCGAACATCCTCCGCGAAGTGGCACGGCGCAGACTTTCTTCCATGGCTCGGCGGGCAAAACCTAGGGCAGCGGCGGCGACGGAAGTGCGGAACACATCGAGGGTGGACAAGGCCACTTTGAACCCCCGACCAGCCTCTCCGAGACGTTGCTCGCTGGGGACGCGGCAGTCCTTGAAGACCAGACGCGCCAGAGGGTGTGGAGCGATCACTTCCACGCGCTCCGCAACTTCAACGCCCGCTGTTCCGGATTCCACAACGAACGCGCTGATCCCGCGAGATCCTTCGCCTTCGCCGGTGCGGGCAAAAACAACGTAGAAGTCTGCGATGCCACCGTTGGAGATCCAAGACTTGTCGCCGCTTAAGACATAAGAGTCGCCGTCCCGTCGCGCTTCGCACTGCATTGCCGCGACGTCTGATCCAGCATTCAATTCTGACAAGGCGAACGCGGCGATGGCCTCGCCCTTGGCGACGGCCGGCAAATACTTTTTCTTCTGGTCGAGAGTTCCAAAAAGTGTGATGGCACCGGAGCCGAGGCCCTGCATGGCAAAAGCAAAGTCCGCAAGCCCTGAATGCCGCGCAAGGGTTTCACGGATGAGGCAAATCGCTCGCGTGTCAATTGTGTCGGACGATCCGCCGAACGCCGTGCCTCCGACCGCGTACTTTAGCCAACCATCTGCGCCCAGCTGGCGCACCAATCGGCAGCATGCTTTGTCAACTCCATCTTCAGTTTCTTCCGCCAGAAGACCGCCGGCCCACCGGTGCAGTTCGATAGCCAGCGTTCTGTGATGGGCCTCGAAAAACGGCCAGTCCAGGTGACGACTGTCGTCCATTTTCAGTCTCCCTTGAACTCTGGCTTCTGCTTGTTGACGAAGGCGTGGTAGGCACGGTGAAAATCGTTTGTCGCCATGCAGATCGCTTGCGCCTGTGCTTCTGCGTCAATAGCTTCGTCCACACCCATGTTCCATTCCTGCTGCAACATTCTCTTGGTCATGGCGTGCGCGAAAGTAGGTCCGGAGGTCAACTCCGAAGCGAGTGCCATGGCTTCGGTCAAGAGCACTTCCGGAGCGCAGAGCCGGTTTAGAAAACCCCAGCGCTCGGCTTCTTCAGCACTTATGCTACGGCCAGTGAAGAGAAGTTCGGTTGCTCGTCCCAGGCCGATGATACGCGGCAGCACTGCACAGGCGCCCATGTCGCAACCGGCCAGTCCTACGCGGGTGAACAAAAATGCGATCTTGCTCCGTGGTGTTCCCAGGCGTAGGTCCGAGGCCATCGCCAGGATGGCACCTGCACCCGCGCAAACGCCATCTATCGCGGCGATGACCGGCTGAGGACAAGAACGCATGGCTTTGACAAGATCTCCTGTCAGCCGAGTGAACGCCAACAAACCCGGCATATCGAGCTTAGTAAGAGGCCCGATGATCTCGTGGACATCTCCACCTGAGCAAAAATTACCTCCCGCGCCGGTCAGAATGACAGCCTTGATATCGGAAGCTTCCGACATCGCGCGAAACAGGTCACGCAATTCGGCATATGAATCAAAAGTCAGAGAGTTCTTTCGCTCGGCGCGGTTGAGCGTGATGCTGGCAGTCTGGTCTGTTACCTGGTACTCGAAATGTCTGCCTTTGTAGCCGGCGAGGAGACTACGGTTAACCGGCAATTGGTGTGGTTGGCCGGGGAGATGCCGCATCATTTTCTCCTGCCGATCAGACCGAGCTTGTGTCTCGATTCTGGCACGGCGACCGTGTTCAAATGCGCTTTGAGCTTGCCGAGCGTCGCCATCATCATTTGTTTGTCATCCTGGCTCAATCCGCTCAACAGTTCAATGATCCACTCTTCATGACTTGCGGCGATTTCGCGAAAGCGCTTCAGTCCGGCAGCGGTCAGCTTGACGGTGATTGCCCGGCGGTCACCGCGGTCGAGGGCTCTCACGACCAAACCTTCCCGCTCGAGCTGATCTGTTATTCCCGTCACGTTTCCGCCGGAAACCATCAGACGTTTCGACAATTCGCTCATGCGCAGACCGGCCGGATAACGCTCCAGCTGCGCCATCAAATCGAACCGCGGCAAGGTGGTCGAAAATTCCCGGCGCAAGCCTCCGCGGACATGATTTTCGACCCGCACCGTACAGGACAACAAGCGAAGCCACAAGCGCAACGCCTGATGATCGTCTTTGGTCGCTCGCGTCTCGAGATCAACCAGTCTGACGCGGTTGGCGATCAACTCGGAACCGCTCTTTCTGAGTGCCGATGTAGTCTCCATAGAGCCCCTCACATTACCTCGCCACCAGATATCGCGATCGCTTGTCCCGTGACCGCTTCGCTCCCGGGCAAGCACAGCCACGCAACTGCATTCGCCACTTCCTCAGGCTGGATCAACCGTTTCTGCGGATTTTGCGAAACTAGCTCGGCTAACGCTTGTTCCGGTGTTCGCCCGGTCTTGGCAACGATTTTTTTTACACTTTCGCGAACCATGTCGGTTTCCGTATAACCAGGACAGACCGCGTTAACAGTTATTCCTTTTGTTGCAACTTCGAGCGCCAAAGCGCGCGTCAGGCCTACCACGCCGTGCTTCGCGGCGCAGTATGCCGAGACGTAGCCGTAGCCGACCAGGCCTGCGGTACTTGCTATGTTTACGATCCGTCCCCAGCCGCCCGCGAGCATGCCTGGCAAAGCAGCCTGCGTGCAGTAAAAGGTCCCGTCCAGGTTGACCGCCATCATCGTTCGCCAAAGCGAAGATTCCATTTTCACAAACGGTGCCGAGCCCGCCTGCCCGGCGTTGTTAATGAGGATGTCGATTGGGCCATAGCGTGAACGCGCCTCTTCGAGCGCGCGTCGGACATCCTCAAAATCGCTGACATCCGCTACCACATGACCGGTCCGACCGGCATCCCACGGCGCCGCGTCGTCGCCGGTATGCACGCAACTCCGGCTTAGCGTCGTCACGCGAGCACCGTGTGCCAGCAGGACGCGTGCCACCGTCGCGCCAATGCCTCGAGCCCCGCCGGTGACAAGCGCATGTTTGCTCGAAAGAAGCCGCGAGTATTGATTCTCGCTACCTTGTTTCATACCTGCACCAGCAATTGCGCGCGCGCGATGTTGCGTTCCAGCTGCTCCTTGCCTGGCAAATACTGATCGGGCCACTTGACCTCGCGGAAGCCCTGTTTCGCCGCCTCGTGAAGTGTCCATAAAGGATCGGCCAGATGCGGCCGGGCAATCGCGCAAAGATCGGCGCGACCCGCGGCGATGATGGTGTTGACGTGATCGCCTTCGAAAATATTCCCGACGGCAATCGTGGGAATCCCGACTTCATTTCGAATGCGGTCGGCGAACGGCACCTGGAACATGCGTCCGTACACCGGCTTTTCGTCTTTGCTGACCTGACCCGACGAACAATCGATAACGTCCGCTCCCGCGGCGCAAAAAAGTCGCGCTACTTCCGTAGCATCCTCGGGCGACAATCCTCCCGGTACCCAATCGTGAGCCGAGATCCGCACACTCATCGGCTTTTCGGCAGGCCAAACTTCGCGCATGGCTTTGAATACTGCGATGGGATACTTACAACGATTTTCGAGCGAGCCGCCGTACTGATCAGTGCGGATATTTGTAAGCGGCGAGATGAAGCTCGACAGCAGGTAACCATGCGCACAGTGAACTTCGAGCCAGTCGAAACCAGCCTCCACGCCTCGCTTCGTTGCCGCCACAAAGTCGGCCAATATGCGACCGAGGTCTTCTTGCGTGGCCTCGCGCGGAGTCTGCGAAACGCCAGCCATGTAGGGAATTGCCGACGCTGACAAAAGCGGCCAATTGCCGGAATCCAGGGGCAGGTCAATCCCTTCCCAGCCTCGCCGCGTTGATCCCTTTCGTCCGGAGTGCCCCAGTTGCAACGCGAACTTGGTATCGGTATGGGTGTGAACGAAATCGACGATTCTCTTCCAGGCATCCCGCTGCGCATCGTTCCACATGCCGGTGCAGGCTGGCGTGATACGAGCTTCGGGCGACACGCAAGTCATTTCGGTACCGATCATCGCGGCGCCGCCCATTGCGCGGCTTGCCAAATGAACGAGATGAAAGTCATTCGGTAGGCCATCGACGGCCATGTACATCGCCATCGGAGATACGATCACGCGATTCTTCAGCGACAGCTCGCGAACTTTAAATGGCGTAAACATCGGCGGAACCGGATGGTCGACACCGCTGCGCGCAGAGAACCATTGCTCGACGCTCCGAACATAGCTGGCATCTCGAAGCTTAAGATTTTCATGGCCGATGCGCTGGCTGCCGGTCAAAAGGCTGTAGGTGAATTGCTCCGGATCGAGGTACACGTATCGTTCAACTTGTTCAAACCACTCCATCCGATTGCGCGCGGCACTTTGCAGTTTGAGCGCTTCAATTTCGCGCTCTTCCTGGTAGCGCCGCAGAGCGTCGGAAATATTGCCCATTTGGTTGGACAGCACGCGGGATAGCGCCATGGCGTCTTCCATGGCCAGCTTGGTGCCTGAACCAATCCCAAAATGCGCCGTATGTGCGGCATCGCCGATCAGAACGATGTTTTTGTGATGCCATTTCTCGCACAACACACGGGCAAACTTGAGCCATACCGCAGAGCCTTGCAGATGCTTGGCGTTCGAAATCAAGGCGTTGCCGTCCAAGCGCTCGGCAAAAAGTTTTTCGCACAACGCGATCGACTCCGCTGCGTCCATCTTGTCAATGCCGGCCTTGATCCAGTTTTTTTCCGGCGTTTCCACAATGAACGTGGACCAGTCGTCGTCGAACCGATAGGCGTGGAGGTTAAACCAACCCCACTCCGTGGATTTGAAATCAAAGGTGAAAGCATCCAGCTTCTTTTTGGTGCCAAGCCAGATGAAGCGATTGTTGCGCACCTGAATGTTCGGCGCAAAAACGCTCTCGTATTTCTTGCGGGTCACCGAAGAAGCGCCGTCGGATGCGATCACGAGATCGTAGTTGGCGGCGTACAGGTCCGGGTCGGTGACTTCTTTCTGAAACAGCAACTTCACGCCGAGGCAGGCGGCACGCTGCTGGAATATCTGAAGAAGTTTCATTCGGGAAATGCCGCAAAATCCATGTCCGCCCGATGTCAGCTTGCGATCTTTGAAATAGACGTCAATCTCGTCCCAGTGGCGGAAGGCTTGCGTAATTCTGGCGTGGCTCTCCGGATCGGCCTCCCTGAATCCGTCCATGGTCTTATCGGAAAACACAACGCCCCATCCGAAAGTACTGTCGGACTGGTTGCGCTCGATTACCGCGATGTCCCACGACGGATTGGCCTTCTTCGCGAGAATCGAGAAATAAAGTCCCGCCGGACCGCCGCCCAGGCAAATAATCTTCATCGATTCCTTTCCCGCCCGCGCTCCATCCGCGGAACCGTGCATTTTTCCGTCATGCTTCTGCTAGTTTGCGCAATTCTTCCTGCAATTTTTCGCCGCTGTCCTCGGCGAGGGCTGCTTCCCGAAGCTTTTTCAAATCTCCGGCGGCGTCGGTCCGTCCGCGAAGCTTCGGAAGGGCCGCCATCAGCGCGTCGAAGGTTTTGCGCCCACGAGCCTGCGTCTCGCCATAGCCCTTAACAACGCGTGGACATTCAGCAAATTCCACGGCAAGCGCATAGCTCTCTTGCGCCAATACCGGGATCTGCTCGAGCCAGGCGCCGATTCTCTTGTGCTCTTCTGCAAATCGCAGAGACCTGCGTCGCCAAGGCCGCAGAGCAGCCAACCCAAAAAGCTGCAGGAATCCCCAGAGCGAAGTTGTGTGCACAATGCGACCCTTGCGCGTAAAACGCTCGATCCATCTTCTTGTCCAGCCGCTGTTCAACAGCCAACGACCGAGCGATGCCGGCAACGTGTCTGAGATCTCCTCGACTCCCGGATGCAGAAACTCCTTGATGTGCACCAATTGGCTGGCATTGGCGCGCGATTCCTGATGGACCCGGGCGAATCGCGTGTCGCGAGTCTTCAAGTCTGCAACACGAGTCACGTCCTCGTAGGACATCCACAAGGCGAGGTATCGCGCGGTTTCCGACAGCAGTGCAAGGCTGCCGTTACCGTGCCTCGTTTCCTGCCCCAGAACGGGCTTCAGCTTATCCAGGTACCAAGCGGCGTAGTCCACGTCCTGATAGTCGGCGAGCCGCTGGATGCCGGCAAAAAGAATCGCGTGACTTGGCGACGGGAAATCGCTCTCGATCCGCGCGGCGAGTCTTTGCAGTTGCGGCCCGACCGAGGGCCGTGAGGATGCCTTCCGGTCGTCCAGCAAGACTGGCTTTTGCCTTGCCGCAACGAATGCTGCGGCAAAACCCGCCAGGCTGGATTCAATGCCTACTCCCCCGCGCTTGATCGCCTCCTCAAATTCTTTGCGCTCGAAGGGCAGTGCGCGCGTGGCTGCCAGCGCGCCAAACAACGGTGCGCTAATTACGCTGCCGGTTTCTTCAGCAATGCGGGCAAAGTCGTTGTGCACGAAAACTCGGGCGGCAGCCTGGCCTCCGGCAATCAAGCTTTTTGCATCAACCTGGCCGTCCCCTAGAGCGGTCTTTTCCGTCATGGAATAAACGCGGTGCGTCGAAGCAATCAAGATCGTTCGGTCCGGGGTGACCAGGCCGCGCTGAATGGCGCGACCCGCTTCCATTAATTCGGAGGCCAGCACGATGTCCAGCTCTCCCGGAACAGGCATTAGCGCGAAAATCGGCGCCTTGTTCGCCGCGACCGCGAGTCCCTTGGGGAAAATTTCTATGTAATAAACCGTGGAGCCGGTCCTTTGAGCGACACCCGGCACCGAGGTCGTCTGCGCGAGATAGCCAGCGTGCTCGGCAAGATCGACAATCCAATCCGCAAGAACGCCGCCTCCCTCGCCGCCCATCGCGACGATTGCGATGGTGGTGGCACGGGGCGTCTCTGCGTTGACGCCTGGCGCGACCGGTGGTCCTGCGACAGCGATGTTCATCGATCCTCGAAACGGTCTCAGGCAATAATTTCCGCGAGGCGCCGGTTGGCGCGTCGTTGCAAAAATCCGATCGCCGCAGCCCTGATACGCGCTCTAAGCACATCCCATTTAGTGGGATTGGAAATTATTTCCGCGCGGTAGAACGAGGGACACAACCGGGCGGCATGGGCAACCTCTCCGCAAAGCCCGCATCCGATACAACTCTCCAAAACGGTGGCGACCGGGTCTTTTCTAAGCGGATCCCGATTCGGTGCGATCGAGAGGGAAGGGCACCCGGAAAGGCGAATGCAGGAATGGTCACCTGTGCAGGCGTCTGGATCTACGCCAAACCGCTCGCGCACCAAGCGTTTCCCCTCTTTCTCCAGCTTGGTCTTCAGCGGCTTTACACGACGTTGCTTGTTAAGCGAGCACTCGCTCTGCGCGACAATGACCTTGGGTCCCCTGATCTTGGTTGTAAATGCTTCCCTTAAAACATCGCACATCGCCTCGAGGTCATAGGTGCGCGTAATCGTCTTAACCCACTTCACACCGACTCCACGCACCGCGTCAGCGATGGACAACTTGGTGGTGCGAATGGGATTGTTGGCTGCGGACGAAAGAATATCCTGGCCACCCGTTGCGGCCGTATAGCTGTTGTCGACCACCACCAAAATGTTGTCGCTCTGATTGAAGACAGCGTTGCCTACGCCACTGGTCAGACCGTTGTGCCAAAATCCGCCATCGCCCATAAAGCTGATGGTGCGTCTGTTGGTTTCCTTGGTATTCAGCGCGGCGGCGCTGGCCCATCCGAGACCGTACCCCATGGTGGTAGCGCCAATGTTGAAAGGTGGCAAGGTCGAGAACAGATGGCACCCGATGTCGCAGGCCACGTGATGAGGTCCCAGCTCGCGTTCCACAAGTTTCATTGCCGTGAAGATCGGACGCTCGGGACAACCGGTGCAAAACGATGGCGGCCGCGCATGAACCTGACCATCGACGTTTACCACCGGCAACAATGGCGCCGAAGGGGGTCGCACGACCGCAGGCAAACGCTCGCGGTCGATCAAATGGGCGGCGTACTGCTCGACAAACTTCAGGACTCCCCGAATAACCGCCGCGGCGGTGTACTCACCGGCCATCGGGAGCACGTCTTTGCCGTGCACTTTGGTTTGCACGTCGGCTTTGCGCAGGATCGAATTCACGTTTTGCTCGATGAAGTCGGGTTGCCCTTCTTCGATTATCAGTACACCGCGCTTGCCAATACAGAAGCGTTTGATCTCGTCATCGACCAATGGATAGGTAACGTTCAGAACGTACAAGGGGATTTTGCTGTCACCAAAGGGGCTCGAAAGTCCAAGCAGTTCGAGAGCTCGCACGGCGGTGTTGTACATTCCACCTTGCAGGATAATTCCGAAATCCTGGGCGCCTTCGGAAAACCACTCGTTTAACGCATTATTCTGGATGAATTTCTGCGCGCACGGCCAGCGTTTGTGGATTTTTTCATGCTCGTGGAGGAAGCTGCCCGGCGGCAGGACGACGCGGCTCGCATCGCGCGAAGGATTTTCAATCGCGTCCTTCAAGGTGAAAGTCGGGCGGACGTTATCTTTGGCGACGAAACTACCGTGAACGTGACAAGCCCGAATTCGCAGCTCCAGCATCACGGGAGTGTTGCTCGCTTCCGAAAGAGCGAATCCCCGTTCGACGGCATTTACGATCGACGGCAGATTGGGTCGCGGATCGAGAAGCCACATCTGGGATTTCATGGCAAAGGCGTGGGAGCGCTCTTGCATAATGCTGGAGCCTTCTCCGTAATCCTCGCCGACGATAATCAGCGCTCCGCCCATTACACCGCCGGAAGCGAGATTCGCCAGGGCGTCGGAAGCGACATTCGTACCCACGGTGGACTTAAATGTGATTGCACCGCGCAATGGGTAGTTTACCGATGCAGCTAACGTGGCCGCCGCAGTCGCTTCGGAAGCGCTGTGCTCGAAATGGACGCCAAGTTCTTCGAGGATGCTGTTGGCGTCAGTGAGAACATCCATCAAGTGCGAGATCGGCGCTCCCTGGTATCCGGCCACGTAGGAAACACCGGACTGCAACAGGGCTTTGGTCACAGCAAGAATTCCCTCGCCGCGAAATTCCTGGCCTTGACCGAGGTACAGCTTTTGCACTTCCTTTTTGAAGAAGCGTTCCGCCATTACCGCCGCCTTGATGCCGAGTGGCCTGATGCTATTGCAGCCGAATAGCGAGCCAGCACGGCGTCTGTCGGGACCCCTCAATTAAGTTTAGGTCTCAATAATTTATGTGTCAATCGATCTGTGCTTGTTGGGTGGACACTAGCGCCAGCACCCGGCAGGGGCTGCCCGACCCTTTCACGATCTTTAAAGCAGGCGTGATCAGGATCGCCCCCTTAGGGGGCAACTGATCGAGATTGGTCAGGCTGGCAAGCCCGAACTTTCCGCTACCGTGCATGATGGAGTGGCATGGGAACGGCGGTTCGAATCGGAAGGCCTGCCCGGCATCGGTCCCAACACCTTCGGAGCCCCAACCAATCACGTCGCGATGTTTTGCAAGGAACGGGACCAATCCGGGGTGTGGACCAGGCACATGCGCCCCATCCTCTTTGATGTTCAGAAATGCCGTCGCGTCTTTTCGCTTCGACCAATCGGTTCGCATCAGCACCCAGGACCCGGCCTCAATCCGGCCATGTTTTCGCTCCCAGGCCTCAACATGTTGTTGTGTGAGCAGGAAATCCGGATTACCGGCCGTTTCACGTGAGACGTCAATCACGCAGGCGGGCGCGAGAAATTTTTCGACGGCGATGGTATCGGTTGCATTTTTTTCAAAGGCTTGGCCGGTGACCCAATGTATGGGCGCGTCGAAATGCGTGCCGGTGTGTTCTCCACAAGAGAAATTATTCCAGTACCACGCGGGGCCACGATGGTCGTACTTGGAGATTTCTTCCAAGCGGAACGGCCAAGACTTTCCGAACTCAGGCGGGAGTTGAATGACCGCCGTATTCGCGTCCAAGGACTGACTTAAGTCGATTACCCGAATTTCACCGGCAGTGAGTGCTTGCGCGAACTGAGTCAAAATGTCTTCAGTCATCCTGATCCTCCCGGTCCCGAGATCTGCGATAAATTACCCATGTGGGCGGCGCGTGCCAACCTGACTCTACTTTGGCGAACGCTAGGATGGCAATCTGAAGGTCGCGCTTTACACCACGGTAGCAACAATCGCCAGAGTTACGGAGTTTTGGCGACGCGCGTACCCTGCGATTCACTGGTTCTGCATGGGATTAAGTATTAGTAATATACAGCAATCAGATATAACGCCGGAGAGAGGTGAGGGATCCCTGGGCGATCCACCGAGCTGACGTGCAGGGGCTGGCTGGTTTAAAATATATCAATATAATTAAGTATACTATTGAATATATGGCGGAGAGGGGGGGGATTCGAACCCCCGGTACCGGTTTTGGCGAGTACAACGGTTTAGCAGACCTATGTTGCGTCGCCTTCACTTCGTCTTGTTTGCTCATCGGGCGGAAAAGGAATTTTTGCATAATCCTTTGCATAAAGGAGAGCCAACTCAGCCCAACCAAGGTGATCTCGCCCGAACAAGGTGACGCTATCTGATTGAAAATACGTTGCAGCCGGAAAGAAGGAAGGATTCGTAGCCAGACGCTCTATCCAACTGAGCTACGGGCGCGCAGTACTTTAATTCTAACACAGCCGAGGCTAGATCCTCCAAAACAACCCATGGAAATAGAGGCGCGTCCAGTTCCTGTGACGAGACTTTCCTCATTCGCGCAAAAAAAGGCGGCGACGTGAATCGTTCCTGCGCGAAGCTTCAGCTTTCTAGCCAACTCCTTAGATGTGGCAAGTGGCCATACCGCGCTTTTCAAGGTAGCGCTGGTGGTAGTCTTCGGCGCGATAGAAGGTTCCAGCCGGGGTAATCTCTGTCGCGATGGGCCGATCGAATTTCTTGCTGGCTCCGAGAGCAGCCTTGGATTTTTTGGCGATGCCTTCCTGCTCCGGTGAATGCGTGAAAATTGCCGAGCGGTACTGTGTGCCGGAGTCCGGGCCCTGACGGTTCATCTGCGTCGGATCGTGCATGTGCCAGAAAGCTTCGACCAGCGTTTCATAGCTTACCTTGGCCGGGTCGAAGGTCACTTGCACGACTTCGGCGTGGCCGGTCTGGTCGGTGCAGACATCTTTGTAGGTCGGATTTTCAGTATGGCCATTACTGTAGCCAACTGCGGCGTCGGTTACGCCAGGGATCATGCGAAACTTGACTTCGACTCCCCAGAAGCAGCCGGCAGCAAAAGTTGCGAGTTCTGTCATGGAATACCTTCCTGTTGTCCAACTTTATTATAGCGCGGTTTGTGTGCTTATCAGATGCTAGCAAGACCGAAAGGTTTTCGGAGCTACCGCGGATGGCAAGTGAACGCTGGACAGAACAAGCGTGCGCGCCGAGGCTCGCAGCAGGCACGCCAGATCAAGACTGGCTGATCGCGAATTTTATTGGTGGTCGGGGTCGGAAATGGCTTCAGCTTTGATGACGCCAGCTTTGGAAACCCCATTCGCGACGTCGCCCTGACGGGTCAGGTAGACAAGAAAGGGCGCGACCTCAAACGGCATTTTTTCGTATTCGGCAATCGTGCCGCCTTCAGCCTGCGGCTTAAGTAAGGTGAGTTGGCCGTTCCACGGCTCGACCTTGATGCGGCCGCCCAGTGGCAGCGCCGATGTTGTCGCAGCGTTCAGTTTTGCCGAAACAGTCTTCTCTGCGACCGCATCCCCAACGGTCCAGTTGGTGGGCACGCGATCACCCAGATGCGGGCTGATGAGATTAGGAATCTCCTTGGCGCGGCTTTGCAAAGCCTGGAAAAACGTCTGCGCGGTTCCGGACTGGTCGACATACGGCGACTTTTTCAGGAGCGCAATCGCTTTTTGGTTGGCCGCATCTTCCTCTTCGAGGTTGCGCGCGAAGCCGAAGTGATGAAAGGTTTCCTTTTCGTCGAAGCGCGTACGATTGAAAAAAGCAAACTGCGTGTCCATACGGTGGCCAAGCGTGACGTGCGCGAGTTCATGCGCAAGGACGGCGGCGAGGCTGGCTTCATCGGGCAAAACGTCGATCAATCCGCGGCTCACCACGATAGTGTGACCGAGTGTGAAGGACTCCAGCGTCGAGGTCATGAGCACTCGGCAGCGAACATCAGGCTGAATCTCGAGCTCATTGGTGACTTCCAGATTGTTGATCACCGTTTCGAGAATGTGGTCGACATCGCCGTAGGGTGCGAGCAGTCCAACCGCCTGCATCTTTGCCGCAACGTTGTCTTCCGCCAGTCGGCCCCACGCTCGGCGCGCCTGAAGCGGCGAATATCCGTTACCTTTTTGCGACTGATCGGTGATCTTCGGCCCTTCGATGGAAATGCTGCTGAGCGCCTGCTCTTCCTTCGACTGGTTCAGATCGTAGCCCCACAAGCGGGTCTGCGATTTAAAGGCGCGGAATGCGCTGTGTTTCGCAACACCGTACTGTACGTTGCCTTCTTCGCTGTAGATATACGCGGGCAACCACTGGTTCTTGCCGGTGTTCACGCGCCAGCTGTCAAAATTGAAGTAGTAGCTGCTGCGCGAAGAACCCCGATACGCGCCGTTGAAGCGGACGATGTGGTAAGCCTCATCCTCGACCCAGATTCGTCCGGCGAAGCGGCCCTTTCCGGCGTTGGGCAGCGGGTCCACATCGAAAATCAGGCAGCGAACTTCGCCAAGAAATTCGCGGCCGGCGTAGTTGAACTTGTAGTGCTGGCGGTCAAAGCCGTCGGTATCGAGATAGATCATTTGCAGGAAGCCGCGGGGCAGGAATTCCGCGCCGAAGAAATTACCAATGGTGGAGAGTAACTTTTGCTTCCCGGAGTTGCCCGGTCCGTTGATGAGCGGCTCCAGTTCGACACCTTTGGCAAGGGCCGCACGGCCAAGGAAATAGCGGTCGCCGTCGGGGACCGCACCCAGGTCTTTGTCCGGACGAACCAACTGAATATAGGTTTCGACCAACGGCGAATATTGGCGCAGGGCCTGCACTTCGGCTTGTTCCTGCGCGACGATTTTGTCCACCGCTTGCGCGACCGTCGGTTCCTGAGCGGTCGCTGCCTGCGGTACTGCTCCTGCCGCCAAAATGAAAAGCCCTAGGGAAGAAAGAAAAATGGTCCCAAGACGCATAGTTACCCCGTGCTGTGAACGTTTTAGGGATATCT
>Ga0247661_1000077_pt1 | contig 17510 bp, 30 predicted proteins | sample CNK02_metaG_FD_182799 | JGI IMG/M metagenome (GOLD analysis project Ga0247661, IMG submission 182799) | Soil microbial communities from Purdue University Martell Research Forest, Indiana, United States - CNK02 | ecosystem: Environmental > Terrestrial > Soil > Temperate forest > Bulk soil...
GTAAGTGCCTAGATTAACCCGACGCCAGACGATGTGTGATAGAAAGTCGTTCAGACATCAGAACGTTCGATCTGCGGAAGCGCATTTGGAGAGGTTGAAGAATCTTCCGGATGCGACGGATACTGAGCGGCTGCACATCTACTGGTGTCCATACCCTTCACAGTTTCATGCGATTGGATGTAAGTGCGAGGAGCCTAAAGTGGTAGCTGAAGTCTGGTGCGAGAACTGTGGCGGGAGTACGAAATACAGGCATATGCACGTAGGGCATCGAAGGAAGATCGAACAGCAGAGATTGGAGCAGGAGGGGGAGTTGTGAAAGTATTGTGTTCTTTTGTAGGAGCTTTGTTGTTTGTTTTTGGAATTTTATTCACCATTAGTGCGCTTATCTATGTAGCATGTAATTTCTCTCCTATAGTTTTTGTTTGGCTAATCCCGCTTGCTACAGCTACTGTAGGCCTGCTGCTTGGACTGGCAGGAGATCGTTTGAAATGAAACTGTTCATATGGCTTTTACTTCAAGCTACTCTTACTTTTGATCCGTATTCTGTCAGGACGATCGAGTATCAACAACGCGATGTGAAGCAGCTTGCGGATGGGAGAGTAGCCTATCGACAGGTCATGCTAACATTCGACAAGCTGATTATAGTTCCAAACGGAGAAAGTCCGCAGGAGTTTGCGAGTCAGCAAGCGCCGTTGATGAATCCGGACGCAGATCAAGGTATTTTTCACTATCGACCCAAAGATTGCAAGCCGATGCATGATAAGAAACAACGGTATGTTTGCGTGGATAAAGATTGGAATCGGAAATCTCCAGTGATTTACTGGACACCAGCGAAGAGGGAGAATAAGTGAGAATTAGTTTTGAGCTAAACAAGGCCCAACAAGAGCGCTTTGAACGATTTAAGCAGTGGTGCGAGAGTAAGCGCGAGCTTTATGATGAATGCTTGGGTGCGATGTCTCCGTTTCTTTTTACATTTCGTCCCGGTTCCATAGCAGATGATATTATTGTCTGGTACGGAGAGGTTGATGAAAGTAGTCCGAGTGTGAATCTATCAATGGATGATGATGGGGAGTTTGTAAAGCCGGAAACGCACGGGAGGATATGGAAATGAGCGGAGCAGGTAATAAAGGTTCAGAACGACTATCAGGTTTGATGCGGACACATCCACCAAAGGTGATGAGGTGTGATTGTGCTTCGATTGGAACGATTATTGTCAAGTCAGGGGTCGCCCCGAAGCATGGTTCTCCCCCGAATCTGGCCCCAAGAATTACTCCGGATAAGGTTCCGTTTAATACACGGGATGCTGGAGCGAAGATACAGGATGCCAAGTACGGGGCCGGGATGCGCCTTCACAATCCTCGATTCGCAGGAAAGCCGAAAGAGCATGTGGGATATACCTGTACGATTTGTGGGAGGCAGAAGGCATTGTGACCAACCAAGAATGCAAGCAAATTCTCGACGCAGTAGGAACGTGTCTGTGTGGGCATGGTGAGAGCTGTGGGGTTTGCAGTAGGTCAGATGCGCAGCGAGCTATTGAGCGTCGGTGTGAAGCGCAGCTCAAACGTGCGGGCTGCGGGATCAAATGGCCCCATAAGTGGGGTTATGCGAATTTCTGTATCTACTGCGGCTTTCACAAGCGTGTTAAACCATTGAAGCTTCGGAGGCGCGTATGAGCACCTGTATTCGTGGAGGGGTAAGATATAGACGGCATCGCTGGGTCGAGGATGCTACAACCAAAGGACTTGTTTGTGAGGGTTGCGGATTGTTTCCGAGCACTGTGCGGATGGAAGCGGTAGAATCGGGGGTTCCCGAGGCAGCTGAGGCTGTTGAACCCCCTCTTCCAGCGAATCCTTTCACTCTGGATGGGAGTTCTCCCGATGGCGCTTGATTCTGAGACGTTGTTGAAGCATCAACCAGCCCAGAATGACAGTGGTGATCGTATTGTAGGCTGTTGGGGCTGTGAGTGGATGCCAAGTTACAAGCTGGAAACTGAAGGCACTCCCAGTTGGAACCAGTTTGTCGAACATCTCGCATGTCTTTGAAAGGAAAAGAGTTATGGCAGAGTTATGTGGGGCGACCAAAAACGATTGTGGACATGCACACCATAACGAGTGTTACTGTCAGGAAGATCAGGGCAGTGGATATACCTATGACGATGAATATGGCCCGTGTGCGTTCTGTCTTGGAGAATTTCAACCCGGCCAGATTATCTGTGCTGATGAACATAACGTCTTAAGAATCTGTCCTTTGGAGGCTTAGAATGGCAATCACCTGCGGCAAGAAAGCACGTAAGGGCGGAGGAAACCGCCATGATATCAAGCGCAGCTGGCGTCGGGGAGGTAAGGAGTATCGAGACTCTGCTGAACGCCGTCAGCAACATGTGGCCTTTGAGGCCGGAAAGGTAGGAACGAAATGAAGCGGTTTCAGTTAGTTATCTGCGGCTTTTGTATTGGACTGATACCAGGTAACATTGATTCCCATAATTGGATATGGGCAGGAACAAACGCGCTCGTGGCTCTATACTGGTGGAAGGATTCGAAATAGCCTACTCCCCTATCACATAAAAAATAAATATACCCCCTCCCCCCTAGGTATAATTAATTTTTGTATCTAAGAGAGACTACGGAAACCGAGCACAGGTGCACTGCTTGACCGTGCCACCTTTGCTGACCCCTTCACGGTGCGCTAGGGATGTCAGGAAACATAATCGGGTGGTAGGCGTCCGGGACAAGGCTCGACCCGGAGGGGCTACGATAAGCCCCGAACCTCTATGAAGCTGGAACTCGACATCCCGGACGAGCAAGCGGACTGCCTCGAACGAGGCGCGGCTTTGACAGGCCAAACTTTGCTGCAGCTGGTTCGGGATGTCGTGATGAGGGAAGCTAGGAGACAGTTTTATGTGCTCAGGAGCCAGCCGAAGAATAAATCATCAGCGCGTAAAACTCCCGTCGGGAGGCCAAGAATCCAGCCAGAGGAGCTTCAGCAACGGGAATTAGAAAAGTATCTGCGATCTGTTTATGTAAAGTTAGAGCTTAGATTAGGCTTCCGAGATTTCGACGCACTCCACGGACAGGATCTTGGTAGGCTTAATAATCTTATAGAAACACACGACTTATCGGGGCTTCAAGCCTTTATGAATGAGCAACCATGGCAGAAGAGAAAATAATCGTTCGCGATGTTGAGATAATGCAGGTTGAGCCGAAGAAGCGCGAGAGTTGGCATCCGAAACCGCTGACGTGGCAGCAGGAAGACTGGGAGCCGACTAAAGAAGAACTGGAACTACTTCACGGACGAATCGCTAAGTGTCATTGTGGCTTCTGGCATCCGGCTCCGATGCTCACTATCGGGAGAATTAAAGAATATTTGCTTGCTAAACAACCAATTCCCTCTCCACCGTTTGAACTATACTATCCCGGTCATGCAGGCCGTAGATATAGAGGTGGTTGGTAAAAAGTTTTTGGAAAACGTTTTCGCGGCGAAAAGAGTCCAATTCCTTATATAGCCGTCGAGAATCGAAGTTGAGTGTCTCTGTTGCAGTAGTGGCCGAGTGCAGGAACCGACCTGAGCCTTCTACGACTTGACACGTAAACGGGTTAAGTTCCGTTTATGAAGCTGCAGCATTCTTTCTATAAATCCCATTACAATTAGGAGCTAAATGAACGCACCCGATTTGCAGCCCGGTAAGGCTGTTTTTATTTTGTGGGAAGATTCCGCGACTATAGACGGCTGGCGGAGAGATCCCGAGCCAGAGGTAGGAGCAATCAGCACAATAGGCTGGGTGGTTAATAGTAACAGTAAAGCTGTGGTGGTTACTACCAGTCTAAACGATCAGTTCGCAACACTCTGTCCGCTTAGTATTCCATGGAACTGTGTGGTGGAGATCGAGGAGCTGGACAAACAGTGGAGATAATAAGAATCCGGCAGGGAAGGACGTATTGGTATGTTAATGAACGTCGTGTATCAGAAATATACATCACTCATGCAAATGTTAGCTCCGTCAACACTGCGGCGAATGTTCCCGTTGCATTTGAGATTCTCGGACGGCTTAGAGTGGAGAATGGCGTAGCTTATGTGGAAGGTTACTGACGGGAGTTCTTTGCGCTGATGAATTTAACTTTATGTGATGTATGTAAGAGATCAGACATAAGTTGGACACCTTTACCTTATAGTTTTGATCTTCCTTTCGGTCTTGCCTTATGTTACAAACACCGACGCGCTCTTGCTGAATTGCTCGGTGACTTCTTTTCTAAATAATCCCCTAACAACCCAAACTCTCTTCGACGCAACTTTTGTCGAAGTATATGGCAGAGGCCATCGTGCATAAAGAAGAATTTCCGGCTTATCTTGTTGAAACTTTGTATTATTTTTGTGGTCGTTGTAGTGCTGGGGTAATGCGAGGTTCTAAGTGCCCGGCAGGTGGAAGACATTGAAAATAGATAATAGTCAGATGCAAGCCTTCTGGTATTGTCCACAGAAGTGGGAGGAGAGATATGTTAATAATCTTGAGCCTAGGGTTAGAGATACTTCTAGTCTTGAGTTTGGTACTCGGATGCATCAGCTTCTGGAAGATCGGCATTTGGATCAACAAGGTCTTCCCCAAAGGTGGGTCGACTCTGGGGGACTAACGTCTGAACTAGAGGCAGAAGCTCAGCTAACCTTCGAAGCATATTGCGCTTATTATCCGGAAGAGCCGTGGGATGTAGTTGCGGTGGAGCAGTATTTTGAAGTGCCGCTTCTTAGAGAGCAATGTCCTCACTGTCAAAGCAGGCGTCTGGGTGTATTTGAAGAAAGTCCTTACTGCTTTGAATGTGAACAATGGTTTGCCGATCACATCTACAACGGCGAGTTCGACGCAATTGTTCGGATGAAAGACTCTGGCCGACTTTATATTCTGGAAACTAAAACGGAATCACGCTCTAGTAAGTCTAATTCCCCAGAAGCGTGGATTAGTAGAAGTCAAGTAGGATTATATCAATGGGCAGCGGAGAAGATCTATGGAGAAGAGTTCGAGGGAATTATACTCAACGTTATATCCCGGCAATCCCCTAAAGGCAACTGTGCCCCTTGCTTTCGACGGGACACTCTCCACAGAACTAAAGCTCAGCAGTTGGACGCGGTTAAGAATATTATTTGGGTCGCGGATCAGATTGAAGCTATGCAGAGAATAGGATTCTTTCCTAGCAATCGAAATAACTGTGTGACAGGGTATGGATGGAAATGCGACTTCCACGATCTGCACGTAACTCCAGAAGGGAGACCTAGTGACGAGCTTATCCAAATCCGATTCAAGCAAGCAGAGCAGTACCTCGCGGGGGACCTATAGAAAGGATCAGTGGAATCAAGAATGCAAATGCGGGCATGCGTTCGTTAGTCATTCGCGCGACTTTGTTTGTGAGCTTTTAGATTGTAATTGTAGATACTTTGTTTCTAAGGAGTCTCGATGAATGCAACGGTAGAAATCACTGAAACCCGAGTGTTGACTTTTCATATTGATGATGTGCGTAGTCCGGAGGAAGCGGAAGATATTGCTTTCGAGCGGCTCGAAGATGAAGACTATGACGAAGTAGAAACACTGGACACGCAGGTAAACAGTTTCACGGAGGAAGAATAGATTGAGTTTAATTCCACAGAAGACTCGCGCGCTCATAGACCCGGCGAAGTTTCGATTCAAGGTTCTGGTCTACGGCAATGGAGGTCTTGGTAAGACAGAGTGGTTGTCTGGAGCGGACGAACCTAAGGGAAGTCTTGGGATCGTGGCTTGTGAGACTGGACATCTTCGAGGCCAGTTGACGAATGCGGGGAAGGATGTAGAGTGTGTGTTCCCGGATAGCTATGCTGAGCTTGAGTCGATTGCGAATGGCGCGGTGTTCAAGGATAAGCAGGCTCTGGCGTTGGACAGCTTGAGCTACATGAACAAGAGCTTCATCAAAGACGCAGCGTTGGCTATTCCCCGTAAGGGAGTGGACTCGGCAAAGCGTGCTCAGGGTGTGCCGGAGCTGGATGACTATGGCACAATGGCCGAGATGGCTCGACGGGTGTTGGCGAAGCTGCTAGCCCGCGATCAGCATCTGATCGTAACAGCCACCGAGAAGACCATTACTCCCAGTCCGGAGAATGGTTTGACAGAAACTACCATTCTGCCTGATCTCCCCGGAGCGCTGGCGTTTACCTGTACTGCGATGTTTGATTTTGTGCTTAGGCTTAAGACCCGTCAGAAGCTTCGGGATCCTCGGGATCCCAAGACACGCTATGTCGAGCGTTTCTGGATTTGTCAGCCAGACGGGCAAGGTACAATCGCCAAGTGCCGTAGTAATGAAGTGGGCGTACCGTTTCTCGATAGGGAAGAGATATTTGATTTACAGACCGGAGCTGGCGGGTTTCAGTATATGCTGAACAAGATCTTAGCTGGCTACGGGAAAGGAAAATAATGAGTTATTTCTATACAGTTCTAGCAACCACCGCAACGATCATAGGCTTTGAGATTGGGTTCGATTACAGTCTTGGAGATGTGGTCAAGGATAAAACACTGGAGTATGTGGTTAACCCGGTGCGGAATTTCCTAGGGAGGCTCTTTGGCGGTAAGAAAGCCTAAGCGTCCTCCGAAACCTACGTGGTTGCAGTTGAGGAAGAAGTATGAATGAATGTCATCAAGAAGCATTGCACGATGAGAACGAGTGTCCGAAGTGTGGTTGGCGCTCCCAAGCCGACGGTTTTTTCGACAATCCCTCAAACGAAACACCTTCAGAAGTAGTCTAATTTAACAACAACACAGGAGAAAATAATAAATTGAGTCAGTGGGCTAATATAGATCTAACGACAATCCCAACAGGATTGGAACTGCTCCCTAAGGGAGAGTATACTTTCGCTATCCTGCCGGGAAGTAAGTTTAACGATAAGGATTCAGGTCGAGTGGACTTTTCGCTGTCGGTAGTCGGCGGGGAGTTCGTGGGTAAGCGCATCTACAGCAGCTTCCCGAACCCTGATAGTTTTCCGTGGAGTCCGACGGCTTTCAAGCGTCTGGTCGAAGCGGTTGGTACTGATGTTGAAGCTGGAGAGAATCCTGTCTCGTATCTGAATCGCGTCGCGAACCTGCACGTGAATTACCCAGTAGAGCACAAGACGGACTCTCAGGGTGTGGAGAGGGCGAATGTTAACCTCTTCAAACCCCGTCCGGCAACGCAGTAAGTGTGTAGATAGCACAGTAGAATTTCCTCACGGGAGTTCTACTCGCTGATGAATATGAATTTCGCGATGCGGTTGTATAATAAATCCGAGCAATGTGTGTTCATACGGGAGTTCACAACTCGGTCGCTGATGCAACCTATAAGCGCAGTATTCATTAGCGAGTAGAACTTCCGAGAAAAGCAGACGTGGTACAGTTGGACGACTATAGCTGCGGCGCACAAACTTGTGTCCGAACTCTAAGCCGTTAAAAGTCGATCTAGGAATGCAGTGGATGCTTAAACTGGCGTAACGGTGAACTGACATTGGAACCGTGTTCACAAAAACCACTGAAGTAGCGAACAGGATCAAGATGCGAACGCCGCTGAGCTAACTACTCACGAAGGCTGAGATAAAGAACTTGTATTCGCATAATGGCCTCAGATCAGATACCCTTAGTAGCTACGAAGGTTGCTGCTCAACCTTCGGATCAGTTGCAAGCCAATCAGCTTGCTGTATAGAGAAGAGAGTCTTCAGTCAATAGACTATGGTTCTCTTCTCTTTCTTTGTTTATACCCTATGATTTCAAGAGTGATAATTTCTAAGCAGTTGCTGGCTTCTTTTCGCAAACGTACACTAGAAGCCTACCCGCTCGAAACCATGCAGACGCTTTGGGGGAGAGTAGAGGGAGATACTGTGGTTATATCCTCGCTGCGAACTCCTGAGCAGAAAGGCTCTCCAGACAGACTTGACTATAACTTCGACGATGCGGCGAGCCCGCAGGCGCATGTACGCGGGGAGCATTATCTTGGTACGATTCATTCACATCCAGAAGGTTCTGATGCCACTCCTTCTCAGTCAGATTGGGATTCCAGTTATAGCAGTGGAGAGCGTGTGTTTGGAATCCTATGGTGTAGTAAGCAAGCTAGTGGTAGGTTTAAGACAGAAGTTAAGTTTTGGGAACCGCGCGCTATGATTACAGTGGTTCACCCGAGGGTCAGAGATGCAAATAGAAATAGTAAATCACAAGTTGAATCCAAAACCATGTAGGTATTTCCGGAAGTATCAGGGGAAGAGACTTCCAAGGTGTAGGTGTTTGCCGTGTATGTATAAGTATATGTCAGTTCAGGTAGCGAGGTTAAGTGGAAGAGAAGAAGCTCAAGAGCGTTTCAGAAACTCCGGGGTGCGCATCGTGCCCAATGAGGAAGTTGTTTCCGAAGAACCTATTTGTTCCACCGAAGATTGGGACAGGGAAACGACTAGTGATAGCAGAGGCTCCCGGCGAGACGGAGACAATAACGGGTGAGCCGTTAACTGGTGGCGCAGGGAAGTGGTTTGATATTTGTATTGAAAGAGCAGGAATAAAACGTGATACTCTTAGCATCGCTAATGTCATTCAGTGTCGGCCTCCTGACAATGTATTTCCTACAGACCCGGAAGCGAAGGGATATATTAAGCCTGAAGACGCCCGTGCAGCTATTAGGCACTGTAGAGAGAACCATCTGCAGCCACTGCTCGAAAGTCGAAAGTGGGAACGTGTTGATTTGGTTGGAGAAAAGCCCCTTCGGTTTGTGGGCGGACGTTCGGATGGAATTTTCAAATGGCGTGGAAGCCCCATTGAGATTCCGGGTATGGCCGACGGAAGGCCAATCGCAATTCCTACCCTCCATCCCGCATATATCATGCGGGATCAAACCATGCTTCCCGTTGCGATTAACGACTTCAGGAAGGGTCTGCAGCCGCCACCCGAACACTACCAACTTCACCCAAGCTTAGAAGAAGTTCAACAGTTCACTGCTACTGAATTTGCGTTTGATATAGAAACCGCATACTGGTGGGGTGATGCACGGAAGATTACCATGGTAGGGTTGAGTGATCGGCTCTATCACGCGATGGTTGTGCCGTTTCAGGGAGCTTATGTATCAGAGCTTAAACGCATCTTTAGAATGGCCAAGTCAGTCATTGGCCATAACAGTATCCAGTTCGACTTGCCCGTCTTGCAAGAGAATGATGTCACTGTGTCTACTGAGTGTCAGCTTTGGGATACTATGCTCTTGCAGCATCTGCGGTTTCCCGATCTTCCACATGATCTCGAGTTTGTGGGAAGTCAATTCTCCAACAAGCCCGCTTGGAAAGCGGATAAGAAAGACTTTGAACTCTACTGCGCCCGAGATGTAGATGTAACGTTTCAAGCCTTTAGGCAGCTTAAGCCTATGATCGAACAGGCTAAGATGATGGACTTGTATAAGTATGTTCAGGTTCCTCTAGCCAAAATCTGTAAAGACATGAACACTCTCGGCTTCAAAATCAACCCCAAACGCATCACAGAGGTACGTGAAAAAATCACTAACGAGATACTGGCTGAGGAAAAGTATCTGCCAGAAAATCTGCGCACTCATACCATCCTTGTCGGAAGACGTAGTGATGCACCTGCTGGAACTCTTGGAAAGTCAGGGAAGCCTGTCAAGTATATTACGACAAAGGTTGAGGAGACAGTCAGACCGTGGGCATCGAGCACCGAAGTGGCGAAGTACCTGTACGAGACTCTCGGACTGGAACCAGTCAAAGACTTAAAGACAGATAAAGTTACCACCGGGAAGATGGCGATTGCGAAGCTGTATAATCGCACCAAGAATCCCGCGATCAAAGCAATTGGAAGTCTGCGTAAGAAGTCTTCCATCTTAACATTATTTGCCAAGGAGGAGATGTTAAAGATTGGCACCGTCCATACTCATTTTAATGTCCATGGCACTGCAAGCGGCAGGCTTAGTTCTTCAGATCCTAATCTACAGAATATCACAGAAGCGGCTCGTCATCTCTACGTACCACGCCATGAAGGATGGAGTATCATCGACGTTGATTACTCCGGTATTGAAAATCGACTCACAGCCTACTTCGCAAACGACCAAGAGAGGCTTGATAGATTCGTTTCTATCCCAGACTATTCCGAACACAAACATGCAGTAGAGATATTCTTTGGGATTCCTTATGCAGAGGTAGAGAAGGATAACGATAAGGATGCGCCTTATGGTAAGGCCAAACGTATCGTTCACGGATCTAACTACGGCATGGGAGCGAAGAAGATTTCGCTGATGTATGATATGGAGTTTTCGGAAACTAAGAGGTTATTGGATCTATGGAAACAAGCATTAGGGAAAACAGTATCATGGCAGAACAAACTAGCGGATCAGGCCAAGAAGGAAGGATTTCTAACGACGCCGTTTGGAAGGAAGCGTTGGTTCTACACAACGAGTTACTACACAGAATCACTAAGCTTCCTTCCCCAATCGGCAGCTGCGGATGTTATATTTCGCGCGATGCTGGGGCTGATGTACGAGCGTATCAACTGGCCGTTAGAGCTAGTACAGAAAGTTGTTGGTTATGTGGAGCCATTGCCGAAGCCAGCGAATCTCCTAATCCAAGTTCACGACTCGCTCGTTTTAGAAGCTCCAGACGATATTATCCCACAGGTAGTGGGGGTTCTTAAGAGGGTGCTAGAACAGCCATTCCGAGAATTGGGCGGGCTAGTGCTGCCGATTGGGATCGCAGTTGGTAAGAGCTGGGGAGAGACGGAGAAGTATAATGGCCCAGTACTTTAGTTTATCGGACTTTAAAACAGGAAGCCCCGAGTACGAGCTGCTTGTATCTCTAATGAGGATCCGAACGGCTTGGGGCCAGTGCTTGTGGTGTACAGAACTGGCGGAGGATAATGCTCTAGGATGTATAAATCATCAGCGTCTAAAAACTCCCGTCAGTCAAACGACTTAGCAGTTAAAGTAGTCTAATTACATAACACGGAGAATAAATGGTAAAAGCATTCGAGTTAGCGAGTATTAAATCCTCAGAAGAGCAGGTGTTTGTGCTCGCGGTAGACGGAGACACAGCCACTGTTCGTCGGCCCACAGGAGGCCCAAACGGCAGCATCGTGCATCTGGAAGAGCAGTTCCACGTAGCTGAACTGGAAACAGAATCCGAGCGCAGGAGCCGAGTGGCGGCTTCCCGGCTGGCTATGAAGAATCTCTTCCAGCAAACAGGAACCACTGATGAGCAAAGCCCTGCAGCAGTATTGCAGTAAGTGTGGTAAGAAGTATGAACCGGACGGAAGAGGCAACTTGTGCAAGACTTGCTACGACAAAGTTGTCCTTCCGCCATATAGGGTGCCTTGCGGATAACTCCAGAAAAGTTGATTGCTAGTGTGCCAGAAGATAGCTGGTTGAGGCTATGGTTGGATTCATGGCCGACTGTAGAAATGCCTTACAGCTATCTTCTCTTCGGGGCGCTCAGTATGGTAGGCGCTGCGGTGGGTAGGAAATGCTGGTTCGCAGACGACTATCGCAAGTTGTGGCCGATGCTTAATCTGCTGCTCATAGGCCCAAGCGGCATTGGCAAGTCAAGCGCGATTGAGTTAAATCAAACTCTGCTGTCTCAGCTTGATGCGAAGGATCGGCCACAGTTTATTATCGGAAGCGCTAGTCCTGAGAAGCTGCATGAGGATTTGGTCGTTCAGCCACATGCGATTCTGTATGCGAGTGAGCTGGCGAATTTCTTTAACCGACAGAGATACATGGAAGGGATGATACCGTATGTTACAGAGCTTCTTGACTGTAGACCTATTGAGAGACGCACTAAGAGTGGCAACATCCAACACATCGCAGCCCCGGAAACAACAGTTGTTGGTGGTAGCACCCCCGAATGGTTACAGGATGCTCTTCCCGATAATGCTGTCGGTGGGGGATTTCTGCCAAGATTCCTTATTGTAAAGGAAGACTTCCGCAGACAACGAATACCCAATGCTGAGATGGCGCTAAGCAAAAAGGAATGGAGTAAAGCGCTTGCGATCAGAGAAGATGCGTATGCGGAATTCAAACACATCATTGCCGTTGCAAGCGGCCCTTTTCGGTTTGCTGACTTTGGCGTTGTTGATAGTTATAGTAAGTGGTATCTGGCTCATAAGGCTCCTAACAACCACTTAGCTCCGTTTGCGGCCAGAGCGCCGGAGATGGTTAAGCGTATGGCAATGTTGATAGCGATTAGTAGTTTTAGAGATGCTATCAGTGAAGCGGACTTGAATGCAGCGATTGCGATGTATGGATATATCGAGAGTAAGTTATCTGAAGTAGTAATTCCCAAATCTCAGATGGGTAAGCTATCAGCTCTAGTCGAAGCCAGCATCCCTCGCGACGGTGCGACAATCGAAGAAGTAATTCATGCTATGAAAAGTTTTATCCCCGCAGGAGACGTGGACAAGTATCTAAACAGTCTTGTTCGTGGCGGAGATGTGGAGTATCGAGATGGCAAATTTTATCTAATGGAGAATAAAGCAGTTGCCTAAGAAAGAAGTTGAGTTATATGTTGCATGTTACGACCTACATTATCCCATGGTACATCAGCCTACCGTTGATGCTATGCTTGATTTTGTTCGTAAGAACCCTGTTGCGGGGTTTGTTTGGGGTGGCGATCAGTTTGATAACAGCTGCATCTCGCACCATAATCGGGGCAAGGGATTGTATAAGCTCCCCGGACAGTATGCCGCTGAGACGCGAGGATTCGATAGTCTTCTCAAACAGATCGAAAGTTTACTTCCGAAGACGGCCAATCGAGTTTGGATTGAAGGAAACCATGACAACTGGGAGTTCGAGCTAGTCGAGAATCATCCTGAGTTGCAGGGAACTATTGAGAGACCGTTGTTGCTTGGGCTGAAAGATCGCGGCTGGAAGGTTATCCCGATGGGGAAGACTTTCAAGCATGGCGAGCTGACGTTTGTGCATGGAGAGACTCTAACGGGAGTTGGTAATCAAGCCTCCGCAATGCACGCGAAGAAAGCGATTGAGATTTACTGCACGAATATTCTGTACGGTCACATGCACGCACCGCAGAGTTTTACCAAGGTGCTCCCGAGTGATACGAGAAGGAAGTGGATGAGCTGGTGCAGTCCGATTGCAGGAGATGTTAATCCGAAGTATCTGGAGAATCGGCCTACTGCTTGGTTGAATGGTTTTACAATCATCGAGTTTCATGATAAGGGATTGTTCAATGTATATCCGGTTGTGGTGATTGATGGGAAGTTTAGTTATGGAGGGAAGATATATGGAGGGAAATAGTGTACATCGGAACAAACGTCAGGCAACGGCTTGACAAGGAAATCGAAGCGCTGGCGCAGGCAGTAAGTAAAAGCGTCAGCACCGCTTCAGTAGAGTATAGTCTTGCAGGAATCGCGGGCTATGCAGTTAGCAAACTCTTTGCTAGAGTAGTGGCATTACGAGGCGGTGTGTCAGATGCTAACATAGCCTCAGTATTTGGAACCCTTGAATCAGCTAAGCAAGAGTTTAGCCGAAAGGTTGCAGGGCCATTTTTCGAACGTCAACGTAACATGAACGGCGAAGTGTTTGCGGAGTTGATTTGACAATAGACGAATTCTTTGCTTGGACTAATGATCGTTGGCAAGGTTACAGACGCGACGATCTTGAACAGATGTATATCATAACCGCCGGTCTCGCGGGAGAGACCGGAGAGGTTATTGAGATACTTAAGAAGCGCGTAAGGGACGGAAAGTTTGATAGAGATGATCTGATTCTGGAACTTGGAGATGTGGTTCACTACTGGTGCCGGATTTTGAATCGTTTTGATATAACCCCTGACCAAGTGTTCGCGGCAAATGTCGCAAAGCTTGAAGCGCGGGATAGGGAGAAACTTGAGATACGGAATTGATGTTGATGGGGTGCTGGCCAATTTTGTAGGAGGGTTCAGCACCCAGATCGCGGAGTTTGGATATACGATTAATCCAGACTCTTGGGGTCTGGGATTGACTAAAGAGCAAGAGCAGACTGGCTGGGATATGGTAACAGCTAATCTGAACTTCTGGACAGGGCTTGATGTGTTGAACCAGTTCCCACACGAGAAAGTCAAGCTTACAGATGTAGTGTACTTTATCACTAAGCGTAAGCAGACTCCGGGACGGTCTACTGATCGAGAGACAGCTCTTTGGCTCCGAGACAAGCAAGGTATCGAACTGCCTACAGTTCTTGCGATCCCGAACAAAGGTGAAGTCTGTCGAGCGTTGAAGGTGGAAGCTTTCATCGACGATAAACCTGAAAACTGTTGGGATGTAATGGATGAATCCCCTGCGACTAAGGTGTTCTTGATGAACCAGCCTTGGAATCAGTGGGACACACGAGTAACGCGCGTATACACTTTGGAGGAATTTTTTGACAGAGCGCAAGGATGACGGGACGATGGCTAGCTTTCAAACCGGAGCAACTCGAACCAGTGAGCAGGGGAAGTATGATTATGAAGGGTTTATCAGTCCGTTAGCTCTGGAGCGATATGCGCAGTATATGCATAAGCACCGCTCTACTCCTGACGGCGGTTTCCGGGCCAGCGATAACTGGCAGCTGGGAATCCCGTTAGATGCTTATATGAAATCCAGTTGGAGACACTTCCTTGACTGGCATAAGCAGCACAGGGGTCTGCCCGGACAGGATACACTAGAGGATAGTATCTGTGCGGTTATCTTTAACGCGATGGGATACCTGCACGAGACACTGAAGAAGAAATAATGCCCGGAATATACAGTTCATTTAAATTCGAACCCAGTGACGATCTCGAGACGCGACGTAAGAAGTTGTATCTTGGGATCATCACTCTCGGTGAACAACTGTACAGCTTTAACGCAGCAGTTAACGAGCTACGAAAAGAGTTCACAGTTATAGATCAAGGTTACAAAACTCTGAAGGCCGAGTACGAAGACATAGGGCGCGCACAGTTTAAACGAAAAAAGAACTAAGGTTTTCACCTTAGTTCATACAACCCGGCAATTTCTTTTTGCATCTCAGCTCTTGAAAGGGGAAATTGTCCATGGAAAACGTAAGAACTTTACTACGCAAGCTTGAGCAGGGAGGAGCTGATCCTGCACTTGTCGAAGAGGTACGCGAGCTTGCAGAAACCAAAACCGCTGATGCAGGGATCATTCGTACCAATAAAGGTGCCTTGATGGTGCGCGTGGGGCCGAGCAGATGGCCTATTGCAATGTACGGGAATGACTGGAAGATTCTACTTAGCAAAGTGCCATTGATCGAAGAGGCTCTTGCGACACTGGATATTCCAGAAGAGAATCCAGAGAAACAAACGGGAAGCAGTCGCAGTGTTCAGATTCATCCCGATCAGCGGAGAGAAGCAGCATAAGCCGGAAGCACGCAAAAAGATAGCCCCCTAGTGATAGGGGGCTTTTTTGTGATTATATAGACTAGAGCCTATGGGCAATAGGGCAGTGTAGACAGCTTGGTACGGAGGAAATCTACATCGAGTTTCTCCTTACAACCTATACGTGTCAAGCGGGTAATATAGATTCCATGACGTACAAAATTGTAAATGTAGAAGAGACGGAGCTGAGTGATTCTAGGCTTGGGATGCATCACTACACGAGAGGTGATAGCTGACCAGCCGTTGTGAACTCCTACGGGGTTTCCGAGACGGGAAGGAAATACATACTCTCGTTCGGGCTGCTGATATTCTCGTAGAAGTTTTACAACGTCTTCTCGTAGCGGAAGTACCAAGTCGTTGAAGCGTAGAACCGCAGTATCCAGATCCACATCTGTCCAGCGGAGCTGTGCTAGTTGGCGCTGATTAAGACCTGTGGTTAGAGGTATCAGGCATATAAGCTTCTCACGCACCGTATGACATTGTGCTAAGAGCCGACAGACTTCCTCATAGGTTAATATAGGTTTAACTGTTTCGCGTAATGGGACGTGCTTAACCGGATTCACCACAGCTAATTCTCGTGCTCTTAACCAGCTCCAAAACCCCGCCAGTGTGCGAAGCTCTAGCGCGATCGTGCTCATCTGAATATTCTCCCGCTTACGTTGTTCGATGTATTCGTCGAAGTGCCAACGATGGAATTCCTCAGGCATACTCTTATCCAGATGCCGCTCGAAGAATGTTTCTAAAGCGTACATCCTTCGGGCAGTAGTAGAAGGAGCGAGAACTCTAAGCATGTAACGGTAATATTCGTTATACCACCAATGGATGTCTTTTAGATAATTCTTCTTCATGTCTAATTAGACTACTTAGAATCGGAAAACGTTTTCCACTCCTGTTGGAAACGTTTCTGTAGAGGGTCTGCGATCTTGGAAGGATACTTCTCGTCGATGCTATCCCAGCGTTTCAGGAAGTCGTCGCGGAGGAGAATCTTCTCGCCTTTGTCGGCAGCGTCCCAGACGCGAAGGAATTCGTGGGGTTCAAGCTGTTTGACGTGACGTTGCAAGGGAGATAGCTTACCATCATCCTCAGCGAGGATGCCGTCGAATTGCTTAGCAGTTATCTGGCCGCTTTTAAAAGCTGCGGTAATATCAGCGGACGAATACTTATTCGCCGCATACCCGCTCGCGAGTTCGTGATACTTACGGACGGATTCAGTACGGAGTTGGTCATTCGGGCCTTGACCCATCTTGGTTTTAAACAACTCGAAGGCGAGCAGTTCGGCTTTCGACTGGCCAACCCACTTAGGCGCGGGAAGAATAGCCGCAGAGCTGCTAAGGGCTGAGAGAGTACTCTCACCTTGAGCTTTACGCTGCATGAAGTTACGAGCACTAAACGGTGCGGCTTGATCCAGAAGATATTTACCTGTCTGAGTGTAGGTGTCTGGATCTGTCAGCGCATCTCCTGTGGTCGCGTGGATCGGATGAATCTGCGTACCGTAGAAGTCTGCGTTCTTGTACATCTCGCCGATCTCATGCCAGATAGGAGCGGCTTTGTTTAGAGCGGTTTCACCCGGAGCGTGAGTGAAGCCATAGGCATCGTGGACATAAGTCTTCAAATAAATACGTTGAGGAGAGCCGTCAGAGTTAAGCTGACCTGTCTTCGGATAGAGTAGATCAGTAGGATTGTCGATCTTCTGACCGTAGAAATGATTGAGAGTGTAGCCGAGCATGGCTGTATAACCGAGCAAGCCGAGGACATAGCCTTGCTTCTGCGTGATACCCTTACCTGTAGCTGCGGCTTTAAGAGATGTCTTATCTCTCAAGTCCCACACAGCTCCGCCGAGTTCGCGAACGTCTCCATAGTTCCAGCCGACGCTTCGAATGGCAATGTGAGAGACATCCTTTGCCATACGGTTCCAGAACAAATTGTCATAGACCACTTGCCCGAAGCGATCATCCACTCGATCCCAAGCGTAGCCGAGTTCTTTGCGCATCAGCTCAGGAGAAGCATTCGCAGGAAGTCTGTCCAGAACATCCTTCGCCATATCGTGAAACACTCCGAGCTTCACGTTCGGGACGTACCATTCCATGATGGGCTTGTTGAGCTGCTCCATCAGAGCACCGATCGAACGAACTGTTCCTAGCGCGCCTTTG
>Ga0247661_1000079_pt1 | contig 17359 bp, 16 predicted proteins | sample CNK02_metaG_FD_182799 | JGI IMG/M metagenome (GOLD analysis project Ga0247661, IMG submission 182799) | Soil microbial communities from Purdue University Martell Research Forest, Indiana, United States - CNK02 | ecosystem: Environmental > Terrestrial > Soil > Temperate forest > Bulk soil...
CCTACGATCCGGAAACCGGCAATTTCACATGGAAGAAGTCCCCCAATCGACGCACTAAGGTTGGCGCGGAAGCTGGCACGTTCAAAAGCGTGCGTACATCTGGTGGCAAGAAGATTTTCTACAAGTACATCCATGTACTTCATCATCAGACGCCGGCCGCGCGTGTAGCGTGGTTGCTGACGCATCGCGAATGGCCAAAAGGAAACTTGCTATTCAACGACGACGATCCGTCGAATCTGAGACTCAGCAACCTGAAGGAAGCCAACTTCCCTACGGCCCGAGGCATCAAGGATGGTCGGCGCACGTACAAGATTTCTCCCGAAGCTCAGCGTCACTACGGACTGAAGCGCTACTACGGCATCAGTGTCGAGCAGTACAACCAGATGCTCGCCGATCAAAATGGCGTGTGCGCGATTTGCAAACTTCCTGAGACATCGAAAACCCCTTATGGTGGTCCGATCAAGCCCCTCTCTGTGGATCACAACCACGAGACGAACGAGGTAAGAGGATTGCTGTGCACCCAGTGCAATTACATGATTGGTCATTGCCGCGAGAATCGCGAGTTCCTGTTGGAAGGTGTCAAGTACCTTGACAAGCATTCGGGTCGAAAGGTTGCGATGACCCTCACCCTCGTCCCCTCTGAGGATTCGAAGTAATGGCCACCTACATCACCCCCACCAGCGGCCAGACGCTGCCGGACATCACCGGCGGTCAGCTCACGCAGACCAATGGCGATCCGGTTTTCCCAGGGACTCCTTTCACCGGCCCGCTACTGGCCGGCAATGTGTTCAATTCGGACGGTACCGGCACGTTGGCCGGCGTCGGTGAGCAATCCGGCACAGCGAATGTCGGCTACGTTCGCATGGCGCAATCCTGCGTGATCACTCAGGCGACCAATACCGGCACTGCAGGCCAGTTCGCCTGTCCGATCGTGATTCCCGCGCAGAGTCAGATCACCAGCATCAAACTCATGGTGACGACCGCGTTCACTGGAACGGCCACTACGCTGGGTATCGGCTCGAGCGGCTCTGCGACGGCCTTCACGGCTGCGAATGCGGTGGTGACTTCCGGCGCGCTGGGTCAGGTAAGCATTACACCGGGGACGGGCGCCACGCAGATCGGCAACTGGGACAACGTGGGCACGCAGGATGTGCAGATCGTGGTACTGTCCACCAACACCGGCAGTGGCGTCGGCACGCTGACTGTTGAGTATATCCAGGGCATCAATTTGGCCTCGTAAAGGCCGGAGATAGAGCATGAAAGGTCGCAAACATCGCGAAACCGGCGGCGCCAATGAGCCCGAAGAGGACTTGAAGACCAAGCCCGAAGCGCGCACGAATGCGAAGGAAATCGACTCGGAAGCCGAGGAGATGAAGAAGGGCGGCCGCGCCAAGCGCAAGCACGGTGGCAAGATGGTCGGCAAGGTCGAGGGTGAGAAGGGTCACATGCATGCGGGCCGCAAGCCTCGAGCCACGGGTGGTCGCAGTGGTGGGTCGGACGGTAATCCGTTCACCAGCGCGCGCAAGGGTAAGGATGCACCGGGCCGCAACCTCATGAAAGGTGAGGCAGGTTTCGGCGAGAATTGATCGGCCGCGGTGGGGCGTGTTGGCCCAACGGGATAGGATCGGGGCCAGTCATTGGCCCCGTGTCATTTCTGGAGAGCGTTGAATGCGTCCGATCGTGTCTACTGTAGGCCCTTTGACTGCCGCGAGTGCGAACAACATCGCGTTGTCGCAGACGCCTGGCGCTGTCGGCGCGCTGACGCTCAATGGCTCGACCGTCACGAATGGCATCGCGACGCTTGATCATGCCCGGCGGGTACTGATCACGACGGCGGATACGACGCATACTTTCACGGTGACCGGCACCACTCCGACCGGTACGACGATCTCCGAAGTGGTTGGCCCGATCACGACCTCGGCTGCCACGACGCAGGATTATCTGACGGTGACTTCGGTCACGATCAATGGCGCGGCGACGGCGGCTGTCACGGTGGGCACCAATGGCGTGGCCAGCACGCCCTGGATGCGCATGGACGAATGGGCGCGTCCCGAAATTAGTATCCAGTGCGATATCTCGGGTACCGTGAATTACACCGTTCAAGGGACCATGGATGACCCAAACAGCCCGACGAATCCGGTTCTTCCCTCGGCGGTCACCTGGGTAAATTCGCCTGATACAGCTGCGGTCGGCGCCACTGGAGCGATACAGACGAGCTACGGGGGCTTCAGTTCGGCAGCCTTTCTGTCGCCAACCTTCATTCGTGTGACGCTCAATAGCGGCTCCGGTACCGTCACTGCGACAGTCGCGCAGCTTGGCGTGGTGCCTTACTGATGAGCTGCTGCGGCCCATCATTGGGGATCTGCACTCCTGGACCACAAGGTCCACCAGGACCGACCGGCCCTACTGGCCCCGGTGGTGGTGGCGGCGCGTTCAGCGTCAGCATTACCGGCAATGTGGCGGGTGTTCCGGCGCTGATCTCGAGTGGCCTGCTGATGCTGGCGGGTGGCCCTGGGGTCACGCTGAGCCAGGTCGGCAGCACGGTCTCAATCTCGTGCGCGGCGCAAAGCACACAGACTCAGGCAGTGGGCGCAATTGCAGGTACAGGCGCTACTACGGGAACTGCGGCGGGGTCGCTGATCGGTGCATCACTGGGCACCAACGGCCTGTCGCTGGCGATGCCGGCGTGGATCACCGGTGGCGGCGGCATTGATGTTTCGATCGGCGGCAATACCTCGGGCGCCGGCGCGCTCGTCAGTAGCGGAACACTGTTTCTGGCCGGTGGCAACAATGTCACCCTGAGTCAGAACGGCAATTCGATCACGATCTCGGCCAATACAGCTGCGGCTGCAACCCTATCAGTCTCGGCGGGATCCACGTCGGGCGCCTTCGGCGGTCTGACATTCTCGAATACCAACGGTTTCACATTCGGCCTGAACAACGGCACGATCACCGGTTCGTACAACAGCACCCAGTTCGCAGGCCTCGGGACCTCGTTCAGCGGAACGAATGTTTCCGGGTCGATGACACTTAACAGCAACGGACTGGCGTTAGCGATCTCTGGACCTGCCGAGAGCGGCATCGGACTTTCTGCGGCAGGAAGCTCGCAAAGCGCCGGCACGATCTTACTCTCGAACGCCAATGGCCTGTCGTTCGGAATGAACGGCTCGACGGTGACCGCGTCATATAACAGCACGCAGTTCGCCGGCACGGGTACGACATTTTCAGGAACAAACATTTCAGGGTCAATTACCCTGAACAGCAATGGGCTCAACCTTGCACTGTCGGGCGCCGCGGGCGGTTCGGGGGCTTCGACAGGTGCCATCTATGTCGCGGGCAATACGACGGGGCAGTCCTCGAGCAGCACCTATCCGCAGAGCTCACTGAATCTCTCACTCGCCGGCATTCTCTCGGCCGGTTGGTCCAGCAATACGCTGATTATCTCGTCGCCGGGGACAACTGCTCTAGCGCTGACGGCATACGCAGTCAGCAATACGACACAGTCGACCAGCGGCACGATCGCAGGATCGGCCCTTTCGTTTGCAGGTGCCGGGGGTGTTTCGGTCGGCATCAGCAACGGCAGCGTTGTGATTTCCGGCGGCGCGGCCGGTGGCGGCTCAACAGTCGGCCTGTACGCGCTCGGCAATACCACACAGAATTCCAGCACAACGCTGAATCAATCGGCTTTGTCGTTCAATGCTCTGGGCGCTATGACCTGGGGATATTCAAACGGCTCGATTCAGGTTTCGGCACCCGCCACGTCATCGATTTCCGGCACGGGACTTGTGTCGATATCGGTAAACGGCTCAACGATTTCTATCGGTGCGAATGCGCTGACCGCCTATGCAGTGAGCAACACCACGCAGAGCAGCAGTGGTACGGTGAATGGAACCGCATTGTCCTTTGCGGGCGCTGGCGGCGTTTCCGTTGGTATCAGCAATGGTAGCGTAATAGTCAGCGGAGCGGCAGCGGGCGGGGGCTCGGTGAACTTCTCTGCAGGCACAACCAGCGGTAACCTGAACTCTGTTGTCTTCTCAAATTTAAATGGAGTCTCGTTCGGGCTAAACGGCTCGACGATTACCGCTAGTGCGAATGGCATCAGCACCGTTGGACTTTATGCGCTGGGAAACACGACTCAGAATTCAAGCACTACGCTGAATCAGTCCGCGCTGAGTTTCAATGGCCTGGGAATCATTACCGCCGGCTACTCCAACGGATCGATTCAACTTTCAGCGACGCAACTGTCGACATTGGGATTGTTTGCCGTTGGGAATACGACGCAGAACAGCTCGACGACGCTTGCTCAAAACACTGTGTCCTTCAATGGACTCGGGGCGCTCACGGTCGGATTCTCAAATGGTAGTGTTCAGCTTTCGGCACCTGCGACCTCGAGTATCAGTGGAACCGGCCAGGTATCCATTTCTGTCAACGGCTCAACGATTTCCATCGGAGTTCCTGCACAGGTAACGAATACTGACTTCTTTGCGCCGTATGAAGATATCCAACTCGCGCCGGCACAAATCGGTCAGGGATCTTTGATTGTTGATCCTCAACCATTCCCGAATGTTCAGTTCGATAGGATACTTTTCCCGATATACAACACCAATTCATCTATTAGCAGTGGATCTCACACGCTATCCTTCTATGTCGGTCTCTATTCCAGAAATGGTTCGACGCTATCTCTTATGGGAAGCACATCGCTATCGACTGCTTTGACCCACTCTGGAACAGTTGGAAGTTATTCGCTGTACTCTGGTATGCGTGGCTTCACGGTAGGCAGCACGACGACATTGTCATCGGGTAATTATTGGATGGGATTCGTCTCGCGCACCTCGTCTGCTGGCGCGGATGGAAGCTACTCCAATATGGCGTTGAACAATGGATTCTTCACAGATTCCTTGCTCAGCGGCACATTGTCCTATGGTGGTTACTTCGGTTCGGCTGTAAACAGCACTAATCAACTCGTTTTGGGACAGGGATTTTATTCAGCGACTACATCAGGTATGCCTGCGAGCATAGCTTTCAGTCAAATAAATGGGACCGCATCTAACGCTGGAAACATGCAGGGAATGTTATTCGCCAGTTCTACGGTCTAACATATGACTAATGTTTTCATGTTAGGCTCGCATGTTATCGGAGTTGGCAGCGGAATCTGTGCGACTGGCGTAGGTGGGGGTAGTTTCACTCCTCAACCTGGGTTTACATTCTCAGGAACGGTAGCAGACGGGCAAACATTTACGATTACCAGCAATAGTGCGGTTCTGGGATCAAAACCTGTCAATGTAAAACCTCTTCTATGGATAGATCCGGCTACAACCGGAGATATCAATCCATCAGCGCTTGGAAGGACCACTACAACCTATTTTGCCAGTGGCATGAGTTATGCCTCCACCGGGGGGCCAATTGGAACTGGATGGGCCCAGGGAGCCGCCGTTGTATCCGGTGATACTGGAACGACTAAAAAATGGACATCTGCATGTGACATAGATCAATGGGGAGTAGGAAGTCCAAACATCAATGACTCCGGGGCCAAATATTACCTATCTCGGCAAATTTATAGGAATTTTGGCCACTACGATGAGAACACTTCAACATACAACATAAAAAATCACAGGTGCTGGGGAAGAATCGGAGGCGTTGGGACTTCGGACAATTATCCGGATTATTACATGTCCACCAGTAACCAGAGGCTCACTTGTGAACTGACGCCCCCATCTGGAGGATATCCCTTCACGCCGGTTCCTGATTTCACGAGACCGGGCCAAGGAGCTGGCAGCACGGATCAGATTGCTGAGGACAATGTCATACAGTTTGACGCCGGACTTCCTGGAACTCCAAATTCTGTGACCTTTCAGAACTGGTTCAATGAGGAAATAGTATACCAGTCCAATACAACAGATCCCGGATCCACGACACCACCTCAGCCAGATTCTGGAAGTATGTCGTTCCAATGGTTTGTGGAAGGCTTGCTAAGCAATCAGAGTGCATTTCCAACTCCAGTTGATACCTATCAATGGAATCAATGGTATTCGTGGGGAACTGGGCACAGTATTGGAACGATGCTCCGTTGGTATTATTGGCATTACATAGTCGATGGCACCGGCGGGAGACCAATGATTCCAGTCGGTTCGTTTATAGGCTATGGCCCCACGCTATTAGATGATTCATGGTGCCGGGTCCACATCAGAAATAACTCAGCGCGGGCGTCATTTACAGTTACTGAGCCTCAACCTACAAGCAACTGGATAACAAGCCCGACAAATTCCGTCAGCGTGACTTTGCGTAAGGGTCGATTGTCTTCGTACAGTGGTAATTCATTGATTATCACTGATAGTTCCGGAACTGAGCATTTTGTGGGGACATTTACGTGAGAATTCATGATGGAGACACAATCTAATGGCCGCCCCTGTCTATTCCAACAATAGCGGCAACCCGGTTTTCGCAGGAACAAATGCCGTCACTGTTTCAGTGCCATCCGGAGTGGTGAATGGCGATCTGATGATCGCGGAAATATGGGAATCGAATCAAACGGCAGCAGCCCCCACTAGCGCAGGATGGACGGCATTCTTCAATTTGGCCGGATCAGATCACCAGATCTATCTGTTCTATCGCGATGCGAGCAGTGAGCCCGCCAACTATACATTCAATTCTACTAATGCCGCGTCTATGACCGGATGGATTCATCACATCACGGGAGCTATTTCTGGTAATCCGGTCAATGCAATAGGAACGGGCAATACTACGGCCGCAGCGACTTCTATTGCGGCTTCAGCAATTACGACTACCGTAGCTAACACGTTGAATATGTGCTTCGTGGGCCACGGTGATGGCAGCAACATACCGAGCGGTTATCAGGCTGGATGGACCGGCGTTACATTCACGGGAAATTCCCCTATAAACTGTTCCTACATTTCACAAGCTTCCGCGGGAACTACCGGGTCTGCAACCACGACGTTTCCGAGCAATGATGATTTTACAGCGGTTATTGTTGCGATCGCACCGCCTGCGGGAGGAAGCAATACCGCATCAATTGCTTGGGTTGTATAAAAACATGAGTAAACCGCAACTTATCGTTCAGGATTTCGGAGGCGCGCACAATAGCAATCCGGAAGGATCGCGCGCTCGACTGATCAAGGGAGGATCATGGAAACAACAACGCATCATTGTGATCCTACCATCGGCGGACATGGTTCCCGCCAAATGCGTACTGACATGGTGGAATCTCGCGTTTCCGCCCAATAATGGCGTTGTGAAGATTGTCGCGCTCGGCCAAGAGGTTGGAGAAGCGTATTCGACGGCCATCGAGCAGATTCTTGCGCATCCGGAATTGTCCAAGTGGGAATACATCCTGACATTGGAGCATGATAATGCGCCGCCGCCCGATGGCGTTGTCAAGCTTATTGAGGGGCTGGAAGCGCATCCGGAGCTGGCCGCACTTTCGGGTCTCTATTGGACCAAGGGTGAAGGTGGCGTTGCTCAGTGCTGGGGCGATGTAAATGATCCAACCCCCAACAGCAGGCCTCAATTACCTCCAGCGCGAGACGAAATCAAACAGTATTGCGGCCTCGGTATGGGCTTCTGCCTATTCAGGCTTTCCATGTTCAAAGATCCGAAATTACGCCGACCCTGGTTCAAAACTCTCAACGGAAAGGATGGTGTTGGGATCGGGACTCAGGATCTTTATGCCTGGTCTGACTTCCGCAAGAACGGCTATTTCGGCGCCGTACACGGGGGTGTCCGAGTCGGGCATTTTGATCCAACCAACGATTATATGTGGTGAAGTGTGAAAAATAAGTCGAAAAAAATCAGTAAATCGGTCCCCCGAAAAACACATATCGCGGCCGCGGTTAAAACCGCTCTCACGCCCCCCGTCATCGAGGCGCCAGCGCTCCTGAAGCTCAATCTCGGTGCTGGAAAATCTCGCATTGAAGGCTTCCTGTCCGTGGACTCGATTCCCTTCGAAGGACTTGATCTGGTCACAGATCTGCGCAAGCTATGGCCTTGGGGCGATAACACGGTCTCTGAAATCTTCATGTCGCACGTCCTCGAGCACTTCACTGGCGATGAGCGCGTGCACATTTTCAACGAGGCCTACCGCGTACTGGCGCCGGGCGGCAAGGTCACCATCGTGACACCTCATTGGTGCTCGCAGCGAGCCTATGGCGATTTCACGCACCAGTGGCCCCCAGTCTCGGAATTCCTCTATAACTACCTCTGGAAGGAGTGGCGCATGGCGAACGCGCCTCACAACGATATCCAGTACAATCCCAAGGGGTATAACTGCGATTTTAGCTTCGGGGGTGGATACGGCGTCCACGAGGAAGTGCTCAAATGGAACGACGAGCGCAGTCAGTATGCGCAGAAGTGGTTCCGCGATGCCGTGCCGGACATCCACATGACCATTACGAGTCTGAAAAAACCAGAGTGATTCCATGGCCGACTGCTGCGTCGAAACCTTCAACATCTGCATCCTGCAGGGAGCGACCTATGCGAAGCAATTCACATGGTGGGGTCCGGTGCTGGTGTTCGGGCAGGTGCAACAGGCGCCGGTGAATCTGACCGGATATACCGGCACTCTGCAAATCAGGCCGTACGCTCTTTCCACGACGGTACTGTACGACGCGAGTTCGAATCTCGTTATCAACGGGCCCGCGGGACAGATCACGTTGACTATTCCGGGATCTGTTACCGAAGGCTTCACGTGGTGGAATGGCGTGTATGACCTGTTGTTGACCAGTGCAGATGGAAGCTATTCAACTCGCCTGTTCCAAGGTACCGTGACTGTATCTCCAGGAGTTTCGGCGTGAGCTGCGGTTGCACGCTCATAACCATTGCGGAAGTGGGTCCGCAGGGCCCGCAGGGACCGACCGGACCGGCTGGGCCAGGCACGGGCTCTGCGGGGCCAACTGGACCTACCGGTCCTACTGGCGCAGCTGGTTCTTCAGGAATGTCCATCACCGGGCCGACAGGCCCGACCGGACCTCCTTTCGGCATCACAACTATCATAGAGCCCAGTGGAGACACGAGCGGCATAACCGATTATGCGAACATTCAGTCGGCTCTTACGACAGTCGCATCCTCACTTACGAACCGGCTCGTGATTCTCGACACGGGAACTTTCTACATAAACAGCCTTCTGGTCGCGACATTCACCAGCGTTGCGGATTGCAGTATTCCATTTGAAATACGCGGCCAGGGATATACAAACATAGTACAAGTCTCAAACAACATTGGTATGCTTGAATTTGTTTTAGATTCGAATGTGTATGGAGGCTTTTTAAGCATATCAAACATCACATTGCATTATCAAAGTCCACAGCCTTACACCAACACCTCAGCCGTGTGCGTCGGTTTTCGCAGCGCTCAAGCCGGCCCTTCAGGAACCGAGACCTATTTTCAGATCTATATCGATCGATTGCGCTGTGAGAATTGCTTCCGGGGTATCGCGAACGTGCAGCCCGCGGGCCAGTTCGCCGTGTGGGGTCTGCACATTACAAATTACTATACGAATAGCAGATCCGGAGCTGGCCTGTGGCTTGCCAGTCCCACAACGGTCGGTCAGCCGAATATCAATATCGATCACTACCTCGACTCCCAGTCATCGTCGAGCTGTCCGGATGCGGCAATCTTCATTACCGCCTGCGACAACCTGGTGATCAAGAATGTCGAGTTTTTGAACATTGCCAACAATCTGCCGGCAATCTGGGTATCGTCCTGCGCAAACTTTGTCATCGAGGCCAGCAAATGCGAGGCCTGCTCTTGGGCGAGCGTCGCGGCTGGTCCGTTATTCAATTACGTCATCATGTCTCAGAACTCTTGGGGCACGATCAATGCCTTTACGGTGACGGGCGCCGGCGTGGGCACTGCCGGTCTATCCCATAAGCCAACCTTCCTGTCAGCAACCGCCTCTCCCGTACAGGCGGGAAATATCATTCTGGGAAATATCACGATCAACATCACCTCGGGAACGGACAAGTTCTGTCTGATGTCGTGCGGTGTGGATGTGCTGTGGTTGTCACCTCCGACGATCAGCGGATTGGGAACGGGTCCCGCGAGTGTGTCGCTCTATGACAGCGGCGGCAACAGCGCGACCTCTCAATGGATCAATTTCGCCGCTCCCCCAGGCGGCACAATATCGACGGATCAGGGTGACGCTTCGATCACCTATGCGCCCTTTTCGACTACTCCCGGCACGCTTGGAATGCCGGCCACCATGATCTGGAACACGCCGCTGACCGCAAATCGGACGAACACTCTTTCCACGGCGGGTTCCGCATTGGACAATATTACGGATGGCATCACGGTGACGACAGTAAGAACCGCCAATGCCACAGGGGCGTCAACGTTGACCGCAGGCAGTAAGGCTCTGACGCCGGGTCAATCAGTAACCCATGTTTATCAGAGATTACCAAGTCCCCAATGGATTGAAATCAGTTATACCAGCGCGTTGTAACCATGAAAATCGCCGTCTACGCCATAGCCCTACAGGAAGCAAAATTCGCCGCCCGCTTCTGTGAGGCCGCGCGCGACGCAGATCTAATCTTCGTCGCCGATACCGGTTCGACTGATGCGACCGTCCCTATCCTGCAGGCACATGGCGCGGTGGTTCGGGATATCCATATCAAGCCGTGGCGCTTCGATGACGCTCGCAACACCGCGCTTGCTTTGCTGCCTGATGACATCGACATATGCGTTTCCTTGGATCTCGACGAAGTCCTGCAGCCCGGCTGGCGCGAAGAAATCGAACGTGTCTGGATTCCGGGAACGACCCGTTTGCGTTATGGTTTCGACTGGGGCTGTGGCATCCAATTCCAATACGAGAAGATCCACTCCCGTTTTGGCTACCGTTGGAACTGTCCCGTTCATGAGTACCCCGTACCGGATCGCATCACCGAGGTCTGGGCCAACACCGACAAACTGTTAGTCGTTCACCAGCCGGACCCTGATAAGTCGCGCGGCCAGTATCTCGATCTGCTCCGCGTGAGCACACAAGAAAATCCGACCGAACCGAGAAATGCTTTTTATTACGCACGTGAATTGTCTTTCCGTTCGATGTGGCGCGAAGCCATCTTTGAAGCGAAGCGGTATCTCGACTTGCCGCGAGCGAATTGGCCGAACGAACGCTGCTACGCGATGCGGGTTATCGCACGCTCGCACCAGGAGTTGGGACAATGGTCGGATGCACTGAAGTGGGCGCGCGCGGCCTGCAGCGAGGCACCCGAAACACGCGAGCCGTGGTACGACCTGGCGCTGGCGTGTTACCGGACCTCGAGATGGACCGAATCTTTGGGTGCCGCACTGACATGCCTGTCGATCAAAAACCGCGAGAAGCTCTACACGGTTGATCCCGCCGTTTGGGGTTCAGCTCCGCATGATCTGGCGTCGATCGCGGCATACAACATCGGACAGTATGCGCTGGCGCTGGAGCATGCCCGCAAGGCGATTGAGATTGAACCGGACAATCTAAGGCTACGTCAGAATCTCGCGTTTTGTGAGGAGAAGGCGGCGTGAGCAATCCTAATCCGCCGAATACCACAGGCGAGTACAACTTCGCACCTTCGATGGGTGAGACCGTTTTATATTCTTATGGATTGTGCCAAATCAGAAGGACTGCGCTGACGCAATCTCATTTCGAAGATGCCCGCATGGCGACCAATATTATGATGGGTCGCTGGAGTGCTGATGGCGTAAATTTATGGGCTGTTGATTTACAGTGCATTCCATTAGTGCAAGGATGTACCACGTACGAAGTTCCTTCAAACACTATAGTCATGCTGGATGCGTACTATACGATCAACAACGGTCAGCAGGAAATTGACCGGATCATGACGCCGATCAGTCGTACGGAATACGCCAACTATCCAAATAAGAAACAGGAGGGAAGCCCGACCGTTTTTTGGATGGATCGCCTTTTGGCCCCCACAGTAACTATCTGGCCAGCGCCCAACGGACAGCAAGCATTTTTCAAGTATTACCGCCTACGTCAGATACAAGACTCATCGCTGCGCAATGCCCAAAATGTAGAAATCCCGGTATATTTCTTGGAGGCGTATGCGCTCGGACTTGGGTACAGATTGGCTCTCTCATGGGCCCCCGAACGCGTACCGGTGCTGAAGCCATTGGCGGATGAGGCTTGGGATGTCGCAACACGTCAAAACAGAGAGACCGCCAATGTATACGTCTCTCCAATGCTCAATGGGTACTACAGGTGAGCGAACGAAGATGCCCTAAGTGTAAATCCGATCAACCGATAGAAAATTTCGGTCGCGCCCGCTCGCGCAAGGATGGCATCTCAGTGTGGTGCAAAAAATGCAACCGAGAATCGGTCGCCAGGTATAGAAATACTCCGGAGGGGGGCGAAAAGCATAGGGCCAGAGAGAAGGCTAGATTCAAAGCCAACCCCGCACCGGTGCGCGAGCGACTCAATGCATGGCGTGCTGCCAATCTAGAACACGCGAGAGCCGCGAATAACGCCGCCAGACTTCGACGGATGAAAGACCCCGAATATCGTAAAAAGGAAAACGCGCGCATCTCCAAATGGGCTAAGGAAAATAAAGTGCGCGTCGGCGCCAAAACCAAGACCAATAGGATGTTGCGTGCTCGCGCGCAGCCTAAATGGCTCAGCGCGATTCAAAAAGCTCAGATTCAAGAGTTTTACGAAATCGCGGCAGCGAGAAACATTCAAACTGGTATAAAACATCACGTCGATCATATTTTTGCGGTAAAAGCCACTGATTGGCGCGGCTTGCACGTACCTTGGAATTTGCAGGTGATGACTGCTACTGAAAATGATGAGAAGTGGATCAAGGTGCCGAAAGAATTCGAACATCAGCTTTGGAATCCGCAGAAGCATGTCAGGAGTGGTTTCTAAATGTCCTACGCGAGCCGCAGTGGTCGCGCCCGCACTTCGGCCAAGAAGCCCGAATGTTTCGGCGTTTGCGACCGCTGCTCGCTATGGTACAACCTTGTTGAGTTAGGTTGGCAATATGACTGGAGAGGAACGAGCCTACAGAATCTGTGGATCCGCGTCTGTCCGCGCTGCACGGACGTTCCGCAAAATCAGCTTCGCGCGATCCAGCTACCCGCAGATCCGACCCCAGTCTGGCAACCCCGCGTAGAGCAATTCGCAGCGCTGGAGTCCAACACCCGCAACCTCGTTCCGACCCGCACAGATCCTATCACGGGCCTGCCTCTTCCCCCCGCCCAATTCAGGATCACCGAAAATCTCCAAACCCGCGTCACCCAGGAAACCGGAGCTCCGGATGGCCTTGATGCGAACGCGGTGATGCCCTACAACGGCGCAGTCCAGCGTCATTACGGCGTGGTATTGTCGCCGCTGTCCATCACTTCGAATGGGACGGCGACAGTGACCTGTACATTCTCGACCGCGCACGGACAATGTACGGGCGATCAGATCGCGGTTGAGGGCGTCTTGAATCCCTTGGCTGCAGGATTTTTTACAGTCACCGTGTTATCCGCAATGGCATTCACTTATATGACGTACAGCGATATCCCATCGGCCGGATTGCTCACCGGCACGACACGGGTGATTACGTGTCTGGTTGGTCTCCCCTATGGCACATTGCAGATTCCGCAGGTGGGGCCGTAAATGGGCAATGTATCGATTCCGCAGCTGCCGCAGGTTGTCGGGCTCACCGGAGCTGAACAGGTCGAGGGCGTGCAGAATGGAACCTCGGTGCGCATGCTTACGAAGCAGATTGCGGCGCTGGGTGGACCGACGGGACCGCTGGGTCCGACGGGGCCTAGCGGAACAGGTCCTACTGGACCGCTGGGGCCGACGGGGCCGACGGGGCCGACGGGGCCGACGGGGCCTATAGCAACCGCCGTCGATAGTTTGAATATCGTATATGACCGCACGGCTGAGGAAATTTCCGCAGGTATAGTTCCAGTGAACTATTTCCTACCGCCTCTGACTGTAGACAGATACGGTACAAATACTATTCCGGGAACGACAGACATGTCTGTCGCGATATCGGCGGCTATTTCAGTAGCTGAGCAACCTCAAGGATCATTCCAGCTTGGAGGTACCATAACATATCTGGATTCTGTCTATCTCGTTTCCAATCCGATCACATACATCGCGAATTACATATCGCATGTAGGCGCCAATGAGTTTGGCACCATATTGGTAAATGGAATGGGTGCTTCTTCAATTTTCACTATAGGTGATGGTACTACACAACTTTCTGGTGGTGGATTTTCAAACCTGAGATTTTCCACGGCTACCGGCGTAGTAGCTTCCAATGGAAATGCAGCTTTTATAATCCACAAACTGCAATTTTTTAACATCGAAAATGTTGAAATTTCTAATCCATTTTCAGCCTTCTATAGAGGTGCTCAATTCAATAATTGCTCTCAATATGTAGTATACAACTTACAGGTTTCAAATTGCCTATTGGATGGAATAACTAAGATCAGCTGTACAGATAGCTACATCACTGATAGCAGAAGTGATCACAACGGAGGCAGCGGATGGAGTCTTTCCGCATGCCAAGGCGGTTATTATAAAGCCTGTACCGCTTATTCGAATTCTTCGGAAGGATGGTATCTGGTATCTGGATTGCCGGCCACTTTTCCGAATTTCAACAATTTCTTTATAAACTGCATAGGGGACACGTCCGGTAGTCACAATTGGCAAATAAGCGATTCCGCTGACTCGGTTTGGATTGGAAGTTGGGGATCCAGCCAACAAAGCGTCTTAGTCAACACCAATGCTAATGGATTTCTAATACAATCGATTTATTGTAAACATCTTAAGTTTTTGGGTTGTATCGCAGAAAATAACAATGGAACGGGATTCGAAGTATTCGATTCCGGCTCAAATGCTCCTGTTGATATTACCTTTACCGATTGTCAAGGAGGCAGCCCAGGCATAACAGTTAATATTGGAAATGGACAAGGAGCCGGCGGCGGGTATGGCCTTACATTAAGCGGGGCATGCAATCAGATTAGGGTATACGGAGGGTCTTTCTTAGGAAATTCCACCGGATCGATTCTGAATGGAACATCCGGAGCGGATGTTGTTATTTCAGGAAATCCAATTGGCTACGTTACTAACAACGAAGGAACTGGAAGTGTTTCAGTTAGTTCATCAAACACAACTATTGTTCATAATCTTGGATTCACACCAGTCCTTGCGAACATACAAATTACTCCTACCAGTTCTCTAGCCGCATCAGGAGTTAACTCTTTTTGGATTAGCAGCCCAACTAGCACTCAATTCACTGTAAATGTGAATTCTTCCGTAAGCAGCACCGCATGGTCTTTCGTGTGGCGCGCAGGGGCTCATGGAACATGACCACTCCCGCCACCAACCCCCTATCCTACAACCAATACATCCAGAACATGGGTGTGATGGCGGTTGAGCAGACTTCCGAGGTCAGTGGCGTCTATAAGTTCAACAACCCACCGCTGCAGATGATCGTGCCGCAGATGCTGAATTACGCCGAGCTGCGCATTCAGCGCGATCTCGATCTGTTGTCGTCTCAGACCTCGAATCTCTACACGCTCACCGCGGGTGTCAACGTATTCCCGTTGCCTGTGAACGACTTCCAGACCGTGCAAACATTGGAGATCGTGCAGCTTTCAAACGGTACCGTAGTCAATTCGGCCCCACTGATAGCGGCCTCCAAGGAATTCATTCAGAACGTCTACGGCGGCATGTACTCGGCCGGCACTCCAGAGTATTTCGCTTTGTACGGAAGCAATTTCGGCGACAATCAGGATACCGAGACAAATATTTTGTTAGGCCCCGCGCCCAATTTCGCATACTCATTGAGAGTGACCGGAACGGCTGCGCAACCGAGTTTGTATCAGAATGCTTCCGGCGGTCCGGCTGATACAGCGTATACGTATATCAGTCAGTGGTATCCTGACATGCTGATCATGGCCAGTATGATTTTCATCAGTGCGTATCAGCGTAATTTCTCCGCTGCTAGCGACGACGTTCAGACTGCAATGACGTACGAGAAACAGTACCAGGCACTACGATTAGGTGCGGTGCCACTAGAGAACCGTCGCAAACAGATGGGCAGCGGCTGGACTGCGTATTCAACACCGATTGCAGCGACGCCTGGCCGGTGATGCATGCCGCACGCCACTCTGAAACTATATCCCGGCATAAACACCCAGGAGACGCCCGCTCTCAATGATGGTGGTGGAGTTTCGCAATCACAGCTGATTCGTTGGTTTCCTGATCCGAAGCTCACTGCTCTTGTTCAGAAACTCGGCGGTTGGATGCGTTTCTTCAGCATGCCATTTTCCGCCATTGTACGTGCACTATGGGCCTGGGAGGACCTGAACGATACCTCCCATCTTGCGGTGGGCACACAAACCGTCACCAATACTCCATCCGCACAACTCAGCGTAATCACAAACGGCTCTCAGAATATCATCACGCCAACATCCGTGACGGATAATGTGACACCGGCTGCTACTACGATTTCCGGGAATGCCATCGTCACCGTTACGGATAACACGACAACCGGCATCACCAATTACGATTCGGTCTATATCACGACACAGATTGCGGTTGGTGGAATCGTCTTGTTTGGTCTCTATCAATGTGATCCGGATGGCTTTCTGGGATCGAATGCTTACACGGTGCTGTCGATCGACAAGCTGGGCAACCCGCGTCCCGCGACAAGTTCCTCGAGCTCACCCGTTCTGCCGGTCTTTACTACGAATTCCGGTTCGACCGCCGTGACGGTGACATTGCCGGCGTATACCTATGCCATCGGCCAAACATTTCCCGTGCTCATCGCAACAACGGTCGGTGGCATCACGTTCTACGGAAATTACGTCGTCCAGACTCTGGTGGATGCCAATAATTTCACCATCATCGGAAATAACGTGGCCACCTCGACGGCCACCGGAACCCTCAATGGGGGCAATGCCCGCTTCATTTACAGCCTGGGCCGGGGGGCGATCCCTGGAGGAACGGGTTATGGGGTAGGACCATATGGACTCGGCGGCTATGGCACCGGCAATCCGGTATCGCCCGCCTCTGGAATCGCCATCGACGCCATCGACTGGACGCTCGATAACTGGGGCGAGATTCTGATTGCGTGCCCTGATCGGATCCTCCCATCGGGAACACCGCCTTTCCAGCCGATATATCAATGGGACGTGGGACAATCCACCGCGACCATCATTACCGCTGCACCGCCGATAAACGACGGCATCTTCGTCGCGATGCCGCAGCGCCAGATCGTTGCGTGGGGTAGTACTGAGACCGGCATTCAGGACCCGCTCCTGATCTCCTGGTGCGATGTGAACAATTTCGACCAGTGGATTCCTCTCACTACGAATCAGGCGGGCAACTATCGTATTCCGAAGG
>Ga0247661_1000080_pt1 | contig 17179 bp, 14 predicted proteins | sample CNK02_metaG_FD_182799 | JGI IMG/M metagenome (GOLD analysis project Ga0247661, IMG submission 182799) | Soil microbial communities from Purdue University Martell Research Forest, Indiana, United States - CNK02 | ecosystem: Environmental > Terrestrial > Soil > Temperate forest > Bulk soil...
ACACGCTGTACCTACCCGGAATGGACCACGCGGGAATCTCGACGCAGCGCGTGGTGGTGAAAAAGCTTGCCGATCAAGGAATCAACTACCGCACACTGGGGCGCGAAGAGTTCGAGAAAAGGGTTTGGGAATGGAAGGCCGAAAGCGGTGGCCACATTACCAAGCAGATGAAGCAGATCGGTGAGAGTTGCGACTGGTCGCGGGAGAAATTCACGCTGTCGCCGGAATACTCGCGGGTCGTGCGCGAAGTATTTGTGCGGCTCTACGAAGAGAAGCTAATTTATCGTGACACGCGGCTGGTGAACTGGTGCCCCGAGTGCCTGACGGTTTTGAGCGACCTGGAAGTGATTCACGAAGAGCGGCCGGGGCACCTTTGGTACATCCGCTATCCGGTGGCGGACAGCCCAGAATTCATCGTGGTGGCGACGACGCGTCCGGAGACGATGCTCGGCGATACGGCGGTGGCGGTCCATCCCGAGGACGAACGCTACCAACATTTAATCGGCAGACAAGTGGTTTTGCCGCTGCTGAACCGCGGGATTCCGGTCCTCGGCGATGCAATGGTGGACCGCGAATTCGGCACTGGCGCGGTGAAAATTACACCTGCGCATGACCCTAACGACTTCGAGGCCGGACGGCGGCATCAATTGCCGGAAATTGACGTGATGACCGACGACGGCAGGATGAATGCGAGCGCCGGGGCGTACGCCGGGCTGGACCGGTTCGCAGCACGCAAGAAAATCGTGCAAGACCTGGAAACGCAGGGCTTGCTCGAGAAGATTACGGACCACGCGCTTTCGGTTGGACTGTGCGAGCGGAGCCGAACGATTGTGGAGCCACGCATTTCGACGCAATGGTTCTGCAAGATGAAGCCGCTGGCAGAGCCGGCGATTGCGGCTGTGGAGCGTGGCGAAATCATGATGGTGCCGGAAAACCGCCGCGAAGAATATTTCCATTGGATGCGCAATATTCGCGACTGGACGTTGTCGCGGCAGCTTTGGTGGGGCCACCGGATTCCCGCATGGTACTGCGCGAACTGCAGCGACGTGATCGTCTCACGAGAGACTCCGGAGAAATGCGCGCAATGTGGCGCGCAGAAATTGCGGCAGGATGAAGATGTGCTGGATACCTGGTTCAGTTCGCAGTTGTGGCCGTTTGTGACCCTGGGCTGGCCGGACGAAACGCCGGATTTCAAGAAATATTATCCGACCTCGCTTCTCATCACCGGATACGACATTTTGTTCTTCTGGGTGGTGCGGATGATCATGATGGGCATCCACTTCACTGGAAGCGTGCCGTTTCGCGCGGTTTACTTGCATTCGCTGGTGCGAACGACCAGCGGGGACAAGATGTCCAAGTCCAAGGGAACCGGGCTGGACCCGGTGGCGCTGAACGAGCAGTACGGCACGGACGCAATGCGATTCTGCCTGACGTCCATGGCGGCACCTGGAACAGACATTGTTCTGTCGGAGGACCGGCTGTTTGGTGCGCGCGCGTTTGCCAACAAGATCTGGAACGCGGCACGATTCCTTTTTGTGAACCTGGACAAATTTGAGGAAGGCGGAGCGAAACTGGAGATGCTGGCTGCGCCGGATGTGCGTGAGAAGGCTCCTTATAAATTCAGCGACAGCATGCCGTTGATCGATGCCTGGCTGTTTGCGCGGCTGGCCGACACGCTGGATGTGGTCAAGGCGGCATTTCTGACGTACCGTTTTCATGAAGCGGTGCAAAACATTTACCAGTTTTTCTGGAACGACTTCTGCGACTGGTATATCGAGTGGATCAAGCCGGAGCTGAACGGAGCGAACCGCGAACGGGCGACGATTGCCTGGCAAAACCTGTTCGCTGCGTTTGAAGCGGCGTTGCGGCTGCTGCACCCAGTGATGCCATTCCTCACCGAAGAGTTGTGGCACCAATTGCCACAGCGCGCAGGTGCAAAGTCCATTGCGCTCGAACGGTATCCGGAGGCTCGCGCGATTTGGCGGAACGGAGCGGTGCTGGAGGAATTCGCGCTGGTTCAGAACGTGATCACGACAGTGCGCGCCATTCGAGCCGACATAAAGCTAGATGCAAAGAAGCGCATCGCCGCGGAGTTCTCGAGCGATGACGCGAAGGTTCGCACCACGATCGCAGCGAACCTCGACGGCATTCTACGTCTGGCTCTGCTGACCGAACTCAGGATTTCGGGCGACCATTTGCCTCAGGCTGGGGGCGCCGTCCGTTCGACGTCCCTGTTCGATGTGCGGGTTGTCTACACGGCAACGGTGGACGTGGCGGCGGAGTGCGCCCGGTTGAAGAAAGAGCACGAACGCCTGGCGAAGAACATTGCGTCCAAGGAACGGCAGCTCTCCGACGACACCTTCCGCAGTCGCGCGCCGGAGAAAATCATTCAAGGGCTGGAAGCGACCCTGGCCGAACAGCGGGTCGAACTCACCAAGACGAGCGAGCGCCTTTCCCAGTTGAATTGCGCCTGAGAACCGCGCTAGTGTGTCCCGCGGAAGATCCATGAACTGGGATTCCGAATACGTGCAGCGGCTGGTACAGACCGCGCTCGAGGAAGACGTCGGCGCGGGTGATGCCACGGTTTTGGCAACCATCTCCGCCAAGGCCATCGGAAAGGCGCGCATCCTGGCGCGTGAAGATTTGGTGTGCGCTGGACTGCCAATGGCCGAACGCGTTTTCCGCACCCTAGATCCAGAGATGCAGATTGAGCAGCGTGTCGAAGATGGCGCACTAGTTCGCAAAGGAGAACTGCTCCTGCACCTGAGCGGAAAAGCGCGCGCCATTTTGACCGGCGAGCGCGCCGCGCTGAATTTCCTCGCAAGGCTCTGCGGCATTGCCACGCTGGTTCACCAATTCGTGGAGAAGATAGCGGGTACGTGTGCGCGGATTCGCGATACTCGAAAGACTACCCCGGGGCTGCGGCTGCTGGAAAAGTACGCTGTAAAAACAGGCGGAGGGACGAATCATCGGATCGGTTTATACGACGCGATTCTGCTGAAGGAGAATCACATCGCTCTGGCCGGAGGCGTGAAAGCAGCTCTGGACCAGGCAAATGCCTACGCTGCCCTGCATGCGAAGCCGAGCGCACTTACGGCGTACGAAGAGGCCGTTCCCGCGCGCGCTACGGATACGGTTCTGCCGATTCAGATTGAAGTGCGTGATGAAGATGAGCTGCGTGAAGCACTTTCTGCAGGCGCGGAGTCCGTCCTCCTGGACAACATGTCGCCAGCTGCCGCCAAAAAGTGCGTTGCCGTCGCGCGCCAGCTGCAACCGGAATGCATCGTGGAGATTTCCGGTGGCATAACGCTGGAGAATGTTCGGGAGTACGCGGAGACCGGCGCCGATTTTCTTTCGTCGGGATCGCTTACCCACTCCGCTCCCGCGACCAATCTGAGCTTGCTTGTAGACTCCATCGAGGACAAGTAAGCTACCGCTACATTTATGGCTTCCACTTCCCTGCCGGGCGCTACCGATAAGCGGCTCGCTTCCCTGGTCACTCTGTTCGCGAACAACGCGACAATTGCCATCAGCGGCGCCCGAATTGCAAGCGAGATTGGCGTCTCCCGCTCAACAGTATGGCGTTGGATTGAACAGCTCCGCGAAGTCGGCGTTCGCGTGAAGGGACGGCCGCACACCGGCTATTTTCTCGAACGCGTACCGGACATTCTGACGCCGGAACTCTTGCGCGAAGGGCTGAAAAGCAGCTTGTTCGGAAAGAGGATTTACCATTTTTTCCGCACCGATTCGACCAATCGCGTCGGGATAGAACTTGGCTACGCGGGTGAACCGGAAGGCGCGGTGATCCTCGCGGAGGAACAGAGCGCCGGCCGCGGCCGCGCGGGAAGAAGCTGGCACTCGGAACGGGCGGCGGGTATTTACGTAACACTGTTGCTGCGGCCGAAAATCTCACCGATGCAGGCGCCCTTGCTGACCATGATGGCCGGCCTTTCAGCGCACGCCGCAATCGCGGCCCAGACCGGATTACGGCTCGACCTGAAGTGGCCGAACGATCTGATGCTGAACGGCAAAAAGCTGGGCGGAATCCTGACCGAGATGCATGCGGACACTTCGTTGGTGCGTTTCGTAATCGTGGGGATCGGCATCAACGTCAACCAGGAGAAGTTCCCTGGTGAGCTGAACGAGATTGCGACGTCCCTGCGCGTCGAAACCGGCAAGAGTCAATCCCGTCTGGATCTGTTGGCGCGTTTGCTCCGCGAATTTGAGAGCGATTACAATCGTTTCTTGCGCGACGGCGCGTCATCTGTCACCGGGCGCTTCACGAAAGCCTCGTCCTACGCAGTGGGAAAGAAAGTGCGCGTGACGAATGGAGCGGAAAGCTTTACTGGTGTAACGGCGGGTCTTGCTCCCGAAGGCTTGCTGCAGGTTGAGCGCGAAGACGGCAAGGTGATGATAGTGATTGCCGGCGACGTTGCGGAAATCAAGTGAGTGCCAGCCACGATGCTGCTGACTATTGACGTAGGCAATACCAATACCGTACTAGGCGTATTTCGCGGCGAAGTACTGATCGCTCACTGGCGACTGACCACGGCACGCATGCAGACTGTGGATGAATACGGCGTGCTCATCCGCAATCTTTTCACATTGAAGGAGCTCGACCCGCGCGAAGTGCAAGGCGTCATCGTCAGCTCCGTAGTCCCACCAATGAACTGGACGTTGGCGCAAATGTCGAAATTATATTTTGAACAAAAGGCGATGTTCGTCGAACCGGGCGTGAAGACCGGCATGGCAGTGCTGGTGGACAACCCTCAAGAAGTTGGCGCGGATCGGATCGTGAACGGCGTTGCGGCGTTTCACAAATACGCGGGGCCCTGCATCGTGGTGGATTTTGGCACGGCGATTACGTTCGATGTGATTTCGGCGAAGGGCGAGTACGTGGGCGGAGTGATTGCACCGGGAATCGGTATCGCGTCGGAGGCGTTGTTCGCGCGTGCCGCAAAATTGCCTCGCGTCGAAATCAAGGATCCAGGAAAAGTGATCGGCAGTAACACGGTCGCGAACATGCAGGCCGGTCTGTACTACGGCGCGGTGGATATGGTGGACGGCATGCTAGCGCGTATGAAAGCGGAGCTTGGCAGCAAAGTGAGAGTCGTTGCGACCGGAGGGCAAGCCAAACTCGTGGCGAAAGGCTCCAAACACATTGAAGAGACGAATGAGTTTCTGACGCTGGAAGGCTTGCGGCTCATTTGGGAGAAGAACCAGTCCGGCGACGCGAACAAGAAAACCGAACGCAAAGTGGCCCAATAGGGCGGCCATGGACGGCTGGAACTACTTCAATTACTTCACAGAAATCGAAGAATATTTTTGGAAGAAACGCGGCTCACACCTGCTGGTTTCTCCCTTGGACTGGGCCATCATGGAAACCTGGCAAAAGGCGGGCGTGCCTTTACAGGCGGTATTCAAGGGAATTGATAGCTCGTTTGAGAGTTATGGCCGATCGCGACGGGGAGCCGGCAAGCCACTGAAAAGCCTGGCGTACTGCACTGATGCGGTGCTGGAAGCCGCGGAAGAAGCACAGGAAGCCGCGGCCGGCAAGACAGCGAGCGCAACAGCAAAAAGAAATGCCGAGCCACTTCGGCGAGAAGAATTGAAAAGCTATTTTTCTCGCAACATGGGAATGCTTCGGGCTGCCGTCAGCACGTACCGCGAAGATCCGGCACTGGTAAAACTTTGGGAAGGGGTCATGGGCGGGTTGCAAATCTGCGCAGTTTTACTGGAGTCGCCGGTTTCCCTTGACCTGGAAGACCTGGAACGCCGGCTGACGATTCTCGATGAACGCATTCACGCCGGTCTGCTTTTGCACGCCAGAGAGGAGACCATCCTGCGGATTCGCCGCGAAATGGACGGCGCACTCGCGGCTTACCGGCGTAAAATGAAAGCCGAGCAGCTGGCGCTTGTGGAAAAACAATACTTGCAGAAGCGGTTGCTCGAAGAATTTCGCATCCCCCGGCTGAGCCTTTTCTATCTTTCGTAAAGGCGCCTCACGCGATTTATTTTGGAGCGATGATTCGCTGCTGTTCCTTTTCTGCGAGTTATGGAGAATAAAATAGCGACTATGTCAGAGGAATTACAGTTATTGATTGAAAAGATGGTGTACGGAGGAGACGGTTTGAGTCACGCCGACGGCAACACCGTGTTTGTGCCGTACGTGCTGCCGGGTGAAGAAGTAAAGGCGGAGACGGCCTCGCGCAAAAAAAAACTCGTATGGGCAAAGCCGCTGGAAATCGGCAACCCTAATGCGGCTCGCGCAAAGCCATTTTGCCCGCATTTTAGCGTTTGCGGGGGATGTCATTACCAGCATGCGACCTATGACGCGCAAATACGGCTGAAGCTGGACATTCTGCGCGAAACGCTTTCGCGCATGGGCGGTGTGAACTGGGAAGGCGAAATCCAGACCCACGCCGCCGAACCGACGCATTATCGCAACCGCGCGCAGTGGGCGGTACGCCTTGCCAACCCCCGTGCGCTCGGTTACTACCTGCCGGAAAGCACTACCATCATGCCGGTGGATCGCTGCGACATCCTCTCGCCAGGGCTTGCCGATGCATTTTCTCGGCTGCAGGAGATCACGCGCGCCGGTTCCCTACCACCGGAAGTTCTGGAAATCGAAGCTTTTGCCGATTCGACCGATCGCAAAATCGCGCTCAATGTGGCGTTCAAACAATTTGCGGCCCCGGCGGCAGATCTCACTAAGTTGTTTCGCGAAGCGGTTCCCTCGCTTGAAAGCCTACTCCTGCTGGACCAGAAGACCAATCGTTTTGAGCTTTCTGGCCCGGGTTATCTGGTTCATCGTGCCGGCGGGTACGACTTCCGCGTGAGCCACCTTTCCTTTTTCCAAGTCAACCGCTTTCTGATCGAGGACCTGCTGCGCACCGTCATCGTAGGAGCGACGGGTGGCCTTGCACTCGACTTGTACGCGGGGGTCGGATTTTTTGCTCTTCCCCTGGCGAAGCAATTTGGCCGCGTGGTCAGCGTTGACGCGAACCTCTCCGCCACGCGAAACCTGCGCGAAAATGCTGAGAATGCCGGCGTTGCGGTGGTTTCGCAAAATGAGCATACCGAAGAGTTCCTTAAAAAGACCTCTGAGATCCCCGATTTTGTGGTCTTGGATCCGCCTCGCGTTGGATTGGGTCAGGCGGCTGCACAAAAGCTAGGAGATTTAGGGCCCAAAGAGATTGTCTACCTATCGTGTGATCCTTCAACCCTGGGCCGCGACTTAAGCGTTTTGCTGCAAACGGCACGATTGCCAACCAACCTTCGAGCGCCGGCCCATAAGTATGAGATTGCATCCGTCGATTTCTTTGACTTGTTCCCGCAAACCTTTCACATCGAGACGCTGGTGCGGTTGCGGCGGATGTGAGGAAGCTGCCGGCCAGCGCAATGCTGAGGCATGGTGTGCAGTTGATGGAGACGGGAGTCGATCGCAACACTCCGCTACGTCAGGCACAGCCTTCCTTCGACCTGGCGGTGCGGAAAAAGCCGCGGAAAGCGCAATCCTTTCCGAAAACGAACCGGACGTGCTGCAAACCGATATTCTAAAATTGGCCACGCCGGCAGCAAGACTCTCCCATGCCGGGCCTTCAGGATGCAGCGCGACCGGCGGCTGGCGTTATTGCCGCCGGCGAGGGAAGTCCCTACGGCATCCCAGCTGGCGCTTCTCGAACGACTGCAGCAAGGCGGTGCTCCGGCGTTGCGCACAGAGCAGAAGGCGTGATTCGCACTTTCGACTGATGGAAATCGTTTCGAGGTTTCTTGCTTTGGGGCTTATCCGAACGCACCGCATGGCTGACTTCAAGCCAACCTTAGGCGCCAGATGACGAGAAGAACCAAGAGCAGCACCAGAAACCCAGCTGCAGCTTCATATTCATGGTTTTTTTTGTACTGAGCGAAGGAAAATTGGCCCGCGCTCGCACCCGGAACGTTCGCGGGTATCAATCGCGGCAAGAACAGAGGCACGGCATTCGCGTAAGCCTTGAACGCGGCGCCGTGTTGAATAGAGAGCTCCCGCTCTTCGCGGCGCATCACCACGGTGTATACCACGGCGAAGTACGCCAACAGAACGAGCGCCGAAATCCACGATCGCGTCGCCAGCGCTGCGCCTAGTGCGAGAACCGAACTGCCCAGGTAGAGGGGATTCCTCGTGTAAGCGTACGGGCCGGTAACCGTGAGTATAGATTGCTTGTGAAGGTAGCCTGCGGCGCGGGCTCGAATCCACAGGCCCAGGAGGCCAACCAGCGCGCCGCACGCCACGCTCCGCGGAGTCGGTCGCGCGAACCACAACACAAGAACCGCCAGCAGGTATCCGAGCCGCACGCGCCATCGCGCGAATAAAGCTGCCGCGTCACTCATGCCGATTCACGCAGCCCGCGCAGCGCGCCCAACACCTCGTCGACACTAATGTGCAGCAAGGAGGCGTCAGTCTCAGTTCCACGTTTATAGGTCGTTTCCGCGCCTTCCCAGCGCAAAACAACACCGTTGTGGCGATACGGGCCGTTGCGTGCCGGATCGGTCGGGCCAAAAATCGCCACGATGGGTGCGCCCAGGGCGTCGGCGAGGTGCAGCGGGCCGGTATCGCCTGCGACGACCGCGCTCGCATTTTTGAGCAGCGCCATCAACTGCCCCAAATTCCCGCCATACGCCGTGGGCCGCGCGCGCTCCGCCGCGGCAATTGTAGCCGCAACCAGGTCTTCTTCACCCGGGCCCCTGTTGATTACGCAACGCAAATGCAATTCGTCCAGAATGCGCAAGGCCAGCTTCCCGAAGCGTTCAGCGGGCCAACATTTCGACTGCCAGCCGCCACCGGGACTCAACACGATATATTCAGAAATCCCCTGTTTCCGCAACGCATCCTTTACCGATGCGCTGTCTTCCGGCGTTATTTGTATCGTGACCTGCGCGGTACGCTGTTTTGCGCCAGCTCGCAGCGAAAGCTCGCCGTTCTGATCGGCTACGTGCAACGCCGTATTCACGCGTACGCGCTCGGTGTACAGCAGCGGAACGCCCGCCTCCCGAACTGTCTCCGAAGAAAATCCAATCCGCCGAGGGACACGCGCCAGAAACGGAATGGAAGCCGACTTCCACAATCCTTGAAAGTCAATCGCGGCGTCAAGCGATTGCTTGCGAATGCTATAGAGGATGCCCCGCAGCGACGCCCAGTCGCGCGTATCCACCGTCCACACTTCGTTGGCGAGGTTGGCCGCACGCACCAGCGGTTCCCATTTTGGATGCGTCAACCACACAATCTCCGCATGGGGAAACGATTCGCGCAATCCGCCGACCGCCGGGAACGCGTGCACGATGTCGCCCAGCGAACTGAGCCTCACGACGAGGAATCGCGGTTCAGCCATCTGGCGCCTGGCGCACGCTTTGCAAAAGCTCGCGCGTCGAATGCTTCTTCGGGTCACCTACAATCGCCACGCGGATGCCAAGCTTATCGGCTATCGCGCGTTCTGGGACCGTCTCCGTCGTGTAGTCGGTCCCTTTGGCGTGGACATCCGGACGCAATTCGGTCAGCAACGATTCCACATTCGGCTCTGAAAAAATCACCACGTGGTCCACCGCGCGCAGCGCCGCAACCAGCAGCGCCCGTGCGTATTCCTCAAGCACCGGTCTTCCCGGACCCTTTAGCCTGCAGGCGCTGGAATCGGAATTCACTCCAACGATCAGTACATCACCTTCCGCGCGCGCGCCCTCTAGATAGCGGACGTGCCCGACGTGCAGCATGTCGAAACATCCGTTCGCAAACACAATCTTCTTCGAGCGCGTCCGCAGATCCTTGGCGATATTCGGCAACTCTTCGCGCTCTACGATCTTTTCGTGGGCTGGTCGCATTTACGCTGCGCTGCCGGAAACCTCACCGCGGATTGCCGTCAGCAGTTCTCCACTCGTGACTACTGCTGTCCCCCGTTTCATCACCACAAGGCCGCCGGCGATATTGGCAATGTGCGCAGCCTCAAAAGAACTCGCGCCGCACACTAGTGCCAGTGTATATGCGGCCAGCACGGTGTCTCCGGCTCCCGTGACATCCACCGCTTGGTCGCTGCCATGGACTGGAATGTGCGAAACCTTCTTGCCTTCCCTTTCGAAGAGCGCCATCCCATCCTTTCCGCGGGTCACCAACAAGGAATGCAGGTTCATTTGCTTGAGCGTCGTCAGTCCGCGCTTCTCCAGTTCTCCGAGGTTTCGGCCAATGGTCGTATGGTGCAGCGCTTCGAGTTCCGCTTCATTGGGAGTCGCCGCGGTGATTCCACTCCCCGCATAGGCGTCAAGCCGGTAGCGGGCATCCAACGTAACTGGAATCTTCCGCTTCTCGCTCCTAATCGCGTTGCTCACCGCCACGGGCGAGGCCACTCCGAATCCGTAGTCAGAAATCGCCAGCCCATCCGCCTTTCCTAGCTTTCGCTGCAACTTCGCAGCAACCTTGGCCAGCGTTGAATCCGGCGGGGCGCAACCTGGCTCGCGGTCGACGCGCAGCACCTGTTGCGCAACGGTATGCGCCCAACCCGCCAGAAATCGAGTCTTTGTCGGGGTGTTCCAATTCTTGGCGCGAACGATTCCGCTGGTTTCGATACCGTTCTCGCAAAACTGTTTCGCCAGTGCCTCGCCCACCGTATCATCGCCGATCACCGTAACGGGCGAGACTTGCGCGCCCAGTGCGGCGAGATTGTTGGCCGCGTTGGCTCCTCCGCCTGGTACCACGCGCGTCTCGCGGTGCCTCAAAATCAATACCGGCGCTTCCCGGGAAACTCGCGAGATATCGCCAAACTGGAATTCGTCCGCCACGAAGTCGCCGAACAACACAATTCTCTTCCCCGCAAATCGTTCGACAATCTCGGCCAATGCCAACAGATCGACGGAACCATCCGCCAGACTTTTCTTCGCCGCGCTCATCGTTGCATTTCCATCAAAATCCAGTCCGCCGCCTGCGAAAGATCCTTCGCCACAAAATCCGGCTGGTGCGTCCACTTATTCGCGTGCCAAGCAACTTCACCTTCACCAAATCCCGTTCGCACTAACACGCTCCGGCTCCCCGCACGACGCGCCGATTCCACATCGCCGCTGCGGTCGCCCACGACAAATGACTTCTTCAAGTCCAGCTTCAACTCTGACGCTGCGCGCTCCAACATGCCCGTTTTCGGCTTACGGCAATCGCATTCGTCAGCGCCGACATGCGGGCAATAATACACGCCATCCACCCGCGCACCTTCCGCCGCCAATTCACAAATCATTCGATCATGAACCTCACGGACCAGCGACTCCGGAAAATATCCGCGCGCCACGCCCGACTGATTCGTCACCACGACAACCGGCAGTTGCGCTGTGTTCAGTCCCCGGATCGCCGCCGCCACGCCGCTCAACATACGGAATCGGCTGATGTGATTCAAGTAGCCCATTTCTTCCAGAATGGTTCCATCCCGGTCCAGAAAAACCGCTGGCCGCAATGCCCCAAAGTCATACAGGAGACACCTCCGCGAGGGCCCTCAGCAAGGGTTCCCTAACCATGTCCGTCCGAACCGCCGTCATACAACGGTGATCGGTCGGGCACCGTCGCAAAAAACACGGGCTGCAATAAGGTTTTGCCTGGACAATCGCGCAGCGCGGCGTGACCGGCGCAGTGCCGAGGGGATCCGTAGGTCCAAACACCGCGACAACCGGCAAACCGACCGCCGCCGCCACGTGCATTGCTCCTGAATCATTGCCCAAAAATGCGCTGCAGCGCGATAGCAGCGCCGGCAATTCCGCGATTTGTGTCTCGCCGGTTAAGTCCAGCGCCGGCTGCGTCAGCCCAGCTTGAATTGTGGCCGAGACTTCGGTTTCGGCCGCCGTCCCAAACAAAACGATGTCGGCATCGCGTTCACGCCGTATTTGATTGAGGGCTTGGGCAAACCGCTCCGGCGGCCAACATTTTGCCAAACCGTAAGAAGCGCCCGCGCCTACCGCGATCCGTACTGCCCCTGCCCTTGCACCCAGGGCACGCAACTTCTCTTCGGCTTTCTCTAGCCGTTCGGCGGTCACAGATAAAGAGATTTCCAGTACTTCCGGCAAGCCTTCGAGCCAACCCGCGCGCCGCAGCAACTCCAGGTAATAAAATTTCTCATGCGCCGGTATCTCCGAAGCCTTTGGCACAGGTATCGCCTTCGTTAAAAGAATTCCTCGCCCATCACGGCGGTAGCCGATCCTCTGCGGAATTCCTGCGCGCCAGCTGATCCATGCGGCATCGAATGCATTCTGCAAAAGCAGAGCCGTATCAAACTGCTTCGACTTCAGCGCAGCCGCAAGCCTCTCGCGCCCACGAATTCCTGCATGCTCCCTTTTGCGGTCGTAAATAATCAATTCGTCCGCAATGTCCTGCCCGTCATAAATCTGCGCCACATACGGCAGAGCCAAAACAGCAATGTGCGCCTCCGCAAACAGCCTCCGCACCACTTGCAGCGCCGGCAAGGCCATAATTGCGTCGCCCACCCAATTCGTTGCCCGAATCAGCAGCTTCACAAACTTCTTCCTCGGCGTTCTTTCAAAATTCGGTCCAGAACCGGAACAAACTCACTCTCGGAACCGAAGAACAGCTCCATCACGGCAACATACACAGGCATGTGCTCGATTCGAGTGTATGACAGGTTTTGCTCATCCTTTTCTGTTGTCACCAGGCCGATCGCTCCGGATTGCTTCGCCATTGCCAAGAGCATTGCGCCGTCGCGCAAAGAATACTGATGATGATCGCGATATTCCCGCTGCCCGCAAACTGGAACGCACCACCGTTTAAGGTCGGCAAAAAAAGCCTGCGCGTTACCGATCCCGCAAAACGCAAAAAACGGTCCAGCACCGATTGCACTTAAATAAGATGGGGCGGTTCGCTCGCCCAGCCGCCGAAATCCCAACAAACGCGTCTGCGCATAAAACAATTGCCGTTCGTGCGAATCGCTGGCTTCGATCGGCGGCCCTTCAAACCGGCGCGTAACCACCAGCAGATCCGACCTTCGACACGCGCTGATGGGCTCGCGCAGACTTCCCGCAGGTAACAGCCACTCTTGCGTTAATCGCTTCGAGCCGTCCAGCATCACGATGTCCACGTCGCGTGCCAGCTTCCAATGTTGGAAGCCGTCGTCCAGCAGAAAAACATCGACAGGCTCCGCTTGCTCCAGTTTGCGCCCTTCGGCAAAGCGGTCTGCGCCTACGCCGAATCGTACTCGCCCATCCAGCCGCCGCTTCAACAATTCAATCTCGTCGCTCGTTCCCGCGCTGCCCCGATATCCACGGCTCAGAATCGCGACACGCTTCCCTTCGCCCACGAATTTTTCTGCCAGCCACAGCACCATGGGGGTCTTGCCCGTGCCACCAACGGTCAGGTTGCCAACGCTGATCACTACCCCATTGAGCTGCTTCTGCTGCAAAATACCACGGCTGTAGAGGGCCGTCTTGCAGCGCACTACCCAGCCATACACCCATGATAACGGCCACAACAAAATCCGGATTGGCAGCGGCCAGTCCATTATCCCGCGGCATGCGGGTTGTCGAGTTCCGCGCGAATCGCCGTTACCGCTCGCTCGGTCGCACCTCGGCTGTCTTCTACCAGCCGCCGCGCCGTCTCTCCCATTTTTTTGTTCCGCTCCACATTGCGCAACAATTCAATCCAGACAACCCCGGCATCCTCGGGACTCCCCACCTGCAGCGCCGCTTCCGCTGTCACAAACCGTTCCGCCATTTCGGCGAAATTTTCCATGGATTCCCCGAACACCGGCACCTTCCCAAAGGCTGCTGGCTCCAGAATATTGTGCCCGCCCGATTCCACCAGCGAACCGCCTACGAGCACTCCGTCCGCCAGACGGTAAAGCGACGCGAGCTCTCCGATGCTGTCCAGCAGCAGCACCGCCACATCGCTGGCCATTGCGGTTTCGCTGCCACTCGCATGCTGGCCTGACGGCGACGTCACTCGTAGATTCGATCGCCTGATCCACTTCTGATGCGAGTCTTCAATGAACTGCGCCGCCGCTTCAAACCGTTCCGGCTTGCGCGGCGCCAATACCAGCAGCGCTTTCCGATGCTCTCCCTGCACCACGCCGAATGCAATCAGCGCAAGCGGTTCTTCCGTTGCCACCACGCTGCCAGCAACAATCACCGGCCTTCTGCCGTCCCTGGCGATTTCTCCCTCCAGCCAGTCCGCCAGTGGGGTAGTTTTCGGCAGCTCCAGGTCGTACTTCAGATTTCCTCCCAGGTGCACGTTGGCCGCCCGGGCGCCCAGCGCCTTCACCCGTTCGGCATCCTTCTCGCTTTGCATCCAGAAGCCGGCGGCGCGTCCCAGCGCGTCCTTCCAGAATGGCCGCAGATAAAATCCGAACAAAGTCAGCCACGATTGCGACCGGGCAAACGACCGGTCCGAAATCCGCCCGCTGATGAACAGCACCGGAACATTGTTCTCCGACGCCACCCGCAAAAAGTTCGGCCAGATTTCTGTCTCCAGCACCACAACCAACGCCGGCTTCACGGCCGTCAGTGCTCGCCGTACACAAAACTGCCAATCCAGCGGAAAATAAATCACCGCATCCGCGAACGGCATACGCTCTTTGGCCAGCCCCTGCCCGGTAATCGTCGTCGTTGAAACCACCAGCGGCCGACCCGGAAACTCCTCCTTAAGCCGCCTCGCCAGCGTCACGCCGGCAAGCACTTCGCCCACCGAAACCGCGTGTAGCCAGACCGCGCCCGGCCTCTCCAGCGGCAATCTTTCCAGTGCCGGAAATGACAGCCCCAGCCGCTCGCTCAAGTTGGAAAGGTATTTTTTGCGACGAATGCCCTGCACTAGCCAGTATGGCGTCAACACAATCGCGGCAAGCCCCAGCAGCAGGCTGTAAACGAGATACACTCCGCAAGGCTCCGGTCTGACCCGTGGGCGCAGGGCAACCCTGCACACTGCCCAGGAATCGAAGGCGTCGAGATGCAAAAAGTCTATTATACCCGGTTGAAGATCGCTTCCTCGGCGGTGATCTCTGTAGCTCTACCGTGGCTGATTTTCATACTATCCGCAAGGCCGCCGGCGAATGCACAACAGCAATCCACGTCGAAGCCCATCATCACCGCCTCGCTCGATTCGCACGAAGGTCTCATGATCGCCGCCGATCCCTGGCTCGGTGCTGAACGCTACAAACAAGCTTTTCCCAAAAAGTCGCCTTACGCCGCGGGGATTCTAGCCATCAAAGTCACACTCCGCAATGACTCCGCCGAAAGCATCAAGGTCCGCATCGAACGCATTCGCCTGAACATCACCTTCGACGATAACAATCGCCAAGAGCTTCCCGCACTTACTTCCGAGCAACTTGCCGACGCCGTGCTTCATCCGCGCGCGAAGGATCCGTCCAGACCGCGTATTCCTCTCCCTCTACCGAGTTCCTCCGGCGGCCGCGATAAAAATTGGGAACAATACCAGAAGCTTGCAGAAGACGCCGGCCTTCACGCCAGCGTCATCGCGCCTCACTCCACTACGGAAGGTCTCCTCTATTTCGACCTGCAGAATCAGTTCGATCTGCTTGCCAATGCGCACCTGTACATTCCGGACCTTCTTGCCCTCGAAAAAAATCAGGCGCTGATGTATTTCGACATTGATCTCAGCAGATCTGACTCGCACTAGCTCGCAACGTTTCGCTGGCAAGTCACAAAACTTCTTTGCAGTTTTTCTCGGCAAATTTTCACAAATTTGCGCCACCTCTCTCCGTCCGTTAATATCGTTGAGTAATCTTTCTTCGATCACCCAGATGCAAGACCTTCTCAACTCGCTGAATGCGGAACAGCGTCTCGCCGCGGAAAGCACCGAAGGGCCCGTTTTGTTGCTCGCGGGGGCCGGCACAGGCAAAACTCGCGCCATCACTTTCCGCATGGCCGGCCTAATCTCCCGTGGCGTTCCTGCTGAGTCCATCCTCGCGGTCACCTTCACAAACAAAGCCGCCGAGGAAATGCAAAACCGCGTCTCCGATCTTCTCATCCGTGGCGGCGTTCCACCCGAACGCCCCTGGCTCTCCACTTTCCATTCTCTCTGCGCCCGCCTGCTCCGTCGCGAAGCCGCTTCCGCCCGACTCCCATCCAATTTTTCCATCTTCGACGACACCGACCAGCTCGCCGCCGTCAAGCTCGCGATGGGCAGTCTCAACCTCGAAGACGAAGAGCTGCAGCCGCGCGCCATCCTCAGTCAGATCAGCTTCGCGAAGAATCACGCCAAAACTCCGGAAATGTTGCGCGCCGAAGCTTTCACTCCAGATATGCGCCACGCCGCCGACGTTTACGTGCAGTACGAAAAGATCCTCGCGCAAGGCAAAGCGCTCGATTTCGACGACCTGCTTCTCCGCTCTGCGCGGTTGCTTCGCGAGGCGCCGCAAGTCCGCGAAAAATGGCAGCGCCGTTTCCAATACCTCCACGTGGACGAATACCAGGACACCAACCGTGTGCAATACGATCTGCTGCGTCTTCTGGTCGGTCCTCACCACAACATCTGCGTCGTGGGCGACGAAGACCAGTCCATCTATCGCTGGCGCGGTGCCGATGTCTCCATCTTGCTAAGCTTCTCCCGCGACTTCCCTAACGCCAAAGTCATTCGGCTCGAGCGCAACTACCGTTCGACGCAAAGCATTCTCGACGCTGCCGGTGCCGTCGTTAAGAATAATTCCGAGCGTCTGGGCAAAAACTTACGCGCGGAAATTTCCGGCGGAGCCAATTTACGCTACTTTGAAGCCCGCGACGCCCAGACCGAAGCCGAATTCGTTGCCGAAGAACTCCGCAAGCTGCTGGACGAGGATTCTTCGCATACTTGCGCCGTCGAATACCGTACCAACTTTCAGTCCCGAGCCTTCGAGGAAGTCTTCCGGCGTCGCGGTATTCGTTACAAGCTCGTCGGCGGTTTCAGCTTTTACAAGCGCGCCGAAGTGCAGGATGCTCTCGCTTACGTTCGCCTGGCCATGCATCCCGAAGATGACATCGCGTTCCTTCGTGTGCTCAACCTCCCTCCGCGCGGGATCGGCAAGACCACGCTGGAATCTCTCCGCGAGCTCGCCCGTAAAAACGACACCCCGTTCTGGAACGCGATGGAAGACTTGGGCACAGCCAACGCCACCGGCCGCGCCGTCACTCCGCTGCGTGCTTTCATGGACTTGATCGCCAGCCTGCAAGCCGCCCTTCA
>Ga0247661_1000081_pt1 | contig 16990 bp, 31 predicted proteins | sample CNK02_metaG_FD_182799 | JGI IMG/M metagenome (GOLD analysis project Ga0247661, IMG submission 182799) | Soil microbial communities from Purdue University Martell Research Forest, Indiana, United States - CNK02 | ecosystem: Environmental > Terrestrial > Soil > Temperate forest > Bulk soil...
GTGGCAGCCCCCGGCTGTCCAACTTTTGAGACCCCCCCCCGCCGCCCTGGCCGCCGCACCGGGCGCCGCACCGGGCGCCGTGCTTTGCGCCCAGGGTCGCAGCCAGGGGGGGCAGGGCAGGGGCAGGCAAGGGGGCAGCCAGGGCAGGGCAGGAGGCGGGACCCGGTGCCAGGGGCAGCCAGGGGCAGCCGGTGCGGCTGGCATGATCGGACCCGGTGCCAAGGGGGGCAGCCGGTGCCAGGGGCAGCCGGTACACTATACTGGCAGGAAAGATTATTCGTTCCCGATGCGGATTTTTTGCCAGTGACAAAGCGGTCCGCTATCAATAGGTTAGCAGTATCCTGTTGTTATCGCTGAATTTTTCTCGGAACACTTGCCAGATTGGGCTTGCAATCTGTGCACCATGCAATTATTTCTGATTGCACCGGACCACAAACGGACCGGCTACCGGGGCAGTCCTGCCCTAGTTCAAACGGAGTGTAGAACATGACAAAGCAAGTGAAGCGGGTTTCCAAGGTTGTAAAGCTGTCCCCTGCCAACAAGGCAGCGGCTACTCGGGCAGCCAATAAGGCAGCCAAGATTGAGGCAGCCAAGATTGAGGCCTTGCGCATTGCCAGCCTGACACCGGGGCAGAAAGCGGCGGAAACCAAGCGGGCATCGGGGGCACACTTTGCAGCGGCAGCCAAGGCAGCGGAAACCAAGCGGCTGCGGAAGGCTGGCATGGCTGCCCCTGCCCCGGCTGCCAAGGCTGCCCCGGCTGCCATGGTGGCGGACAGTGCCAAGGCTGCCTTGTTGGCGGAGTGTCTCAGGCAGATTGCCAGCCTGTAACAATCTGACCTATCGGACACAACGGAAGGCTAGCCACACTGGCCAGCCTTTCCGCTTTCGGAGTGTGCACACATGATGACAATGGCAAAGCTTGTTACAGAATGGCAGGCAGTATCTGCCAAGGCAGGATGGCAGGATGCAAGGCAGCAAGTCATAGCATTACTGGCCATCATTCACACTTTACAGGATGAGCCATGGAAGCTGGATTGTGTAGACTTGCTTGGCATTGCTGAGAACTTGGCCAATCTGGACAGGACAGGAAGCTTGAACACATAGCGAGAGGCGGAACGGATGCGCCTTAGACGGTTCGGACAAGCCCCGGCAGCAATGCCGGGGCTTTCTGATTCTGGCCCATGCCAGGGCCAGCCAGGGGCAGCCAGGGCACCATGGGCGGGGCAGCCGGGGCTTAGCAGGGCCAGAGGCGGCATGGCGGACCCGGTGCCAGGGCAGCCAGGGCCAGGGGGCAGCCGGTGCGCGGCTCTGATCGGACCCGGTGCCAGGGCCAGCCAGGGGCAGCCAGGGCACCATGGGCGGGGCAGCCGGGGCTTAGCAGGGCCAGAGGCGGCATGGCGGACCCGGTGCCAGGGGGCAGCCAGGGCCAGAGGCGGACCCGGTGCCCCGGCTTGGCCTATCAGTATGGACCCGGTGCCCCTGCCCCTGGCTGGCCTATGCGGACCCGGCTGGCCTATGCGGAATGTGCAACAATTGCATTCTTTGCATTGTGCACAGTTTGGCGGTAACCTTCCGGTGCGGCGGAAAGGCTGCCAACCCGGAGACCATTCCCGGTTGTATATGGAGCAACCATAGATTGAGTAAGTCAAACCTTGCCATACTGTCTCAGAAACTGAGACAAAGTGGCGGCAACCCTGGCAGCCAGCCAGGGCAGCCAGACACTAGAACGGCTGGCCAGAAAGCGGCGGACACTCGGAAGGCCAATGCAGCGGCAGCCGGTGCGGCTGCCCCTGCCCCGGCTGCCCCGGCTGCTACTGCCCCGGCTGCCCCGGCAGCCGGTACCAGTCACCTCCCCTTAACCCTTGTGGTCACAGAGTCGGAGTCGGGGCTGGCAGTTCACCTAGAGTGTGAGACTCCAGCGGCGGAACTGCCCCTTGGCTGGCATCCTAACCTTGGGTGGACTCTTCGGAGTGATCTCACACCGGAAGGGTTTACCGGCCATGACTCGGTCCGATTCAGCTTGGCGGATGCTACAGCGGCGGACCTAGTTGCGGCTGCCCTGGCAGTGTCGGACCTAGAGGCAGCAATCCAGGCTGACAGGCTGGAGTCAGCGGATGACACTTTGCCCCGGACAGTGTCCGCGATTTGCGGTCATTATCTGGTCAACCGCATCCGGCTGGTCGGACAGGATGGCACCGGGAGTCGGGAAGTGGCGCGCGGGCAGTCATACCGGGCACTTACCATCCTGACTGACAGCATGCTGGCAAAGGCTACTGAGAAGCGGGCAGCAGCCTAAGCCCCACGAACGAACGAACGAACGCCGGCCGGAGTGATCCGGCCGGCTTTCGCGCGTCCGCCCCCCTACAAGCGGTTATCAGGATCGCCCCCCTACAAGCGGTTATTAGGAGACCTGTGATCGATGCAGCGCCGCGCGTTCGCTGCATCGACCTGGGTCTAACCTGACCAGGGAACGCGGCAATCATGCCGCTCTATCGGAGACAATCCATGTCTACGACGACGAGGACAAAATCACGTCCCGCGCAACCGAAGTTGTTGCCTGAAACAAGCACGACGAAAAAGCCCGTCTATTGGGCAAGCCCCGCACCAACCGAATGCCAGATCAGTCGGCGTGCCATCGATGGCGAGTTCGTCGACGGCGTGGTGCCAGCTTTCTCACGTTCGTGGGCATGCTGGCACCCGCAAGAGTTCACACGCCGCGGTGGCAAGTTTGGCACCGGCCAGGGCCAGCTTTTCACACGCCAAGCGGATGGCCGCTGGCTCAAGACGCGCGGTTGACGTGGGAACGTCATGGGCGCCCGAGGTCATCGCTGACGGCTCGGGCAAATGGACGCGGAACGGCTTGCGGTTCGCGACCAAGGCTGAGGCCGACGCCAACGTGCTGGACCTGTACTCACGTTGGACAGCGGTATCGCAATATCGATCGGTCGAAACGGACGATCCGGTCAACTCGACGTGGGACCTGGTTGGCAGTGGTCGCCTCACACATCCGCTGCCGCGTTCTCCGGTCGAGGACCTGGTGGTGACACCGATCACTGACGTTGACCAGTTCATCAACGACCTATTCGGGCAAGTAAAGGAGGCATGATGAGGGCGATCGTTTTCGACGAGGATGGGCCACACGATCTCGGCAACCTCGATGTCGGCCAGGTGCACAACGTCATCGCTGGTGCGGTGGCGCCATCTGAAGCCCTGCCGCCACCTAAAGAGACCGAACTGGAGTTTCTCAACGACATGATGGCGTGCGTGACTGACATGCTCGACCAGCTCGCATCGGGGAAGCTCGACGACATACGCCTCGGACTGAAGGGCATGAAAGACGGCCTGTCCGGCCGCATCGGCGACCTCGAAGGTTAGTCGCCGGCATGGGGATGCAGCGTGATCCACGCTGCATCTCTATGCACGACGAGTGCAGAACGCAGGCGATCATGCCCGCGTAGCTACGGGACCAACCGATGAACAACGTCAAGCATACGATCAAGGGCGGTAAGCTCCTGATCGAAATCGACCTGTCGCCCAGATCCGTCTCGGCGGCACGCCCATCCAAAAGCGGTGCGACACTGCTCGTAGCATCCACTGGCGGTTTCCAGCCTGCGACAGTGATCGCCGACAAGTCGGTGAAGTTCGCAGTCAACGTGACGGTGGAAGCATGAGCCATCGCATCGTCATCACTGACCCGGTGCGGCTACGTGCTGCCATCGAGTTCGCCGACAAGCAAGGCTGCCTCGACCAGTTCGGCCGCAATCTGTGCCAACTGCTGCGCGTGCTGACCGGCGGCATGGTCAAGAGCTACGGCGAGAACGGCAACGTCGTGCCGACAGACGGCAGTGAGCTGGCCGAGATCGGCTATGACCACGCGCCGTTGTCGTTCAGCTTTGCCATCTGGCACAACGCGGAAACCCCGGCGTTCCGGGCTGACAAGTCGCAGCTATCCCTCGCCGGCGGCTTCATCTACAGCGGCCCAGGCGTGCCTAACGACGGATCCGCGCCAGCCCTGACGGTCAGCCTCGAGGACGTCATGGGCTTGCCGCGGCCGACGCATGTATGGCGGTGCCACACATGACGGAACGCGCAACCTACAAGGTCGGCGTCAACCGAAAGCGGCGGCGCATCTGGATCGACGGTCCGCGTCTCACGCGCGCAGGGTTCACCCCCGGTGTGCGCTTCTGGTCGCCGGTCTCGCCGGGCCGGATGACACTGACGCTGACCGAGGGCGAAGGCACTGCACGCAGGGTATCGGGCAGGCCGGACGGGAAGCCGATCATCGATCTATCCGGCAAGGATGTGCACGTTGCATTTCCGACCTGCGCCGCGGTCGATGTCGAGTTCCAGACTGGGCTAATCTCAATCGTGCCTGCCACACGGAACGAAGGGTAAGGCCACCATGCTCGACGTGCTCTCGTACCACATCCTCCGCGACAAGCTTTGGCTCGCGGATGACGAGAAGACCTGGACGGACGACTTTTCGGAAAGTGCAGGCTTCACAACTGCAGAACTGGCAAACGACATCGCCAAGCGCGAGTGCGGCGACGCTATCTGGTACGTCATGGCGTGCATGGCTACAGGCACGGCCGGGTCCTGACGCTTAGAGGGGAGGCGGTTCGTCCGCCTCCCTTGGTATGCGCCAGGCGCAGAACGCAGGCGATCATGCCCGCGTGGATCATGGGACCAACGATGACAAACGTAGTGGATGCGTGGATCGCGCAAGCGGTTCCACAACACTCGATGGGGCTGACTTCCCACGAGCGGATTGTGTTGATGGCGTACTACCGGTTCAAGCCGAGCTACGCTGGCAGTGACCGGTACCAGATGACGCGCGCCGAGGCAGCCGAGTCTCGCACTTGGATCACAGGCCACATACCAGGCGAGCGGTTCATCACGCGCGCTGAGTGGGCCATCGCGAAAACCTCGCTGACCGCCAAGGGCATGCTGACCGAGATCGGTCGCCTGACCATGGCAGGCCGCGACGCGATCGGAGGTGACCTATGAACGCCGCGGAGCTGCAGGCCGGGCTGGCGCACTGCATCGGCACGACGAGCTACACGAAGCACGGTTTGATGCGCGATCTGCTGATGACGGAAGGCGTGGTGTTCCTCGCTGAGAACGGCGGGGCTCACTGGCTGACCGACATCGTGGCCAGTCACCTGATGACGAACAAGAAGCTGCGCGACGAGGAGTTCCAGGTCTGGACGTTGGAAAAGAACGGCGAGGACCAGGCGCAGCCCAACCGGCCGCATCGCGTGTTCGTCACCGATGGCAACAACGATGAACCAATCGTCACGCAGGAGCTTGGCTACACCGACTTCCCGCTCGCCGAGATGAAACTCTACTGCTCGAAAGCAGCGGAGTTCGGGCCGAAGGCGTGGGTTCTCATGCTCACGTCGGAGTACTGACCATGTATGAATGGCAAGCGAAGGCCATCGCAGCAACACGCGGGACCAAGTTCGGTGTGATGCTGCTGTCCGCGTTGGGCGTCGAGCCTGACCATCCACCGAGCTGCGGCAAGCCGTGCGTGACGTCGGACGGCTTCCTGATCGGCGGGTTCACCAGCGAGCACGGCGAACGCCACATGGGCGCGCTGCTGGGCGACGTTGCTGACCTGGAAACGAACATCGTGGCCTTCCCGACGCACCTCGGCATGACGCCCGATGAGCGAAAGGAGTTCTACGCGATGTGGCGCAAATGGGTCACGACTGACTACCGGTCGCCACCCGGCCTGCGCCTCGATGACGGGCGGACCATGGTGGATCAGTCCGAGCGTGATCGCCGGCGGCTCGCCAAGCTTACGGGGAGGGCGTCATGAGCGCCGCCACGAAGCTGCAGAAGCTGCTGGAGATCGAGGGCCACGATGACTCGCTGGCAGCGGCCGAGGCGATGGTCGGTGACAGCGTCTGTCCGGCGATCTGCATGAACGAAGGCTGTGACTACACCTGCGAGATGGAGCCCGATCAGGATCAAGGCTGGTGCGACGAGTGCGGCACCAACTCGATGAAATCGGGCCTCGTGCTCATGGGCTTCATCTGATGGACGACGATACGGCTATGCGTCTCGGCCTGCTTGGTGCAGCCGTCGGGGCGTTGATTGAGCTGGTGAGCGAGGCACGAACCGCGATCACCGAACAGTGGGACGAGGATCATCCGGCGACGCTCCGCTTGATTGAGCGGATCGACGCCTTTCTTGGTCCCATCGCCGAAAAGCAAGGGCTGCACTGATGGAAGACGATGACGACGAAGCGGTTGCCATGATCCCGATCACCCAACGGGAGGGACGTGTGCTTGCCCGCATACTGTTTGACTCGCGAACTGACACCGTGCAGGACCTGACTGCCGAGGTCGCAACAAGCCTGCTGACTAAGCTCCGCAACGCCCACTACGAACCACGTTGATACTGCGCAAATGGAGAACATCATGAACAAGACTATCGTCAGCCTCGCGCTGCTGTTGGCAGCGTGCGGACCACCACAGCCGTCGAAGGTCGATGTCATGCGTGCGAACTTCGATGCAGACCAGCAGCGGCGAAACGCCGAGTACAATGCCAGCCATAGCTTCGAGGCCGGCGTCGCTGGCATCGCGGCGACGCAGGGTCCTCTGTACGAACAGCTGGAACAGACGAGGCGTGCCGAAGTCGCCAAGTACGGCAGTTCGGCGGTGCATAGCTGCGCTGCCCAGGCCGACGCGGCACCGGTCTCGTCCTACCGCCAGACCAACGTCTACTACGAGTGCCTCGCAGCGCGCGGTCCGCTGCACCACTGATACGCGGCTACGGGCCAATGGGGCTGCAGCGGGCGAGACCCGCTGCATCTCTATGCGCCTGATGCGCAGAACGCTGGCGATCATGCTGGCGTAGACTGGAGCTACACATGCCTGCGAAGAAGACGAAGACACGCAAGCCCTCGCGTGCGTTGACGGCTGCCAAGCCGCCAACCAAAACGGGCAACGGCAAGGTGACCGAGCCGAAGCCAGCAGTCGTTGAGAGCATGCTGGTACCGGTTGCGTTGCTGATGGCGGCCGAGAGCATCGCGTCGAAGGCCGATCCCGAGCACTCCGGACTGCATGGCGTCATGCTGCACCAAAAGGACAACGGTGCAGGCCGGATCGTCGGCAGCGACGGCAAGCGGCTGTTCATCGGTTCGTTTCCGATGCCAGCGAAGGCACCGTCGTGGATGAAGACCGGCATCGTCCTCCCGCGTGAGGATCTGAAAGCCCGCGTCAACATGATCGCCAAGGTGGCGGACAGCGCGAGCGTTCTGATCAAGCACGCCAAGGGTGATCCCAGTGCCTACCTGTCCGACGCTGGGGAAACCATGCTGTTCCGCGTGCCAAGCGGCGAGGTGACGAAGTTCCCTGACTACGAGAACGTCTTCGGCATCGGCTCGTTTGCCGACATGACCGAGGACGGCGAGATGCAGGCCAAACGCGAGTGGGAGCCGGTCGGCTTCAACTCGCGGCATCTGAAGCACGTTGGCGACGTTGCCAAAATCCTCGAAGCGGCCATGCCGAAGGATAAGCGTGAAGAGAACGGCATGACGATCCGGGTGTTCGACAACGGGGAGTCGAATGCGCCTCGCGTGTTCGACTTCATCGGGTGGCCTGGTGCAGTGCTGGTGATCGCTGCGGTGCAGCTCACGCAAGCGGTGCTGCCACTGTCCACGTCGAAGATCCTGGCACCGGCGGTCAAGCTGACGCTGGCGGCGTTGCGGGCACATGCAACACGCTGGCTGGACGCAGCCGGGAAGGCCACGACCGAGGAGGACAAGGCTGCCTGCATGGCGAAGGCCGATGGCTTCCAGAAGCGCGTGGCTGCGATCCTCGCGGTGACGCCAGACCTGGCAGTGCCGCAGCTCGGCACCGACAAGCCGGAGGCCGAGAAGCCGGAGAAGCCGGTCACGCCGCCGGCGGCGGTGCTGACGAAGGCCGAGAAGGCGGCAGCAACGCGCAAGCGTCGGCAGGCTGGCGCCACGGTGCACTGAGCCGGGGAACAGGGATGCGACCAGTTGGAGGCTGGTCGCATCCCCCGCCTGCCTCGTGGGCTGACTACGAGGCCGGCACGCCGGCTGCGCACCCGCGGTTCGCCGGTGCTTATAGTGCGTTTCACGCAATCGACCGAGGGGGACACATGACAGTCATAGGGACTGGCATCAGTTGGACTAACTCGACATGGGGGCTCGCAACTGGTTGCGACAAAGTCTCCGCAGGCTGTGACTTCTGCTACGCGGAGGAACTCGTCGACCGGATGGGAACCTTCGGCCATGCGTTCAACGAGGTGAAGCTGCACCTCGAAAGGCTGCCACACGTCAGGCGGTTCAAGCCGCTGCCGGATGGTCAGGGCGGCTACAATCCGCACATGGTCTTCGTCAACTCGATGTCGGATTTCTGGCACGACGCCATACCCGACTCCATCGTGCACGAGATCCTCGATGTCATGGAGGTGCACCCGGGCGTGGTATTCCAAATCCTGACCAAGCGGCCGATCCGCGCACGCAAGCTACTGACGGCACGCTACGGCGGGCGTGGCATACCGAACCACATCTGGATCGGCGTGTCGGCCGAGGACAACCGCGTGGCCAAGCGGCTCGACATCATGCGGACGGTCAAGCAGCGGTGCGGTGGTGGCGGCGTGTTCTTCGTCAGCGTTGAGCCCATCGTCGGGCCTACCGATCAGCTCGATTTCGCTGACATTGACTGGATCATCACCGGCGGCGAGAGCGGTCCCAGGGCGCGGACGATGGAGCGGGCCTGGCTGATGGCCGTGCTCGACAATGCGAGCGCGCCGATCTGGCACAAGCAGTCGGGCACGGTGCGCAGTCACCCGAACATCGACCGCGTGCCTCAGCGTTATACGAAGCCTGCCGATCAGTTCCGCTGGCTGCGGGACAATGGCTGGGAGGTGCTGCCGCAGGAGAAAGGTGGCGCCACGGCCGACAAGATGACGTGGCGGCATCTGCCGCCCGCGTACTACGCGCTGAAGCAGTCGATGGCTGATCTGCTGACCGCGTGAAGCACCGAACAGGGGATGGTTGTCACGACCATCCCTTGATCCGTGCCTCACAAAGCACGCTGGCGATCAACCCTGATCGCCAGATTGGAGAACCAACATGCCTACCAAGACGAGGACGCGCACTGCTGCGCGTAAGACGCCTGCCGTGACGGCACCGGTCGAGCCGGTGTTGCCCGATACGCAGGAGGGATTGCTGGGCGCGATCATCAAACTCTGCGACCGGTTCGATGAGATGATGACGCCACAGCGGGGCGGCTCGCTGTCAATCGAGCATCTCGGCTACGGCAAGGATAGCCCCTGGATCGACCTGCGCCAGCAGAGCCGAAAGCTGGTGGAGGCGCTCGAAGACCTGTTGGGGGACAACTCCGAGGTCGACGTGGATGACCTGGTGACCAGCGCCATCACCGTGGAGCCGGGGCAGATCCCGCCCTGGTCGCGTGCTGGCACGTTCCTGATCTGGATGGGCAGGACGCCCTTCCGGTGCATCTGGGGCGGCTTCCCGTTCCCCTACGCTGAATTGGCGGCCTGCGATCCACGGTCGCCATTCCCGAGCAGCGGGGGCTCGTTTCGGGGCTCAACCACCATCGATCCGATGCACCGGACGCCGGAGGACGTGTTTCGTTCCTATCTGCTGGAAGTGTCACGACGCACCAACTGGCAGAAGAACAAGCAGGTGCCGACGTTCAAGTTCGAACCACTGCATCGGCCGATCGTCGAGCAGGTCAACGCCTACAACGCTGAGAACGAATGGCTGCGGCGGGCAATCGCGAAAGGCCCGGTGTCGTCACTGCCGATGCCGGATCACCTGCAGGCGATCCCGATGAGCCTGACGTTCTGATCGACTAACCGCTACAATGGCGTGGCCGGGCCGCGAACCCGGCCACGCTCTGCGCAATTGGAGAGACACATGAGCGACAGGACAGAGTTGGACCTCCGCGCCGAGCTGGCGCGCATCGATCGCGATCGAGCCGAGACGCAAAAGCTGTTTGATGAAGGGCGGAAGCTGCGCGCCGAGGAAGGCAAGCTGTTGCGCGAGGGTGAAAAGTTCCGCGCCGAGGAACACAAGCTGTGGCGCGACTGGCGCATGGCACCATGGGTTTTCGCAGTCGGCGTGATCGGCGCCATCATCGGCGGTCTGCTCGCGAGACACCTGCTATGAGCCGGATTCCTCGCCGCCTGCGGCAACGACCGCGCGACAGTCATGGCCGCGTGATCCCCTACGTGGTCTTAATCCTGCCAGACGGCACGCCGGAGTTTCGCGCGCCCGACACGGAACGGTGGAAGCTGTGTCTCAGGCAAGAGCGATGCTCACTGTGCGGCGTGCAGATGCGCGACGGCTATTGGTTCGTCGGCGGCCCGAGATGCGCCGATCATCGGCTGTTCATGGATCCGCCGATGCACCACGACTGCGCGCGCTATGCGCTGCAGGTCTGCCCGTTCCTCGCAATGTCCAAGGCGCACTACAGCAGCCTTGTACGCAGGCCTCCGCCGCCCGGTTTCGTCGAGGTGCCCGGTGCCAGCGATGAACGACCGGAGCGCTTCATGCTCGGCGAGGCCACTGTCTACAAGATGGTGCGCGTCGAAAGTGTGCCGTTCATCAAGGCCGGCATGTGGCGGACGCTGCACTGGTGGAAGGACGGCGTGGAGCTGGACGAGGAAGTCAGCGCCGGCGCGCTGCATACGCCATGACGCGCGCCGAGCACATCGCCTGGGCGAAGCAGCGGGCGCTCGAGGAGCTGGACGCGGGGCCGGACCACTCAACCATGTTCAAACGCGGTGGCCTCGATCGTTTCCGACCTGGGCAAGCACCCCGAGACCAGGAGGCCAGGCGGCCGAGATTGCCGAGGATGGCATCGCAGCGGCGCTCACCGGCGGCGTTGCCGCGGTGCGCCGCTGGATCGAAGGGATCGAGTGATGAGCGACAACATGAGGTTCGGGAAAGCCTTCCAGCGCGAGCGCGAATTTGCGGAGGGGCGGCTGCAGCTTGGCGGCGATCACATGACTTACGCCGAGGCCCCGGACGGCACGTTGACGATCACATTCGACGACAAGGGGACGGGCCGCGTATGCGGCTCGTGCACCCTCTGCTGCAAGCTGATGCCGGTTCCTGTGCTCGACAAACGCGCCAACCAGCGCTGCCAACATCAACGTCAGGGCAAGGGATGCTCGATCTACGCCAAGCGGCCCTTTGCCTGCCGCATCTGGTCGTGCCGATGGGTGTCGGATCGCACTGCCACGGAAGGCATGCCGAGACCCGACCGGTGCCACTACATCATCGATACCGTGCCCGACCACATCGAGCTGATGGCGGACGAGAGCACTGGCGAGAAACGCCGCGTCGATGTGGTGACGGTGTGGTGCGATCCGGCCTTCCGCGACGCATGGAGGACGCCCGAGCTGCGTGCGTTCATGCTGCGGCAGGCCGAACAGTGGAACCTCGCCACCATCATCCGCTGGTCAAGCAATGAGGCCGTCACCGTGTTTCCGCCACCCTTCGATAAGGCAGGGCAATGGCACGAGGTCGTCGGCACCATGGTGCGTCACGATGACGACGACAGCGACGCGCTCGACATAGCCAAGCGAATGACGGTGGTCGGATTGGAACGATGACCCGCGTTTGGATCGCACAATGCCTGTGCGGCCCGGAGCGTCACTGCATCCTGGCGTCCGCAGGCGAGGCCGATAGCGTCGCCACCGCGACAACCGGCATCCTCGATCCGTTGCGGCAGTCGATCACCGAATTCGTGCAGTCCGGCTTGTTCAATCCGTGGTGCGGGCTATGCCACGCCGAGGCTTCAGGCTGGCAGTATGAGCTTGGTCGCACAGCGTTCCGCACGATGGCGGAAGCCGCCCCGACGCTGCGACAGAGCGAGGCCGCGCAGGCTGTTGCACGACAGACCTTCGGCGACATGAAGCGGAGCGATTGACCATGTGGCGTCTCTTCTGCCGTTTGGGCTGGTGCCCCTGCGCTCCGTACGAGGACGATGGCGGATGCGGGGGCCAGTGCACGCGGTGCGGTAAGATCGTCGGCTATGTGACGCGAGCGGAACTGCGGGCATATGCCGATCGCGTCGTTACCCGCATCGCCGGCAAATCCACCGCGCATCGACCCAGGACATAGGCCTGCCGCAGAAGCGGCAAGGTATGTATATCATCGCGTCACTGCGCCTCGTCGCCAGTGAGCACCAGGCCGATATAGGTCACCCGCGATCCCTTGTTCAGCGTTGCCTGCCAGCGCTTGGTGATCTTCACCCGCATCATCCGACAGACCTCCAGGAGCGCGCGCTCGATCAGGTCGTTGCGCGCCGCACCCATCCCCGGCAGGTGCGTCTTCACCTTCGCCAGCTTCGCCATCGCCTTGCCGAGCCCGCCCATGTTCATCTTCAGCCCTAGGCCTTCGGTCAGCACCAGGCCGAGGGTCTCGCCGGCCTCGACCGGCCGACGCGCGGCTATCAGGTAGAGCTGTTCCCAGGGCGAGCCGTGCGAATCCAGATCGAAGATGTTGTAGTCGCGCAGATCGACGGCGCGCAGCACGCGGCGATTGTCGGCTTTCGCAAAGGCCATACGTGGATCGTCGGGATACCAGGCATCGCGATCGCACCCGACATACGCTTTTGCCTGATGCCACACCGCCCGGTACATCTCGCCCTCGCCGGCGAACGCATCGAACACTGACGCGGCCTCGGCGCCGATCGCCGCCATGACGTTCTCGCGGATCTTGATCTTGGCCGTGCCCGCCGCCTTGCTGTTGTCGCGCTTGCCGTAGCGCAGCAGGTCCTGGCTGATGTCCACTTTAGCCGCGCTCCATCAATATGGCGGCAATTGCTTCTGCTTGCGGTGCCACCGTTGGTCTTTCCATCCGCTCACGTCGCAGCTGATCGCCATCAGCAGGCCGCTCTCCGTCAGCGATTGGAACCCCTCCACCTTGAAGACAAGGCCATATTCGATCAGCTCGGAACGCCCCTGCTTGGAGACCAGGTTGCCGTCCCAGGTCGGCCCCATGACAAACAATTGCATCATCACTTCCTTGGCGCCGCTGCTCAGATCACCGAATGCCATTTTTATGTGTCCTCGACAGTGCCGATCTCGACCGTGACGGCCGGATACTCGGCGAGCAGCTCCTTCATCCGCTGCAGCACGACGGCCTGTTCCGCGAGCGGCCCGCGCACCGCCAGCCAGAAATGATCGGTGACGTTGGAGGTCTCGATCTCAAACACCTCGATGTCATCGACACCGGTCTGTTCGAACAGCTTGTTGGCCTCGTCGACCGAGTAGCCGGTCGCCAGCCAGTCGCCCTCGCTGATCTCTTTCATCAGATCCGCGACACGGCGATCGTCAAGCTCGGACAATGCCGCCAGGCGGTCGTCGGCCAGCATGATCCGATCCGCGGCGTGCTGGTCGACATCGAGGAACACCACGCCGATTTCCGTCCAGCCGAGACGGCGCGCGGCGGTGTGCACACCATGCCCGGCTATCAGCATCCGGTTGGCCTTGCGCGCCAGCAGCGGTCGCGTCTGCTTGTCGAGCCGCAGCGACGCCATCAGGCGGTTGACCTGGTCCTCGCTGTGCCGGTTCGGGTTCTTGGGGTTCGGCCGCAGCTCGCCGATCGGCACCAGCTCCACCACGGGTGCCTCGCGGACGGCGGTGGCGGTCGCTGCGCGCGCCATCAGGGTCCGTCCTTCCACATCACCTCAACGATGCCCTCGACGCGCTCGGTCTCGACCTCATCACCGGCCACCTTGAACTTCGTCGGCGAGCCCGCCGGCGTTGGCAGCACGACGTAGCGCACCAGGTAGCCGGCCTCGGTGTCGTACTCGAGCACGCCACTTTGCGGCACGGCATCGAGGAAAATGCGCAACCGGTTCGCGATGAACGCCGGGGTCACGCCGATCTTGGCGAAGGTCGGCGGCTCGGTCGCGGTCACCGCATGAAGTCCATCATGTCGGCGACGCTGGACCAGTGTCCGACCTCCCACACTTCCGACATGCCCACCTGGCTCGCTGGCTCCCAGACGCGCCAGCAGCCCTCCAGCCGCAGCACGCCCGCGTCCTCGTCGGTGTGCATGGTCAGCTGCACATCGCCGCGCGCGTACGCGCCGTCCACGACCTCGGGCAGCATCGGGCCTTCGACGATCAGCTCCACCAGCCTTGCGTCATCGAGCGTACGCTGCGCGCGCACGCGATGCTCGGGCGGCAGGCACCGCTCAAAACGTGGTTGCAGATCGGCGCTCACCGTCATGATCACTGCGCGCATAACACGCTGCCTCCTTCGAAGTGGTCCGCCAGCCTCGTCATCCCGACACGCACCAGCTCACCGGCGGTTTCGGTGCGCATGCGTCGATGGGTCGAAAACCCGGTCACGGTGCCGCCCAGGCAGATCCAGATGACCGCTTCCCAGTGCAGCCACCCGACCGCGTATGACGCCTCGCGCACTTCCTGGCAGGCGTCGATGTTCATGGCGCTGATCGGCTTGCGCAGGAACGGCGAGGTATGCACCGGCACGCCACCGCTCTCGCCCAATGGCGGCGTCATCGCTTCCAGCAGGCTGCGCAGCACCTCGGCGGCTTCGACCTCCCGCCCGCTGATCGAGCCTGCCCGCTGGAGCGCCAGCAGCGGATCCGCCCTCACCGCTCTACGGACCAGGCGTTGTGGCTGGGCAGGGTCGCGCACCGTGCTGACCGTGACGTCGGCCGCGCGGAGCACTGTCCCCTTGCCGTCGACCACGTCATCGAGGCGCAGGGTGGGCCCGACATCGACCCCATAGTGGTGGACGCGCGCAGGCCTGTGCGTGCGGATCGTGCGCCGGCTTGCGGCTATCAGGAGCGCCATCTCTGCGGGCGGCCGCGGCACCGGCTGGGCGGCCGTCTGGCTGGGCTTGCGAGGCGCCTGGCGGTCCGCAGGCCACGGCAGGACCTGGACGCTCTGTGGCACGTCTGCCGGCCGCAGGCGGGCCAGGAACACCCGCATGCGCGTCGCGTGCAGCTCCCCGGCGCGGCGCAGCCGGGTGATCTCGACCACCCGGTACACCACGCGGCCCTTGGGCGAGCCCAGCAGCATGCCGACGGCGAGGTCGGGCTGTGTGCGTCGTGCGCGCAAGGTGATGATGCGTTCAGTCGTCATGGACCCCTGGTCTGTTCGCTCAACGCTGCCTCGGCCTGGTCAGCCTCGATCTGTTCCCTCAGCATCTGCGCGCGCAGCGTTCCGCCCTGCCCTTGTGCCTCGTAGCCGGCGAGCAGCTCCGCCTTTGACACGGAGCGGGGCTGCGGCGCTCCCGTAGGCAGCCGCGAGAAGTCCGATCGGGTCAGCTCGGGCGGCGTCGCCAGGCTCCTGACCAGCGTTTCGACATAGGCCAGTTCCTCCGGCGTGCGATTGGTGACCGGTGGGCTCGGTTCAACCTCCCAGCCGCGTCGCACTGCGATCGATGCTGCCTCGTTGTCGTGACGGCAGATGTAGCGGAACACCGGCGCCAGGGCTCCCATCCGCATCCAGCCCAGCCTGGTCGTCAGTCGTTCGCGCAACTTATCGGGCGTGAGGACCGGCGGCACTGGCCGCTTCAATTCCTCACTGTTCAGCGAGCCGGCATTGCGCCACATGAGAAACACAGCGAGGTGGATCCGATCGACCTCGGTCAGCGAGGCATCGTCATCACCGGGCAGCAGCACCTGCTTCGGCCGATTGTCTTGCCACCACTGTTGGAGGAACGCCCGCAGCTCGGCATAGGTCGGGAAGAAGGTGAATTTCTGTCCCGCCGCCAGCATCGACGCCTTGGTGAACACCTGGGCCGGAAGGTCGGTCTCCAGTGCTGCGGCCAACGTAGCCATCTTGGTTTTCGCCCCCTTAGCGCCGGCCGCCTCGGCGTCGTAGACGTTGGTCAGAACCGCCAGCTCCATCAACCAGTCGGAGATGAGCCTAAGCATTTCCTGCTGCTTCATGCGGCGGCGATCCGAAGCTGATCGTCGGGCCGGTCATAGTCGCCGGCCAGGAAGCTCTTGCAGCCCCAGTCGTCGCGGATCTGCTGGATGACACCCGTGCTCGACGATCTCACTCGCCGGGCGGCGAACTGCACCTCCCTACGGCACCATTGACGCCATGCGGCGGCCCAATCGGCACGGACGGCGCCCAACGCCCGGTAGTGGTCGGCGAATGCGTCAGCGATGACGCCCGCATCGAGGCCGCATGCCAGGGCGAAGGCGATGTCGAGGGGGCTCGGTTGCCAATCTTTGGGCAAATTCGATCGAGAAATGGGGGGGTCCTGCGCGGGCGCGCGCGCATGCGCGCTCTCCCTTGGTTCCCCTGATGGTTGACTCTTTGAGGGTTGAATCCCCGGCACTGGATTCCGGGGTGGTGAGGAATCCGATGCCGCAGTCTCCGGAATCTCCTGCCGGGGTAGCTCGGCGAGATCGAGGGCCATTTGCACCGGCTCGGGCGGCGGCACCGCCACCCCGAACAGCACCCAGTAGATCGACCGCCGCCCAAGCTGGCGCAGGGTCCGTATCAGCCCTTGCTCCTCCAGGTAGCGAAGGGCGAAGCGGACCGCGCGTACGCAATACCCAGTCTCGCGCGCGATCGTCTTCATGCAGGGCCAGCAGCGGCCCGTCTTGGCGTTGGCGCGTTCCGCGAGGTTCAGCAACACCGCCTTGTCACGTTTGGAGAGATCGAGGGGCCGCGCCCAGTTGTGTGCCGCGTTACTCATGACGGCGATCCGAAAACTTGCTGTGACATTGGCCGGACTTTCCAGGTCGAGCCTTGCGGACCAGGGGGAGTGATTGCTAAATGCACACTTGCTTGGAAGCTGTGGACATTTCGCGACAATCCGTGAACGTCGTTTGGTCCGCAGGCACTAAGCCGCCCCGCGCTTGCTACGCGGGGCGGTGTGTTTCAGGGCAGGTGCGGCGCCCATTTCCCGTTCGTCGGCAAACACGGTCAGGGCCGGCGTCCGGTCCGGCCACAGGAGTTGCAGGGGGCGCGTCGTCTCG
>Ga0247661_1000083_pt1 | contig 16872 bp, 35 predicted proteins | sample CNK02_metaG_FD_182799 | JGI IMG/M metagenome (GOLD analysis project Ga0247661, IMG submission 182799) | Soil microbial communities from Purdue University Martell Research Forest, Indiana, United States - CNK02 | ecosystem: Environmental > Terrestrial > Soil > Temperate forest > Bulk soil...
TTCCCGGACGGCGCGTTCGAGACGCTGGACCGCTGGGTGGCGCGCAGGATGGGCATCACCCGGGAGCAGGCGGCGTACATGTTCAACCCGAACCGGGATACCGCGCGGCTGATCCGCATCCTGGACGCGCTCATCGAAGACCCCAGCACCGACCCGGCGCTGGTCGAGTAGGAAAGGAAAACATCTGCCATGGCAGAAAACAGGCCGCAGGAAAAGCCTGCGGGGCAGAAGAACTCGCGGAGCGGGCCGAACCCGGCGCACACGCTCCTGAAGTCGATCCGTGACGCGCTAGCCGCGGGTGTCGAACCGGCGAAGATCGTGCCGCTGCTGGACATGGCGAACAGCGCGGTGAGCGTCACGCAGGCCCCGGTGTGGAGGTCATGCGCGAAGGCGCTCGACGAGTACGCGAAGCAGGTGCAGCAGGCTCCTGCCACGCCGCAAGCCTGAATCGCCGCAGGAGGAAGCCGCCCCCGCCGGGTCACCGGTGGGGGCGGTTTCTGCTTGCCACGAGGCAGGTACGGAGCCTCCCGTCAAGGAGGGAACAGCATGGCTCTTGCACCGCAGTGGTGGAGAGACAGGGAAAGAAGGAGGACCATGGCACGCACACTACCGGTGACAGTCGCCGGTCGCGACGTCATCTTCGGCGCTGGCGTACACGCGGCTATCTACGCGGCGACCAGAGCCGCGGTGGGTTTCGGCCCGCCCGTCGTCTTCGAGCAGAACCTCGCCGCCGGCGGGGTTTTCGCTCAGCTGACAGAATTCCGCATGAACTCCGTCAACGCCGCGTCCGTGCAGTCGGTGCAGACCGGCGGGCCGAGCAGGATCGTGCCGCTGTCACCCAGCGACGACCTGAACTGGATACCGAACTCCAGGCACCAGGTCAAGGACAGGGGCGGGGCGTGGGAGTACCCTTCGTCGGTGGCGATGTGCCGGGCCGTCCAGCTGACGCTGAAAGACCACGCCGACATGTACACCGGGGCCAAGGGCATGACGTTCAACCGGCGAGGGCAGGTTTTCACCCCCGACGGTGACGACCTGGGCGTTGCGAGGCGGATCATCTTCGCCGGGGGTGTCGTCCAGAAGGACGACATTCCGCGTGGCCCCGCGATCTTGAGCGGGTTCGATTTCCTCCGCAAACCGGTCCAGGATCTCGCCCCGCTGAAGATCGCGATCGTCGGGGGCGGTGACACCGCCTCTCAGGTCGCCGAGTTCATGGTCGGCCAGGGGCTGACCGCACCGTCGACGTTCCCCTGCCAGATCGACTGGTACGGCACGGATGCCATGCCCGTCACCAAGGACGGGTGGATGGTGACCGCGCACGCCCGGTGGGCGGGCCTGGGGCGTCACTTCCCGCAGGACGGGCTGCGGCCCGGTGTCATCCGGCCCTTCCCGCTGCGCGGCAAGGTGACGTCGCTAGGGAACGCGGCGATGGTCAACGGGCAGGTGTACGACCTGGCCGTCCTGTGCACCGGTGTGAAGCCCGCGCCGTGCCCCGTGTTTGTCCCGGACGTTTACAGCGTCGGCGGGATGAACGTCGCCAAGGCGAACGGCAGCCAGACCCTCGACGGGGTGCCGACCGTGTTCACCATCGGGATCGCCGCTGAACTCCAGGTCGCCTACAAGCCGTACAAGTCCAGGTTCACCGCGGCGCAGGACGCGATCTACAACCTGGGGCCGCGGACGGCCGCGCTGGCCGCGTCCCTGAAGTAAGCGAAGGAGGAACTTCCATGGGATACGAGGTTAACCGGGCGTGCGACGCCGACCGTGAAAGGTTCGAATCACATCTGTCTTTCCTGTACGGGAAGGGCTACGTCACCGAGGCTGAGGCGGAGAACCTGCGGCAGCAGATCATGTCCGCGCGGAGCCTGTCACTGCTGGAATCGACACTGAGCGGGTACCCGCTGCCCGAACCGCCACCGCCTGAAAGGCGGCGGGACTGGACCGTGCCGGAGAACTTCGTACCGGCATGCATTATCGCCGCTGTCATCGGAGTGGTGGTCGCCGTGCTGCCAGCGACAGCACTGGCGCACCGCGGTGACACCGCTTCGAACGTCCTGACGGCCGCTTCAGTCGTCACCGGTATCCTCATGGTCATCGTAGCGGTCATCATCGCGGTCATCGCGTGCTGCCACTGGGAGGACCTCGGCCAGTTCGAGCGTGAGAAGCGCCGCTCGGCGTACAAGGCGCGCAAGCGGCGCTGATCCTGCCAGGAGGAGCGGGCGCATTCACCACGCCTGGTGAATGCGCCCGCTCTGCTTGCCAGGAGACAAGCAGCCATCCACGGAAGGTAAGCGATGAAGAAACTGAGGTACCCGCACAGGCCGATGCGGCGGATGAACGTGGCCGTTCTGGTCGTCATCGACGAGAACGCCGCTGTCGCGCACGCGTCGCTCGCCCAGGTCGACCTGGACACGGTTGATTTCGTGCACGACGAGGCGACCGGTTCCGCTAAGCGCGAACCCGGTGACCCGCGCAACGACATGATCGCCGTGGACCTGGCCATCGGGCGTGCCCTGGTCAAGCTGGGTGAGCGGCTCCAGGAAACCGCTGGAATCCTGGTCGAGCACGCGATGACCACGCGTGACATCGGCAAGAAGGTCAGCATCGCCCGGCAGCTCAGCAGGGGCATGCGGCGGCAGGCTCTGCTTCCGGTCGCCGAGATTGCCCAGCGGTACGGCAAGGACGCCGCTGACCGGGCCGCGCGGCGCAGGGGCCAGGGTAAGCACGCCAGGCCGGAAGAGTAGACCGGTGAAACCGCTCATCGGCCTCACCACGTACAGCGGCACGATGCCGCTGGGCGGGCTGGAAGCTGGCGCGGCGATGGTGCCCAGCCTGTACATCACAGCCATCCGCAGGGCGGGCGGCTGCCCGGTGCTGCTGCCCGCAGGCGGTGACTACGACGAGGCCGCCGATGCCCTCACCGGTGTCGACGGCGTGATCCTGCCCGGCGGTACGGACATCAGCCCGCGCATGTACTCCCAGCCGGTTCACTACAAGAACCTGCCACCGGACCCGGTGCGGGACGAGTGGGAGCACTGGCTCGCCAGGCAGGCCATCGCCCTGGATGTTCCCCTGCTGGGGATCTGCCGGGGCATGCAGATGATGAACGTGGCTTTCGGCGGGACGTTGCAGCAGCATCTGCGCAAGACGCACCTGCACATGCCGCCCGGGACCGGGTTCACCACGCACAAGGTGGAGATCGAGCCGTGCAGCAAGCTCGGCAAGGTAATGGGGGGTGCGGTGCAAGCCGACGTGCACACCCGCCACCACCAGGCTGTAGATGTCATCGCGCCCGGGTTCCGCCCGGTCGCGTGGCATGAGGACGGCACCGTGGAAGCGATCGAGCATGAGCAGCCGTGGTTCTTCGCGCTGGGTGTGCAGTGGCACCCGGAGCAGGACGAGGACCAGCGGGTGTTCGACGCGCTCGTCGAAGCCGCGGGGATAAGGATGGAGGAAAATGGCTGATACGCCTGGCACGGTCACAGCTATCTCGGCTGGTGCCGCTAAGCGGGCGAAGAGGGCACGGTCGAACATACCCGTGCGTGCGGAGACAGTACCGCCACCCAGGCCGGGTGAGACGGTGTTCCAGCTCGTCCCCACCCCGGAGACGCTCCGGGCGTGGGGACGCAAGCACGGTTTCATCGTGTCCGGTCACGGCCCGGTCAAGAAAGAGGTCCGTGACCATTTCATGCGGTGGAACGCGTGGACGGTGCGGATCGTGCATATCCAGCGCCCGGGTGACACCGAGGCGCGGCAGTACTTCAAGGTCATGCAAGGCCCGTACGTCCGCAGGATGACCCGGGATGTGTGGTATGTGCAGCGGGACCTGGGTGAGGAGCTTTTCCCGCTGCTGAAGGAGGTGAAGAAGCCATGAATGTCCTGAACTGGGAAAAGCCGCGGCGCGTGATGAGCCGCAGGCAGTACGAGTCCATCAGTGCCGACGGTGCCCCGCCCGGGGTGTACACGCCCAACATGTCCGATGCGGACGCGGCGACGTGGCGGGCGAAGAAGATCGGCGGGTCCGACCCGAGGGTCGAGATCCGGGTGCTTAAAGGCTCCCAGGCGGTCATCGTGGTGCGCCCGCACAGGCTCAGGGTGTCCATGAACGGGCCCGTCGAGCTGGACGACGACGGGTACGAGCAGCTCATCCAGGCCATCGCCGAGGCGCGGCATGTGATCGCCACGGGGGAGGTGCCCTATGACGCTGATGAGCGCTAGGATCCACCGTCTCGCCGCTGAGTTTGTCGAACTCACGGACGAGATGAACGACCTGCTGGACAGGAAGCGTGAGCTGTCTCTGCGCCGCGACCAGGTCGCACTTGAGCTGTCCCAGACAGGACTGTACCTCTACCAGATAGGCAAGCTGGTGGGCCTGAAGGCCCCGACGCTGTGCCGGATCATACAGAAAGCGAAGTACAGCAATGCCAGAACCAGAGAGGGACATCCTGCCGGTGACCGTGAACCGGCAGCCGGATGAGGTCACTGTCGACCTGAACCCGGACGACCTCATCGACCTCAAGGGCGGTGATGACGTCACGCGGGTCAGCCTGACCATGGCTGGTGAGCGGATCGCGATCATGCAGAAGTTCCTCGGCGGTCACACGCTGCCGCGCGGGCTGCCGGATATCAGCCAGCAGGAGGCGTCGCAGATCATCGAAACGGCTGAGGGCGGCGAGCTGGAAGCCGCTCTGCGTACGGCGGTGCAGGCAGCCCTGAACGACAGCATCAAGCGCTGCCCGGCCTGTACGGTGTGCGAGGCGCAGGTCGACGCGGTGATGGCGGCGCTGGGCTACCCGCCGAAGAACGCCAACTAGATGCCCACGTGGACGGTCGTCGGCCTGCTCGACGTGGAGTCAGGTGACCTGCACGTCGCCGGTGTGTTCCCCGGTGTGTGCAAGAACATGGACTCCAACGTGGACGCCGAGGTCGCCGGGCTGGTCCTGGACCAGTTCGTCGGCTATTTCGACGCTGAGCACGCCGACGACGCCGCGGAGATCGCCCGCCAGGTCATGAAAGAACCGGTTGTCAGCGCGACATCGGATGAGTGGCCGCCCCTGACCAGGGCGGCCACAGACGTGCAGGTCAAAGACTACCTGCTGTGAAGGAGAAGAAAAGATGACTGGTCACGTAGAAGCAGGTGCCAGGAACTGGCCTGATGGGTAAGCCGCGCCACGGGCCGCGGGTGCAGGTCACCTACATCAGGACAGCGGCTGTCAAATGCCCTCTGTGCCAGGATTCCCTGGTGATAGCACCGGGCAAGAAACCGGCGAGGATACTCGCCATCCACATGAAAAGAAAGCACAATGCCACGCAAACCCAAAGCTAGCAGCGGTGTTTCCAAGCCGCCGAAACCAGGTCCTGTCACCGTGGCGCGGCTGCCCGTCGTCAAGTGCGGCGAGCGGGGATGTAAATGGTCGAAGGCGGTGCTGCCCGGCCAGAACGCGTCCAAGCTGCTGACCAAGCATTACGAGGACCGTCATGTCCAGCGATCCTGAAAGCAGGGGGGAATCCGGCATCAGGGGGGAATCCGCCTCCCGCGAACGTACCGCGCTCGCGCAGGAGCTGGAAACCCTGGGTCACGGGGGCTGCGCTTTCGACCTGGAAGCAGCGGACGACTGCTGCGTGGTCGCCGTGGCCTACCAGATCGTGCAGCACCTCGAAGAGAACTGCGGTGCGCCACGCGAGCAGGACCAGGACGTGGCAGAGCGGCTGAAGAGGTGGGCCGATGCCCAAGATCAGAAAACCGCATAAGCATAACTTCATCGACGTAGGGCGCAAACCCTACACCGATAACTTCGGCAAGGCCATGATAATGGTGGCGCAGCGCTGCTCCGTCTGCGGTAAGCAGCGGTTCAAGTCTGAGAAGCCGAAGTTATGCCCAGGCCAGCAAAACACGAGCACAATTTCGTGTTCAAGAGTTCACAGATGCGGCAGATGAGATTCGGGAAGGAAACCTGGATCGTCCGCATCACTATCTCGCAATGCAACCACACCCGGTGCAGGCACACGAAACGCGACGTACAGAAACTGGAGAAACTTTGACGCAAGGCTCTCTACCGGAACGGTACGAGGGTCAGACCGAGATGCGGGTCCGGCACCTGACCGCCCGTCAGGTGCTGGACCTGCACGCTGACCTGCACCGTTCCTACGCCAGGCCCGAGCCGATGCTGCTGCGTGTCATGGAGTCGTACGCACGCAAGGACCTGGAAACCAACCCGGAGTGGGCTGCGAGCCACCTCCACCCCGCCCGCAGCCTGTCCGACCTGGGACCGTGGATGTCGTCGTTCGCCACGGACCTGTTCGGTGCGACGACGTACCAGGTGACCGCTGAGATGGTGGACCTGGCCGCGGGCCTGACCGTCAAGACACCGGACCTGGGGGAGATCCGGCAGCGTGAGCTGCCGTCCCCGTGGGGGTTCTGCTGGCTTGACAAACCCATTCCCCGCCCGTCGGTGGAGGACGGCGACCTGCCGCCCCAGCTGATGCACGCGTTCTCATGGGCTGTGGTTCCTGAACTTCCGGTGAACATCGGGAACCGAGACGGCTCAATTCTGACGCTGACCGAGAAAACAGCAGGGGTGCGGCTCCGCAAGTGGGGTTACAACGAGGACCGCAGGTACTACCCGCGTCCGCTGCACCTGATGGGGCAGAACACCATCCCTGTCGGGCACGGCATCCACACGGGGCTGAAAGACCACCACATGATCCAGATGCTGTGGATCCTGATGGGCATGGAGATAGTCTCCGACCACGTGGACACCGTTGACCGCGGCACCCGCAGGCGGGCGGGGAACCTCCAGAACCAGGAGGTGCACGTGGTGCAGCTCCGCAGGTCGGTGCGGCCTGAGCGGAACGCCCCGCCGCGCAAGGTGGACTGGTCGTGCACGTGGCTCGTCCGCGGGCACCCCAGGTCGGCACCGCACGGCGGGACGTTCGCTGACGGCAGCACAGAAACCTGGGTCAAACCACATATTAAAGGACCGGAAGGGATGCCTTTCCGGGCTTCGGACCTGCTCTACAAGCTAAGTAGGTGAAAATGCCAGCGAATGAGTACACGTACATAGCCCCGCATGGGGCGGGGTGGCTGAAGGCGTCCCGTTCCGTCCTGGGCGGCGGGCTGTGGTTCAAGACAACAGGCACAGGTGTCATCCTCGGTGAGGAAGAAATCACGGACCTGATCAATTTCCTTCAGGGAATTAAGAGAAAGGAGGATCAATGACAACGTGGAGCAGGTCTGAGCAGACCGTGACCACCATCAAGTACACGGTGCCAGCGCCGTGGCCGCAGGGCGCGACATGGGCCGAGGTAGAAGGTGCCATGGCAGCGGCCAAAGCTGAGGCGTTCCGCCAGAACGACGCGTCTCTGAGCGACGAAGCCGTGTGGGTCACGGCCGGGGACGACCAGATCGTGATCAGCTTCCCCAAGAAGGAGGAACAGTGAGGGAAGAAGACAAGCGGCGCGCCGACCGGGCGCAGGCCGCATCGACAGAGCGTGTCGGTGTCGACCTGATCGTGGGCTACAACCACGGTAAAACCGACCCGGGGCAGCTCGCCTCGTACGGGCATTCTGTCGGCACCGGGTACGAGTTCGCGCTGGAACGTGACGGCGTGTCGTTCACGGTCAGCGTCAAGCGGGACCATGAATAGCTTCGTCCGGTCCGCGGGGACCAGGACCGTCAGCGGCGTCGATGTACGCCTGACCGAGACGACCTGGTCCACCGGGCCGGGCAGCTCGTTCGACGTGTACCTCGCCAGCGACGGAACGTGCCTGACCATGGATGAGAGCTTCGACGATGAGCCGTCCGATGATCAGATCGCCGCTCTCATCAGCGCGGACCGTGACGAGTACGGGTACCTCGCATGAGCCTCACCAAATGCCCGCACTGCTCCGACCAGCATGCCTGCCACAGCGGTGACAGCCACGCCGCGACCGTGGCAACCGAGAACATACTGTTCTACATCGGGTTCTGGATCGGCACCACCGTAAAACCGGGCGCGGAAGTGCGACTGGAAGACGTCCAGGTTCCGGCGAGTGCCATCATCGCGCTCATCCAGGGTGACAAGACACTAGATGAGCTGACGAGGGACATCGGGCAGGCGAAGTAAATCGTGCTCGATCGCCAGCCAGTCACGGCCAGGGCTGCTGGGCTGCACCGGTGCCGGGTGGAAACCCGGCACCGGTGTCTGCACCTTACGCCGGGCGTACTCGACGGGCCTCGCTTGCCGAACCTGGCCTAAATTGCACCGATGCCCGCACTCGGGGCATCGGTGCTTACCTCCGTGTATCGGACGTAGGTTATCCAGTATGAAAGCTAGGTCTGGACGCTCGCAGACAGCAATGACGTGGTCCACCTGGCCACCATCAACACCACCAGGTATTGAATGTTCACAAATGTAACATACCGAACCATACGTAGCATAGACCAGGCGGCGCAGCGCGTTCCAGCGGTGCCCGCCCCGGCCCATGTCACCGGTGCTGGTCGACTTGACTGCCATGAACTCATGATAGTAGGAGGAAACGTGAGTGACATTGAGGACCGTCATGTTTGGCTTGCTGAGAAGGCGTATGGTGGCCCTGCACGAGGTAGAAGAACCAGGGAAGGAGAATCAGCCGTGAGTCTTGAGCAGCGTGTGCGCGCCTACCGTAGGAGCGCCAGGGACAGCTTCTACCGGCAGCGTAACGAATATCACTGGGATTGGGGCAAGGTAACTAACTGGCGGATGCTGATCGCCATTCGTTTCAAGATTCCGGTCGCTGAAGTCCGCCGCATTCTAGGAGAGGAAAAGGAGTCGGGAGAATAGTGGGAAAAAAGGACGTAGTGCAACTACCCACCCCGGCGCACATCTCGCCGGCCCAATTCACGAATAGGAGAGCAGTGGAAGAAAAGTACGCGGGTATCATTAAGGCCCCGGAAGCGTGGTGGCTGAGCGAGTCCAAGCTTGCTTACGATGCGTGGGACTGGCCTGATGGTCCTGCCAGGGACCTGGTGCTTTCTGCTGCCAGGCATGCGGGCCTGGTTCACTACCTTGGACCGTCCAGCATGTCCTCGGCGCAGGCGATGGCCGCGGCGAAGCGCGTGTTCGGTGTGGAAGACACACCGGATGAAGCTTTCCGCGGTTTTACGCCTAACACCCCGAGGGGTCGTGAATTCTTGGCCGGTACGGGTGATTTCGCGCAGGATGAGAGTGGCGAATGATGCTGCTCGTCAGGTTTGACCGCCTGGTGCATCGTCTCATGCGTGGCCGGTGCTGGAACCGGCGCGCATGCCTGTGGTTGTCGCAATACGCGGCGACCAGGAGTGAGAAGGACCATTGAAACCATGGTTAGAGTACGTTGCACCTGCGGTAAGGTGCCCTATGTGAGCCAGAAATCGGCTAAGAGAGCCTTGAAGAAGATGGCTATTGACCGGGCGCTCGCTGTAGGCGGTGAGAAGGTGCCGTTCCGTGCGTATTACAGTTCGCAGTGCGGCTGCTGGCACCTGACGTCACAGGAAAGGAGGAGCTGATGACGAAAACGCCCAGTCACCGGCATAAGTACACCGAGTACCTGTTCGAGGAGACAGGCGGTGTTGACAGAAAGGGTAGGGTAACGGTCTTCACGACCCGGAAATGCAATTTCCGGGGCTGCACGAAGACCAGGCGCACAAGGACGAAGAACACCTACTTTGTGCGCAGGGATATCTGATAGGAGTCACCAAAGTGCAAGACACCGAAAAAGGTACCGCGACTACCGGCAGGCTTCCGTGGCGGCAGCGGGTACCCGTCGACCGGCTCGTGCCGAACCCGGACAACCCGCGTATCAACGCGAACGTGAAAGACATCGAAGACCTGGAGATGTCGATCCGCACGTCCGGGCTGAAGCAGCCGCTGCTGGTCGTGCCCGCCCCGGACCTGGGAGGGGAGAGTGAAAACTGGTATTACATCGAAGACGGTGAGCGGCGCTGGCTCGCGATGCAGGGCTGGAACACCGAGATCGACTGCATCATCAGGCCGTTGCAGCGTGGCGAGAAGCCGGCTCTGCGGTTCCTCAGCACCGCGCTGATCACCGACCAGCAGCGCAAGTCGCTCAACCCGATCGAGCGGGCCCACGCGTACGGCCGGCTCCGCAACGAGTTCGGGATGAACCAGGTGGAGATCGGCAAGATGGTCGGCTTGTCGACCTCGACGATCACGAACTACCTGGCGCTGCTGGACCTGTCCGAGGACACGCAGCGCCGTGTCGCCACTGGCGGTATCAAGCTGGATGATGCGCTCCGTATCATCCGCAGGCAGCGCAAGCGCGACCGCCAGAAGAACGGCGGCGGCCCTCGCGGTGCGGTGTGGGAACCGGACTGGTTCACTGAGAAGCACCCGCTGGCGCGCAAAGCCGAGGCGCTGTGCAACCGGCGGGAGCACAACTCGCGGCGTCGTATCGGGGCTGGTTCCGGGTTCGCTGGTGCGTGCGGCCAGTGCTGGGAGTCGGAAATCCGCCGTGACCAGGACCTGGTCAACGAGAACGACAGCCAGTGAGACTGCTGCCAGCTCACTGGGAGCCGAGGATCTACCGGACCGCACCAGGTTTCTGGGGTCTCGGCGTTCACCACTCACCGGCTGGTCACTGGTCGGTGCAGGCAGGCCCGTGGGTTCTCACCACGGAACCTGAGTGAAGGAGGATCATGGAAGAACTGCGGCTGAGTGCCAGCGGTGCGATCAGCGACCTGCAAAAGCTCGGCGCGATCGAGGGGATCCACTACCGGATCTCTCACTCGGAGGACAGCCTGGCCGGTTACGCGGTCGCTGTCGACACGGGGCCGGTGGTCGAGCTGATGAAGTTCGACGGTGCGGTCTGCCAGTCCGAACCGGGGTTCGCGGGGTTCGCGATCGTCAACGCGGACTGCATGCATATGATCGGCTGTCATGGCATCGCCGGGCTGATGCGTGACGGCACGCTGCCCGCCGAGGTCGCCTACATGGCCGTACCGGACGAGTGACAGGGGTGCTCGGCCCGAGAGACATCCGATCCGAGTCCCTGCGGGCGGGTGGCCGGCCCGGCCTGGTACCAGCGGGCGAGCCTGAGCCGCGGCAGGGGTAAATCACATAGGAGGTCACTTCGTTGGTGAAGTGGGAAGACCCGCCAATGTCAGCCCGCGCGGGCCGGGGTAAGAAATGGCAGGAAGAAGCAGCGGAGCTGCGTTCCCGCCCGGGACAATGGGCGGTACTCAGGGAGTACCCGTCCGGGAAGCGGTCCCGTGCTTACGACCTGGCTGTCAACGTGAAGCAGGGGCGGATAGTCGCGTTCCGGCCTTATGGTGCGTTCGAAGCGTCAGTGCGGCTAGACGGCGGCGTTCACAAGGTGTACGCACGTTACGTAGCGGCGTCGCCACCTGGAAATGGAGAATGAGAGATGCCAAAGAGCAAGCACTGCGGTGACCCGAACGACCACGCGCCGCACACGTACCTGGGTCCTTCTGAGGACCCGGACAAGACGACGCAGGTCAGCTACAAGTGCCCGGGCGGACCGGCGAAGAAGAGGCCGCGAAGGAGCAGGTGAGGATGCCTGAATCAGGCGAGGAGATGGCGGCGGTCGCCGCTGACGCCCGCGCGAAGATCGCCAAGTACGGTTACGTGGTGGTCGCCGTGTTCGGCAGCGAGACCACCGTCCCGTTCGCTTACACGGTGGGGCTGACCGAGCTGGGTGAACCCGAGCTGATGCTCGTAGCGCGGATCCATCCTTCCCAAGCGAAGGTCGTGCTGGATAACCTCGCGAGACGCGTGGTGGAGGACGGTGCCCGGTTCAGGCCGGGTGACGTGCCACCCGATGTTCTCCACGATGGATACGAGGCCATGATCTGCGGGCCTATCCCCGCGGTGACGGTCGAGGATTACCCGCCCGGCCTGGCCGGGATGCTGTACGGCAAGCAGGCCGTGCGCGTCTACCAGGTGGTCTGCCAGGACAGGAACCACCTCTACCCGTGGCAGGACGGCTACGACATGCCGTCTCAGCTCTACCTGCGAGGAGGCCGTGGGTGATGCGGTCTTTCAGGTACTGGCTTGCTGTCGGGCGTGACTTCGGTTACGCCCGGCAGTTCAGCCACCTGTGGCAGCGGTGGCGTGACCCGGAACATGACCGCATCGAATGCGTCTGCTGCTGCACGGAGTGTGACATGGAGGAACGATGATCCAGGGCGGCCTGTACTACGGCCCGCCTGATGCGGACCACCACTGCGCGTACCTGTACATCAAGGGCGGCCAGCCGCGGTTCGACCTGCACTGTCCCAACGACATCGGGTTCTATGTCAAGATACCGGACGGACGCGGTGACGACTGGCGCAAAGCGTGGGCAGCCTGCGCTGAGCACCTGCCCATCGTGATCTGGCAGATGCAGGAGGCGTACAGCGGCCGGACGTTCTACGAGCATTCCTACGTGATGCGCGCGTTCGTGCCAGAAGGGACAGATGATGGACACGGAGTACCCGAACGCCTACGAGATGGCCGGGAAAAACCTGAAGCTGAAGTACCGGGTGCGGACACCGGTCAGCAAGCAGGGCTCGGCGAGCAGCAACAGCGGTAAGCCGCTGCACGGCACGCCACCGGTGGGGATGCCCCGCCGGTACCGCGGGAAGACGACGTACAGGTGAGCCGTGTCAGCTAGCGCTTTCCACGACCTGCCAGCTGGATCGTTCCCGTTTACCATCATCATGGTCGACAGGCAGACCCGGCGTGAATGCTGGCGAGCTGTCGTCGAGGGGCCCGGGGCGCTCCACGTTCCGAGCAGATTCGATGTGAACGAGGGACGCCGGATCAGCGTGAGAATCCTCTGGGCTGACGGCAGCACCACCGAGGAGGATTTACAGGTGAGTACCGTTCCATCCCGGCGAAAGATCATGACAGAAGGGAGCGGCAAGAGGAAGTGAGCGAATGTCACCGCCGGTACCGAGATGCCCGCTGTGCCAGAGGCCCATGAAGAAACACGGTGACCGCTGGTCGTGCGGTAACTCACGAGCGCACAAAGATGCGCTCAAGAATGTTATTCCCCTTAAAAGGAGGAAGAAGGATGGCCGATAGGCCGGCGGGCAGGAAGTTCTGCCCGGTATGCTCACAGCCGATGAGGTGGTTCGGTGACCACTGGAAGTGCACCATGATCAAGGTGCATGACCTGGCTGTGCTGTCGAAGCGGAGCGGCCGCAAGTGAGGATGATGGACGACGACTTCCCGGTCGACGACCCGGACTGGCTCGCGCAGCACCGGATCAAACCGGGGGAGCGTCAGTACTACGGATATACGTGCAGCGAGTGCCCGGCCCGGGCTGAGTATGCCACGTCGGAGGCCGTCATGTGCCGCAGGTGCTTCACCGGTGGTCGCTGTTACATCTGCGGCGCTCCGATGACGTGCTTCGGCCGTGCTCGGGGAGATTACATCTGCGAGGGCTTCGCGGAGAGGGACGAGGAGTCCGTCAGATTCCACATCAGGGGGGAATCCTGAAACACGAAGAACCGTGCCCTTGGCTCAGGCTGAGCCACCGGATCAGGTCCGTTGAAAGGAACGGATGACCGATGATATCCGGCCAATCCTGGAACAGGTCACTGAGCAGATCCTGGAACGGATACGCAGGGTCGGTTTCGACTACGAGGGGGTCAGGCGGTTCGACCCTATCGTGTGGGATATCAACAACGGCTGGTGTGAGGAGTGGGCTTATGCTGCGTCGGAGATTATACCCGGGTCTTTCCCGTCGTGGGTGGACGAGGATCACTGTGTCCTGGTGTATGAGGGGAGGTTCTATGACGCTGACTGCCTCGACGGGGTGGATGACGTCAATGAGCTTCCGATGCTCGACAATCCGGGTCATCCGCGTCCTGAACCATGAAGAAAAGGACAATCGCATGAATGCTGGTCGTGGTACCCCCCGGAAGGAGGGGTACTGCGAGGAACATTCATACGCGCGCCACGTTCCAACTGCTAGAATACTCTGCGCGCACACAGAAGGGAAAACAATGGGAAGACATGGGTGTGAGCACAAGTGCGGCACCTGCGGCAGGTGCAACGTCAAGACCTGCCCCAACCGGGTCAAGTGCAAGGGACACCGGGGGCACCACCGCCGGATGAGGACCTGGTTTCCGTTTTAGGAAACGTGCCACGTGAGTGCCCTTCGCGGGTACGCCCCGGACTGCGCTTCAAATGGGCAGTTAAAGCTAGCGCCAAGCGGGCACCGGGGTGGCGTGGCACACCCGGGCAGGACGGGAGGTTGCAGGTGCAGGTCGCTCTAACCGCCGCCTGGTAATTCACGTCCTGCCCGGCCCTTTCAGGCGGTGCAGGCCCGGTGCGCCAGTCACGAACCGGATAGCCCAGCAGTGGGTGACCTGCACCGCCTGATGCCAGCGCCGGTCGCTGGCCGTCACCCTCCCCGGTGAGAGCGGGGAGGGCGGCGGGGAACGACCGTCGTTCCGTGCACGATGAGAGGAGGGTCATGTCGCCGCTAGGCATCATGCTGAGCATCATGGCCGGTGCACTAGTCGGAGGTCTTCTGCTGATAGCAGCGTGGATCGGTTACCGGTACATCAAGATGCTGGAAGCCACCCGCAGGAAAGCGCTCGTACCGTACGAACTGCTGCGGGCGCAAGATGATGCGATCTGCGCGGCTATCGCTGAGACAGAAGGAGGGCTCGTCTCGCAGGAGCTGCGGGACAAGATGCTCGCATGTCATCTCGCATACCAGAAAGAGATCCTATGAGAGGCAGAACGAGGTTCCTCGGCGCGACCGCGGTAGCGGGGATCGCGCTGGCAGCGACCGCCTGCACGCATGTCCAGCCCAGCCTCGGGCAGTACGCCATCGTCACCGGGCATGGTGCGCTATCGACCCAGCAGGTCCTGGATGTCGTCATGCCCGGTGACAGCATCAACCAGCAGGACGGCACCACAGTGTGGTACTTCCCCGGGAACTACCGCAACTACGTTACGCTCCCCAACAACGGGGACCGGAACAACCCGCAGGCCACCCTCACGGGCAAGGGGCCTGACAAGGAACCGGGCATGTCGGACTACACCTGGACCTACGTCGGTTTCCAGGTGAACCCGGCGATCAACGACAAGGCCGGTAACTGGAAGACCGCCACCGCGTTCCTGAAGTTCTGCCTGAAGTACGCCTGTGCTTCGACTTCGGCGCAGAACGACACGGCCAACGCCGGGCAGGTCCGCTCGTCTGACCCCGGCTGGGAGAACATGCTCAACGAGGTGATGCCACGGGCCATCGACGACGCCACGCAGACGGCCATCTTGAACTACGGCCCGGATCTGTGGCAGAACCGGGCCGTGTGGAAGCAGTACGGCAGCGATATCGCTGCCGCGCTGACCGGTGAGCTGGAGACGCTGACCGGGAGCGGCGGGCTGCCGTACTTCTGCGGGCCTGGTTCCACGGAGACCACGTGCACGCCGCTGTCCGTCACCATCCAGAACGTCACCCCGGTCGACCCGGACGTGGTGACCCAGTACAACAAGCAGGTATCCGCGCTGTACTCCCAGCAGGCCGCCACCGCCAGGCTGAACGCCGCTAAGGCCATCTACGGGCCCGACGCGTACTTCTTCCTGGGTTTGCAAGACACCATCGGGATGTGCCAGGCCAAGAACACGACCTGCAACATCTACGTAGGCAACCCTCCAGTGACCACAGGCAAGTAGACCGCCGCTGGCCGTGCCCCCTCCCTGGTACCGGCAGGGAGGGTGCGCGGGGAACGGCCGTCGTTCCATGGGAAAAAGGAGGACCATCGTGAGGAAGCACACGCATGTGCTGGTGGCGGCGAGTTTCGCTGCTGTGCTGGCAGGATCAGCCGCTGGCTGCTCCTCGTCGGGGCACGCGTCGGACTCTGCGCGGGCTGCTGCGAGCAGCCTGGCCGCCAACCCCACGTACCAGCAGGACAAGCAGCGGCTGGAGGCGGAGCTGCTGGCGAACTTCAAGAAGCACTTCAACCCGGCGCATCCCATCACGTCGATGGAAGCCGCGGTCCAGGCCACGTTCCCCGGGGGGAGCAGCACCAAGATCGTGAACTACGCGGTGCAGACGTTCAAGCTGTCCGACGCCAAGCCCGGGGCCAAGCGGCAGGCGTGGATCCAGGGGGTAGTCGCGTTCGCGCTGAACCAGGACGCGCAGGGCGTCCCGTCCGGTGCGGCCAGCGTGCCCATCCCCGGGGTGACCGCATCGGTTCCCACGCCGAGCGCTACTCCTAGCGCCACGCCGTTTTCTAGCTCGCCCGCTTCGACGACTAGCGTCGCCAGTTCTACTCTCGTCATCCCTGGCTCGTTCTGTTCCGTCGCCGGTGCGACTGGAATAAGCAAGAGCGGGCATGCAGAGGTCTGCCGCAGCAGCTCCACCGATAGCCATCTTCGCTGGCGTCGGCCATGACAGCCGTACCGGTCACCACCGGTCAGAGCGCTGCTGAGGTTCTCGCCGGGAAGATACCGTTCTGGGACCGTGCCCAGTCGGTCGTCTACTCGTTCATCGCCGGTCAGTGGGCGGTCGGGTTCTGGTCGGGCGTGTATGTGCTTGTCACGCAGGCGCACTACTTCGGCAAGTCGTTCAAGAACACGTGGGACAACCTCGGTGAGATCATGCACCTGGGTGCGGTCCCGGGCATCGGGCATTTCATGATCAGCAACTTCGACCTGGCCCGGCACATCTTCTTCCGTGACGCACCCGAAGCGGTGCTGGCCTACGCGGTGGTCGCGATGATCATCACATGGCTGGCGGGGAAGAAGTACCAGCCGTCCCTGGCCCGCAAGCTGCTGTACCGCATGCACCTGGTGGGTGAGTACCAGCCGAAGATCCCCTGGGTGCAGAAGGCCATGGTGCGGCTGGGTATGCCTTCGATCTACCAGGAGGACATGGGCAGGCACCCGGACACGT
>Ga0247661_1000084_pt1 | contig 16871 bp, 20 predicted proteins | sample CNK02_metaG_FD_182799 | JGI IMG/M metagenome (GOLD analysis project Ga0247661, IMG submission 182799) | Soil microbial communities from Purdue University Martell Research Forest, Indiana, United States - CNK02 | ecosystem: Environmental > Terrestrial > Soil > Temperate forest > Bulk soil...
ATGCCTGACGCAGCGGCTCGCGCGCGAACGTCACACCGTCCATCGCGGCCGAGCGGCGCAGGCGGCGCATCATCTCGTGCCGTGCCAGCCGGCGCAGCGCCTCGGTCTGCGGCGCGTAGGCTATGGCGTAGCGCAGAAACTCCTGGATGTTCCGCTGCACGTTCTCGCCGGTCCAGCGCTGCCACCAGTCGTGATCGTGCGGCACACCAAGACAGTGCTCGAACACAAGCGCGCACGTCGCCTCATCGCGCAGTGCCTCGAACGTCACCGCCAGCACGTCCGGCAACCGCGCCGCGACCTGGCGCAGCTTGGCCTCGTGGTGCCGCAGCACCCGCAGCATCACCGCGTCATCGAACACCAGCCCGCCGCGACGCAGCGACGCCAGCACCTCGTCCACCGGGCGGGTCACTGTGACCACCCTCACGCCGGGCTTCAGGAGCCGCCAGAAGGGGGAGCCGGCGGTTTCGCATGTCCCGGTGCAGGGCTGCGCCAGCCAGCTCTCCACGTCCGCCAGGGAGCGGCAGTGACGGAGCTCGTCGTGGCCCGCGTGCCAGTCGCCGTAGCTCAGGAACCTGCTCAACCAAGCGGATCGCGACCGCGGCAGCGACAGCACCACGAAAGGCGGTGTCACCCGAGCCTGGCCTCCAGCGCCTCGAGGCGAGCCGCGAGTGCCGCGATCTCGGTGTCCACATACGCCTTTGGCGCGGCCTGCTGCGGCTCCGTTGGCATCACCGGTGGCAGATCGACTGGCACGGGCGGCGGCTCGTAGGGCGCGATCGGCTCGCCGCTCTCCAGGATCGCCTGATATTCGCGGTTTGCCTCGTCCACTGGCACGAAGATGACGGCGGGGCCGGCTGCGTTGCCCAGGCTCCTGCCCTCCTCCAGCGTCGCCTGGATGCTGGTCTGCTCTACGTTGGTATATACAAGGTCCATGGGTTACCTCAGAGGTCCGCTGATGCGGTGAAGGTGCAATTCACGGAATAGCCTGCTGTAGCTGTGGTGAGAGCGTTGGCAAAAACGCCGCCAACTACCGTGCCGAGGGTAGGAGTATTCACCCCTGTGCTGAAGTTGGAACCGAGCGCAACAGTTGGTGTCGCTCGCATAAGAACAGGCAGCAGAGAGGAAGCACTAACAGTGACCGATGCCACACCATACCCATTCCCGAGAAGCTGCCCGACCTGATAGAACCGCTGGCAGGCGGCGAGCTGTTGCTGCGGCGACAGCACAACCCACGGCGTTGCCACAGATCCGATCTCGAATTTCACGCGCGACAGCGTGCCGGTGTTGAACTCGATGGCGGTATCCGCGCCGACCGTAACGCTACCGCTGACCGGCGACGCCGCATACGATCCGGCGCCGATCCTGCCTTGCGCCGTGCCGGTCCATGACAGCGTGTAAGTACTACCGGCGAGCGCCTCGCCTTCAACGATCTGCTGCAGTGTGCCGGCGGTGATGGTGATGCTGTTGGACGGGCCGGCTGGCGCGGTAAATGTGTATGTCGCGCCGCCAGCGCCTGCCTTCCACCTGTCATGGCCATAGGCCCCAGCAGCGAGCGCTGTGCCGCTCACATAGGTCCGCTGGTTGACGGTGAATCCCCCATTGTCGGCGCAGTTGGCACCTGGAATAGCGGCGGCGGTTCCACCCGTGACCGCATTCAGGACATAGGCCGTTGTTGCAATCTGTGTGCTGTTGGTTCCTGCCGTTGCTGTTGGCGCAGCCGGCGTGCCGGTGAATATCGGTGAGGCCAGCGGCGCCCGTGTGAGATCGGACGGGTGGATGTGGTCGCCGCGCGAGACCGCTGCTGCCACGCCCGGTGCTGCCGTGCCGTCCATGATCGGCGACGCCGCGCTGTAGTTCGGCACATACGCGGTATTCGCGTAGCTGGCGATTTCCGCCATCGTCGCGGCATACGCCGTGGTCGATGCACTGCGCGCCAGCGGCAGCTTGTCGGTGGCGGTCAACGTGCCGGGATCGGCACCCGCACTGATTTTGGTGTCAGCTATGGTATCCTCCTAGCCCCAGATCCACGCGCCCGTGCCGTCCTCCAGGCCCCAGCGCCCGGTCCCATCCTCTTTCCCGATGCCCACCGCAGCCGTTGCCGACGTGCCAACCGCGATGTGCGTGCCGTCGAGCCATGGCATCCCGCTGCCCGGATCCGCAGTCGGCAGGAACGACAGATCGCATCCGGCCCACATCGAGCAGAGCTGCGCGATGGGCACCAGCAGCGCGTCGGCATTCTGCCGCGCCGTCGCCTCGTTGCTGTCGGCCCGCGCCCGAATCGCCGCCTCACGGGTCACCGCTGTGTTGAGCGCGGTATCAGCCGCCGCGCGCGTTGTCGCTTCGCTCGCTAGCCCGGTCGCCAGCCCGGTGTCCGCTGCAATCCGCGCCGCCTCCTCGGCCGCAAGCTGCGCCTCGAGTTCCGACGTATCGGACGACTGCCCGACAGCGCCGCCCGTGCGCTGATACAGCGCCAGCAGAAACGCGCGCCAGGCCGGCGTCACCTGTCCGCTGATGGGATCGACCAGCGGCGCCGAGGGCACGCCCGTGTTGAGCGCGACGTTCATTCAGTTGCCGGTAGCGATCCAGCAGAACGCCGCGGGGATCGGATGCACGGCATCGTCCGCCAGCGGGATGCTCGACCAGATATCGAAGCCGTCGGCGTCATAGTTCACCGATAGCCATACCGCGCTAAGGTCGCTGTTCATGAGCTGCGTCACCACGGCCGTCGTGGCAGTCGGAAACGGCGCCGGGAAGTCCACCCGGAGATGACCGCTTGAGTCGGTGACGTTCGTGCCAACCTTGAGGCTCGTCGCGCCGAGCGTCGTGATCTGCGCCTGCAGCGCATTGTCCGCGGCAATCCGCGCCGCTTCCTCCGCGTCGATCTGCGACTGGAGGTCGTTCTCCTTGTTGGTGGCGCGGGTGACTTCCGTAGTGATCTGCGTCTGCAGGTTGGCTTCGGCAGCCAGCGCACGATCCGTCTCGGCCTGAACCGCATCTTCAATGCCCAGCAGTGCGCGCGCGTCTGCCAGCGTTGGTGCGGTGGTGAACGGCAGCAGCGCGTCGGAAATGCCGGTGGAGGTCCAGCCGTCGTACACCAGGTTGCCGGCCGCATCGCGCACGATCAGCCGGTAGTCGGCACTGCCCAGAAGGATGGCGCGACCAGCGGCATCGAGTACCGCCGGGTTGGTCTGCAGCGCTGCCTTGTCCGGGTCCAGCCACGTATCTTTCGGCGTGCTGGTCCCAGGGATCAGCGTCTCGACAGTCCCGCCGGCATAGGGGTGCCCATCAGCGTCGATGAACTGGATACGCGGCGGGCCAAGAGGGAGTGGCATCGCTATGTCTTCGCTGTTGTGTTGATGTCAATGAAAGCGCCTTGCAAGGCCGTACGCAGCGGCACCGACCAGCTAATCCGAAACACCCTATCGCGCGCATATCCTAACCGCTGCCATTGCAGGCTGGTGATATACGCGCCGCGGTCGCCGATGTTCTGCGATACCGGGCTGCCATAGCTATGCCCACGGTCATCGCTCCATTCGAGGTTTATCAGGTTGTCCAGCGCCACTGCCTTTGTCTCCGTGATCACGGTCTGACCGCCCATCAGCGCCCAGCCGCCGGTAAAGTCCGCTGTGCCATCCACCGGAATGGGTGACGTGGTGCCGTTGTCGAATGTGCCACCGTAGAAAATAAGGGTGCTCTCGCTGTCGCTGATCTGCGCCTGCGGCCCGCTGCTCGCGTAGACCCCGCTGAGCGATTGCGTCTCCATCGTGCCGGTCAGCGTGTTGATGCGGTATGACGTGGTGGGACCGGCAGCAATGCCGGCATTTGCGAACATCCAGAGCGATCCGTTGATGCGCGACTTGCCCAGGTCAACCACCACCGTGTCGATGTGGATATTCCACAGCACCGCCGCCGTCTGCGCGTCGAGCTTCAGGACGTGGTAGCCGTCCGCCAGGGTCTGCGAACCGACGATCCAGATGACGTTGCCATCGGCCAGGTCGTAGCCGAGCGATTGGACGGTGAAGCCAGCCCACGCTGGATCGACCGCGGAGACGGCCACTGTGCCGACCGTGGTCCAGGTGATGCCGGGATTTGTCGTGGGCCAAGATGTGGGATCGTAGGACGTGGCGCTGACGGCGATGTCGATGCGATAGAGCGGCACACTGGGCTTTGGCGTCGTGGTGGCATCCCATGACAGAAACACCGAGGCGACGGTGCCGCCCGACTTGCCGGTCACCATGAAGCCGCGGTTGTTGGTGCTGCCGCTCACGATGGCCTGGGAGAAGCCGGCATGCTCCATCGTATCCACGCGGAAGGCTGAGACGATGCCGGAGGAGACGGAGGATTTGAGGAAGCCGAAGCTGACGCCGTTGCAGACGACACAGACGATGTACTGCCCGATCCACACAGAAGTCGGATAGGACGGGGCGCTGGTGACGACGCCGAATGTATCGAGCACCGCGAAGGTCGCCGGGTCGAGCTTGGAGACCGGGACGCCGTTCGGATTGCCGGGGTCGGTCTGCACCAGCAGATAGCCGCCCAGCGGATCAATGTCAGCCGCGTAGACGAACCGGGTCGGCGTTCCGACGAGGCTCGCCAGTGGCGTCTGCGTCTCCAGGTCGGTGGTGTATTTCTGGTAGCCGGTCTGTCCGAGCATGTAGACGAAATCGCGGTCCCAATCGATCAGCGGCCCGCCGGTCGTCGTGGAGATTGCGCCGACATTCACGCCGTTGAACTGCGCGAGCAGCGGCAGCCAGGTGATGATGCGGTCGGTTGAGGTGACCAGCGCATCCTGCGGCGTCCAGCCGGTTTCGAGGTCGGCCACGAACTGCCGGTAGAATACCCGGTTGGCGTCGTTGATGAGGTGTGGATAAGCCCTCACCCGTTTGATCGGCCGCTCGTCGTCCGTATAGACATCACGATCCAGCGCATACAAATTGCCGTTCTGCCAGTCGCCGACCACGATGGTGTCGTTGACCGGATAGCAGCAATTCGCCCTGTGCCTGTGCTCGTCGCCGTTGCTGTCGATCCAGCACCATTCGTGCCACAGGCCGGTGACGATATCGTAAACCCAGGTACGGTCGGCCTTGGGGAATGTCAGGACATAGAAGGCGTGGCCGGCGATGCCGTAGCAGAAGCCGATGGCGTCGTTGAGCGTCTCGTATCCGGCCAGTTCCTGCTCGATGGCGTGGGTGCTGATGCGCTTGGTCTGATAGCCGGCGCCCTGGATGACGAAGCCGCGGCCCTGCCGATCCCGAGACAGCCAGAACACCGAATTATCGTAGACGGCGGCGCTGTATTTCGCGCTGGTGCCGTGGTCCACGAACGTACCGGGCTGCTCCTCGAAAGTGAAGTCGGGCTTACCGCTGTTGTACCAGACCTCCGATGTCCGGTCGCCGATCAGCCAGATTTCCCGCTTAGCCACCGCGAGCGTCATCAGCAGATCGCTGAATGACTGCTTATTCGCGAACCACAGCGGGTCGAACGTCAGGGCCAGGCTATCGGACGAATAGAACTGCGGCGTGCGGGGCTTGTTGAACAGCAGGTAGGTATCGAGGTACTGCACGACATCCGCGCCGCTAAACATGCCGGTGGGATCGCTGATGGCGGCGAAGGTGTCGTTGGTGAGGTCGATGCTCCAGCCGTAGGGCGAGCCGTCCACGATGGCCATCTGCAGCCCGTTGTCCTGCATCGAGACGGGCGTGCGATGACCGGCGGTGACGGAGCCGAGCAGCGTGCCGGCCCAGGTGCTGGGGTCGATGCGATACACGCCGCTGCCGGCCACGGCGTAGATGCCGCCGGTGGTCGCCTGCTTGATGGCGCGCACGCCGTTTTGTGGCAGGGTGTTGAGGCGCCGTAATCCAGGTGTCGGGTAGTAGGCAAACTGCGCCGGCTCCTCGATGCCGGTGCTGCCGGTGTATTTGTTGCCGGTCGGCAGGCTCTCGGCATAGAGGTTCATGCACTTCTGAGCCGCTGCGATGACGCTCCGGGTCTCGTAAGCGCCACCTGAGAGGGCGAGCCGTGTCATGCGAGGATCATCGCGCGAATGGATTGTGCCGGCGTCACTGGCGGGGCGACGGTCGGAAAGCCTGCGATGTAACCGGACGGCACTACACCGGCAAATGCGCTATCACCGAAGTTAGCGGTCAGTGCTGTGCCATTCGCCACAAGCTGGAATGCCGAATAGCCGTAAGCGTCGGCTGACCCGAATAGGACCGATATAGAGATGCCGCCGACCCCTGTTGCGGGATTGTTGCTGACGTTGTTGTTCCAGTTCCCGGTGGCGGTCTTTCTGAACCAGATGAGTTGCCCGACGAGATCGACAGCCGCGCAAATGATCTGCCCGGCCGAGACAGCCGCAAGGCTTATGCCGCTGGCAACGTTATTGATGACGATGGCCCCGCTTGACGAGTTCACAACGGCTGTGCCGGCACCGCCCGGTGCGCTGGACACCGACGCGGCGCTGGAGGCGATGCCAGGAAACACGATGCCGCCGCCAAGCGATGTGAGGGTAATCTCGAAATACAGCTTGACGCCCGCCAGATGGGCGATGGTCCGCACGCCGCCCGAGGTATTCGCGATATTTGCGGCGGCCGTCAGATTGCCGGCGCTGAGTGTTAGCTGCGAACTCTTGTCGGCCGGATTGAAGGTGGTATTCGCCATCAGACGCGCGCCGCCAGGATCGTGATGCCCAGATCCGCAAGGGTGGTGTCCGGCGTTCCTGGGGCCACGATTTGCAACACGTCGCCAATCGCGAGACTACCGCCAGCGCCCGACAAAGTGCAGGACGTGTTGCTTGTGCTGGTGACAGTGACGGTGCCCAGCGCTGTCGTGGAGCCACCGGATATCTTGTTGACGGTGAACACGGCATTCGATGTCGTCTTTGTCGTGTCATACACCACAGAGCCTGCAAGCGACGCTGGTACGGTCACCGCCATCGGCATCGGCACGTTGACACGGGCGGATGCGGCCGGCAGCCCAGAGAACGGGAAACTGATCGGTAGCTGCTGCACCTCGGTTGGCAACTGCGCGTAGGTCACGGCGCCGCTCATCGTGGAGAGCGCCGGCAGGCGTGCTGCCGCCAGCGTGCCGCTGCTGATGTTGGTCGCGTTCGTCGTGTCGGTCGTCGCCGAAGCTGCCGGCGTGACGCCGTTGATCTTGCTGACGGTGGGGTTTGGGAACGTGCCGCTGAGATCGCCGCCAGCCGCGCCGCTCGGTGGCGATCCCACGACCTGCAGCGTTCCGCCCGCTGCTGTGAGCGAGCTTCCGAGTGCGTTCACCGCTGGCCCGTTCCACGAGACCGTCAGCACGCCGCCCACGGTGATGGGGCCGCCGCTGATGCCGGTGCCGGATGTGCCGACGCTGGTGACGGTGCCACCAGCCCCCGGCGTTCCTGGCGGCCCCTGTGCGCCTGGAGCGCCTGCGGGTCCAGCCGGCCCGGTTGCCCCCGGCGGACCTGGAGGCCCCTGTGCGCCCGTCGCAGCCGCCGCAATGGCAGCATTGAGCGCTGCCGCTGTCAGCAGATCGCCAGTCTCCCATGGATAGGCATTATCGGTCATGATAGAACTGAATCCCCGCCAACCACCCAGGCTCGGTTCAAGCCTCTTCCTGTCCAAGACGACACGTCACCACCGCCGCGGCCGAAGTTGGGCAGCTTCAGGAGCGGGATCTGGCTGTTGGCCATCTCGATTGTGTTGATCGCCACCTGCATCGCCGCGACATGATCCGGACGGGCCGGCAGTCCGTAGCTCATCTGTAATTTCACGCACAACGCCCACATCGCTGCCTCCTCGTATTCCTCCGGCAGCCCCAGCGGATCGGTCAGCGTGGTGTAGGTCGGCAACTCGGCCTTGGTGACAATGTGCATCTCGTAGATCGCAGCCGGCGGCACCGGCCAGAAATGCACCCGGCCCAGCGGAAAGCTGCTGTCGTAGAACACGGCAGAGGGCAGCGACTTCAGATCCTTGATGCTGACGCCGGCCCAGTCCTCTTTGCTCTCGATGATGGCGAGTTGGATATCGACGGGATTAGGACCGCCGAACGGCTGCATGCGGCACCAAGCGGCGTGGATCTTGTCCGGGCGGGCGATGTTATAGTCGCCACCGGGACCGATGGTGTAGGAGTTGGCACCGGTCGAGATGAGCGCCGTGCTCGGCAGGTTCCACACCATCCAGCGTTTGCGCCGCCACGCCGCCATCAGCCAGCGGAGATACTGCAGGCCGGTGTTGGAATCCTCGGCGAGCGGGGTCTGGCCGACGCCATTGATCCCTGCGCTCCGGAGCGTAAACGTGATGAGATCGCCAGTCGTCGAAATCATGGCTCACGCCTCATGTTGGGTGCCCCGATCTGCCGAGGATCGCGCTCGGGGCCACACGCATTGCAGTGACTGGGGGGACCAGCCTCGGCAGACGATTTACGCCGACAGGACGGTGAACCACACACCTGTCGCAGGTGAGACGAACGACGCCTTGCCGGCCGCAGCCAGCGAGATGCCGGTGGCCGCTGCGACGCCGTTGATGGTGTCCGCCGTCGCCGGATCGGCGAACACCTGACAGGCCGCAGCGCCGCTGTTCTGCACATAGATCACCTGGCCGCCAACGGCTGGCGGCAGTGCCACGCTGTCGGCCGCTGTCGCGCACACGGCGATGCGGTTGACGGCTGCCTGCAGCTTCACGGCGGCAGCGCGTGTGCCACCCGCTCTGGCGGTGATCGTGCCGGCATACGAGCGACCGCCGCCGGATGCAGCGATGGAGGGATCGAACAGCCCCGGCCCGCTGCTATAGGCCGAGGTGGTGGTATTGTCCTGTGGTCCTCGGTTGGCGAAGCCTGACATGGCACCCTCCTAATTCGCCACGAGTCTGCAGGCGAGCTGCGGTCGCAACGCAGCACATCCCCAAAGCACATCAATGCGGATCGGGAATGTGTCGTCGGAAATCGAGTATTGACGCACCGCTCGCATGGATATACCGTCTTTTACTACACGAGATGCCATATCGACTCCTCCAGGCATCACTAAATCCGCTGTCGCGAATGTAAAAGCATCTGGGTGGTATGCTAAACTCAATCCGGTCGCAACGCTGGCGGTATTGGCGAAGGTAATCGGTGCGTTGTTGGCCGGGCTGGCGCTGACGTTCTGCGTCGGGCCTGACGTGACGATAGCCGGGCTGATCGCCATGTTGCCCGCTCCTCCAGCATAGGCCGAGGTCAGCGTGAACTGCTGCAACACGCCCGTGTTCACCTTGGTTTCCGGATGCACGCGATAAACGCCGGTGATGGTGAACACATCGCCAGCGTTGCCGGCGCCGGTGCCGGTGATGACGGCGAGCGTGGCGCCGGTCTGTGATGCCGGGCTGACCAGGTAGCCAGACTCAGCGCCGCGGGTCTGCGTGGTGAGGTGGGTATTCTCGGCCCACTCGAAGCCGCCCGACAGCCCCATCACGCCGTCGATGTATTGCCGCCGGATCTGCTCCTGCGACTGGAACAGCCCCTTCAGGGTATCGACCAGATCCACGTTGTCCTGCGTGTTAATGCGCAACAACCATTGCTTTGACTGCGGCGTGAGGTTGTCGAGCAGCAGCTTGCGAGCCTGGAGGATGGTTTTGTATGGCATCGGCGATGCGGCGGTGCCGACCTGGTTCCACACTTTCGGCCACATCTGATTGACGAAATCGGCTTCCATGCGTGCGGCGAGCGTGGCGATGGCCGGCTCGATGTAGCGTGCCGAGAAGTCGTCGATGCTCAGCGTTAGCTCAGCGCTGCTGAAGCTGAAGTCGGCGTGGTACTGGTTGGTGATCGGCAGGCTGACGTATTGCTCGACGGTGTTTTGCAGCGAGAGTGCCGGGGTGGTGGAGACGGTGTATTGCACCGGCAGTCTGATGCGCAGCGTGGTGCCGATTTTAGCGCCACTATTCGCAAAGCTGTCATCGTACTGACGGTTGACGCTGCCGATGATGTTGCATTTCTGGTGGAGGATGACCAGCGCCTTTGCGGTGATCATATCAATGGTGAGTAGCGTGTTTGTGGCGGGCATTGCCCTGCTCCTCGACAACAGATTGAGGGAAGGCGCCCGCGTGGATGCAGGGCGCCGGTTCAAGCCGTTGTCGCAATGAGAGGGATAGCCGCGCTGACAGACGGTGGAGGCACGTCACGCGGTGTTACGGCCCGCTGCCCGTGTCGGCACGCTGCGCGGTGTTGACCGATCCGCTACCGGTTAGGCACGGCTAGTCTGGCGGTCTTGCGCCGTTGTGGATCGTGTATCCAACGGGCATCCGAACGCGGATCGCATCGCCAACTTTCGCGCCGCCCTTCATAGAGCCAATGACGTTGTACTTCTGGTGAAGGATAACCAACGCCTTGGCTGTAATGTCATTGGCGGTTAACTCGCGAGGTTTTGGTTTCCCAGGAAACCACCAGCGCCACAGCAGACGGACGGCGACCACCGCCCGTTTGTGCCACGGCAGAGGCTCAGAAATCGAAAGGCTTGCTGCGAGTTCCTTGGCCATGATCTCGATGGCTGGATCAATATACTGTCTGGAAAAGTCCTCAATGCTCAGCGCCAGTTCGGAGCGGTTGAAGCTGAACTCGACATGATGAGGCGGCTCCGGTCGCAGCCATCTCCAGAACCGCCGCACCCACCTAAGCGCCATCAGCGGCTTCTGCGCGCTTCCATGGCCTCGCGGCTGTACTTGTCCACGAGCTGCTGTGCGGTGAGCCGGTATTCGTTGACCTGCGGGTTGGCGCGGCCTGTCACCGGACGCACCGGTGCTGGTGCCTGGGTGATCTGCCGCGGCGCAGATGCCAGGCGTGACGGCGGCGTGTCCTCGACCGTCGCGGCGTATTTGCCCAGCGCCACGGCCCGCGCGCGCTCGGTGCGCAGGTTGGCAATGCGCTCCAGCGCGTCGGGATCCGAGGCGAGCGACGCTGCCACCCGCACGCCTTCGGGCATCTCGATCAGCAGTTGCGCAAGACCGGCATCCGCGCCCATCGCCATCAGGTCGTCGCAGCGCTGGCGCCAGTCGGGAAACGCCGCATTGCCCTGAGCGTGGAACGCCTCCTGACGGAGTTGCGCCTCGACCTCGCCGCGAATCTGGGTACGCACGCGTTGATACTGCTGCTCGGGCGTTTCCTCGGTGGGCGCCTGCTGCTGCGCCTGGCGGCGGTACACCTCAAGTTCAGCGCGTTGTGCCTCACGCTCGCGCTCTGCTGCGCCAAGGCGGGCGCGTAGCTGCGCGATGCGGCGATCTTCCTTGTCCCGCGCGGCTTTCTGCTCGTCCTCCGGCGTCTGCTCTGGCGCCTCGGCGGGAGTCGGCGTTGGCTCTGCTACTGGCGTGGGTGTGGGTTCCGGCTCGGGGGCCGGTGTGCCTTCGGTGGTCTCAGACATGGCGTTCATTCCAGACAGCGATTGCATCTGCCTGCGTGGCGGCAGGCGGCCCATCGGCGGTGCAGTAGTTACAGGTCACGCACCAGGACGGTTCTTCCCCTTGCTGGCCCACGTTGCCATTCCAGAACCTGAGCGCCGTACAGCCGCAGAACGGACACGGCTCCATGCCCTTTACGACCCTTACCGGTATAAACGGATAGGGGTCGCTGCTGTCCCTGGCTATGGCGCTCATGGCTTACTCGTTGTGTGGTGGTGCGGATGGCGCTTGGCCGTGCGTGATGCTGGCCGGGGCGTCCTCTTCGGGTTGTGCCAGGGTGCCGCGCTGAATGGCGGCCTGTGCCTCTAGTTCGAGGATGCGAGCGCGCAGGCGGCGGATTTCGGCCAGCGCCTCAGCATGCGACAGCACGGTGTCGTCAGTGTCGCTCACAGCGACGGCGGTTCCCAACGGAAGCTCAGCGACGATCTGTGTGGCTTGAAAGCCTCGTTGTATTGGCGAGCCACCGTCTCCTGAAACGCTTTCCGGTCTGCAAAACCCGGAGCGTACATATCTTTGAGGATGCACGCCCTCTGGATCTCACCTCTATGAATGAGATGCTCCAGTATCCTGCGCAGGCTGGGATGTTCGACGCCTTCCAGGACGATCCTGCGGAACTCCTCGCAAACCTCGTCGCTGATGTTGGTCATGCCGGCCCCTGGAGCGTCTGTGATGGCGGTGCGGCGCCTGCCGCGCCTTCCGGTGCCGGCGGCATCATCGCCGCCTGTAGCTCGCTCTGCTGCGCCGCGTGCTGCTGGAGCTGCGGGTGTAGCTCGGTCTGCAGCATATCGCTCACCATCTGCCGCACAACCACCTGCAACGCCAGCGGGTCGATGCCGCCGACCGCCTTTAGCCTGTCCGTCTCGGCCTTGTAGTCGTCAATCTCGAGCGAGTGCGATTTGTCGCCCAGCAGTTCCTTCTGATGCGCCACCTGCGCCTTCAATCCAGCAATCTCCGCATCGGCCTTCTGCAGCAGTTCCTGTGCATGTTGCTGCATCTGCTGCGCGGCCTGCGTCACCTGCTGCACCTGCGGATCCACGCCCGACTTGTATTGCGGCGGCAGGCCACGTTTCATCCGCCGCGCGAACTCGTCGGCGTTCGGGAAATCGCTGTTCTCAGCCCATAGGTCGCCGACGATCTGAAATGCGGCGGGGTTCTGTTTCATGATCTCCGCAAACGCATTCGCGGCTTCCTGGCGCTGCGTGCCATAGGCCGGCCCCACGTCCGCTTCGACATCGTATTTGCCCACGTTCGGGTTGAAGATGACGGACGGATCCGGAGTGTCGGGGTTCTCCTGCAGCTCCTGCGCCTGCCCGCCGGTCAGCGGCACCGGAGCGCCGTCAGTGTTTGGCTGCTGTGGCGGCGGGCCGACGAACTGGTGTGCCTCGGGTGCATCCGGCGCCACCACGACCTTGTTTTCCTCGCCATCCTCGGCAAGCGTCATCACCACGCGCCGCGTGTCGTAGATCCGCGGTATCAGGTCAAGCAGGATACGGCCGACTTGCCGGATCGCTTTGGCCTGGTTGTCAATGTAGTGATACGTCGCGGTATCGCCCTGCCGCTGGCGCTGCTGGATGGCAATGCCGCTGCGTTCGTTGCTCGGCATACCCAGCTCAGCCTGATACTGGCCGGTGACGCTCATCAGATCCTGCCGCGCAATCGTCATCCCTTGTATATACGCCTGCGCCATCTGCGGTGGCGGCTCGCGGGCTGGCGGCGGGATCGGCTGGCCCCGCTCATCGAGGCCGTTGTAGACCAGCACAGACCAGTTCTTGACGTTCGCCGTCGCCCACTGCTCCTCGCGGCCCTGGATCGCGTCGATGCGCGCGACATACGGCGATTTGGTCTGCAGCGCGACCTGCTCCACGGCCGCCGAGGCCCAGTAGTTGTAGATACGCTGGGCGTCGATCTGGCTTCTGGTGTGGCCCTTGCGGTCCATCTCGCCGTCGATGACGGTTTCCTCGCCCAGAAACGGCACGATGGGAATGTATTTCCCCGGCCATTCCTCGCGGTCGATGATCCGGTCGCCGGCAAGTTTGAACCACTCGATTTCCGGCTCTGCGACCTCGCGCGTCTTGACGATAAGCGGCTCGATCTGGTCTCGGATGTCGTCCGGGATGTCGTCATCCCGCACCACCGTGCCATCCTGGAGCTGGTGGATCTTGCTATTGGCGATGCCGCGCCGCCAATACTCCGCGATCCGCACATGGTCCTTGTCGTTCCAGCCATCGGTGTGGTCGAGCGTGGCCGGCGCGGCGTTGTCCTCGGTGCCGTATTCCTCTTCGTACCGGTCGCGCGGGATATCCTCGAACACGAACGCGAAATTGGCGTCTGACTTGTCATAGAGTTTGCAGTCGGGGTCCATGTAGACACTGCGCGGGTCGGCAATGCGGCGTATCCACAGATCCAGATCGAATGAGTCGTTGTCCACGTAGTCGGTTTCGACGCGCACGTAGCCGATGCCGCTTTCCACCTGATGGAAGATGGCCGTGGAATACGCATCCACCGCTTTGCTCTGATACTCGATGCGCCGGATGATGCCGCTGAACACCTGCGCGGCCTCGTAGGACGCTTGCCCCCCTGTGGGCGTGACCTTGATCTGCGCCTTATTCTGCCGGGCGTCGTTGATCACCTGCAGATTGTGTTGCCTCACCTGGTTGTAGGTCAGGCATGGGCGAGAGCCGCGGTCCGCTTTGACCGAGGTGTCCCACTGCCACATATTATGTGGGTCTGCGTTGGCAAATTTGGTGTCGAACAGCGCGCGGTCACGCCACGCGCTTTCCCAGCCGACACAGCGCTCGAATCTGTCTTTCGCCTCGCGCAGAATGGCGGCATCACCGGCTCTGGGGCGACGAGCCATCAGAGCATCACGCAATAGCTACGGCGTTGCTCATCGGCGCGTTGGCCGCGCCCTGCGCGTTGGTCGCCGTCACGACGCACGCCAGGTTATGCCCGCTGTCCTCCGGCTGCACGCCATACGTCGCGCCCGTGCCGCCGTTGGCAACGCCGTCATTGTGCCAGGCGTAGGCGTAGCTGGTCGGCTCACCGCTCCAGTTGCCCATGGTGCAGCTCAGCGTGGCGCCAGCCTGCGTGACCACCGGCACGTCCACGTTGACCGGCGGTCCCTGTGCTCCAATCATCGCGCCGGTCAGTGCGGCGATTTCGGCGGCGTGCGTGCGGTCGTTGTTGAGCCAGTCGGTAGCCAGCAGCAGCAGGAGCCTGAGTTGGTCGGCAGCGGCATCACGCGGTGCGGCGGCTCTGGCGGCTGGCGCACGGTGGCTGGTGTCGCGTTCATGGTCGGCGCGTGACTCGTTCTTGGTTGATGAGTGGCTCATGTCGTTGTCTCCCTCGTCAAAAATTCGCCAGGCGCCACATATCGCCCCAGCGCTTTGTCACCTTGTGGCGTAGCAGCCAGGGCGCGCGTTGATGCAGCCTGTGCAACACCGCATCATCGGCTGGGCTGAACAGCGCCCACACCCGCGGCCCTTCTTTGCGCGTCAGGTACAATCCCCACAGCAGACTGGTCTCAGTCGATGGCGGTGGTGGTGGTGATTTCCAGCCTGCCGCGATCAGTTCCTTATCGGTCGGCTTTCGATAATCCCGTTGCTCGCCCACTCTTGACCTAGCTTCGTCCTCTCGCCTCAGCACATTCAGCAGCAAGGCGTATTCGTCAGGGCCAAACCCAACAAGAAGCTCTGCGTCGCTCATACTGACATCCAGCCGGTGTTGTCGCGGCCTTCGTAGATCGTCCGATGCGTCGGGAACTGCTGCTCGATGATGGCGTCCAACGGCCTGACCTCAACATCGCGCACGCCGAGCGCCAGATACCGCGCCGCATCCGCGCCATGGCTCGCGTGGTCATGCACCGGACTGCTACGCCACGTCTGCGCCGCCTCGTTCCATTCCCGCCGATAGTGTCGTAGCGCGTGAATGCCCTTGGCGCAGCGCTCGGCATCGATCCACGCGCGCGGCAGGATCATGCGCACGGCATTGATACCGTCCGCGACGCTGTGTTGGCGCACGGTGCGGGTTGGGCGCACGCCGAGGCTATTGAGCGTCTCGGTGCGGCTGCGCCCGCTACCCAACTCGCGCACCTCCGCGTCGTGTGGCAGGAGATGGCGCTCATACACATACGGCCGCTGCTGCAGAAGGCGCACGTAATGGTCGAGACCCGCACCACTGTCCTCGATGTAGTCGATCATGCGCCACTCGCCGCTGCGGCTGATCTGCGCGAACCAGATGGCGGTCGAGTCGTCTATGCCAAGATCCCACGCAGTCCAGACACGGAGAGCGGGGTCATAGGGCACGCGGGTGATGCGGCCTTCGCGATCCGCCGTGTCCACGAGCTTGCCGTAATACGATCCGCTATTCGGTGCCTCGAATGAGCATTCCAATTCCTGGGCGAACTCCTCGGGCGTCAGCTCGCGCCGGAGCGTCTCAATGGCACTGTCCGACAATGCACCGGTCTTGGTGTAGTCGAGCAGGTAGCTGGAATAGCCCGGCGTGGTGCGTGCCCGGTCGTATGCCTCCTGCAGCAGCCCTTTGCCTTTCGGTGTGCCGCTGCGGACCAGCACGCCGGCCGTGGTGGACAGCATCGGCTCGACGACCAGCATCAGGCCCGGCGAGGTGTCGTCATACTCATCCACGATGATCTCGATGGCGCCTCCACCGCGCCACACGTCCGGGTTATCGCAGCCGCCGCATTGATAGACGGCGCCATTCGGCAGCCGGATCGCCATCTCGGAGCGACGTACCTGGGCATCTGGGATGGTCTCGGCGGCCTTCACCAGTTGGTCCCACAGGCCGGTGCGCTGCCATTGGACGCCGTAGGGCAGCAGATGCACCACGCGGGCGTCCGGACGCTTATCGACCGTCGCCTTGCGCAGTCCGCGCCACATCAGGGCGGTGGATTTGCCGGCGCGGCGATGCACGACTGCCACAATGCGCTGGGCTGGGTCGTCAATGAGCGGGATTTGCCACTCGCGCGGGCTGAACGGAACTTCGACTTTCATGGGTAGGTATGTGAGGTTAACCGGCTATGCGGAATGAATGGGGCGTGAGCTTCAACGTCACGGACGAACAGATCGCGGCGGACCTGAAGCGATGGCACTGGGACGACGATTGCGACGGCAGCCCGGAGGCCGTGGTGAAGGTGGTGCTGCGAATGGTGGCCGAGCAGACGATGGCCGACATCGAGGCAGACGGCACGATCATCATGGGCCTGTTCGAGCACGAGATGCCGCTGACCGTGCCGCTGGCTGAGTTAGTGGAGCACTGGATCGAGGCTCGCGAGGACCGCGACAGCCGCAAGCTCAGTGGCGAGCATACCCTGGACGCAGCGGAGTTGGCGGCGCTGCTGGGGCGGTTGGCGGCGTTGCTGCGCAGCCGGTTGGACGATTAAGGCACTCGTCTATATGGCGTGGTAAGCAACTGGGTACGAATCGCTGCACCCGGTTGCGG
>Ga0247661_1000086_pt1 | contig 16541 bp, 10 predicted proteins | sample CNK02_metaG_FD_182799 | JGI IMG/M metagenome (GOLD analysis project Ga0247661, IMG submission 182799) | Soil microbial communities from Purdue University Martell Research Forest, Indiana, United States - CNK02 | ecosystem: Environmental > Terrestrial > Soil > Temperate forest > Bulk soil...
GTCATGAGCTGCTGGTGGCGCTTCGAAATGCGTAATTCGAAAATGCGCAGAGCGGCTACGGCCAGCAGCAGCACCAGAAACAGGATGACGCTCAGCGGCATCGCTAATTCCATTGCAAGAGGAGAAATTCAGCGCTGAAGCCGGGGCCGAAGGCGGCGGCCATCGCGATTTCGTCTTTCTTGAGGGGCCGTTTTTCCAGCCATTCCTGAAGAATAAAAAGGATGGTGGCGCTCGAAAGATTGCCCACATTGCCGAGAATGTCCCACGATGGCTGCGTCTGGCACTTTGTCAGGCCGAGAGCAACTTCAATGTTGCCAAGCAAACGCGAACCGCCGGGATGGAGAATCCAGCCGCGGATGGTTTCGCGCGATTGGCCGTGACGCGACAGAAATCCATCCACAAGCCCCTCGATTTTCGCGCCAATCATTTCCGGCACATCCTTCGCAAGAAGGATATGGAAGCCGGAATCTTTCAAATCAAATCCCATCGCACCGAGCGAGTCAGGGAAGGTGTAGGTTTCCGAAGTAAGAATGCGCGGATAGGCACCTTTTTGCTTGCTGCTGATGACGACCGCGGCGGCTCCGTCGCCAAACAAAATTGACGAGATCAGGTTCGCTTGCGAAATGTCTTTACGCTGAAACGTCAGCGAAGGAAGTTCGACGGAAATAATCAGAACATTTCCGCCAGGATATGCCTGCAGGTAGTCGCTGGCCCGGCCGATGGCCATCGCGCCAGCGGCACAACCCAGTTCGGTAAAGGGCATGCGGCGCACGTTCGAACGAAAGCCCATACGGTTGATGAGATGCGCGTCGAGCGAAGGAATCATGAACCCGGTGCAGGAGACCGTGATGAGGAGGTCGATTTCGTCGGCTCGCATTCCGGCGCGTTCCAGACACTGTTCCGCAGCGCTTTGCCCGAGCTGAATCGCATGCTCCATGTATTCCTGATTGGTTTGTTCGAGGGAACGCGGCTGAACCGTATAGTCAATCGGGAAAATGACGTGGCGTTGGTGGACCCGGGCGTTGTCCACGATAGACATCATAGCTTCGAGGCGGCGCTCCGCAATATCAAAGACCCGGCCCATGTAATACTTCACGTCATCGCGAGTGATGACGTGGGGGGGCAAAGCAGTGGCTGTAGCAGCGACAAAACACGGTACAGCATAGAAATTGGGAGATCCCATTCTGTCCAAGTTCCCCTGGGCGCGTAGTCAGAAGCGGACGAACTCGATAGACTCTACCCTATTCTGGGTCGGGTTGCCGAGTTTTGCCAACAGAAAGCCCGCAAAAAGCAATGAGCTCGCTTTTAGCGGAAGCGTTTCTTGTTTAGCGCCGCGCACTCCACCTGCGCTTTGAGTGCCGACAGCTTTGCTTCGTGCTTCGTCGAAACGCGAGAGTCCGGCTAGTTCGCGGCTTCCTGGCTGGCGCGGATTTCCTGCCAGCGGCGCGGTCGTTTGTTGTACTGCAAGACCTTCTTGCGCAGCCGGATGGACTTGGGAGTGATCTCGACGTATTCATCATCAGCAATAAACTCGATGGCCTGTTCCAGGCTGAGCTCGCGATGCGGAATCAGGCGGATGGCTTCGTCGGCGCTGGAAGAACGCATGTTGGTCAGTTTTTTTTCACGCGTGACGTTCACTTCCATGTCCTGCTCGCGCGAGTTCTCGCCGACGATCATCCCTTCGTATACATCAATCGTAGGACCCACGAAAAGTTCGCCGCGCTCCTGAATGTTCCACAACGCATAGGCGGTGGAGACTCCAGCGCGGTCCGCAACCAAAGCGCCGGTCGGACGCAGCGCCATTTCGCCGCCATATTCAGTCCACCCGTCGAAGATCGAGTGCAGCAGCGCCGTCCCCCGGGTATCGGTGAGCAATTGGCTGCGCAATCCGATCAATCCGCGGGAAGGAATTTTGAAGTCCATGCGCACGCGTCCGGAGCCATGATTGTTCATCTTCAACATTTCGCCGCGGCGGCTGCCCAGCGTTTCCAGAATGATGCCAATAAAGCTTTCTGGAATGTCCACGAGCAGGCGTTCCACCGGCTCGAGCTTTTTGCCGTTTTCGTTGCGTACCACAATTTCCGGCTTGCCCACCATCAGCTCAAAGCCTTCACGGCGCATGGTCTCAATTAGAATGGCCAGCTGTAATTCACCCCGGCCCAGCACGCGAAACGATTCCGGCGTGTCGGTGTCCTCCACGCGGATCGACACGTTGGTAAGCAGTTCGCGCTGCAAGCGGTCACGCAAGTCGCGCGAAGTTAGATAGCTGCCCTCGCGGCCGGAGAGCGGGCTGGAGTTGACCGTGAAAATCATGGCAAGAGTCGGCTCATCGATGATGAGCGGCTCGAGCGGTTGCGGATCAGCTAGATCCGTGATGCTTTCGCCGATTTGAATACCTTCAACACCGGCGATAGCGACGACGTCCCCGGCATGGACTTCTTCCGCTTCGTCGCGATCGAGGCCGCGAAACGTAAAGAGCTTGGTAATCCTGGTGGGCTGCAGCTTGCCGTCCAGCTTGCTGATGCCGACTTCCGTGCCGCGCTTCAGAGTTCCATTGAAGACGCGCGCAATGGCGATGCGTCCCAAAAATTCGCTGTAATCGAGATTCATCACTTGCAGCTGCAGGTTTGCAGCCGGGTCGCCGGCGGGGGCGGGAATGCGCGCGACGATGGTTTCAAACAGCGGCAGAAGATCCTGCGAGCCATCGCCAGGCGTGCGGTGAGCAACCCCGTCCCGAGCGTTGGTGTAAATGATCGGGAAGTCCAGCTGGTCTTCCGTCGCGTCGAGGTCGATGAAGAGGTCGTAGATTTCGTCGAGCACTTCCTTGGCGCGCGCGTCGGTGCGGTCAATCTTGTTGAGCACCACCACTGGTGGCAGCTTTGCAGCCAATGCTTTCTGCAAAACGTAACGCGTCTGCGGCAGCGGCCCTTCACTGGCGTCGACTAGCATCACCACGCCGTCCACCATACGCAGCGCGCGTTCCACTTCGCCGCCGAAGTCGCTGTGGCCCGGCGTGTCCACGATGTTGATTTTGGTATCGTGGAAAAAGAGCGCTGTGTTTTTGGCAAGAATGGTAATACCGCGTTCGCGTTCCAGGTCGTTGGAGTCCATCACACGCTCGACGATTTCCTGATTGGCGCGAAAAATGCCGCTCTGCCTGAGCATAGCGTCCACCAGCGTCGTTTTGCCGTGGTCCACGTGGGCAATAATGGCGATGTTGCGAATATTTTGGCTCATAGTCTGCGCTGGTTATACCTTCACGCGCCGTCACGACACGAACGGCGACAAAAATGGCTGCTGAAACAACCAGCAGCCGTGCGAATCTCCTCTGATAGTCGGGATCCGGCCGAGCTCGGATCAGGGACAACAGGAAATCTCAGGTGTGGCCGTGCAGATCATATTTTACCAGATGCGCGGCATGGGGCCTAGCCCAATGGTTCGCCAGGCTTTGGTCCATGTTATTCTTCTGCGCTGCTTTTGGCGTTTTTGGAGGTCTTACGCATGTTTCCACCGCTAGACCACTCGCGGCGAATTGCTTGGGGCATTGCGGTCGTCGCCTGGTTCGCCCTCGCGGCAACCGGCACCATAGCTCAACAGGATCGACGCGCGGAACTGGCACAAGTATTCGACAAGCGCGAAGTGATGATTCCCGTGCGTGACGGCGTGAAACTCCACACGGAAATTTACACTCCGAAAGACGCCAAGGAACCGCTGCCATTTCTTATGGAGCGCACGCCTTACGGCATTTCCGCTCCCGATAAAGGCATGACTAGCTACCTGTTCCGCTACTCGGAGATGTTCCCCGATGGTTACATTTTCGTTTTCCAGGATATCCGCGGCCGCTACGGCTCCGAAGGCAAATTCGAAATGCTGCACACCGCGCCGGACGCCAAGGGCGTGAACGAAAGCACCGACACCTACGACACCATCGAATGGCTGGTCAAAAACGTGCCGCACAACAACGGCCGCGTGGGCATGAACGGAGTTTCCTATCCCGGCTACCTGGTGACCATGGGCATGGTGAATCCGCATCCCGCTCTGAAAGCGGTTTCCGAGCAGGCCTGCATGGGCGATACCTGGCTGGGCGACGATTATTTTCATAATGGGGCATTCCGTTTGAGCTACGGCTTCGAATACACGGCGCTGCTAGAAAGTTCCAATGAAAATTTCAGTTTTCCGTTCGACCGCTTCGACATGTTCGAGTGGTACCTGCGCATGGGCCCGCTTTCCAACGCCAACAAGAAATATTTCCACGGAAAAATCCCCACGTGGAACAACTTTGTCGCGCACAGCAGCTACGACGATTTCTGGAAGCGTCACGCGGTGGCATACACACTGCACGAGCCAACCGTCCCCAATTTAAACGTCGCTGGCTGGTGGGATCAGGAAGATTTCTTCGGACCCATCATGACTTACGGGCGGCTGGAAAAATCCGACAAGAAAAATAACAACTTCCTGGTGGTAGGTCCGTGGAACCACGGCGGTTGGGCGGGCGGCAAAGGTTCCTCGCTCGGCGACATTCCTTTTCACAACGATACCGGCGTTTATTTCCGCCAAAAAATTGAAGCGCCCTGGTTCGCCTACTGGTTGCACGACAAGGGTACTCTGCCGGTAAAAGAGGCCACCACGTTTCAGACCGGCAGCGATACCTGGGCTTCCTACGATTCCTGGCCACCGAAGGAAGCGCAGACCAAACATCTTTATTTCCGCGAAGACGGCAAGCTCTCCTTCGATGCACCGGTGACCGCTTCCAAAGAGGCGGCGGACAGCTACATCAGCGATCCCGCGCATCCTGTGCCCTACCGCCACCGTCCCGTCGATATGACCTATCCGCAGGACCATCCCGGCACCTGGTTCACCTGGCTGGTGCAGGACCAGCGGTTTGTGGACGGGCGGCCGGACGTATTGACCTGGCAAACCGACACGTTGCAGGACGACGTTACGGTCGCCGGCAATGTGGTTGCGAAGCTCTTCGCGTCAACCACCGGCAGCGACGCCGACTGGGTGGTGAAGCTGATCGACGTTTATCCGGAAAAAGTAGAAGAAGACTGGAAGCTTTCTGGCTTCGAACTGATGGTCGCAGACGAGATTTTTCGCGGCCGTTACCGCAACTCTTTTGAAAAACCGGAAGCCATCACGCCGAACCAGGTCACGCCATTCACCGTGGACCTGCACTCCATCAATCACGTCTTCAAAAAGGGCCACCGCGTCATGGTCCAGGTACAAAGCACCTGGTTCCCGCTCTACGACCGCAATCCGCAAAAATTCGTGCCGAATATTTTTGAGGCCGAAGAATCCGACTATCAAAAAACCACGCAGACCATTTACCGCTCGAAGGAGCATGCTTCAAACATCGAAGTGATGATATTGCCGGAAGGAAAGTAAGTGCCCCGCGGTTATTTCTTGCGGATGTACGTGAAGTCGTACTCCGGCTTCCAGGTTTTCCCGCCGTCGGTGGATCCTTGGCTGAATTGCCGCACTTTGTCTGGACCAAGCTTGAAAAATTGAAGATGCCGCTTCAGCGGCGGGCCACTGGGCTGCGGAATGTCGTCAGTCCAGTAATCCATCACTCCTTCTTTCAGCCCGCCGTAAAAGAAAATATTGCCGGCACTGTTGTCCACCCAGTATTGTTCCCAGCGCCTTAGGGCAGCGTTATACATGTTGTAGCTCTTGCCGGAGTAAGGATTGCCGTTGCTCTGCCAGTTTTCTTGAATGACGCAGTCGGCCAGAATCAATTCAATCTTGCTTTCGCCTGCAGGCACTCCGCCTTGGGTTGTTTCGACGTTCCATTCTCCAATCCAGAAATCAAACTGCCGGTTTTCCGGAGTATCCGCGCACGGTTTCAGGTTGTGCTGCGCTTGCAGTTTCAACCTAGCCAATCGGGCGTCGCTTCGCAGGGAATCCAGATGCTTATCCTTATCAAACTGCTCCGGCTGGTTGTAGCCGTTGTCCACTGCAATTTTCAGGTGTTCGAAAGCCTTCTCCTTATCATTCTTCTGCGCGTAGATCTCGCCCATCAGATACTCGACAAAAATCGGCGGCGCTCCCGCTTTCAATCCACTCTGGGCCGCTGCCAGAGCCTGATCGAACTGTCCGAGTTGCTGCAGCGAATCCGCCAGCCGGAACCACAGGCGCGCCACTTCAGGGTGCGAGCCAACCAGCCCTTCATACAGCTGCGCCGCGCGGGCCCAGTCTTTCGCGTCATAGGCAGCATTGGCCTGTGTGGACGAAGCGACATCAGATACGGATTCTTGCGCCCATAGTGCCCGAGCACTAAAGGCCAGCAGACACAAGCTAGAAACCAATTTGGCGCGAAAAATGTTCACGACGAAACTCCATTGGAGGATTTCGCTCTGGTCGAATTTAGACGCGGCAGACTGAACAAACGCTCCAAATAAATTGGCCGGACATGCACGGCGCACAAAGAAAAGGGAGGCCTATTCAGGCCTCCCCAGGTGTGCTCTGCTAACTTCGACCTTACCAGATCAAACGGAGTCCAAGTTGCATGGTGCGGGAGCCGCCATTGAACTGGCGCGAATTCAGGAAGTTGGGGTCATCCACATTGACGTAGGACGCCGCCAGCGGATTGGGATTGTTGGCTTGATCGAGCGCGCCGTTATTCGTCGGCAATCCAATGCTGAAGTTCCGGTGGTTGAAGGTGTTGTAGGTTTCCGCGCGGAACTGCAGCGAGAAGCGCTCGCTCAGCCTGGTGTTCTTGTAGATGGACATGTTCCAGACGTTGATGCCGGGCGTTGTTACGGTATTCCGGCCGGCAGTAGCGAACGCTCCGAACTGCGCCTGAACGAAGCGGGCGTTAGGATTCTCCGCTACGTAGCCCACCAGGTGCGCGTCGTCCACCGCGTCGTGAGTGGGATTGCAGAAATATGCGCCTGCGACTGGAGCCACGATCGAGGTCGCGCCACCCGGACCGGAGTTGCAAACCGCATCCACGATCGTGCCGGTGTTGCTGATACCGCCGGGATTAAAGATTGTGCGGTCACCAGCGGCGTCGCCGTTCGCGTTTGCGTCGGTGTCCGACAATGGGGTGACCGGTTGACCGGATTCGGCAAGATAGGATCCGCTCCACTCCCAACCGTGCGCCAAAGTGCGCAGGAAGGCATGTTCAGTTTGTATGTTCGGCAATTCGTACACCCAGGTCACCGTGAACTTGTGGGGAATGTGCAGTGCAGACAGACCACGATCGGCTCCGAAGTCGTAGCCGTCTTGGGCGCGACGCGGGTTCACGATGCTGCTAAAGAGCTCGTTCGTTGCATCGTCGATGTTCCGCGAGAACGAGTAGTTCGCGCGGAAATACAGTCCCTTCGCAAAACGGTGGATGAAATCAACGGTCACGGCGTGATAGATGCCGGTGCCTGCCGGAGGAAAAGTGGTGATGCTCCCGAGGAAGCCGTCCACCGAATAAGGTGCAGGGTTGAAGTTGTCGAAGTTCAAAGCGGTGCTCGCGGGGGCAGTGACAACGGCGGGAACATCCGACGTATTGAGATATGTTGGCAAGGGCGTGAGTCCTCCGCCCAGGTTTGCGAAGCGCGGATCGAATGCCGAGGCCGAGTTGAGACGCATTTGCCCGGGAAGCTCGAGACTGCGCGTTCCGACGTAGCGGACTTCGATGCTGCTGTCGCGGAAAAGCTCGTGCTGTACGCCGAGTGTCCAGGTAATGATCTTTGGAGAGACGCGATCAGGGATCAGGCTGGAAGTCGCCGCACGGGCTTCAGTCTGCGTGGGCGGCGGAACGTTGGTCTGCAGGAGCCCGCCGCCAGCTAGGAATCCTTGCCCCGAATCTACTGTTGTGGGGCTGGGGTCCCATGTAGCGCACCACGCGGGCCGCCCTGGCAGAGCGCAGGTGACCGCCGGTTTCTGCTCTGTCTGGAGCTGCGGCGGCAAGCTGTTGATCGCGAAGTTGTTGGGGATCACGTCATAAGCAAAACCCGCTCCGCCGCGAATCGACCATTTGCCGCGACCAGTCGGGTCGTACGCAAAACCAACGCGAGGAGCGATGTTGTTGGTGTCCGCCTTGGGGGCGCGGAAGAACAGCCCCAGTGCGGGATCGTCCGAGATAGAATTCAGTGCCTGGCGTTTGTCACCTGACGGGACGCCCACGTATTCGTAGCGAAGTCCGAGGTTCAAAGTGAGCCGGGGCGTCAGCTTCCAGTCATCCTGCGCGAACCAGTAGATGGCCGGATAGTTCTCCGGCACGCTGCCTGAACCTGCGCCGCGTAGCGCTTTGTTCGGAGCACCGTTCGGAACAAAGTCATTCACCAGCTGGCTCAGCGTGGTGTAGTCCCACTCGCCACGTGCTCGGGGAAGGCCATTCGTCGGCGAAATGTATTTCTTCCCTTCGATACCAAACTTGAGAGAGTGTTTGCCGCGTATGTAGTTGAGCGTGTCGGCCAGCTGATACACGTTCTGGGTGTAGCTTTGTGGAGCGTTTTGTTCGGGGCCGATATTGACGGTACTAAGATCGTCGATAATCACGTTGGGAAAGTTCTCAAATCCCGAAGGCGCGACGAGCTGCGGACCAATCGTGCGCGAATACGAGGCTCTCGCGTTGTTTATGAAGTGGCTCGAAATGGTCCAAACGTCGGAAAGAATCGCTTTGTGGTTGCCCGAGGCCCGTGTTCCCAGAAACTGTGGTGCAGGCAAGGACGCATTAAAGTCCGGCTGCCGGATCCGATCGTAAAGATAGCGCGTACTGAACTGGTGCTTTCCTAGCGTCACATCCGAGTTGACGCTGAAATCGTGCTCGTTGACGTATGACGGGGCTACCGTTGTGAGGTCACCGACGGGAATCGCCGTACCGTTCACATCCACGGTGCACTTGCTGGTCGCCGTGCAAGCATTCTGGGCAGGCGCAACCGGAAACTGCTTCAAGATATCCACCACTGCGCTGTCGAACGCCAGCGTCTGTAACGTCTGGAGGCCGTCGGCCGTCGGAAGGGTAACTTGCGGGCTGGAAGCCGCCAGGCCTTCGTTCTGAAATTCGTACGCGCCAAAAATGAACCATTTGTTGTGGATGAGCGGCCCCCCCGCTGTAAGTCCGGCTCGGTTGTAGTCGAACCGGTCTTTGTCGGTAGCCTGTCCGCTTTGGACGCGCTCCTTTTGCTGGTTGTCAAACGCGTTGTAACTGCGGTTGCGGTTGTACCCCCAGGCGCTGCCGTGCCAGTTGTTGGTACCTGACTTAGTTACGGTATTGAAGATACCTCCGGCGGAGTGACCGTACTCGGAGCTGAATTGGTTGGTGAGGAGCGTAAATTCAGCGATCGATTCCTGAATCACCGGCTGCGTGGGCCCGTTGGTGTCCAGCTTGTTGTCTTCGACGCCGTCAATGTTAAATCCGTTAAAGCGCGGGCGAGTTCCGCCGATTGACCCGCCGGAACCGAGAACGCCGCCTTGCTGAGTGGTCGTTCCGGGTGCAAAGACTGCAAATTCCTTCACGTCGCCACCCAAAGTATTCAGGGGCAGATCGTTCACGACTTTGCCGCTAAACGTGGCGCCCAATTCCGAAGACTGCGTATTTACCAGGTCCGCTCCGGCCTCCACTTCCACCACAGCCGAGATGGAACCCAGCTCCAGTTCGACCTTCGCGTCCGCGGTCTGGTTTGACGCGATCGCAATTCCTTTTTGTACCGCCTTTTTGAAACCGTCCTTTTCTACGGTGACGGTATAGGTTCCCACCAAAAGGTTTGGAAATACATAGGTCCCGGCGCTGGACGCCGTGGTGGTGGTCGCAACGCCGGTGGCTTCATTTGCCACCGTGACCTTGGCGTCTTCGACCGAGGCTTGGCTGTGGTCAGTGACGGAAACGCGAAGCGACCCATCGAGGCGTTGTGCCCAGGCTCCGCTGCCTAGCAACAAACACAACGTTGCCGCCAGGGCTATGACTGTCAGTCTGCGCATTTTGCTTTCTCCTTCAGGATTTGGCTTGTTTAGTGCGGCTTATGACCAGCCAGCAGCATTTCTGGTCCGACCCGCACAAGTTGGTTGCCGGGGTACTGGCACCTCTGCGGCCAGCAGAGCCAATTTGTCCCTTACTTTTGTCTTTGGCGTGTGTAAGGCCCTAACTCGCTTACTTGTTGCCGGTTGAGGCGTGAGCAGGGGCTAAAAGCAAGGAAGTCACGAAGCGAATTAGATGGTTTTTAGAAGTCTGCGCCCGCCCGGCGCGGCCGTATCTACGGTTTTTCAAACCTCATCCCATCTTGCGTAGATCGCTCGGGCCGCTCGCTCCCCGTTCAGGCGGACCGGAAACAATTCCTGCTCCTGTTCCGTATATTCAGGTTTAAAACGATTTTGTTTCCCTTACGTCTACCCTTATCAAGGGCGTGTGTATGACTTCAAGTCTCATCCCCTCCCTGGACCCTCTCATGGAAAATGATTCCCTCCAGGAAATCGCATCGCTCGCTCGTTACGTGCGATTTGGTCCTTTTCATATCGATCGCCAGCGCCAGCAGGTCTACCGTGGCGGCAGCAAAGTGCGGGTGCAGGGCAAGGTTTATCAGGTGTTGCTGGTCCTGATTCGCAATCAGGGCGAGGTGGTTACGCGCGAACAGCTTAAGCAGGCTCTGTGGCCGGCGGATACCCATGTCAACTACGACGCCAACGTCAACACCACGGTGAACAAGCTTCGCCAGGCGCTCGGCGAATCGACGGAGAGGCCAACCTATATTGAGACCATTCCCCGCAGGGGCTACAGCTTTATCGGTTCCGCGGAATTTTCCGCGGTTCCCTTTTCACAGCCCGCCGAAGCCGCGCCATCCGGCGACGCACAGAAAGCGGTAGCTGGCTCGCCGGCAGCTTCCGATGGCCAAACCGATGACGGTTCAAAGAAATGGCTCACGCTGGTGATCCTTGCGTTGATTTTGACGGGCATTCTTCTCGGCGCAGGTGCGGCCGCCCTCTGGATAACTCACTTTAATCCCCAGCTTCACTGAACTGACGCGCCACTGAGGCGCCCCGACGCTTGCGGGAGCGCGCCTTAGAAATCTTAATTCCGCTGAAATTCGAGTCCCTTTGTGCGTCCGGCGTCCAGGCGAAAACCGCTCACGTTCCCCGATCCGCCATGCTGGAATGCAAACTGCAAGCCCTCTTCATCCACCACAAACGCATCTGCGCCTACTGGGCGCAACTCCAAACGCTCTGGCGAATGCAAAAATCCGTCGCCGCTCTGAATGCCCTTCAATATCAGCTTCCCGTCTTCTATTTCCAGCCGATACGTCGCGCGCAGCTCCTCGCTGCGAAACTTTCCCGCATATCCCGCTAGTTTGTCCGGCGCCATGGCAACCGTCTCTTTTTTCTCGCGCCTCTTTCCTTCCTTTTCGCGTGCTAGCGGCTCTTTCATTTCTTCCGCCAGGTAGATATCCGCTACGCGCAGCGCGCGCTTTTCCGGTCCCGCATTCCCCACGTTGCAGAGGCACGCCACGGAAAAATGTTGCTCCGGAAATCGCAGCAACTGTGCGCGGTAGCCGCCCCACGAGCCGCCATGCTCCACAATCGGCAACCCGCGATATTTTTCCACCACCAAGCCCTTCGCATAAGTCAGCGGCTTCCCGCTGTTCAGCTTGCCTGGCTCCTGCATCTCGGCCAGAAATTCCTTGCCGCCCAGCTTGCCGCTGTAAAAGTTCTCGTCCCACTTCAAAAGATCTTCGACCGACGTGTGCACCGCTCCATCGCCCGTCTGCTCGAAATACGAAACGTTGATCGAGTATCCCGCTTCCTTCTCTTTGGAGTCGTAAGCCAGCGTGCGATTCGGCACGATTAGCGTGTGGGAGTCCCGGTAAACCGTATGCTTCATCTCCAGCGGGGCAAAAATGTTCTCCGTGGCAAACTCGGTCAACGTTTTCCCGCTCACTCGCTGCACAATCACAGACAGCAGAAAGAATCCCGAATTGCTGTAAAGCCACTCGCTACCCGGCTCGAAATTCAAAGCCTTCTGGTTGGCAATGATCGCCAGAGCGTCCTCGTCCGTCGTCACGCTGTCCGTATTAATCCCCGCCAGCTCAAAAAGCGTCAGATAATCACGCAGCCCGCTGGTGTGATTTAGCAGGTGCAAAATGGTAATCCTGTGCCCGTAGTCCGGAATCTCCGGCAAGTATTTCCGGATGTCGTCGTTCAGCGAAAGTTTTCCCTGCTTCTCCAGTAGCAGAATACTGGCCGCCGTAAATTGCTTCGAAGTCGATCCGATGTCGAACACGCTCTGCGGCGTAATGCTCACGTTCTGTTCTATGTTCGCCAGCCCGTAGCCCTTTTCATAAATGGCCTTTCCGCTGCGTACCACAGCCAGGGCACAGCCCGGTGAACCCGGCTTGGCCACATCGGCGAACACTTCGTCCACCGCCGCGCTCTTTTTGTCTTGTGCGCGCGTAGTTACACACAATTCCGCTACCGCGATTGCCGACAGCACAACGAACCGAACCATCCGTACGCGTTTCTCAGTCCGCATTCCACGGCTCCTGTCCTGAAACGCATCGGAGTCTATCCGCACCAATTCTCTTGTGCAACCGCGATCGCTTTCGTATCCCTACTTCGTCTGATACATTCTCCCGAATGGTTACCGCCATCACGCGCGCCGTCAGTCCATCGCTTTCGCAATGCGAACTCAGCTTCATCCCGCGCCAACCCATCGATCTGGCCAAGGCGCAATCCCAGCACCACGCCTATGAAAAACTTCTCGCTGACCTCGGCGCTCGCGTCATTTCACTTCCCGCAGAACCCGGCCTGCCCGATTCCATGTTTGTCGAAGATCCCGCTCTGGTCCTCGATGAACTCGCCGTGATTTTTCCCTTGGGCACCGCCACCCGCCGCCGCGAAGCTCCCAGCATCGCCGCTGCCCTCCGGCCTTTTCGCAAACTACAACAGGTTAAGCTTCCCGGCATGCTCGAAGGCGGCGACATCCTTCGCCTCGACCACCAGCTGTTCGTCGGGCGCACCGCGCGCAGCAACGCAGACGGCATCGCGCAACTCTCCGCCATCGTCGCGCCCCACGGTTACCAGGTCATCGGCGTTCCCGTGCCCGGCTGCCTCCACCTGAAGTCCGCCGTGACCGCGCTCGATGGCCACACCCTGCTCGCCAACCGCGCCTGGTTCGATTCTTCATTTTTTCCCGGATTTGACTGGCTGGACGTGGATCCCACTGAGCCTCATGCGGGCAACGCACTCATGCTTTCCGGAACGGTTATTTTCCCCGCTTCATTCCCGCGCACACGAGCCCGCATCGGTACCCGCGGCTTCCGCGTCGCCACGCTCGACATTTCTGAATTGCAAAAGGCCGAATCCGGCCTTACCTGCTCTAGCTTGATTTTTGACGCACCCTGAGTACCTATTCCTTCGCTGCTCTAGTCCGGCTTCTTGATGATCGGCGTATTCTGTTGGATGCTTCCCACTTGTAGCTCAGTCTTCAATTCCGTCTCCTGATCTGCCAGTAGGTCCACTTCCGTCAGAAAGGTCCGGTAGCCAGGCAGCTCCACGCGCACCTTGTGCTTGCCCGGACTGATCTTCATCGAACGAAATCTCCCACCAAATTCACTGGCGTGTCCGACGAATTTTTCATCCAAAAAAACTGCCGCGCGCTTCGGCTTGATATTCAGTTTCAACGTCGCCGTAATGTCGGGCACGGTCGCATGCGGTGCCAATTGCATGATCACGCTCACCACTCTCTTCTCTCCCGGCTGCACCACTACCTTCTGTACGCTGTCCACATAACCGGATTGCCGTACCACCACCTCATGCTGCCCCGGAAGCAGCAGTACTTTCTTTTTGCCTTTCAGTTCCTTCATGTAGCCAACGTAGTTTCCGTCCACCCACACTCCGGCGTTCTCTTCCAGCTTGGTTTTGCCGTCAAACTCCAGCTCTCCCATTACCTGGTTTTGCGCGCCCGCCACGCGCGCACCGGACCACATCGCTGCCACACACACCATTGCTACCGCCGTTTTTCGCCAGCGCAAACTTACCCTCACCGGCACGAAGTTCATGTCGCCTCCTCATCAAGGTTCTTTAGCTTGAATCTTGCGCACTGCCGCTGCACCCGCTTCGCCAAATTCGTCGCCGCTGCTTCATTTTAACTCTCTGCTCATTATCAACTTACTGCGGATACACTCAAGCTCTCTTACTTCCCAAAAGACCAAGGGCAATCTTTGCAGGAGCCGATTCTTGCCGGGCAGGTCTAGCATTCAACAAATCGTTTCTCAGCAACGAAAATTTGCATTTGGTCCGAGCTCCTCCGGTGCTATTCTGGCTTCCGGTTATGTTGTCTCTCGCCATCTCGATCAGCGCCTCTTCGACCGTTACGCGGTCGATGTCGTCTCTTTCCAAGAGGACGTCCACTACCATTATTAAGACTACCGGCGCTTCCGGCGAGGGCAGAAACTGACGCTAAGCTAGACCAAGTTTCCAACCCACCGCCTGAAGCGAACCTGGCGGTGGGTTTCTTCGTTAGCCCCCTCTCAGGTTGCAGGGTCTTAAGGGCTGGTTCTACAAACCTTAGACTCTGATCAGAAGTGACGCTCCAGACGGTTGGCCAGGGAAAAGGAACCCAGGAGCCGTCATCATGAACTCGCAAGCACAGCCTGAAGAAGCAAACGCCCATCCGTCATTAGCGGCCTTTCGCTCCACTCTGTCGGAACTGCGGCGAAGGACCGGACGCAACGTTCTTGCTTTCAAATTTGGCGGCAGTTCTCTACTGGGCGCCGAACGCATGATGCACGCCGCAAGCCTCGTGCGTGACGCTGCCAGTAGAGGAAACGTCGTGGTTGTCGTATCGGCGATGAAGGGTGTGACCGACAGTTTGCTGTCGATCGCCGCTGCTCTCGACGACGGGCGCGCCGCCGATGCTTCTCGCGAAGCCGATCACCTCTGCTACGTGCATTTCGACGTGCTCCGCGAATTGCGCCTTGATCCTTTTCGCGCCGAGCGCGTAGCCCGCGACCTTCACCTGCTCGGCAAGGACTTCTTTCACGATGTTTCCGCGAGCGCTCGGGCGGCATGGTCTTCGCGCGAGGCCTTGCACGACCTGCTCGCCTCGTACGGCGAGCGTTTCAGCGCGCGCCTGTTCGCCGCAGCGCTGGAAAAATCCGGTATAGCGTCGGTTCCTGTCAGCTCCTCCGAATTCGTACTTACTTGCGACACGTTTCGCCATGCGCAACCGCACATCGAAGAGACCCGGCGCCGCGGTCGCGAAATACTGTTGCCGCTCTTCACGGACCGCCTCGTGCCAGTCGTCACCGGCTTCATCGGTTCTACCGCCGATGGCCGAGTCACCACCCTTGGTCGCAACAGTTCCGACTTTTCCGGCGCGCTAGTCGCCCATGTTGTCGATGCCGACGAACTTGTCATCTGGACCGACGTCGACGGCATCTACACCGCCAATCCGCATGAATCCGCCGAAGCTCGCTTGCTTCACGAACTTTCTTACGACCAGGCGTATGCTCTCGCCGCATCCGGCGCCAAGGTCCTTCATGCAAAGGTCTTGCCGCTAGCCGCCGAAACCGAAATGGTCGTCTGGGTCCGCAACACCTTCAACCCGCGCTCCCGTGGCACGCGTATCGGACCATCCCCAGAGGTCTTGCCCGTTGCTGGTCATTCCGAACCGCATGCGGGTCCGCCGGCCCTTTCCTTAGATTGTCATTCCGGGCGGAGTAAGTCCGCGGCAGCGGACGAACACAATCGGGGAATCTCTCCTCCCCAGCTCAACGATTCCCTTGTCGTCGCTCCGCGCGGTTGTCACAATTCCAATGTCCGAGGTGAAGCATGAGTCCCCAGTCGCGACCCCCATTCGACAAGAAACTCCGGGCCGGAGTCCTCGGCGCCACCGGCATCGTAGGGCAGCGCCTGGTCCACCTCCTCGCCGGTCATCCCTGGTTTGAACTCGCCGAAGTCGCCGCCTCCGAGCGCTCCTCCGGAAAAAAGTACTCCGAGGCCGTGAACTGGCACCTCAACGAACCAATCCCGGCCGGGGCAGCCGATCTCATCGTCAAAGGTCTCGACCCGACTCTCGATTGCGAATTCGTCTTCTCTGCTCTTGACTCCTCCGTCGCCGGCACTGCCGAAGAAGATTTTGCCCGCGCCGGCTATCCCGTCGTCAGCAATTCCAGAAATCACCGCATGGCGTCCGATGTCCCGCTGCTCATTCCAGAAGTGAACGCCGCCCACCTCGAAGCCATTCCGCTCCAGCAGAAAAATCGTGGCTACGGTTCCGGTTTCATCGTTACCAATCCCAACTGTTCCACCGCCGGACTCGTCCTGGTCCTCAAACCGCTCGCCGACGCTTTCGGTCTGGAAAAGCTTTTTGTCGTCACCATGCAAGCCGCTTCCGGCGCGGGCTATCCCGGTGTTCCATCCCTCGACATTCTCGGCAATGTCGTTCCCTTCATCAGCGGCGAAGAGGAAAAGCTGGAAACCGAGCCGCAAAAGCTACTCGGCAAGTGGGACGGTTCGCGCTTCGTCGAAGCCGGTCTCGGCATCAGCGCGCACTGCAACCGCGTCCCGGTCGAAAACGGGCACCTCGAAGCGGTCTCCATGAGCCTGAAAAAAGT
>Ga0247661_1000087_pt1 | contig 16538 bp, 11 predicted proteins | sample CNK02_metaG_FD_182799 | JGI IMG/M metagenome (GOLD analysis project Ga0247661, IMG submission 182799) | Soil microbial communities from Purdue University Martell Research Forest, Indiana, United States - CNK02 | ecosystem: Environmental > Terrestrial > Soil > Temperate forest > Bulk soil...
GATAGAAGGTTCCCAGTGCCAAGTGAACTGCGAAAAGAAAGACGACCAACATCGCGGCAAGCGCGATGTTGGCTGCTCCTGTTTTCAAGCGACGACGAAGCCACCAACTCGAAACTGTGCCCGCCAGAAAAGCAATTCCCGTTAGCGCCAAAGGCAAACGGAAGAGGCTCATGGATTGTGAGGTCAAATCGAAGAGATGGCCCAGCGACAGCGTGTACAGGTCGGGATTGCTGGTTAAGAGATCAACGATGTCCACGTGGGGCGGGGCGGGCGGCGCAGTGACGGCGAAGAAGATCGTAACCGCGAACACCAGAATGCCGACAGCGAGCAAAATTCCGGAACATACCAGTCCTTGCCCGCGTTCAGGGCTCTCCTGCAGGGACACGTTCTCCTTCGCAAGCCAGATTCCGGTGAGCAACGCGAGCGCTGGTAGCGACGGGAGAACATAATATTCCTGGCGCGTCGAGAAGCTGAAGAAAATCAGAATTGCCAGGGCCCAAACGATCAGAAGCAGCGCGACCTTCTGTTCGCGCGTCCATGCGGCGCGGTCGCCGAGCCGCCAGAACCGCGGCACCAGGCGGAAGCTTTGCGTGACGAACGGAGTCCAGGGAAACATCCACACAAGAATCAAACCCCAGAACCAAACCAGCGGAACCTTGTCATAGTCACGCGGGACTCGGGTGTTCAGGTACCGATTGATCTGCTCATTGATGAAGTAAAACCAAAAAAATCCCTTGGCCTCTCCTTGGGCAGGATTGTGCAGCGTGGCGAGCAAATGCCACGGAGCGGCGATGACAAGGAAAACCAAAGAGGTCGAAAAAAGCCGTAGTTTGAGAAGGTGTTTCAGGTTGCCGACGAGAATCAAGTAGCCGGCAAAAATCAGGACGGGGAAGACAACGCCGATGAGCCCCTTCGTAAGGACATTGAGGGCGGTGACCGCGCCGAGGAGCCAGCAAACTAAAGCGGGCGGCTCGCCATCCAGGGTACGCACGAAGAGATCGATTGTCAGGGTCAGCCAGAGGCAGACCATGATGTCCGGTATGAAGAAGCGGGTGTAAATATAAGGCCCGACAGCTGTGGCGAGAAGGATCGCCGCAAAAAAGCCGGCAGTATCTCCCGCCAGATTGCGGCCAAGCCGAAACAGCATAACAAAGAGAGCCAGAGCGGCGAGACTCGTGGGAAGACGTACGGCGAATTCGGAGATGCCAAAGATCGCGTGGCTGGCTGCGTTGAGCCAGTAGGGCAGAGGCGCTTTGTCCAGGTACCGGATACCGTTCACATACATGGTCACGAAGTCGTGGCGCTGGAGCATCTCGCGCGCGGCTTCCGCATGACGTGCGTCGGCATCGTCGAACAGCGGCGGAGAAAACAGGCCGGGGACGTAGATCAGCGCCCAGAACGCGACAATCATGGCCATGTATGCAAAGCTTCGCCCGCCCTGCGCGTCAGGCTGCGTATTTTTCTGTACGCCGGAGGTCAAGGATTCGATTTCCGACTTTCCTGGGTTATCTTCTAACTTGGTCTTGGACGAGGTGTTCACTGTCGTGGCGCCGATCGTGCGCCCTGGTCACGGTGTACCGCGCACGCCAGTCATACACGTCGTGATAGTGGCGCACTTGCAGTTCGCCGAGCAGTCCCAGGGCGGCAAGCTGCACTCCGGATACGATTAACACACCAGCGAAAAACATTAACGGGCCATGCTCCTGCATCACCGCTGTGCCAAAAAGGATTTTCTTCGAAAGTAGCCACAGCCCCACCAAGCTTCCGGACATCGCCGCGAAAAAGCCCGCGGTCCCGAAAAAATGCAGGGGCCGCGACAGATAGCCCATCAGGAAGCGCACGGTAATCAGGTCGAATAAGAATGGCAGCTTTTGCGCCATTCCATATTTGGAGTTGCCATGCTGCCGGGGCGCGATATTCACTGGCACTTCGCATATTTTCCCACCGCGCCGGAGAGCCATGATGGGAATCAAGCGCTGCAGCTCACCGTACAACGGCACACCCGCGATCAGGTCGCGCCGATAGGCTTTGAATCCGCCTCCGAAATCGTGAATCGGCACACCGGAAAGCTTCGCCAGCAACCAGTTGGCGAACCGGTTTGCCACCCGCTGTGGCCACGTTTCCTCCCCGCGCACCACTCGCCGCCCACACACAATGTCGTAGCCTTCTTCCAGCTTGGCCACGAACCGCGGAATCTCGGCCGCATCATGTTGCAAATCGCCGTCCATGGTAATCACGTACCGGCCGCGAGCAGAGTCGAATCCAGCCGCCAGCGCCGCCGACTTTCCGGAGTTCCTCCCCAGTTGGACGAGGACAATCCGGTCATCGCCGCCAGCGATCGCTTCCAGCAATGAAGGGGTTTCATCGGTGCTGCCGTCGTCGACAAAAATACATTCGTAAGCGCAGCCGAAAGCGCCCATCACCGCGCTTAGCGCCTTGTGCAACGGTACGACGTTAGCGCTTTCGTTATAGACGGGAACTACGATCGAGTAGCGAATTGGACTTGGCTCTTCGCTGACGGGCAGGCTCATGGCGCAAATTCCTCGGCGAAACCGGCGGCGCAAAATTCTTCACCAGGCTTGGCGTTTCCAGCATGCTTCGTCGTTTTTGTGCAAATGGTGGATACCACGCAACTTTCCTAGTGTTCGGAAGTGCCGGACGGCCGTCTCGACTCGGCCGAATCGCCAATCTCTTTCTGATGGCTCTTCACCTCGCGCAGGGCATAAATCGGCTTGTTCTGCGATTCATAATATGTCCGGGAAACGATCTCGCCCAACAGCCCCATGGAGAGCGATTGCGCTCCACCGATAAACAGCGTCACGGCGAGGATCAGCAGCGGTCCATGCAGGCTCATCACGCTGATGCCCAGCACTAACCGCGAGTACAGCAAATACAACCCGACCAGTGAGCCGGCTCCCATGCCCGCGGCGCCGATCAGTCCGAAAAATTGCAGGGGCCGCGTGGAATAGTCCAGCAAAAACTTTACGATGATCAGGTCGAACATTACGTGCACGATTTCGCTAAAGGTGCGGCCGGCTCCCGGCACTCCCCGCTTCATGTCGGTGATCGGTACCTCCACGATTTTGGCGCCGGTGGTACTGGCCAGCGCCGGAATGAAGCGGTGCAGTTCGCCGTACAGCTGAATCTCTTGAATAATTTCGCGCCGGTATGCCTTGAAGGTGGTTCCGAAATCGTGCAATTCCACGCCGGACAATTTCGCCATCATCCAGTTTGCCGCGCGGCTCGGGATCTGCCGCATCAGCCAGTGGTCGCGCCGCGCATATCGCCAGCCGCTCACCAGATCGTAGCCTTCTTCAATTTTTTCCAGGAATCGCGGAATCTCTTCGGGATCGTGCTGCAGGTTGCCGTCCATGGAAATAATAATGCTGCCCCGCGCGAAATCGAATCCCGCCTTCAGCGCCGGCGTCTGCCCGAAATTTCTCCTGAGGCGGATCAGGTTCACGCGCCGGTCGTGCTCAAAAATTTCTGAGAGCACGCGGAACGTGCTGTCCCGGCTGCCATCGTCCACGAACACCAGTTCGTACGGCTCGCCGATCCCGTCCATCACTTCCGTCAGCTTCATATAGAGCGGAGGAATATTTTCCTGCTCGTTGAAGAACGGGACGACAATCGAATACTTGATGTTCGTTTCGCTGCTCATCTTTTCTTTGACTGGTGCTTGACTGGAGGTCGCGTTGCCGGCAGCTGCTGACTCGCCCCGTCTATCTGCCCGCTACGCTGACCTGTTCGTAGTTTATCAGGCGTATCCCCAGCTCCGCGACACTTTTTCGTATCGTTTTGTCAGTCAATATCTCCAGTTCCGTTTGCCGCGATTCCTGCAATCGCGTGCTGGATTTGCGCAAATCCTCGTCCACATATCCGGGGTGACACATCAGCTCTGTGGTCCCGTCTTGCAGGCTGCTCAGCAACTTTTGTACACCGGCCTTGGTGAGCACTCCGGTCTGCGCGATTCCGCAGAAATAATCCGCCGTCGTGAGTCCCGCACGCTCGGCCATTTGGCGGGCATCCCGCGCCAGAAGTTTCAGGCCGCGTGCCTGCACGCCTTGTTTCAGGGCCACGCCGCTCGACTCATTTCCGTCCGAAAGCGCCGTCCTGAGCGGCGACGCCTCATGGGAGACCCGCACCGCCTCGATTCCATGTCGCTTCGCCAGCCGCAGCGCGATTCCGAAAAGTCCCGGCAGCATCTGCACGTGCTTGTGCCCGTCCAGGTGCGTCGGCCGGATTCCGGCCCCGCGCACTTTTTCGATTTGCGCGTCCCATTCCTTTTCCACTTCTTTCGTGTTCAGGCTTTTGGTAGTCAGCCGCAGCAGCAAACTTTCCGGCCCGCCGGCAAATTCTCCATCTTCCGTCAGAAGAGTCTTGACCTGTTCGGCCGGAGCCGTCGGCTTCCCGTCGCTCAGATTCAAATGAACGCCCACTCCGAGTCTGGGCAGTTCGCTTGCCATCTTCACGCCGTCTTCAAATGCGCGGGCATTCGCCAGCAGGGAGGTGCTGGTCACAATTCCATTGCGATGCGCCTCCGCAATCCCACGGTTCACCCCCGCCGTCCACCCCAAATCATCCGCATTCACGATCAAATTCCGCATCCCACTCCAGTCCCGCTTCCGCGGTCCTTGAACCAGTCAGCTGATATTCTATAATGCCGCGCCTGTCCCTCCGTACAGCTACACACTTCCCAACTTCTCGTTTTCCGTACCATTGACCCTCGGTTTACGCCACTCTAGCATTGCTCAGAGTGAGGGAATGATGCAGGTCAAGACGCCGGATCAAAAACGCACCGGACTGCGCGAAGTTGGCAACCGATACAGCGAAAAACGCCGCGGCCATCGCATGAATTCGCGCGTGCACGTTCGCGCCGAATGGGAAATCGGAGGCAAGAGTTTTGTTGCCGAAGCCTTCACACGCGTCGTCAATCCTTACGGCTGCATGGTCATCTTCAAAGATGCGCTCGACCTCGAGCATCGCCTCTCGCTCACCAACCTCGCCACCGGCTCTAGCAACGCCGCCGTCGTCGTCTGGCGCGGCAATCCCCGCCCCGAAGGCTGGGAATATGGCATCGAACTCATTGCTCCTGAAATGGATTTCTGGGGACTCGAATTATGAAACCGCCGTCATCGCACACCCGGTCGCCTATGGGCATGCCGGTAAAGCCTGGGCTTACTCGTCCGCTGACATCGGAGGAACGCCGCCGCGCGCAGCGCGTCCTGTTGAGGGTTCCGGTCCGGGTCTCGGTTGCCGGGAAGAAGCAGGCGCTCGAAGGCGCCACACACACCGTCAGCGCCACAGGTGCACTGATCGTTCTCTCCGAAGCGTTGCAGCAGGGCACCAAGATCACGCTGGAGAATGCCACCACCCAGAAAAAAGTCGAAGCTCACGTGGCCCGTCCTCCGCAGTTCAGCCCCGACGGTTCCCTGGTAGCGATCGAATTCGCCTCACCGTCGCCGAATTTCTGGAACGTCTTTTTTCCCCCGGTGATCAACTAAGGTGAACTAAATCTTAGTTCGCAAAATTCATCCGCGCAGCGGCTTCATGCCGCTGCTTCAGTCCTCACTCGGCCCGCCCGCGGCAGGCCTGCTGCCGCCTCTTAGGCCTGACAGGCTCCCGACCGGCCACGACATTTCATTGCACCTCCCACTGCAACCTGGCCTGTCCTGCCACGTTAAACGGCATCTTCGAGCTGGGTATATTGCTGTTTCCGCTGGTCGTTGAGGACGGCTTTAATCTTCTTGTCGCTGTCTTCGCGAACAGCAAATGAAAGATCAAGTGCGCGAACGCATGCTGAACCGCGGCGGTTCTACGAACCAGGAATAGAAGCTGCCCGCCTCTCATTTGGGCGCGAACGCTTGCCCCCATTCGGCGGGTCCAGCTTCGCTCTGGGCAGCTCTGCCACCAAACCGAACCGTCGCGACGGTCGCCAGCAAACCGGAACTGCCGTTCGAGTCCGGTCGTCCTCAACGCTTATATACTGTGGAATCAGTGCCTTAGAGGCAGGCCAACACTCGCAAAAAGGTGGAACCAAAAACGGTTCACCTTGCCACAAAAACCAGAACCATAGTTCCGTTTCCAGCCGAAGATCACCGATGCCCAGCGAAATCATTAACTTACGAAATCCGGCAATCGCTGCCCCTGCGACCTTCAACTTTTGACGAGGGAATTCTTTAGATTCTGCAACCGGCACATTCTACCGTCTTTGCCTAATGCACCGTAACCGACGTCGATCCAGCCGACGATGCGTAGTTCGTATCGCCGCTATACGCCGCTGAGATTGTGCGTGCCGATCCCCCGCCACCACCGCCTCCGCCGCCCGAGTTGCTGCTCCCGCTGCATCCTGCCAGTGCAACCGCGGTGATCAGCGCAAACACTGCTCCCGCGTAAGCAAAGCGCCGCCGCGGCGCGCCCAACTTTAACGCCAACACGAAGCTCAGTATGGCCAACATCGCCGCAGTTAGTGTCACCACAACGAACGGTGTGTTGCGTGGACGCGGCTCCACAAAAAATCCCGGCGGCAGCGCCGACAACGTAGTCGTCAATTGTGCCGTGCAAAGCGCGCCCACCGTTGTTGCGCCGCTGAAATCCGCGCCCTTCGGAGTGCACGTCGCTGCTACCCCCAAATTCGTGGTGCCGTTCTTGAATTGCACCGTTCCGGTCGGCCCTTGGCCCGAATTGCTCTGCGAATTCACCGTTGCCGTCAGCGTAATGCTTCCACCCGACACTACACTGGTCACGTTCGGCGTCACCGCCACGGAGGTCGCCGCCTGCATGATCGTCACCGATAAAGTGTTGCTGCTGGAATTCGAGTTGTAGCTGCTCGTCGTTCCCGCTGCATACGCTGCCGTGATTGCGTGCGATCCCACGTTCAACTGAATCGGCTGATCTTCCACGAAGCCGCGGTCGTTGAGCGTCGCCGAGTTGCTGGCATTTGGAGTCTGTGCGTGCGGAAAATCGTTCAACGCGCTGCCATGGTCGAATAAATTCACGCTTCCCGTTGGACACACAAACACAGTCACGCCGCTGCTGCTCTGACACGCCGTACCGCTCGCGTTCTCCACATCCACGCGCAAAATGTAGTCGGAGCCATACGCAACAGATTGGCTGCTCGTCACTAGATTTCCGGTCGCATTCACAAAACTTACTAGTACCGTGCTGTTCTGCTTGGAGAGCGTCACCGAAATCGGCGACGAATCCTTCGGAGCATATGTTGCATTGCCGCTGTAATGCGCTTTCACAGAATATGTTCCCGCGGGCAGCATCGCCGCCGCGACGCTGTACGATCCGCCGCTCAATGCGTCGGACTGCAGCGGTCCGCTGGTCGCGGAATTTTCCAGAATCACCACGCCGGTTGGCGTCCCGCTGCCGCCGCTCACCGTCCCACTCAGGTTTCCAGAAACCGTTCCCGCTGTACCGGTTACGGTCGCGGGACTCAAAGTCACCGTGGCAGTGCTATTTCCCGTTGCGCTGATCGCAGCCCACGCGTTGATCAGATTTGCCACGTTCGGCGTACCCAATCCCGTGGCCAAGTCGTATCCCAATCCCGCTGTGAACGCCGGGCTGCCATTCGATGCCAAAACGCCGAATCCGCCGCTGCTGGTCTTGCTGCAATTCACGGACGCCCCCGCGCATGGCACGGAGTTATTCAGCGTCGGCGTGAGTCCGTCTTTAGAAACATTGCCGGTGATGTCACTGAACACGCACGCCGAACTGCTTTTTCCGCTGTTGCCCTGGCTTGAATCGCAACTGGCGAAGGCTTCATTTTTTCCCAGCGCATACAACGATGGACCCGCGTTGCCCTGCCGCTGGCCGGTTTTCTGGTTGATTAAAGCCATGATGCCGGCAAAGGTGGGAGCAGCTGCCGAGGTTCCGCCGACTGCTTGAAAGTCGTGGAGCGGCCCGTTGTTGCTGGCCACAAATTTTGTCAGGCTGCACCCCGTATCGCCAACAATGTTCTGATCCGATTGGCAAACAATGTAGAAGCTCCGACTCGTGGGTGCTCCGGAACTGTCTGGTGCGCCACCGTCACTCGAAAAAAAAGAAATATCTGGCAAATCGCGATGGCCGTCGCCAGGCATTCCTGTGATGCCGCTGGCCTGCCAGGGAGGCTTTGAATAAACGGTACTTGGCCCGCCGCCTCCAGCCACAATATTTGCCGTGAAGCTAGTGCTGGTGATCGAGTTACATCCGGTCGATCCAGTTCCCGCGCAGGAATCGTTCCAAACCATTTCTGGAATATACCCTTTCGCAGAGAGCGGTGGAATGGTGCTGCACGGCGTTCCCGCGCATGTATTCCAATAAGTTGTTTGCACGCCAACCTGATTGAAATCCGTTCCTCCCATTGCAACGTTGAAGGGAGTGGATGCGACTCCACTGACGCCGACACCCCGTGCAGCCGATGTCGCGGAGTTTGGATCGTCGCAATCGGCCGAGCCGCTATCCCCTGAGGAAGCGATTACCGTGATTCCCTGTGCTGCCGCCTGCTGCCAGAGCAACTGATAAAAAACATTTCCGGAATTTCCCAGAGACGACTCGCAGGCGCCATAGCTCATGCTCAAGATTGGGGCGACGTTGTTGTCGACGATATATTGTGCCGAGGCATTCACACCGCCTCCGCCGTCTGTATCGGTTTGCAATGAGGCCACCAGAAGTATGTTTGCTTTCTGCGCAATTGCTCCGGCCCATTCCACGTCCAAGTCCGATTCGCCTTCATCACCAGATACGAGGCCGGGATCGGGACCGTTCAGAATTACAGTGGGCTGATTCGCGGGCAAGCCGAAGATAGTGCGGAAGTCAGCGACGTCCTGCAGATTGATGTTCGACTGGCCGACCACAGCGATGCTGACTCCCGTTCCGTCGAGAGTATTCGGGACGTTGTAGATGGTCCTGAAATCTCCCGGGCCGACGCCAAAGAACGTCCCGCCACCGACGTTGGTGTAGGTAAACAGAGGCGTGATTTCGCCGGTCTTCATATTGCGTTGAAACTTGCCAAATCGCTTCACGAGCGGCTGCGGATGGAAGTTGTGCAGTCCCGCGACGCCAGCAATTACAGGAGCGAGCGCTTCAGGAATTTGCGGCTCCTGCATGTTGGCGAAGTGTTCTCGGCCATTGACGTTCAGCCTATGAATATCTGAGTGAAACGCATTGCGCACCTGGCCGGCCGTGCCGTCGAATGTGATCAGGGTCTTACCGTTGTTGATCTGTAGGTTGGAAAAGCCCTGCGAGCTCAGCCAGCTCTTGAGCGTTTGAATGTCAGATTCCGCCGGACCAAACTGTTCTCCAAACTGCTGTGGAGTCAACCAGGCGTGATAGTTGGGCGACTTCGGATCCTGTTGTTCAGACAGAAGCTGCTCGAGCGCGGTCTCTTGTGCGGCGCCGCGCTGCAGCAGCAGTGTCATCCGCGTGACAGGCTGCGTGAGTGGCAGGGCACCACGGTCGTTGGCCGCCCGCGCCATCGGATGCACGTTTCCCCGCAGCGTGATCAGCTTGTCGTCGCGCACCGACTGCATCACACGCGCCTGAGGCGTGCTTTGTGCCCCGGCGGAGGGCGCAGTGGACAGACAGCTCGCCGCACACAAAACCACACACACACCATACAAACCTTTACGCTCGAGAAAGTTCATCGCTCGACTCACCTGTTTGGTATGCCAGATTTGCGCTTGCCCGACTGCGTATTGCGCAGAATAAGAACCGCTCCGCTTCCCCCTATTCGACTACGTTTTCCTAGCATAGGTTGCTCCTCGGCCTGGCCGTGACAATGTTAGTACAAACAAGCGCAGTGACGTTTAGTTGCGCCGCCATTGGTGCGCCAGCTGCAATTGCCGCCTGCACGGAGTGGAAATCGGCGAATATCAACCGGTGGTTACTGCAAGGTCACGTTGATGTTTGCGGGGCGGGCCAGAGACCAGTAGGCCTTTAGAAAGGCAGCGAGCGGATGTCTACGTTACCGCCGGACAGAATGAGTCCGATTCTGGGCTTTGGCGTGGCAGGGAAAAGGGAAGCTGCTGCGTCAGATTTCAAGAGGGGAGCGAGGGCAATCGCGGAAGAAGGCTCGGTGATGACCTTCAACCGCTCCCAAATCAGTGCCATGGCGCCGATGATTTCTTCCTCGCTGACCAGCAGGATGCCGGATAGCAGTTCGCGCAGAATGGCGAAAGTACGCGGCGCGAGGGAAGCGCGGAGGCCGTCGGCAATGGTGTCGCTGGATTCGATCGCTTGTAGAACACCTGTCTGCAGCGAGCGGTAGGCGTCGTCCGCGTTGCCGGGTTCGCAGCCGTAAATCTTGATGGATGACTGCATATGCTTCGCGCTCAGCGAGGTTCCACTGAGCAGGCCGCCTCCGCTAACGGGACAGAAAATGGCATCGAGTTCGCCGACATCTTCGAGGAGTTCTTTCGCAGCTGTGGCTTGCCCGGCGATGACGCGATCGTCGTCGTAGGGATGGATCATCACGGCGCCGGTTTCGGCTTGGATGCGCGCGGCCGTTTCGGCGCGCGCGGAAGCCCTTGGCTCACAAAAGGTGATTTTGCCGCCGTAGGCCTCTACGGCTTTGCACTTCACAACCGGAGCGTTTTTCGGCATTACAATCCACGCGGGAATGCCGCGCCAAGCCGCCGCGCGGGAAACAGCCGCAGCGTGATTGCCGCTGGAATGGGTGACAATTCCCCGTCCTGCTTCTTCGGCGCTCAAAGAGAAAATCGCGTTGGTGGCTCCCCGTATTTTAAAGGAGCCGGTCTTCTGCAGGTTTTCACACTTAAAAAAAAGTTCGGCGCCGCAAAGCGTGTCCAGAGTGGCGGAACGCAGTACTGGCGTGCGGTGAATCCTTGGCGCGATTCGCTGATGCGCCGCGGTGATTGTTTCCCAAGCGGGTGCCGCCGTTAGTGCGGTAGTCTTTGTGGACATTGACCCATGCCAGTTCTTATCGCCATGCCGGTTGTGACCGATGAAACGGAAACTACAGGTTAGCGCACTATCTTCGGAACTGCGAAATGCGGCGTACGCCGAGAGTGGCGGCGGGGCTGGGAGAATTGGCAGGCGAAAGCCAGGCGAAATAAGAGCGCCGGCTAGTATCGGCGGGCGGTGCGCACTTGAGGCCGGATTTTAACTTGACGGTGCGCGGTGCTTTGCTACTCTTGCTCACACCCTTCGCCAGACTGCGTCGCAGTCCCCCTTTCGCTGCGCGAAGGAGTACCGAATGGACAGCTCAGAACGCCGGCAGTTACTCCGTTACGCCATGCGGACGCCCATCCGCTTCAAGGCCATGGGCTTAGCTGCGGACAAAAGCGAGCATTTCACCGAAGCATTGAACGTTTCGCGAGGCGGATTCTATTTCGCCACGTCCGCGCCGCTGCAAATCGGAATGCCGATTGAGGCGACGCTGCGCATGCCGGAAGAAGTAACCGGCGAAAAAACGAGGGAAACGCATTGCCGCGCCCGCGTAGTGCACGTTCGCAACGAACCGTACAGCGACGGGCGAATCGGTTTCGGCGCGGAGATTGAATCATTTATGGCCATGCCACGTCCGGACCGCTGGGCGAGTTAGCGCGCTCGATTCAATTTATTATTGGAAACTGCTTGCTGATATTCCGGAGCCCGCCGGAGCTTGGGTTTTTCCCTACTTTGACGCAACGGAAACCACAGTTTTTCCGGTGCCCACATTTTCAAAGCGGTCGTAAGCGCGCACGGCAATGGTGTGCTCGCCGGGTTTCAGGTCATGCAAGGTGATTTCGTAAGACTCCTGTTTGCCATCGCTGATGCCGGACGCCGGTGCGATCAGCGTCCAGTCGCCGCCGTCAACGCTGTACTGAGCACGCTCGATGCTTGAGGTGGCGTCGGTTGCGGTGAACTTTATTTGTGCAGATCCGGCGGCCACGGACGAGTCAACCTTGCTGAGCGCGGGCGGCGTGTTGTCCACCTCAAAGCGTTCGCTTTCGCGTTCGGCTCTAAGGGCTTTGGCTGGCGGATTGGACGAGGCATCGGTGGCGACAATTTTCAGGTAGTAGGCGCCGTCAGCCAGGGTTGTGGTTTCGAAGGAATAGAAACGCTGGTCGAGGTTGTCCTTTAGCAGCTTCCAATCCTTTTCCTCTTCGCCGCGGAAATAGACCGAGAATTTCAGCTCGTCGTCGTTGTCGTCGTGCGCGGTCCACAGGACGGACTGATAGCCCTTTTGCAGGAAGCCTTGCGGCGGTACTTCGAACTTGGTGCTGCTGCCTTGCGACTGGCTGATGACCACGCCAGTCATGGCGGAAGGAGCAGGCGGAAATTTGAGTGTGGCCGTGACGGCCGCACCGGTCGCCAGGGCTGGCTGTCCCTGTGCGCGGACACCGGGATCCTGCATCAGGACGCCGTCAATGACGGGCGCGACATTCTTCGGTTGATAAGCCAGCGTGACCCATTCAATTCCGTCGCCGGGGCGGCCATCGTGGATCACCGCTTTCCATTGTGCGAAACGTGCGGAAGGCGCGGCGGTCTCCGCGTCGCTGGCGGTGTATGGGCCGTACCATTTGGACCATTCCTTGCCGGGATCTTCGGTATTGCCGGTGCGGATATAAAATTCCAGGCGCGGTTCCTTGTTCGAGGAGTTGTTGCCGGCCTTTGTGGCGCTCGCGGCCGGCGGACTCCACCACTCGATGCGGCCCCATTGCGAAAAAAGTTGCGCGTCAAAGGAACGCGACTCGTAGGTACCTTCCGGTTCGTACTCCGGGCCGAGCGAAATCAGCTTGCCGGGATTCGCGGTGCACAGAAGGACTTTGCCGGCAGAGTTACGAACGATGCCGGTGATCTGCGCGGAGCCGGCCTTGGCGAGTTGCGCGAAAACGCCGCGGCCATCAATCGCCAAAAGAGCGCCGGAGTTGCCGAGGCCGGCCAACAGGCGCCCATCGCCCGCGATTCCCAACGAATAGACAACGTCATCGCGCGAGGTCCAGAGCTCTTCGGGGGCGCCGTCGGGAGCAATTTTGTACACGCCGCTCGAAATCACCGCAGGAAAAGGTATGTACGGTGCTTGCGGCTGACCGGTACTTTGCACCGGAGCGATCACCGTGACGGTGCCGCTGGTCGTTACTGTCGTGGTGGCCGCCGGGGGAATGTTTGCTGGCATTACGGCAGCGTTGTGCTGGCGCTCGCCGATGGCCGCTACGTAGACCGAGCCGTCAGGGCCAACTGCCAGCGAAGTGACTTCGCGTTTGGGCGTTTCGTAGAGGACAAATCCTTCCGCAGCAGGCTCCTTTTCGGTTTTGCGGGCGGAGGGTGCGGAACGCGTGAGGCGCAGTACTCGGCCGCTGGGCTCGGTCCCAGCAATTAGATTACCTTTGGCGTCGAAAGCCAGTACGCGGATGTGCGCTTCATCGCTGGCATAGTACAGTTCGCCCTTGCCGTCGGGGGTAACCGCGAAAATTTGCCCTTTGTCGCCGGTGGCGACGTACAGCGTGCCGTCGGGGCCAAATTCGATGTCCCAGATGTATTTGGTTTTGGGATCAAAGAAGACCGATTTTTCACCGGAGGGCAAGACACGGTACACCTTGCCATCGGGCGAGGTGCCGACGTAGAGCGTGCCTTTGCTATCAAAGGCAATGGCCTGCGCGGAAAGTTCGCTTGATTGAAATACGGTGGCAGTTTTTCCATTGGCGTCCAGTTTGAAAACTTTCGCCGGCGAGCCACCGGCAGCGTAGGGAATAGCCTTGGCGTCGAGCTTGACCGACCACAAATAGGAAGCGTCGGCATCGGCAAGTTGCGTGAATTTTGGTGCGAGTTCCAGGCGGCCGTCGCTGCGTACCGCGATTCCCCGCGTGGTGCCTTTGAGGAATTCATCGTAAGTGGATTGCCGCCAACGGCGCGTGTGCTCCGCCGTTGCGATCCCTGCAGTGGTGGCGAGCAACGCCGTCGCACATAGCCATGCGCTAATCCGCTTCGTTGTGCTGCTCGCCCGCTCTTGCATTCCGTCCGCCTTCTCCTCACCGCTCAGAATAAACAGTCAAGCCTGGCTGCCGCTACCGAATGGGCAAATTCAAAGAGATGATGCCCGTCACCGGACCCGACATGGGCACCGAGACTTCGCTGGCCAGGGACTCGCGCAGAATCTGCACGCTGCCCGGAGCGGGCCGGCCGTCCACCGCGTTGATCTGCGAAAGCGGCACATTGGGAAGTTCCTTGTCGTCCCAGAGCATGGTGGGCGAAGGAACAAACAATCCGACGTACAGGCGATCGTTGCGGCGCTCTTTGTTAATCAGGGAAATCAGCGGATCGAGGCCTTCGGGACCGCCTGGCCCACCGGCTCCGGCAAAGCCGCGCGACGCGCGATTCATCCAGTCGGCGTCGCTGACCATCAGCCGCAGGGTGCTGCCGCGCAAAACCTGATCCGGTACGCGCACGGAAGTTTCTTCGATGCGCGCCGCGCCGCGATATGGCTGAAGCAGTACACGCAGACGCAGTGTTTCGCCGGGCGCCGCTTCGCCTTTCTCCAGCCAGGCGCTTTCAATCGAAAAGGATTGCCGCCCGGGCACGCTTTCTACGTTCACCGAGATGCTTTCCACGTTGACCTTTTCGAATGCATTGTTGAACAAGCGCATAAACGTACTCATCACAGCCATGGCTACCGGCATGCCGTCGGGACTCAATGCGTCGCTCGGAGCAAATGTATTTTCAATGTGAACCGGCGCGTGGTCTTTGAGTTTGATCTCGGCATTCATTTTCAGAGTCGTGGTTTCGCCGTAGACGATGTTTTGCGTCAGGCCGTTAAATGCGGTGATTCCAACCAACAGGGGAGTGAGCTTGGGATGATTGACGATCTGAGCGCGGATTGTTTTGGTGCCGAGCGGCGATTTAGTGTTCAGTTCCATGGGAATCATGGCCGGTGCGGCGCCAAGCCTTCCCGTGACGGCGGTGAGATGGTCGCTGACGATCGTCCCAATCGGTCCGCCGGCATTTACGATTTTTGTCGAGGCCAGATCGGACGACAGCGTGGTGAGAACGCGGCTGCGCGCCATCGGCAATTGCACGTCACCCAGATTCAGAAAAGGGTGGCCACAGAGGAAAACGTGGTCGCCCTGGATCGCGGTTACGGTGCAGGCGGAATTGATCGAGACATCGCCTTGGACGAGGACCATGCCGGCCATGTCGCCGGGTGCGAGCTGGGCGTCATCGGGACGGGCAGGGGTGGTACCGCCCTGCGCCGTCACAAATCCCAGGGCACTCCACTGGTCGGAAAATCTTTGAATAGCGGCTGGCTGGAATCCCGAAAAGATGAGGGGTGTTTCGATGGAGTGAAGCTCAGCGCCGCCCTGAATTCCCGCGCGGCCTGCCAGACTGTCGGAAAACGCAGCCTGTGGAATGGCCGGCGTGTTTGCTAGAGGCGTTGTCGCGCCGCCACCCGCCAGCACATCCGCAATTGGCGTTACACCCGCGATCGGTTCTTTTGTAAAGATCCCAAGTTTCAGGGAAAGAGCACCGGCCAGCTTGCCATCAATGTAGACCGGGCTTCCACTCATGCCGGCAACCACGCCGGTGTGCTCGACCTTAGGCCCTTTCAGCTGCACCAGGATGATGGACTGCTTGGGTCCGAGGAAATTCGGCATCACGCCAATGACTTCGAGATCGAATTTTTCAACCTGGTCGCCGGCAAAGATGGTGTAGGCGTAGCCTTGCATTCCGGGACGAACCTGATCTACCGGAAGTGTCTCATTCGAAGGGGCTTGTGCCTGCGCGGGCGTCGCGCTGGAGAGCAGGAGTGCTGCCACGGGGATCTGGAGCGCGCGAAGCAGCATCGTTACGGTTCGACGGCTGAGGTGGGGCAAGCGGTTGGCCGAAAGCATGAAGAAAGGATGATACGCGGGCTGGTACCCTGGCGCAATCCAACGGAAGGTAACCCAAGAGACCGGACGAATGTAATGGAGGTCATGGAACCAGACCAACGTGCTACGAAATTCAACAATTTCGCGAATCGCAGGTCGATTTCCAGGAGCCTCAGCGTCGCTCTGTCGAAAGTCGGAGCGAAACGTTGTACAGATTGGTGGAAGACGTACAGAAGTCAAAAGGAGCCAATATGCCATTCCTGTTAACGATTTTACGAGAATGAACAGCGATTCAGCCAGGGTTCGACAAGAACCAGATGGACGAATATTGGGCATTTGGAAAAGACAACGCCGCTTCGATTAAAGGCGGTAACGCGTTGCAACCAACGCCTACTGCCGCGACGGTAAGCGTGCGGGATGGCAAAGCGTTGACTACGGATGGTCCGTTTGCGGAAACCAAGGAACAGTCGGGCGGGTATTGTCTCGTGGAAGCGGCCGACCGCAAGACCGCGGCGCTGATCGCGGCGAAAATTCCCGGGGCGCGGTTTGGCTGCGTGGAAGTTCGGCCGATCGTGACGTTCTCGTGAGGGAGTAGTCGTGAGGACTGCCACGGCGGGGGCTGCTGGCGCTTGCGATCGTGCCGAGCGTTGAGCAGCCGAGCCGGGAATAGCTTCGCTTGAAATTCGCTGGCGTTCTTCTTTCAACCATTTGTCTCAACTTCGATGCGCTACATGATGTTGG
>Ga0247661_1000088_pt1 | contig 16452 bp, 13 predicted proteins | sample CNK02_metaG_FD_182799 | JGI IMG/M metagenome (GOLD analysis project Ga0247661, IMG submission 182799) | Soil microbial communities from Purdue University Martell Research Forest, Indiana, United States - CNK02 | ecosystem: Environmental > Terrestrial > Soil > Temperate forest > Bulk soil...
GTCACTGATGCCTTTGAGAACGGGAGAGGGACTGAGAATCCGCAGGCGATTCCACCCCATGTGGGGAAGTTTAACGGTAGGAGGCAAGGACTTCACAGCGCCAGTAAGTACACCAAGCCCAGAAAGAGAAGGTGCCTCTTCGCTCGCAGCGTAAAGAGCCTGCAATCCCAAGCAAATGCCGAGAAACGGCGTGCCGCGCGACAACGACTCGATCAGTGGGCGGCGAAGATTTTGCGCGTCTAGCGCGCGAATGATGGCGGCGTAGTGGCCGACTCCAGGAAGGACAATGGCCGACGCGCAAGCAAGTTCGTCGGGCCGTGTGACTCGCCGAGGCGTGACTCCAAGCTTTTGCAAGGCGCGCTCGACGGAAGGAACGTTGCCGGTGCCGTAGTCAATGAGAGCGACGGTCACAACAGCTCCTTGGTGCTGGGCAAGACATTTTTCAGGCGGCGATCGCGGCTTACGGCGAAGCGCAACGCACGCGCAAAGGCTTTGAAGATAGCTTCGATCTGGTGGTGCGAGGAGCGGCCGTAGAGGCAGCGCAGATGCACGTTGGCGCGAGCTGCCTGTGCGAATCCCTGGAAGAAATCGTCGAGCAACTCAACGGCGAAGTCGCCGACGCGCTCAGTTCTTATTTTGGCGTTGACGACACAATACGGGCGGCCACCGAGATCAACGGCTGCGGCGGCAAGAGTTTCATCCATAGGCATCAGGAAATATCCAGCCCGGAGGATTCCTTTTTTCGAGCCGAGTGCCTTTTGAACGGCTTCGCCGAAAGCGATACCCACATCCTCGACGGTGTGATGCTGATCCACGTCGAGGTCTCCGTGCGCGTCAATCTTTAAGTCGAACGCGCCGTGGCGCGCCACCAGGTCGAGCATGTGGTCAAAGAAGCGGATGCCTGTCGAAACAGATGATTTTCCGCGCCCGTCGAGCTTCAGGCTGAGGCGAATGTCGGTTTCCGTTGTCTTGCGACGTATGGCAGCCGTGCGCGGCATCAAGTCGTCCCCTGATCTCTTCGCCGGCGCGAATTCCAGTTGCGACGGATCTCTCGTAAGAGCGTATGCATTTCTTTTGATGTTCCGATGGTGATGCGAACGAAGCCCGGCCCCATGTCCTTCGAACGGTCACGCAAGAGAATGCCTTTGCCTTCAAGTGTGGCGAAAAGCGCAGGGCCGGAAGGCCCGAAATTGGCGAGAAGAAAATTTCCCGAGCTGGGATAGGTTGTCGCGCCCAGTTCTTGCAAAGCCTTGGCGCAAGTTGCGCGCAACCTCTGCACATCGCGTACATAGCGGCGAATCGCTTTGCGTTCGCGCAGAGCCGCTTCCGCCGCCACGAGAGCGGCCAGGTTGACCGGGAACGGCGGCATGGCGCGCCGAACCGGTTCCAGCGATTGTTTTGCAGCGATCACAACGCCCAGCCGCAACGCGGCCAGGCCGGCGGCTTTCGAAAACGTGCGTGCGACGAACAGATTTGGGTGGCGACGAATCCACGGCAGCGAAGAGAAGCCGGAAAACTCCGCGTAAGCTTCGTCGAACACGACAACTGTTTCACGCGCGGCGCGAAGCAGCCGTTGCAGAGCTGCGGGCGGGACGAGCGTGCCAGTAGGATTGTTGGGGTTGGCCAGGAAAAATACTCGGGGCTTTTTTCCAAGCGCAACAAGAGCCTCTTCCAACGGAAACTTCATCTGACGGTCGTAGCGACACACGTCAATGCGCGCTCCGGCGATTTCCCCCCAGTAGCGGTACATGGGAAAGGTCGGTTCGCAAATCAGGATGTGAGAACCCGGCTCGACGAAGGTATCGAAGAAAACGCGCAGGGCATCGTCTCCGCCATTCGTAAGGAGAAGTTCGTCCGGGCGCACTCCGAGGTGCCGAGCGATGCGCGCCGTCGGCTTCTGATACTCAGGATACATGCCGAACTGCTGAGGAGTGAGACTCGCAAGCGCCCGTAGTACCGCCGGCCCACATCCCCTTGTATTCTCATTGAAATCGAGGCGAATTTTCCCAGCGCGCCCTTCGGCAGGCGCTTCGTAGGTTTTCCTGTTGAGGATAGCCTCGCGCACGGGCAGTCGAGTCTTCATCGGCGAATTCTCACGGCGTTGTAGTGGGCCCGGAGATTTTCGGCGGCGGCAAAGGTTTCCGCGCCGTCCGCGAGCCTGGCAAACCCGCTCGGCGAAATCTCCTGGACGGTGACGCATTTTACAAAATCAGCGGCGGATAGCCCGCCGCGGCGACGAGCCCAACCCGCCGTCGGCAGGACATGATTGCCGCCGGAGATGTAATCTCCAAGAGGTTGCGCGGCGCAGGGGCCCAGGAAAATCGTACCAGACGAACGAATTCGCTGAAGAAGCGATTGGGAGCCGGATGGAAGGCTCAGGTGTTCTGGCGCAAAACTATTGACGAAATCGCACGCGCCCGCGAGCGATTTCGCGATAAAAATTGCGCCGCCCGAGCGAATAGAGCGGTGTGCGGGATTGCCTGGAGCCAGTCCGCGAAGCTGGAGCGAAATTTCATCAGCCACTTTTTCTGCCAGATTCCGCGACGTTGTGACCAGGAAACTTCCTGCATCGGGCGCATGTTCGGCCTGGGCCAGGAGGTCTGCTGCGATCCACGCCGGATTGCCGCGATGCGCCAAGACCACAGCCTCAGTCGGCCCGGCGGGCAGATCAATGGCGCAGTCGGCGGAGACGAGCTGTTTTGCGGCCGTGACATATTTATTGCCAGGTCCGCAGAGTTTTTCGACGCGAGGGAGAGACTTGGTGCCATAGGCCAACGCAGCGATGGCTTGCGCGCCGCCGATTCGCGCAATCTCGCGAATGCCGAGAAAATCCGCAACGGCCAGAAGTTCGCCATTCGGCTTAGGGCATACCACAACGATGCGGGGTACCTCGGCGACCTGCGCGGGAATAGCGGTCATAAGCAGTGTTGAGATCAGAGAAAAGTGCCCGCCGGGGATATAGCATCCGACAGATTCGATGGGCTGCAAGATCTGCCCGATCCGGACGCCCGTTTCGACCGTTAATGACCATGGCACCGGGAGTTGCTGCTCCGCCACGCGGCGAATGTTGCGCGCGGCCTGGCGCATCGCGCGCAAAAAGTCGGGACTGACGCGACGCGCAGCGGCGCGAATCTCTTTTCGCGAAGTCCAGAGTGTCTGTGCGTTCACGCCCGGACCATCGAAGTTCCTGGTCCACGAAAAAACCGCAGCATCGCCGCGCCGTCGCACGTCATCGACAATCCGCCGAGCCACACCTTCTGCCTGCGCATCGTGCGACACTCGCGCGGCCAGCAACTTCTTTTGCAGGATTGGTGTCAGTTCCCGAATTCGAATTCGCATCAGAGCACAATCTTGTTCAAGGGATATTCCACGATGCCCTGGGCCTTAGCGGCTTTCAGTTTGGGCAAGAGCTGACGCACCACGGCTTCTTCGATGATCGTGTTCACTGCGACCCAGTCCGGATCACTCAGCGTGGAGATCGTCGGATTTTTTAGAGCTGGCAAGACCTGCAGAACTCTAGGCAGATCGTCACGGTGCACATTCAGCAGCAGTCCAACCTTGCTGGCCGCATCAATGGCTCCCTTTAGCATGAGGATTAGGTTCTCCGCCTTCTGGCGCTTCCATGCATCTTCAGCCGCTGATCGGTTCATGATGAACACGGTCGCGGATTCCAGTACGGTGTCTACGACGCGCAGGCGATTTGCGCGCAGGGAAGAACCTGTTTCGGTCACTTCCACAATTGCGTCGGCCAGTTGCGGGACTTTCACTTCGGTGGCGCCCCAGGAAAATTCCACTTGCGCATTCACGCCAAAGCGTCGCAGATACTGCCTGGTAAGCTGAACCACTTCGGTAGCGATCGTTTTTCCCTCCAGATCGCGCGGTTCTCGGATGGACGAATCCTCCGGAACGGCGAGCACCCAGCGGACGCGGGCCAGCCGCTGCTTTGCGTAAACCAGTTCGGCGAGCTCGTTCACTTCGGCGCCGGTTTCTACAACCCAGTCGTGGCCTGTGATTCCGGCATCGAGCGCGCCTGATTGTACATAGCGCGCCATTTCCTGCGCGCGCACCAGCAGGCATTCGATTTCGGGATCGTCAATCGCGGGTACATAACTGCGCGAGCCGAGAGTGATTTTCCACCCAGCGCGCGAAAACAGTTCGATCGTGGCGTCCTGCAGGCTGCCCTTGGGGATGCCAAGTTTCAGGTGAGGAGTGGACATGACTATGTGGCCTTGCCGGGGGCTGAAAACGGCGCCGGATAAACATCCGCTGGAGCGAATGTGTGCTCGGCAATTACGTGCGGCTCTCCGTCCGGACCGAGGCTGCGAAAAAAACAGCTGCGATAGCCTTGGTGACAAACGCCAGGGCCGACCGGATTGACGCGCACCAGCAGTGCGTCGGCATCGCAATCCACGCGAATATCGTGCACACGCAGGACGTGGCCGCTCGATTCGCCTTTCTTCCAAAGTTTGTTGCGCGAGCGCGAGAAAAACACCACCTCGCCGGTTCGCTGCGTCTGCTGATACGAAGCTTCATTCATGAAGCCGAGCATCAGCACGTCTCCGGATCTTTCATCCTGGATGATGGCTGGGACCAGGCCGCCTGATTTATCGAAATTAATTTCCATTCACGGCTCCTTAGCGAAAAGCGTTATAAAAACAAAAAACCCGCTGGGCTTTGCGCTGCCAGCGGGCTGAAGAGCGGTTTGGTTTAGCGTTTTGCTATCCACACCCGAGCGCGCGCGGCGAATGGCCGTGGTGATGATGCCGATGGATGCGGTGCTCGAAATTCATGGAGGCAAAAGAATAGGGGAACAGCGCCGGACGTGTCAACAACAATGAGTTCATGCGCGTGGCCCGGGCTTGGTAGTCGCATTCATGTTGAGCGTCATTTTTAGGTCTACAGCCACACCGAAGCGGCTCTTCGGCAGGTTCTCGATGCGTACAACTTCGGCCAGATACTCGCATGCGAGAGGGTCATGCGCCGAGGTATAAGGAAAGGTAACGAAAACACGCATCCCTTTGTAGTAGTTCGACCGGCGAGAAATAAAGTAAATGCCGTGCTTTGAGGCATTTGCGCTGACCGGCAAGTCCTCAAAGTGATCATCGCGCGGCTCCGATGGCCGCACCCTCACCTGTTTGCTGATTTTGGCGCGGCGGGTTCGGCGCAATTCAGAAACGGGAATTTCCGCCACCGGGCTTTCCACAGTCTTAAAATCGGGGTCGCTCATTGCATCCAGCTTGGAAAAAGAACGCTGTAACGTCAATGGTACACACCGAATCGGATAACAGCGGCCCAGGCCGCAGGGAGGCGCAATGCCAAATGAAAAGGTTAGAAAAGACGAACGCGAGTGGCGGCAGCAACTCACGCCAAATCAATACTTTGTGACCCGGGAAAAGGGAACTGAACCGCCTTTCACGGGCGAATACGAGGATGTCAAGACTCCGGGGGTGTACAAATGCGTCTGCTGCGGGGCGGAGCTGTTTCGTTCGGAAGCCAAGTTTGATTCGGGCTGCGGCTGGCCCAGCTTTTATGCTCCCAGCAAAGCCGAGGCCGTGGAAGCGGAGGCGGATTCTAGCCATGGCATGCTGCGTACCGAAGTGAAATGCAGCCGTTGCGATGCTCACTTAGGGCACGTCTTCGACGATGGCCCGCAGCCGACAGGCTTGCGATATTGCATCAACTCCGTAGCCTTGGATTTGGACGAGGATTAAATAATGCGGCAGCAGGTCCGCGAGGTTATGCTGCCGGACAGGAGCAGGCAACCAGCTCGGCAACCGGGTCGCGGTCCCACACACCCAGCAATAGCACTTTGCTGCCGTTGGGATATTTGAAAATGTAATAGACGCGGTCCACGCCGGAAATTTCAAAGAATCCGGGGCGGCGCGGATCGGGCCGTGACGGCGCTCCGACGCTGAGAAGTACGCGCAGTTCCGCGACTTCTTCCTGAGAATGGTTTCTCAGATCTTCCAGGATGGGCGGTTGTTTTGAAATGTTCATAATCTTCATGCGCTTTCCACCGGCCAGCTTGTTGCCTCACATAGTAAAGACGTTGCAACCCTGAAAATGTTTCATGCTTTCCGCTGGGAAACGTAGTAATTTATGCGATCAAGGTTGCCAATCAATCAGCCCGATCAGGTAAACGATTAACCAGCCCCTATTTCGACCTCTGGTACTTGCGTTAGCAGGTCGTTTCTTGCGATAGTTTTCGGACTATGTTTGTTCACCGGAGCGCATCATCGTGACGAAAACCGAGAGCAATCCCACGCGCGGACGAGCGCCATTCGTCAAAGATAAAAGACGGCGCCATCATCACTTTATGGTTACAATTCACTATGCCGACGGCGAAAAGTTCGGCCGCGTGTATACCAGCAAGGAAAAGGCCGATCGTTTTGCAGACCGGCAGAGGCGTTCGCCGGTGGTAAAATCTGTGCGCGTCTCGCAAGTATCCTGAAAGAAAGTTTGTGGAATGACGCTGCGGCGGGCTTGTGAGTTTCTGCAAAGGCGTGTTATAAATAGTTACCTCGAGCGGCCTTAGTATAATGGTAGTACGGAACCTTGCCAAGGTTCAGGCGTGAGTTCGATTCTCATAGGCCGCTCCATTCTTTCTACAAGCCAGCCACAATGCCTCTTTTAATCCCCCAAGGAAAATTTAGCTTCCGTCGTTCCGAATCCACAATCTAAACCGAGTTGTTTCAAACTTTACGGATGGTACCGGAATAGCCAGCGAGCCTACGGTCGTTGGTGAGCAGCGTTATCCCTTCAACAGTGGCCTGGGCCACGACGATACGGTCGAACGGGTCTTTTATGTGGAGGCGGCAGATGATTGATATTGACAGCGTGTTCGCTGGCGATTGGTAGTTCGCTATAGCCATTGTCCGACAACGCGCGACGCAACAACCTCGCATCCGCTTGAAAGTCCTATCCTTCCAAGGTGCGTTTAGTTGTGATCTTTCAGAGGCTGGCCGCACTGAAGAGGAGTTCGTTTCCGTATCCTCGATGAAGCCGCGCGCAGCTTTGACAGTCGCTGGGGATCATCCGCCGCCCAAAGCAACACCTGAGTGTCCAAAAGCAGCTTCACTCCCCACCACCAAAGAGCCGCTCGATTTCCGAGCGGCCCATAGTGTTAAAGTCGTCCGAAACTGAGAATTGTGCCCGGAGAAAGCCGAGTCTCCGCATCGGTTTGCCTGTGGGCGTATCGAGTGCCGTGACCTTGACCAGAGGCTACGCTAAGTGCCGCCAGTTCAGGTGTTTATAGATTTGCTGCCAACCTTGCCAAAGGGTTCAGAAGTGAGTCCGATTGTCATAAGCCGCTCCATTCCTTTCAAGCAGTTACGCAGTCGCCTCATTTTCGTTATTTTCCTAAACTGCTCAAAACCGCACAGAACTTGCTGTTTGCAGCGAATATCTCTCGCGGGGTTCTGAGTTTGCGAGACTCTCAACGTCACGAGTCACACTTATACCCAAGGACGATTCGCGCGATCCGGCGTGGTGAGTGCTGTTTGATCGTGTCCGCGCGTAATCGTCCTGAAGAGAACGTCGCCCAACATCGGATTTGTCCAATAGGCCGTATGAGCGACGATGGGAACCCAAGCTTGCCAATCGACCCGATTGTCTACCCGCCTGGCATCGCCATTGTTCGGGTCGGTAGGATCGTCGTAGAAATGCAAAGGAGCACTGAAAAGGTCCATCCAAGAATAAATGTTCAACCAACGGTCCGGACGGAAGTCATAGTCTCTAATCATCGGCTGCCACGCGGAGATAGCCGCATCCCTTAGCTCGTCGGTGCTCTTCTTGATGCGAAACAGATAGGCAATTTTGTCCAGTGGAGAGCCGAACGTGAGCAGTAACTTGGTTCGATCGCGAATATAGAGAGGCCCAGCGCTGGTCGCGCCCGGCTGGATCCCATTCAACTCGTCTTCGAGAAGAAGCTGATTCAGCAGGTCATAGGAAATTACTGATCCCAAGGAGTGGCCCACGACGATGATTTTCTTGTAGCGGAATTTCCAACCGTCGTGAAGCGGAGATTCATGAGCCCGGTCCGAACGTTCCTCCAACGGGGATTTGGCCGCATAGACGGCGCCCATGACGTTTAGAACGGTTTGCTTAATGGCATCTCGCAGTTGGTCAAACTTGCTAAGCTTGTGCGCGCTGACGTACACCGCTACATCCCCGATAAATTGGATGAGGAACCACCGGCAAACGAAGGCCGCTGCGATTGCGAGGGCCCAGATCGCCAGCAAGCCCCAGGGCCTGTTGATCGGCACGAATCGCAAAAGCTGGGAGTCCGCTTTGAAAAGTAGAACCTCGATTATCACCACACCCAGCAAAGCGCCGAACGAAAGGACGAGGGCGATCAAGTGGACCACGAAACGGAGGCCAACGAGAAAAGCGCTCTCCGCGGATAGTAGCTTGCTGCGGTAAAGCTTGGGTAAGACGACAACGGCGAGGGCGAAGACCACTAGACACAATTCGAAGCACGCCACGTAGGGAGTGAGAAAGTCCATAAGTTGCCGCGCTGCTTTGCCGGTGGTCGAGTTCGCAGCGGCGCCGAGGATGGTCGAAAAAAGCAGATGAATCGACTGCGTGACGGCCAAAAAATTGGCCAGCACCACCGGTACGAATAGCAGAAAGAGCGCAAAGAGGAGTTTCAGTGCCGTAAGCCAGCCTCGGATTGGGAAGTGACGCAAGCTTCCGAATGCCCAGCGGTCGAAGCGGCCAAAATGACGAACGAGGTATGCGAAACCATTGAACGCGCCCTCTCCGAGGAATTGCAGCACATCACGCAACGTGACTCGGCCTTCGGTCAATGGCGCCCAATAAGATTCATAGACATGCACGCTTTGCGCGGGTAGCCGTGGGTCCCCGCTTTCCACTGTCATTTCCGCGCGAACCAATTCTACAAGCCGCCCTTCCAGAGTTCCGAGCTTGACGACTCGCGTGGCGATGGGCTTGGCCGCTTGGCGTTTGCGAAGCTCTGCATTTCGCATCGCCAACACGATTGATTCCAAAGTTTCAAAATGTACTTGCTGGCCCATGCCGTGGTTCACGATGATCGCCCAGTCGGCGCCCGCTTCCTGAGTATCCCAGTCAGCTTCGGTCGGTAGTCTGCGCCGTAAAGGGGCAACATTGGCGTAGTTATTTCGGAACTTTGTCGGATCTGGAGTCTTTCGGCTGTCGGGTCCAGGCTCGGGATTCTCTGGCACGGTCTGCATTGGGGCGCTCCTCGGGAGGGAATTGCGCGAGAGGGTATCACAGATCGGTTTGTTCAGCAGTTACGAAACGAGAACATACAGGGCAATGTGGGAGAGGGCTCGGGATTGGAACGGATGGGAGCGCGATCAGTTTGGACACGCTGACCTTGAGAGCGCGAGCGAGCTTTGACCACTTTGTAAAAGGAAAAGGTTGCGCTTGCCGCCTTCAATTGGCTACATGTAATTACGGCGACTGTGGGCGAGGTCAGCGTGGGATTGTTGGCTTGTGCCGCGCCGTTCCGATGGGCCGTGACTCACTTTCAGAGTCGAACGAAAACACCCCGTCTTATGTGGTAAAATTCGACCTTGCCGAAGTACAGGCGTGAATTCGATTGTCATAGGCCGCTCCTTTCGTATTTTAACCGCTTAAATCAGTGATTGCCGAATACGTCAAAAAAGACCTCGAAGGCGCAGTGCTGTGCGGCGCGCTGTTCGCCGCAGCATGGCTGGCGTGCCTTTCATCTCCCGCGCACGCCCAGCAGACCGATTCGGCGAAGCCGGTCGTGGTGCAGCCGGGTGCGCCGGGCCAGCCGAGCAAGACGCTGCCGTCTTCCACCAGGGCAGAGCTGCCTCCACAATCCCCAGCCGACGTGGAGTTCATGCAGGGTATGATCATGCATCACGCGCAGGCGGTAGAGATGACGGCACTGATGCCTTCGCACACCGAGAACAAGGAACTTTTGGCGTTAGGATCGCGTATCAGCAGTTCGCAGACAGACGAAATCAGATTTATGAAGCGCTGGCTGGCGGCGCGCGGAGAGCCTCTGTCGATGACCATGCACCGGGCGACGCCGGAAATGCAGGGCGGCGACATGGCGCATCATTCGATGGCCCCCTTGGCTTTGATGCCCGGCATGCTCACTCCAGAGCAAATGGGAGCTCTAGGAAAGGCTCGCGGCGCCGAGTTCGATCGTCTGTTCTTGACGGGGATGATGCAGCACCACAATGGCGCGTTGACCATGGTGAAAGAGCTGTTCGATACTGCCGGGGCCGGGCAGGACGCCGAAATTTTTGGCTTTGCGACGGATGTGGACAATGGACAACGCGCCGAAATCAGGATCATGCAAAATATGTTGCAAAAGAAACGGTAGAGGAGAAACGATGAACCGAATGTCCGGTCTGGCATTTCGCTTGGCGTTAACCGCAATTTTATTTTTAGGCATCACCTGGATCCAGGTGCGAGCACAGGAGCCCGCCGCGGCGCCGCCCAAGCAGGAGTCCGCAGGACAGGGTGGCGCCAAGCCAGACGCGGCAAAGGCTGATGCGGCCCAGAATGAGGATGGCGAAGGAGACGAGAACCCCTTTGCTCCTAAGCCGGCTCCGCCTCTGCCGCCGGGGATGACCGGCTCGGACCCCAACGACCCGCGCGCCAGCCTAGCGCCCGGCCTTTATGATGCAGCTGTGACCTCCATGGGGCTGAAACACCTGCTGCTGTTCAAGAAGCCCGATGCCCTTCAGTTGGGCACGTCTGAGGCCGATGATCCGAAAGTGCAGAAGATGCTGGGCCAGCTGGGCATTGGAGTTGTCTCAAAAATGCCAAAGCCTCTCCAACTGGTAATCGCGCAGCTGGCGTTCGCCAACTCGGACCTGGCTTTCCAGGGCAATCATCTGTTTCAGGGAAATTTTTATGGCTTGAACATCTATGACATTTCCAATCCGGCGAACGCGACGCTGCTGACCACTATGGTGTGCCCAGGCGGCCAGAACGATGTGTCTGTCTACAAAAATCTGTTGTTCATGTCCGTGGAAATGCCGAACGGCCGGTTGGATTGCGGCACCGAAGGTTTTCCGCCGAATCCTCCTCCGCCCGCGGGAGAAGAGAAGAAGCGCCGCCTTCCCGCGGCGCAAAAGGATCGGTTCCGGGGCGTGCGCATTTTCGATATTTCCGACATCAAGAATCCCAAGCAAGTCGCGGCGGTGCAGACCTGTCGCGGATCGCATACGCACACCCTGGTCACCGACCCCAACGACCATACCAACGTGTACATTTACGTGTCGGGTACCTCGTTTGTGCGCCAGCCGGAGGAACTGGCGGGATGCTCGAGTGAAAAACCCGACAAGGATCCGAATACAGCCTTGTTTCGTATCGACGTAATTCAGGTGCCCGTTGCTGCCCCGCAGGACGCGAAAATCGTGTCCAGTCCCCGCGTATTCATCGATCCACGGACTGGCGCGCTGAACGGCCTGACCAACGGCGGCAGCCATGGCAAGGGCAATGAAAAGCCGGAGGACACCGATCAGTGCCACGACATCACGGTGTATTCGGCGATTGGATTGGCGGCGGGCGCGTGCTCCGGCAACGGCATCGTGCTCGACATCAAAGATCCGGTGCATCCGAAGCGCGTAGATGCAGTCAACGATCCCAACTATTCGTACTGGCATTCCGCTTCATTTTCAAATAGCGGGGACAAGGTCGTCTTCACCGACGAGTGGGGCGGAGGCTTGGGTGCGCGGTGCCGTCAGAACGATCCCAACAAATGGGGAGCGGATGCGATCTTCCGCTTGAAGGACGACAAACTGAGCTTCGCAAGCTACTACAAGATGCCTGCCGCACAGGCAGACTCCGCAAACTGTGTTGCCCACAATGGCTCGCTGGTTCCGGTGCCCGGCCGCGATATCGAAGTGCAGGCGTGGTATCAGGGCGGTGTTTCCGTAGTGGACTTCACCGATCCGGCGCATCCGGCGGAGATTGCCTACTTCGATCGTGGTCCGATTGATCCGAAAATGCTGATCCTGGGCGGCGAGTGGTCGGCATATTGGTATAACGGCCACATCTACGGCTCGGAGATTGCCCGCGGTCTTGATGTTTTTGAACTGACACCGACCAAATTCCTGACGCAGAATGAAATCGACGCGGCGAAGACGGTTCAGGTGTCTGAACTGAATGTTCAGAACCAGCAAAGGATCGAGTGGCCCGCGAGCTTGGTCGTCGCCAAGGCTTACGTGGATCAATTGGAGCGTTCACAGAGTCTGCAAGCGAACCGCATAGCCGATTTGCGTAAGGCCATCCAAAGCGCAGAAGATTCGCACATGAACAAGGGAAAGCTGAAGAAGTTGGAGCGCATGGCGCCGTCATTGGAAAAAACCGCCGGCGCAGCGAGCCCGACCGACGCAGCGCGGTTACATGCCTTGGCGGAAATCCTGAAGCGGCCGACCGCTTAACGCCGCACGACTGAGCATTTTATTGCTTAATTTTTCCGTCCGCGGTTAGCCGGTCGAGCCAGCGCCGGGCCTTATCCGCACTGGGATCCTTGGCATGATTCTTAAGAAATGCGCGCAAGGCCTGGGCCGCTTCGTCATACCTCCCGACCGCGGTAAGCGACTGCGCGAGTAACAGCTCGATGTCCGGTGCCGAGCCGTGTGAGCCGTTTAGGGCGTCCTGCGACTCCTTCAACGCGCCATCGTAGTTCTGTTGATGGTAATAGGCCTTGGCGAGTGTCCAATGGGCATCCCATGCGCTCGCTTCGAGCTGGAGGGAGTGCTCCAGGACCGGGATCGCTGCTTCATATTTCCCCTGATCCACATAGGCCATGCCCAGAGCGGAAAGGGTCTTCGCATTGTTGGGATCGATCTGCGAGGCCGTCTCCAGCGCCGCTTGCGCCTTCGCAAAGTTGCCTTTTCTGAGATAGACCACTCCCTGCAGGTACAGCACGTCAGGGTGGTTGGGCGCCAGCTTCGCGGCTTCGTCCAGATACTTCTCCGCCTGGTCCAGTTTGTTGTCATTCAGCGCCTTGAGTGCCTTGTCGAAGCTCTCCTTGGCCTTGGGAGCCAGGATCGGCTTGCCGGGCACTCCGCTGGTATCAGCTGCGTTTGCATCCCGCGTAAGAAAAATCTCCTCCACGCTGGACACCGCGACGGTCAGGCTGATCTCTTTCTGACTTGGTTTGTAGCCGGTTGCTTCCGCGGCGATCGTGTAGTCGCCGGTGTTCACGATAAAACTTGCGTGACCCTTGGAAGTGGGCGTTTGCCCAATGAGCGCGCCGCTACGGTAAATCTTTACGATCCCAGGCGCGGTAACAATGTCTCCGCCGCGGTCGCGCAGCGTGACCGAAACTTCGGCTCGGTTTCCACGAACTGTGCCTTCATCGCTTACTGTTGCCTGCGCTCGTGCGCTCGCCTGAACCGGGACACACAAGGCGAGGAGTGCTAGCAGGCGATTGGCAATGCGGCACAAGACAAAACCCTTTGCATCAGCCATGGGAGTGACCTTAGGTGAGGCCTTAAAGAGTATGCCCGCGCAACGAGCACGTCAAGGAATTCGACCCTGCAAAGCAAAAACTACCTCGCGTCCACCTATTTCGCGTCCACGGTAAGAGTCGTCTCGATCAATTCATTCGAATTTCCACCCGCCATGATCTTAAAAGTTCCCGGCTCCACTACGCGATGCATGTCGCGATTCAGAAATGACAACTCGTCCGGCCCCAGCGCGAACTCGATCGTCTTCGTCTCTCCCGGCTCCAGGCTTACTCGCCGGAATCCGCGCAACTCCTTGACTGGGCGCGTCACGGAACTTACCTCATCGCGGATATACAACTGCGCGACCTCGTCGCCGCGCACACTTCCAATGTTCTTCACGTCCACCAGTGCTTTTGTGGCGCCCTGTGGCCCGATATGATCCGCGGAAATCCGCAAATTTTCATAATTAAACGTCGTGTAGCTCAGCCCCCATCCAAACACAAACAGTGGCTCGGTCGTCGAACCCAGAAACTCCCGTTTGGCCGACGGCTTCTGATAGTAGTAATCCGGCAACTGCCCGACTGAGCGGGGCACTGTAATCGGCAGCTTGCCGCCAGGGTTGTAGTCCCCAAACAGCACATCCGCCAGCGCTGTCCCGCCTTCCTGCCCCAAATACCATCCGTCCACAATCGCCGGCACATTGGCCGCAAGGTAGTTCACGGCATTCGGCCGACCATGCAGCATCACCACAACGACCGGCTTGCCCGTCGCCACCATAGCTTTCGCCAGATCGTCCTGATTCCCAAGCAGTTCCAGGCTGTCGCGATCACCCGCGTGCTCTGGCGCCCACGCTTCACGCGACGTTTGCTCGTTGTCTCCCAGCGCCAAGATGATCAAGTCCGCCTTTTGGGCCACCTTCACCGCTTCTTCGATTCGCTTTAGGTTTAGCGCCGGATCGCCGAGCACCACTTTGTCCGCGTCCCAGTCCGGCAGCGACTCGGTAATCTTGCATCCCTCGGCGTACAAAATCTCCACACTGCTGCCCACTTTGTCCTTCACGCCTTGGAGAATGCTCAGACCGCGTCCTGGTTTGTTGCTGTACCCGCCCAGGTGCAGATCCGCCGCGTTCGGTCCGATCACCGCAATCTTTTTGTATTTCGCCTTATGCAACGGCAAAACGTGGTCCTGGTTCTTCAACAAAATAATCGCCTCGTGCGCCGCTTTCAGCGCCAACTTCTGATGCTCGGCGTTGTTCGTGATTTTCTCCGCCGCCTCCGCGTCAACATATGGATCGTCAAATAGTCCGGTCAAAAATTTGGCGCGCAGTAAGTTGCTCACCGCGCGATCGATATCCTTCTCCGAAACAGTTCCTTGCTTCACTTGTTCGGGCAGCGTGTCGTATCCCGCCACAAACGGCAGGTCGATGTCCACGCCTGCATCAAGCGCCATGCGCGCAGCCTCCGCAGACGTCGCCGCCACGTGATGAAGACGGACCAGCTCGGCAATTCCGAAATAATCCGATACCAGCGCGCCGTCGAATCCCCATTCCTGTCTCAGGATGTCCTTGAGCAAGTGCTTGTTCGCGTGCGAAGGCACGCCATCGATCTCGTTGTAGGAGGCCATCACGGTTCCCACGTGCGCTTCCTGTACCGCCGCCGCAAACGGCTTCAGGAAATACTCGCGTACCACGCGTTCCGAATAATTTCCCGGTGCAACGTTCGTTCCGCCTTCCGGTTGTCCATGCACCGCAAAATGTTTTGCCGTAGCCAGCACATGTGCCTTGTCAATAGCTGGTCCAACGCCCTGAAATCCCGTAATTGCCGCCACGCCGAGCCGCGACACCAGATACGGATCTTCGCCGTAGGTTTCTTCCGTGCGTCCCCAGCGCGGATCGCGGGCCAAATCCAATACCGGCGCCAGACACTGCTGCGCGCCGCGCGCACGAGCCTCCGCCGCCGTTGCAGTGAACACTTCGTGCAGCAGGTCTGGATCCCACGACGACGCCAGCGCAATCGCCTGCGGATAGGACGTCCCCTTGATGGCCACATGCCCGTGCAAACACTCGTCATGAAACATTACGGGAATTCCCAAACGCGTATGCTCCTTCATCCATTTCTGCACCGTGTTGGTGAACTCCGCCATCTCCCGCGGACCACGCCCTTCGCTCGGCCGCGAAATCTGGCCGAGGCCGTCCTTCATCAAGACCGCTGCGCGCTCCGGCAGAAAATCTCCCTTCTCATTCACAAACATCGTTTGCGGATCTTTGTGAAAATTCTTGTTTTCCCACGCGCCTTCCATCTGCGCGACTTTTTCTTCCAGCGTCATGCGTGAAAGCAGGTCCGCCACCCGCTGCTCCACCGGCAGCTTGGGATTGCGATACGGCAGCGTTTCCTGCGCGAGTCCAGTTTCGGACACCACGCACAAAAGTCCGATCGCAAATGACAAACGGACGACGGCCCAAGCCGAACTCTGGCTGGTTCGCAAGTTCATCGTTTCTCTCCGCGCAAGATAGGTCGTGGAAACTGTGCAAACGGCTGCGACTATACCATGTCCGTTAACGTTTACGCTAAGCCTTTTCTTCGTTTTTGTGATGGCCAGCAGTGTGCGCCACCCTGAGTTTTACGGGGTGCCGGCGCGTAGCGTTTCTGGTGGTCTCCCTCTGCCCCGCGGACAACCTCAGACTGGCGACTACTCCTTCTTCGCCCCAACCATCTGCCGCGCCAAATCTCCTTCATCCTTTTCATGCAATTCTTTCACGCGCGCCATCTCTCGCTGCGCCTGCTCCGTCTTTCCCATCGCCTGATAGAGCCGTCCCAGCCTGTAATGCACGTCCGGCTGCGCAGGATCGAGTCTCTCCGCTCGCAGCAGCACCGCCAGCGCCTCGTCGTGTTTTTTCTGTCCAGTCAAAATCACTCCCATATTCACAAATGCCAGCCGCAAATTTCCATTCAGCGCTGTCGCTTTCTGCAACAGCGCCAGCGCCTTCTCCGAATTTCCGTTCCTCAGCTCGATGTCGCCTAGATAC